>FSXV01000042.1_pt1 | contig 35436 bp, 35 predicted proteins | sample 1638401 | NCBI WGS metagenome assembly FSXV01 (sample SAMEA3914788, study PRJEB12502) | metagenome | biome: forest; material: soil | place: Canada | collected 2011-07-03 | depth 0.1 m | reverse complement strand
GGTAAGCTGAACGTCCATGGCCCGCTATATCTTCATCACCGGCGGCGTGGTGTCTTCGCTCGGCAAGGGACTGGCGTCCGCGGCCCTTGGAGCGCTCCTGCAAGCACGCGGCTATAAGGTCCGCCTGCGCAAGCTCGACCCGTACCTGAACGTGGATCCGGGCACGATGAGCCCGTATCAGCACGGCGAGGTGTTCGTCACCGACGACGGGGCCGAGACCGATCTGGATCTTGGCCATTACGAGCGCTTCACCGGCGTCTCGGCCACCCGCGGCGACAACATCACCACGGGCCAGATCTACAAGACCATCATCGAGAAGGAGCGGCGCGGGGACTATCTCGGCGCCACCGTCCAGGTGATCCCGCACGTCACCAACGAGATCAAGAACTTCGTCCTGTCCGACGCCGGCGACGCCGATTTCGTGCTGGTGGAGATCGGCGGCACGGTGGGCGACATCGAGGGCCTGCCGTTCTTCGAGGCCATCCGCCAGCTTGGCCAGGAACTGCCGCGCGGCCACGCCGTGTTCGTGCACCTGACCCTGCTGCCGTACGTGAAGACGGCCGGCGAGATGAAGACCAAGCCGACCCAGCACTCGGTGCGGGAGCTGCGCGCCATCGGCATCCAGCCCGACATCCTGCTGTGCCGCTGCGAGCAGCCGATCCCACCCGACGAAAAGCGCAAGATCGCCCTGTTCTGCAACGTGCGCGAAACCGCCGTCATCCAGGCGATGGACAGCCACAGCATCTACGCGGTGCCGCTGGACTATCACCGCGAGGGGCTGGACACCGAGATCCTGGACGCCTTCGGCATCCACGACGCGCCCAAGCCCGACCTCAGCCGCTGGCTGGGCATCGCCGACACCGTCACCCATCCCGACGGCGAGGTCTCCATCGCCATCGTGGGCAAGTACACGGTGCTGAAGGACGCCTACAAGTCGCTGATCGAGGCCCTGACCCACGGCGGCCTGGCCAACCGGGTCAAGGTCAATCTGGACTGGGTCGAGTCGGAAGCCTTCGAGGGCGACGACGGCGCGGCCGCGGCCCGGCTGGAGGGCGTGCACGCCATCCTGGTGCCCGGCGGCTTCGGCGAGCGCGGCGCGGAAGGCAAGATTCGCGCGGTGCAGTTCGCCCGCGAGCACAAGGTGCCGTTCTTCGGCATCTGCTTCGGCATGCAGATGGCGGTGATCGAGGCGGCGCGGAACCTGGCGGGTGTGAAGAACGCCTCGTCCACCGAGTTCGGCCCGACGCCCGAGCCTGTGGTCGGCCTGATGACCGAGTGGGTGCGCGGCAACCAGGTGGAGCAGCGCACCGAAGGGACCGCCCTGGGCGGCACCATGCGCCTGGGGGCCTACGACGCGGCGCTGACGCCGGGCTCCAAGATCTGCGACATCTACGGCGGCCCGGCGATCTCCGAGCGCCATCGCCACCGCTATGAAGTGAACATCGCCTATCGCAAGGCGATCGAGGACACGGGCCTGAAATTTACCGGCCTGTCGCCCAACGGCGAACTGCCCGAGATCGTCGAGCGGGACGATCACCCCTGGTTCGTCGGCGTTCAGTTCCACCCGGAACTGAAGAGCCGGCCGTTCCAGCCCCACCCGCTGTTCGCCAGCTTCGTGGCTGCGGCGGTGGAGCAAAGCCGGATGGTCTGAAGCGTGCAGCCGGTTCGGTCGGAACGTCTTGCGTTCCCGGCCGACTTGCTGCATAAGCCGCCCTTCAACGGCGGCTTCACGGCCGCCGATTCTGTTTTCGTGCGCAGTCCGCGCCTTGACCTCGACGAGACGTTCCCATGGCCGTTCCTAAGCGAAAAACCTCGCCGTCCCGGCGCAACATGCGGCGCTCGCACCACGCCCTCGAAGCCAACTCCTTCGTGGAAGACAAGGACACCGGCGAACTGCGCCGTCCGCACCACATCGACCTGAAGACCGGCATGTACCGCGGTCGTCAGGTGCTGCAAGTGAAGGAAGACTGAGGTCTTCTCAGCCTTCGCTGGAATTTGAGCGGCTCCCGGGGAAACCCGGGGGCCGTTTGCATGTCTGGGGCTTGGCCTGATCCTGCGTGCTTCGAGACGCGGCTAACGCCGCTCCTCAGCATGACGAAGGATAGCGAACACCGCCATTCGTCATCCTGAGGAGCCCCGCAGGGGCGTCTCGAAGGACGCAGGGCCTGTTGATCGAGATCAAGGCGTCATCTGGTGTTCCGTCTTCGCACCGTTTTTTCGGTATACGGTAGCCGAACCTCAATCGGAGCCTGACCCATGCGCATCGACCTGACCGGCAAGACCGTGCTGGTGACCGGCGGCAGCCGCGGCATCGGGGCGGCGGCGGTGCGGGCCTTCGTCGAGGCCGGGGCTGTGGTCGGGCTGCACTACCGGGCCGACCAGGACGCGGCGCAGCGGCTGGTGGACGAGCTCGGCGAGCGGGTGGTGCTGCTGCAGGCCGACCTGGCCGTGGCGGCCGACTGCGAGCGTCTGTGGCGCGAGGCGGTGACGCGGCTGGGCCATGTGGATGTGCTGCTCAACAACGCCGGAGTGGCGGTCAGCACGCCCAACGAACCCGAGGCTGAGACCTGGCTTGCCGACTGGGAGCGCACCCTGGCGGTGAACCTGACCGCGCCGGGCCTGCTGTGCCGCCAGGCGGTGGCCCACTTCAAGGCGCGGGGTGGCGGCCGCATCGTCAATATCAGCTCGCGCGCGGCCTTCCGCGGCGACCAGCCGGACTATCTGGCCTATGCCGCCTCCAAGGGCGGGCTGGTGGCCCTGACCCGCTCCCTGGCCCGCGCCTACGGCAAGGACGGCATTGTGGCCTTCACCGTGGCCCCGGGCTTCACCCGCACCGAGATGGCCCAGGACTTCATCGACCAGTACGGCGAGGACTACGCCGTCAACGACATCGCCCTGACCCGCCTGACCGAGCCCAAGGACATCGCGCCCACCCTGGTGTTCCTGGCCAGCGGCCTGGCCGACCACGCCACCGGCGCCACCATCGACATCAACGCCGCGTCGTACGTGCATTAAGACCCTCTCCCCTTGCGGGAGAGGGAGGGACCCGTTGTGTCAGCAATGGGAGGGTGAGGGGTCGATGAGCGCTCTCCGATAAGACGGCGAGACCCCTCATCCTTCCCGGCTTCGCCGGGCCCCTTCCTTCTCCCGCAAGGGGAGAAGGAGATTTAGCGGCAGACCTGATCCAGGGCCTTCAGGTCGATGGCGCCCGGCCGGGCGGGCAGGGGCAGGCCGCGGGCGTGCATCACTTCCTCCAGCGTATCGGGCCCCACCGGCAGGCTGAGGTCGGTGTCGATGCGATAGAACGGGTCGCGCTCGGCCTCGGGCAGGGTGGTGAAGCCGAAGCCCTCGGTGCGGTACAGCGCGATCAGTTGCGGCAGCATCTGCGCGTCGAGCGCGCCTGCGTGCATCAGCAGCACATAGGGGATGTCGCGGCCGTACAGGGTCCTGGACAGGCTGCGGGCGTAGGTGGCCGATTCCACCGCCGAGGCGATGTAGTCGTGCTTCAGCTTGGCGATGGCGGCCTGGTCGTCCTTGGCCACGCAGCGGGCGTAGGGATCGTTGAAGGCGTAGTCGCCGAAGCTCATGGTCACCTGGGCCACGCGATAGCCCTGGCCGGCCAGGAAGGCGCGCACGCCGGCGCGCTTCTGTGGCGTGTCGCCCTCCGACAGGTTGGGATAGCGGAACCAGCGCCAGTCGGCGCCGGCCATCTCGCGCTCCAGCACCGGCCGGTTCTTCAGCACGTCGGCCTCGAACTCGGCCACGCTGTGGCTGTTCAGGTTCATGTGCGACCAGGTGTGGTCGCCCAGCGGAAAGCCCGCCGCACGCCAGGCCGGCAGCACCGAGCGTGAGGCCGGCTCCTCTTCCTCGCGCACGCCGTTGACGAAGCCGTAGACCGGCGGAAGTCCCGCCGCCTTCAGCGCGTCGATCAGGGTCTGGGCGATCTTCAGCCGCGTCTGGCCGAGCGGCAGGGCGGCGTGGGCGGGCAGATCGTCGAAGGTGAAGGCGATCTGCGGCTTAGCGGGTTGAGATTGGGCTTGAGCGTGGCCCGCGACACCCAAGGCCAGGGCGGAGATGAGAAGGCTGATCCGGCGCATCGGCTTACTTCGCGAACAGCGACAGCGGGATGGCCGCCGCCATGGCGCGATAGCCGGCCGGCGAGGGATGCAGGTGGTCGCCGGAATCATAGTCGGGCCGCAGTCGGTCGGGGTGAGCCGGGTCGCGGGTGGCGGCGTCGAAGTCGACCACGGCGTCGAAGTGGCCCGGCGCGCGGATCCAGGCGTTGAGCGTCTGGAGGTCGGCTTCGTTGGCGGCGTCGGGGTGGTAATAGGCGCCGCCGGCGAAGGGCAGGATGGTGGCGCCGATGGCGCGCACCCCGTGGGCGCGGGCGCGCTCGACGATCTGGGCGTAGGCGGTCTCGATCTGCTGCACCAGGGCGGCGTGGGCCTCGGGGGTGGCGGGGGCGTCGCGCGTCAGGCCGCCGATGTCGTTGATCCCCTCGAGCAGGATCACGGCGCGCGCGCGGCTCTGGGCCAGCACGTCGCGGTCGAGCCGGGCCATGGCGTTGGGGCCCAGGCCGTCGGTCAAGACGTGGTTGCCGCCGATGCCGACGTTCAGCACCCCCACGCCCTTGGTCGCGGGCGAGGCCAACAGGCTGCGGGCCAGGTCGTCGGGCCAGCGGTCGTCGCCGTTGGTGGTGGCGCCGTGGCCGTCGGTGATGGAGTCGCCGAACGCCACCACCGCATAGGCCGCGGGACCGGCCGCCACGTCGACGCCGGAGAGGCTGAACCAGTGCTCCACCGTCTTGGCGCCCGGCAGGTCGGCGGCCGAGACCTGGTCGCCGTGGACCAGGAAGGTGGTGGCGCGCGAGCCCGGGTGGCTGGTCTGCTGGGCCGGCGTCTCGGCGAAGTGCAGGCTGACCGACAGGTCGGCCTGGGCCGCCGCGGTCATGTGCACCGGATCGGACCAGTATTCGGCGCCGGCAGGCAGCACCACCTCGCTGTGGCCGCCGAAGGTCAGGGCGTGGTCGCTGGCCGGGTCGATGGCGGCCGAGCCGGGCTTCCTGGCGCGGGCGACGTGGGCCGAGGTGATGCGCAGCGGCGCGGTCCCGAAGGCGTTGGACACCCGCACCCGCAGCTCAGGGCCGCCGATGGACAGGTGCACCACCTGGCGCAGGGTGGCGTCGGTCAGGTCTTCGGCCGGCAGGGCGTTGTGCGGTTCGGGGATCTGCTGGGCGGAGGCCCAGGAGCCGACCCAGGTCGGTCCTGCCGCCGCCTGGGCCTGCGACGTCGCCGCTCCCAGGGCGAGCGCTGCGCACGTCGCCATGAGCAGACGAGCGCCGGAGGCGCGGTGGACGCGGGTCATGCTGAAGTCCCCCCATATGTTCGTTAGCGCTAACGTTAGGCGCAAATCGCGGCATTCCTCAACTGCCTTTGCGGCCGTCGCGCCGATGAGGTGGCGCGGGCTGGGCGAGGGGAGTAGGGCTGGCTCCGCCGCGCGCGCCGGCGCGCCCAGATCGATCTCGGAGCTGTGCGATGAGCTTTCTGTTCTCCCCGATCACCCTTGGCGGGACCACCCTGTCCAACCGCCTCGTGGTCGCGCCGATGTGCCAGTACAGCGCTAAGGACGGCCTGCCACAGCCGTGGCACGTCCAGCACCTGGGGGCCATGGCCCTGTCGGGCTGCGGGCTGGTGATCCAGGAGGCCACCGCCGTCGAGGCCATCGGGCGGATCACGCCCGGCGACGCGGGCCTATGGAACGATGATCAGGAACGCGCCTATGCCGAACTGCTGCAGGGGCTGCGCAGCTTCAGCCGGGCCGCGTTCGGCGTCCAGCTCAGCCATGCCGGGCGCAAGGCGTCGTCTGCGCCGCCATGGGTGGAGCGGGGCCGGTCGCTGACCCCCGCCGATGGCGCGTGGGAGACCGTCGGCCCCTCGGCCATTCCCTTCGACGAGGGCTGGCATACGCCGGTGGCTCTGGACGCCGCCGGGCTGAAACGTATCCGCGAGGCCTTCGTCGCCAGCGCGCGCCGGGCCGACCGCGTCGGCTACGACCTGCTCGAACTGCACGGCGCCCATGGCTACCTGCTGAGCGAGTTCCTGTCCGGCCTCGCCAACCAGCGCGACGACGACTATGGCGGCAGCCGCGCCAACCGGATGCGCTTCCCGCTGGAGGTGGCCGCGGCCGTGCGCGAGGTGTGGCCGAGGTCCAAGGCGCTCGGTATGCGGCTGAACGGCTCGGACTGGGCCGAGGGCGGCGTGGCGCCGGAAGATGCGGTGGTGATGAGCCGCGAACTGCGCAATCTTGGCTTCGACTACGTGCACCTCAGCAGCGGCGGCCTGGTCGCCAAGGCCAAGATCCCGGGCAATCAGCCTGGCTACCAGGTGCCCTTCGCCCATGCGGTGAAGGAGGTCGTGCCCGATCTGACCGTCATCGCCGTCGGCATGATCACCGACGCCTGCCAGGCCGAGGAGATCGTCGAGACCGGCCAGGCCGACATGGTGGCCCTGGCGCGGGCGCTACTGGACGATCCCCGCTGGGCCTGGCGCGCCGCCGATCGCCTGGACGGGCCGTCGCTCGTGCCCGTGCAGTATCAGCGCGCGACCAAGAAGACCTGGGCCGGCTACGTCCACGCCCATCACGAGCTGGACTGAGCCGGGCCGGCCGATTTCAGCAGGGCCGCCCGTTCTTCCGGAGCCAGCGGCCGCCAGCGGCCCTCGGGCAGGTCGCCGATGCCCAACGGGCCGATGCGGGTGCGGTAGAGGTCGACCACGTGCAGGCCGACCAGCTCGCACATGCGGCGAATCTGGCGGTTGCGGCCCTCGGTCAGCACGAAGCGCAGCTTCTGCTCGCCGAGGTGGGTGATCTTGGCCGGCTTCAGCTCACGCCCGTCGAGCCTGAGGCCGTGGCGCAGCTGGCCGATCTTGCGGTCGGTGATCTGGCCGGCGACCTGGACCAGGTACTCCTTGTCGAGCTCCGAGGCCGGGCCGATCACCGCCTTGGCCAGCACTCCGTCCTCGGACAGGAGCAGCAGGCCACGGGAATCCATGTCCAGCCGGCCCATGGGCGCCAGCCGGGTGTGGGTGCTGGGGATGGGCGCGGGCGGGCCGAACAGGGCGGCCTTGGTCAGCAGCCGGGCGGCGGGGATCTGGCCGGCCTCGGGCTGGGCCGAGACGTAGCCCACCGGCTTGTGGATCACGAAGCTGAGCTGGGTCTCCAGCTTGGTCTGGGCGCTGTCGTTCAGCACCAGGGTCTGGCCAGCCTGGATCTTGCGGCCAGGGTCGGAAATGGTCTCGCCGTCGATCTGCACCAGGCCCTGGGCGATCAGGGCCTCGGCCTCGCGCCGCGAGCACACCCCGCTCTGGCCCAGCCAGCGGTTGACGCGCTGAGGCTCGGCTTCGGTATAGAGGCGGGTCCAGGCCATGCGATGAGAGGTTCCAACAGACAGGCGTGCTGTCTAGGCTTAACACTGGCCTCCGGTCGAGACCGGCGTTCAGCTCCGGGACAGGAAGGCCGCCTTACAAGGTTTCAAAGCCGCGGACGGAGCAACGCTCGGTTCGAGTCGTTTGATATGTAACTGTGAGAGGATTGCACTTGAGCGGACGGGTTCTCGTCGTCGAAGACGATATCGACGTCGCCGACTATGTCACCAAGGGCCTGCGCGAAGTGGGCTACACCGTCGAGCACGTGGCCGACGGTCGCGACGGCCTGTATCTGGCCTCGTCCTCCACCTTCGACGGCGTGATCATGGACCGCATGCTGCCCGGCATGGACGGGCTGTCGGTGGTCAAGGCGCTGCGCGCGGCCGGCGTCGAGACGCCGATCCTGATCCTTTCGGCCCTGGGCCAGCTCGACGAGCGGGTGCTGGGCCTGCGCGCGGGCGGCGACGACTATCTGACCAAGCCGTTCGGCTTCTCCGAACTGCATGCGCGGCTGGAAAACCTGACCCGCCGCCGGGCCGGAAAATCAGTCGAGACCGTGCTCCGCTGCGGCGACCTGGAGATGGACCTGCTGGCCCGCAAGGTCATGCGCGCCGGCAAGAACCTCGAGCTTTTGCCCCGCGAATTCAAGCTGTTGGAGTATTTCCTCCGCAACAAGGACCGGGTCGTCACCCGCACCATGCTGCTGGAGCAGGTGTGGGACTATCGCTTCGATCCGCACACCAGCATCATCGACACCCACATCAGTCGTCTGCGTAAGAAGCTTGACGAAGGCTTCGACAAACCGCTTCTCCATACCCTGCGCGGCGTAGGCTACAGGTTGTCGGAGACTTCATGAGCAGAGGCGGGCTCCGCCGGCTCGCACCTTCGAGCTTTCTTCTGTTCGTGGTTCTGCTGGCGGTGGCCGCCAGCGCCGCGGCGCTTGGCGTGGTCTATCGCACCGGCGACCGCATCATCTCCGAGCGCGAGCGCGCCGAGGTGTTCGCCGAACAGGATCTGCTGCAGGAAGTCGACCAGGAGCAGGGGCTCGCCAACACCGTCAGCGCGGTGGCGCGGAACGTCCGCTACGCCACCAGCGGCGAGCACTACGGCCTGTTCAGCAATACCGGCCAGGCGCTGGCCGGCGATATCACCACCTTCGACCCCATCTTCCGCAACGCCGACTGGAAGACCGTCCGCATCACCATCGGCCAGCGCCAGGAGCGGCTGCACGTCGAAGGGGCGACCCTAACGGACGGGGCGGTGCTGGTGGTGGCGCGCAGCCTGACCAACCTGCGCCGGTTCGAGCGCTCGATCTTCTACGGCTTCGTGGCGGCGACCGCGATTGTCACCGCGGCGGGCCTGGCGGCGGGCCTGGTGATGAACTTCCTGATCCTGCAGCGCGTGGCCGAGATCGCCAACACCGCCGAGCGCATCGCCAATGGCGACCTGTCGGCGCGCACCGCCGTGTCGGACAAGCGCGATCCGTTCGGTCGGGTGGGCTCCTCGCTCAACGCCATGCTGGAGCGGATCGAGGAACTGCTGACCGGGATGCGCACGGTCACCGACAGCCTGGCCCACGACCTGCGCTCGCCGCTCACCCGCGCCAAGGGGGCCCTGGCGCGCGCCCTGCATGAGGGCGCCACCCCGCCCGAGCAGATCGACGCCATCGACGCCGCCCACCGCGAGGTGGATCACGTGCTGGCCACCCTGTCGGCCATGCTCGACATCGCCCGCGCCGAGACCGGCCTGTCGCGCGAGATGATGCAGAACATGGACATCGGCGCCCTGGTGGCCGAGCTGAGCGAGTTCTTCAGCCCGGTGATCGAGGACTCCGGCCAACGCCTGACGGTGAGCATTCCCCACTATCCGGTGATCACCCGCATCCACGAGCCGCTGCTGCGCCAGGCGGTGGGCAACCTGCTGCACAACGCCTCCCAATACGCCGGCGAGGGGGCGCAGGTGCAGGTGTCGGTGGAAGAGGACCTGACGGTGGTGCGGGTGATCGTCGCCGACACCGGAACCGGCGTGCCCGAGGACCAGCGCGGGCGGGTGCTGGAGCGCTTCGTGCGCCTGGATCCGGCGCGTAGCGCCGGCGGCTCGGGCCTGGGCCTGGCCATCGTCGCGGCCTGCGCCAAGCTGCACCACGGGACGCTCAAGCTGGAGGACAACCAGCCGGGCCTGCGCGCGGTGCTGGTGATCCAGCGTAGCTGAGGTGTGAGGGGCCGGCTTTGTCGGGCCGAGATGCGCTGCGTCCTTCGAGACGCCCCTTTGGGGCTCCTCAGGATGACGATTGGGAGTGTTCACCAACCTTCGTCATGCTGAGGAGCGGCGATAGTCGCGTCTCGAAGCACGCAGTACGTCTCGCCCACAACAAACGGGCTGCGCCCCAGCGAGGAGCGCAGCCCGTCCCTGAGCGGCCGTTGGGGCCGAGTCAGCTAGTGCTTGGGATCGTTGCGGCGCTCGTGCTCGGCCGCCTTGGCTTCCCGCTTGGCCTCGTCGCGGCCGCTGCCCGTGCCGCCGTCGGCGATGTCGCCGAGCGCCGGATTGGCGCCGTGGCTCGCTCCGGTCGTCCCTGGAGCCGGCGAGGGCGCGTGCTTGCCACGACTGGAGCGCCAGCCTTCGAACTCGCGGCTGAAGGCCTCGTGACGGTCGTTGTGCCAGGCGCCGTAGTCGTCGTCGTAGCGGCGGGTCTGTTCGGCGCGCCAGTGGGCGTAGTCGCGATCATGCAGGTCGAGCTGGGCGTCGCGCCAGCGGCGATAGCTGTGGTGGTGGCTGGTGTCGTAGCTGTAGTTGTCCTGGCCATAGCCGGCTGGCCCGAACCGGCCGCCGCCCTGGTTGTAGGTCGAGCCCTGGGTCAACGGGCCATAGCCGGCCTGGCCCCATTGCGAGCCGTAGCCCTGGTCGCCCGCGCCGCCGCCATAGCCGCCGTCGGGCCGGTCCGAGGACCCCGAGGCCATCTGGCCGTAGGCGGAATAGCCGCCGTCGCCATAGCCGTGGCCGGCGTCGCCGCCTTCAGAGCCGCGCCCTTGGCGTTCCCGGTCACCGAACGTGCGTTCCTGGCCGCGGTAGCGATCGTCGGTCCGCTCGCGCCATTCCTGATTGCGGCGCATTTCGTAGTCGCGTTCGCCGCGGTAATCCCTCTCGCCGCGATAGTCCCGCATGCCTCGATAGACGTCCCGATCCGACATTTTCTCGATCTCCTTCAGGGGAACCCGACATCAACCAGCTTGGCGGGCATGATGTTCCTGCGAGGACACACGCCGGGGCCGGATGATTGCTTGATGACTAAACCGTTGAATTCCAAGCTGGACGTACCGCAAAACGATTAGTAAGAAAGCGTTAGGGATTTGGATTCGCAGGGGGCGGCGGGGAGCCCGAACGCCTGATGTTGACGCTACCGCACAGCGGCGTCGAAGCTTGGTCGAAGGCCATCGCCACGGCCGACGAACCCTTTGGCGACCAGCTAAAACACTATTTCGACGACCTGACCGCCGGTCCGGTTCCCGATCGGCTGTCCAGGCTGACCGAGGCCTTGGAACAGGCGTTGGAGCGGGGAGAGTTGCCCAGCTTCAGCCTGGGGTTTCGGGCCTGAGGCCGAAAGGCCGGTCGCCCATCGAATCTCGGGCCGCCGTTGCGCGGGACGCGGCGCAACGCCCTGAGCGTATGCTCTGTTGCCTGGGAAATATGAGCGTCATCGATTCAAGCTGAACCGATCACGCTCTAGCAGGTCGAGGGCGGTCCCCAGTTGCAGGCGTCGTGCTCCTCGGCGTCCATGATCTTCATCAGCTTGGCGCGGGCCCGGTTGACCCGGCTCTTGATGGTGCCGAGCGCGCAGCCGCAAATCTCGGCGGCTTCCTCGTAGGTAAGGCCCGCGGCGCCCACCAGGACCAGGGCTTCGCGATGTTCGGCCGGCAGTCGCTGCAGCGCCGCCTGCAGGGCGTGCATGGCCACGCTCCAGTCCTGGGTCGGGGCCGAGGACAGGGCGGCGGCGTGCTTGCCGTCCTCGTCGGCGACTTCCCGACGTTTCTTGGCCAGCGCCGTGTAGTATGTGTTGCGCAAGATCGTGAACAGCCATGCGCGGAGGTTGGTGCCGGGTTCGAATTTCTCGCGGTTGGCCCAAGCCTTGATCAAGGTCTCCTGGACCAGATCATCGGCGTCGGCGCTGTTGTGGCTGAGAGACCAGGCGAAGGCCCGAAGGGCCGGGACGAGTTCGACCACGTCGTCGCGCCAGGTTTCTTCGTCGTAAGCGGCTCGGCGGGACCGAATGGGGTCGTTGCCGCGCGCGTCGACAGTGCAGGCGTATGGCTGCGTCATGCGCACTCTACTGGGATGTGCCCCCTAGTTGGGACTGCGAGGAAACGTATCCGTGCTGCATCCGTTCCGGCTTTCGAATATTTCGTTGGCAGCGACGTCAGGGATTAACAATGGCTAATCGATTTTCCGCAGGGGAAATGCTGGGCATTGGAACCGATGTCGTTCGGACGTCTTCTAATGTAGCGCCAGATGGTGGGCGCGATCTGCTTAGCCGTTACGAAAAGTTGCGGGCGGCGACAGAAGCTCTGGCTTCGGTGTTGTCTGCGGAAGATCAGCTGGCCCAGTCGATGCCGGACGCCAGCCCCACCAAATGGCACCTCGCCCACACCACCTGGTTCTTCGAGACCTTCATCCTGAAGCCGAGGGGCCATGCGCCGTTCGATCCGGCCTACGGCTATCTGTTCAATTCCTATTACGAGGCGCTGGGCGCGCGGCAGCCGCGGCCGCAGCGCGGGCTGCTGACCCGCCCGTCCAGCGACGAGGTGATGGCCTATCGCCACCATGTCGACGCCGCCATGCGCGCCTTGCTCGGCGCGGCGTCGCCGGACGCCGAGCTGGCGGAGCTGGTGGTGCTGGGCTTCGCCCACGAGGAGCAGCATCAGGAACTGATCCTGATGGATATCCAGCACCTGTTCGCCCAGAACGTTCTGCGCCCGGCCTACCAGGCGCGGCGTCCACGCGCGCCGGTGGCCGCGGTGCCGCTGCGCTTCCTCGACCGGCCGGGCGGCCTGGTCGAGATCGGCGAGAAGGGCGGGGAGTTCGCCTTCGACAACGAGCATCCGCGCCACCTCGTGCACCTGGGCGCGCACCAACTCGCCAACCGGCTGAGCACCAATGCCGAGTGGCTGGCCTTCATGGAGGACGGCGGCTATCGCCGGCCGGAGCTGTGGCTGTCCGACGGCTGGGCCTGCGCCCAGGCCAACGGCTGGGAGGCGCCGTTCTATTGGGAAATGGGCGAGGGCGGCTGGCGCCGGTTCGGCCTGAACGGCATGGCCGAGGTCGAGCCCGAGGCGCCGGTGGTCCACGTCAGCTACTACGAGGCCGACGCCTTCGCCCGCTGGTCGGGTCGCCGCCTGCCCACCGAGGCCGAATGGGAGAGCGCCGCCGGCGAGGCGGGGGTCGAGGGCGCGTTTGTCGAGGATGGCGACCTGGAACCTCGGCCATGCGCTGACGGCCGCGGCCTGGCGCAGATGTTCGGGGATGTGTGGGAGTGGACCGCCAGCCCATACTCACCCTATCCGGGTTACAGGCCGGCTGAAGGCGCTGTGGGCGAGTACAACGGCAAGTTCATGATCAACCAGATGGTGCTGCGGGGCGGCAGTTGCTTCACGCCGCGTCGCCACATCCGCGCGACTTACCGGAATTTCTTCACGCCGAACCAGCGTTGGCAGGCGGCTGGCGTGCGATTAGCGGACGACTAGAGCCGGCTGGGGCCCAGCCGTCCGCCTCGAAGGGGGATTGGCTTCAGACGTTGCGCCGGCGGGCGCCTTGGGAGGCCTCGCCGCCCTTGCGGCCAGCCGCCGCCGCGAGTTCGCGGTCTTGCGAGAAGCTGCGCTTCTCGTGCGGTACGCTTTCGCCGCCCTTGCGGGCGATCTCACGCTGTTTGGCCCGGTCCATAGACGCGAAACCCCGGTTGGACTTTCCGCTAGGCCGACCTTCCACTTGTTGAGTCATGGGGCGTCACCTCCACCCGTTGGTTTCGAACTTAGCCGGTAACCCCGCTTGTCGGGTTGAAGTTCCGCATGAAGTTCCGAACAAGCTGCATCGAAGCTCTTGCGCCGCCGGTTCTGTCGACAGACGTTTAGATTTCCCGATTTCCGCGAGCCACCATGATTCTTCAGCGCCTAGGCCGCTTTTTCAGTTTCCGTTGGCGGGCGCTGCTGGGTGGAGCGGTGGGCGTTGCAGGGGGCTTCGCGGCTCATGCTTTCGGCCTGGCGCCCGGCTCGGCGGCTCTGGTGGGGTGGATCTCCGGCGCGATCGCCTATCTGGTTCCGACCTGGAGCATGTTTCTCTGCGACGACGAGGACCGCGTGCGCCGCCGGGCCGGGCGCGAGGACGAGACGCCATGGGCGATCACCAGCGTGATCCTGACGGCCCTGCTCGCCAGCCTCGGCGCAATCGTCGTGGCGCTGCACGAGGGCAAGGCCAAGGGGGGCGACCACAACCCGGTGGCGCTCGCCGTGCTGGCCGGAGCCACCCTGATGTCGGGGTGGTTGGTGCTGCAATCACTGTTCACCCTGCACTACGCGCACAGGTACTTCGGGGACCGCGATGGCGACGGCACAGCTGACGAAGGTATAAAGTTCCCCGGCGATCAACCCCGGACCTACCGCGATTTCATTTACGTATCCATTTGCATCGGCGCGACCTTCCAGGTCTCTGATTTCAATATAACGAACGCGAGGTTTCGGAATCTGGTGACGGCCCACGCCGCATTGGCGTTTTTCTTCAACACCATGGTGCTGGCGTTTGGCATCAACATTCTCGGCTCGCTTGTGGGGCAGTAGGCCGCTGCGGCGGTTTGCGCGATGAACGCCGCCTTCGTCCGCGCCTATGTTCTCCTGACCAATGGGCGATACGCCGCATGCGGGAATTGGAACCTTGGAGTTTTGGCGCCGTTCCGATGCCGTCGAAGCCAGACCTGGGCCAATCGACGTTAAGTTTCGCGGCGAGGACGTAGGGGGCGAAGGAAGGTCCATGCCGAGGCAAATCGGCCGCCAAGCCCCCTATCTCCGGCGCTATGCGCGCGCCCTGACCGGCTCTCAGGGCGAGGGCGACAACCTCGTCCAGATGACGATGGAGCGGCTGCTGTCCGGCGCCTTGCAGCTGGAAGCGGGCGCCCAGATCCGCTCGGCCCTCTATGCGTCGCTGCACGCCACCTGGATGGAGACCAGCCGGCCGGGCTGCCCCGCGGGCAGCGGCCTGGTGGCGGACGAGCGGCTGCAGACCCTCGCCCCCGACCAGCGCGCGGCCCTGCTGCTGGTGGCGATGGAAGGCTTCACCGTCGTCGAGGCGGCGCAGATCCTGAACGTCGACAAGGCCGAACTGTCCGAGCGCCTGACCAGCGCCGAGACCACGCTGCAGCGCCAGCTCGCCACCGATGTGTTGATCATCGAGGACGAGCCGATCATCGGGCTCGACCTGATGCGTCTGACCCGTGAACTGGGCCATCGGGTGGCCGGCGTGGCCGCCACCCGGTCCGAGGCGGTTATGCTGGCCGAACAGACCTGCCCCGGTCTCGTGCTCGCCGATATCCGCCTCGCGGACGGCTCCAGCGGCATGGACGCGGCGGCCGACATCCTGAAGACCTTCGACATCCCGGTGATCTTCATCACCGCCTTCCCCGAGCACCTGCTCACCGGCGAGCGGCCCGAGCCGGCGTTCCTGATCACCAAGCCGTTCCGCGAAGAGGCGGTGAAGGCCCTGATCGGCCAGGCCCTGTTCTTCCACGGGCCGCAGTCGAGTCCCGCCTCGGCCTGACGCTGCGTCGCGAGGCCGCGCCTTCGTGCGCCGCTGGCCCGGAACCTAGCCCGCTCCCCGATGGTTTGTTCGTCCAGAGCTTTGCCATTGGAGGCCGTTGATGAGCGATACGAACGCGGGACAGCAGGCGGAAGATGCTGGCGCGGCGGCGGCCGCCGCGGCCGACACTGCAGCGAGCAAGCTGTCCGCCACGGCGGAGCAGGTGAAGCACAGGGTCGCCGAGACCGCTGGCGTCGCCAAGGAATGGGCGGGCGACCATGCCGGCGTGGCGCGGGACTGGGCGCTCGACCAGAGCGATGTGCTGCGCGACACCGTCCAGACCCGGCCGTTCATCTCGGTTGGCGTGTCGGCGGCCTCGGCCTTCGCCGCCGGCCTGATCATCGGCATTCTGCTGACCCGCGACTAAGGCTGTCGCCGGGCCGCAGCCCCAGGGCGTCATCGGTTCAAATTGAACCGATCGCGCTCATATTTCCTAGTGATTAGAGCATGATAACCGCCGAAACCGGTATCCACTTTCGGCTATCATGCTCTAGGGCTGGTCGTGGTCCGGCGACCCCTGGTCGCCTTTCGGCTCACCGGGCGGATGCTTCTGCTTGGCGCGCCGCTCGATTTCCTTTTGCACCGGGGTCTTGGGCAGGGTGTCCAGGGTCAGGTAGCCGCGTTGCTTGGGGTCGAGCAGGTCGAAGCGGCGGTCGGCGGCGGCCTCGAACTCCTGCAGGGTGATGCGGCCATCGAACTGGGTTTCGGCGGCGGCCACGGGCTCGGGCTCGTTCAGCAGCCCGAACAGGCCGGCGCCCGAAATCGTCTCGATCGTCGCCGGGCCCGGCTGACGCGGCTCGCGGTAGCCGCCGCGGCGGCGGCCCTGGCCGTCGTCCGGCTGATCCCGGTTGAACTGCAGGCCGGTGTCCATGCCCTCGTTGGCGCGCAGGTGGCCGACATTGGGCAGGATTTCCGGCGCGACGCTGTCCTCGTAGCGGGACACTTCCTCGCCATCGAGCACCCCGTTGTGGTCCAGGTCGAGGGCCTTGAAGAAGGTCGCGGCGTCCTGGCGGAATTCCTCGCGGGTCAGCTTGCCGTCGTGGTTCGTGTCCGCCTCGGCGAACCAGGTCGCCACCGGATAGGGCGCGCCGTGGGCGGCGTGGTAGGGCTTGCCCTCGGGGCTGATGAACACGTTGGGCAGCGGGCCCTGGGGCGCACGCCGCGGCGGCGGGTTGTCGCCGCCGTCGGAGGCGCAGCCGGCCAGAGCGCCAGCGAACAGGATCGAGGCCCAAACCATTCGTGACGTCGCCCAAACCGGCGGCGACTTTCGGCTGTCGTGCTCTCGGGCGGCGATGCGTGTCATGCGCGCATTTGACCGGTCCGGCGCGCCAATGCAAACGCCGTTAGAGGGGCAGCCGGGCGCGGGCGCGCAGGCCGCCTTCGTCGCGGTTCTCCAGCGTCGCGTCGCCGCCATGGGCGCGAGCCACCGAGCGCACCACCGCCAGGCCCAGACCCGCCCCGCCGGTCTGGCGGCTGCGCGAAGGCTCGCCGCGATGGAACGGCTCGAACACCTGCTCCCGCTCGTGCGCGGGGATGCCGGGACCGTCGTCGTCGACCTCGATCACGGCGCAATTGTCTTCGGCATAGACCCGGGCGCGGGCGCGCAGGCCGAACTTGACCGCATTGTCGAGCAGGTTGGTCACCAGCCGGCGCAGGGCGATGGGGTCGCCCTCGATCACCACCGGCGTGCTGGTCTCGGCCACGGCGTCGAGCCCGGTCTCGGCCATCTCGTCGGCCACGCTCTCCACCAGCGACACCAGTTCCAGGCGCTCGCGCACCCCCGGGTGGCTGGCGTCGCGCACGAAGCCCAGGGTGGCCGAGATCATCGCCTCCATCTGGTCGATGTCGGCGGCCATCTTGCGGCGCAGCTCTTCAGGCGCGCCCTCGACGCGGAAGCGCAGGCGGGTGAGGGGCGTGCGCAGGTCGTGCGCCACCGCGCCCACCATGGCGGTGCGATCCTCGACGTAGCGGCGCAGACGCTCCTGCATGTCGTTGAAGGCCTTGACCGCCTGGGTCACCTCCAGCGGGCCGTCGAGCTTGAGCGGCGGCGCGCCGGGGTCGCGGCCCAGGCGCTCGGCGGCGGCGGCGAAGGCCGAGATCGGCCGGGCCAGGCGGTGGGCGAACAGATAGGCGAACGGCGCCAGCACCAGGGCGCTGAGCACGAACCACAGCAGGGCCCGCAGTTGCCAGGGGTTGGGGAACGCCTCCTTGGGCATGACCACCAGCCAGCGGCCGTCGGGCTGGCGCACCGCGACCTTGAACGGGGCCGCGAGGATGTGCTCGTCGCGGGGGTGCTGGCCCATGAAGTCCGGGGGCCGGTGCATACGCCGCGGCGGGTGCGGCAGGCTCCAGTGTATCGGCTCGTTGCTGACCACCACCTGGTCGGGCGCGAGGTTGAAGTGGTGCTGGATGTCCTGGGCGGCCTCGTGCCCGAACCGGCCGACGAAATAGGCTTCCGGCGCGGCGCCGGTCCGGTAGGTGACCAGCGGCACGCCCTCGCGCGAGGTGATGGTGGCGCCCTGCAACGCCTGGATGATCTCGCTCACCCGGTAGATGTTGGGCGGCGGCGGCGGCAGGTTGAAGACGATGCCGATATTGATCGCCTGGGCGCCGAGCAGGCTGATCAGCACCAGGGCTGCGAGCTGTACGAACAGAGGCGCGCGGAAAGGGGCGCGCTTGACCCGCAGCCGCTCGATCACCGACGCGAAACCCGCGCCATGAACATGTAGCCCTCGTTGCGCACGGTGCGGATCAGTTCGCTGCCGCCGCCGTCGTCCAGCTTGCGGCGCAGGCGGCTGATCTGCACGTCGATGGCGCGGTCGTAGGCGTCGCTGTCCGGGCCGCGGGCGAAGTCCAGCAACTGGTCGCGGGTCAGCACCCGCTGGGGCCGCTCGACAAAGGCGCGCAGCAGCGAGAACTCGCCGCCCGACAGGTTGACGATCACCCCGTCGGGCGTGCGCAGCTCGCGCCGCACCAAATCCAGGCGCCAGCCGGCGAACTCGCACTGGGCGCCCAGGTCGGCGTCGGCGCTGCGCGGCTCGCCCCGGCGGCGCAGCACCGCGCGCACGCGGGCCAGCAGTTCGCGGGGATTGCAGGGCTTGGGCAGGTAGTCGTCGGCGCCGAGCTCGAGGCCGACGATGCGGTCGGTCTCCTCGCCCATGGCGCTGAGCATGATCACCGCCGGACCTTCAGGGCCCGTGCCGGTGAGACGCCGGCAGATGTGCAGGCCGTCTTCGCCCGGCAGCATCACGTCCAGCACCACCAGGTCGGTGGGCTTGGCGGCCAGGGCGCGGTTGAGACCGGCGGCGTCGCCGGCGGTCTCAACGTCAAAACCATGACGCGTCAGGAATTCGGACACCACGTCGCGGATGCCAGGGTCGTCGTCGACCACGATGATCCGTCCGGGGTGGGACTCTTCCATGTCGGTCGCGTCAGGCGCTTCGTTCAGGGCGAGGTTCATGTGACCTCGATGCCGAATGAAGGTGTCGCCTGGATTTCTGATCCGCAACATCTCCATTCGGTCGCATCAAAGGCCGCCTATCGGTTCAGCGGGTCGCCGTGACCCGGCGCGAAGGCTTCTTCCGGGCCCGGGCCGGTGTCGAGGATGTCGATCCCCTTGGCCAGCTTCGAGTTCCGGTAGCCGTAGAGCGCGTAGATCACCGCGCCCACCGCGCAGTAGCTGAGCAGGATGGTCAGGGGCAGGGGATCGCCGGCCAAGGCCTTCTGCACCATCGGCAGCAGGTTGAAGGCCGCCAGCGCCAGGCACGAGACGATGCCCAGCGTGGCGGTGACGACGCCGCCCGGCACGCGGAACGGACGCGGCATCTCCGGATGGCGCTTACGCAGGTAGATCACCGACAGGCAGACGATGGCGAAGGCCAGCGCCGTGCCCAGCGACACCAGGTCGCTCAACAGGTCGATGGGCAGGAAGGCCGCGGCCACCGAGATCGCGCCGCCCAGCACCAGGGTGCCGATCCAGGGGGTGCGGAACTTGGGGTGGATGGCGGCGAACACCTTCGGCAGCAGGCCGTCGCGGGCCATGGTGTAGAAGATGCGGGTCTGGGCGTAGGTCAGCACCAGCATCACCGACGACAGGCCGGTGAAGGCGCCGATCTTGATGGCCAGCGAGGCCAGGTTCAGCTGGTGGGCGGCGTTGCCAGGGTACGGCACCGCAGCCCAGGTGGGGTTCATGCGGTCGATGGCGACGGCGATGGGATCCGGCGCGGCCAGCTGCTTGTAGGGCACCACGCCGGTCATGATCGCGGCCACGATCACGTAGATCAGGGTGCAGATGAACAGCGAGCCAAGGATGCCGATCGGCACGTCCTTGCTCGGGTTCTTGGCCTCGGCCGCGGCGGTGGAGACCGCCTCGAAGCCCACATAGGCGAAGAAGATGATCGCCCCGCCGCGCAGCACGCCGCTCCAGCCGAAGGCGCCGAACTCGCCGGTGGTGTTCTTGGGCAGGAAGGGATGCCAGTTGGCCGGGTTCACATAGCCGATGCCGATGACGATGAAGGCCAGCAGCACCAGGGTCTTGATGACCACGATGACGTTGTTGACCTTGGCCGACTCGCTGACGCCCACCACCAGCAGGCAGGTCACGGCCATGATGCCGATGCCGGCCATCACGTTGAGGGTGCCGGTCGGCTGGAAGGCCAGGTGGCCCGCGGCGTTGGGGAAGGCCTGCAGCAGCGGCGTGGCGAACATGGGCAACGCCTTGCCCGCCACCATTATGGTGGGGAGGTTTATCCCCAGGTCGTGCAACAGCGAGACCGTATAGCCAGCCCATCCGACAGCGACGGTTGATGCGGCGACCCCGTATTCGAGCACCAGCAGCCAGCCCATCACCCAGGCGAACACCTCGCCGAGCGTGCCGTAGGCGTAGGTATAGGCCGAGCCGGACACCGGCATGGCGGCCGACAACTCGGCGTAGCAGAGACCCGCAAAGGCGCAGGCGATGCCCGCGACCACGAACGACAGCAGGATGGCGGGACCAGCGTTGGCGGAGGCCACCTGGCCGGTCAGAACGAAAATGCCCGCGCCGATGATGGCGCCCACGCCGAGGGTCGTCAGGTTGAAGGCGCCAAGGGTGCGCTTCAGGTCATGACGGGATGCTTCGGCCTGGATTTGGGCGATCGACTTTTTTAGAACGAGCCGATTACCTCGGCCCGCGGCGTCTACTGCCATCCTGGATGTCCCTTGAACGGCCTTAGGCCGTCTGTTGCTAATTGCGTGTGACGTTAGAGAGACTGTTCTGCTGACGCAACGGGATGCGGCATTGCGCTGCCGGTCTGGCTCGCTTAGCGCAAAAACCATGCTCCCGATCGAACATGTGCTCGACCCGCTGCGCCAGGCGCTGACCCTGCGCGAGGCGGCCGTGTTGGTGGCGCCGCCCGGCGCAGGCAAGACCACGCGGGTTCCACTGGCCCTTATGGACGAGCCCTGGGTCCGCGGCGGTAAAATCATCGTGCTTGAACCGCGTCGCCTGGCGGCGCGGGCGGCGGCGGCGCGCATGGCCTCGACGCTCGGCGAGGAGGTCGGCCGCACCGTCGGCTATCGCGTGCGGATGCAGTCCAAGGTCTCGCGCGAGACCCGGATCGAGGTGGTCACCGAAGGCGTGTTCACCCGCATGATCCTGGACGACCCGGCGCTGGAGGGCGTGGCCGGGGTGCTGTTCGACGAGTTTCACGAGCGCAGCCTGGACGCCGACCTGGGCCTGGCCCTGGCCCGCGACGCCCAGGCGGTGCTGCGCGACGACCTGAAGCTGCTGGTGATGTCGGCGACGCTGGACGGCGCGCGGGTCTCGGCCCTGCTGGCCGATGCGCCGATCATCGAGAGCGAGGGGCGGGCGTTCCCGGTCGACACCCGTTATCTCGGCCGCGACCCCGCGGCGCGAATCGAGGACCAGGCGGCGCGGGCGGTGCGCCAGGCGCTGGGCGAAGAGACGGGCTCGATCCTGGTGTTCCTGCCGGGCGCGGCCGAGATCCGCCGTACCGAGAGCCTGCTGAACGAGCGGTTTGGCGCGCGTGAGGACATCGTCGTCGCCCCGCTCTACGGCGCGCTCGAGCCCCAGGTGCAGGACCGCGCCATCGCCCCCGCCACGCCCGGGCGGCGCAAGGTGGTGCTGGCCACCTCCATCGCCGAGACCAGCCTGACCATCGAGGGCGTGCGGGTGGTGATCGACGCCGGCCTGTCGCGTGTCCCCCGCTACGATCCTTCCAGCGGCCTGACCCGGCTGCAGACCGTGCGGGTGAGCCGGGCGGCGGCGGACCAGCGGCGCGGCCGGGCTGGGCGCACCGAGCCCGGGGTCTGCTATCGCATCTGGGACGAGGCCGAGACCCGCGCTCTGGTGCCGTTCGGCCGGCCGGAGATCCTCGACAGCGACCTGTCGGGCTTTGCGCTCGACCTGGCGGTGTGGGGCGCCAAGGACGCCGATGGCCTGGCCCTGCTCGATCCACCGCCTAGCGGCGCCTTCAGCGAGGCGCGCAGCCTGCTGACCCGGCTGGAGGCGCTGGACGCTGTGGGCGGCCTGACCGCGCACGGCCGTCGTCTGGCGCGTATCCCCCTGCCGCCGCGGCTCGGTCACCTGGTGGTGGAGGGGACCCGGCGCGGCGCAGGCCCGCGCGCGGCCCGAATCGCGGCGGTGCTGAGCGAGCGCGGCCTCGGCGGCGACGGGGTGGACCTGACCGAACGGCTGGAGCGGTTCGAGCGCGACCGCACCCCGCGCGCCCGCGACGCCACAGCCCTGGCCGAGCGCTGGGCCCGGCTGGCGCGGGGCGGGGAGAAGGTCGAGGCCGAGGCGGAGCACAGCGATGGCCTGCTGCTGGCCCTGGCCTATCCCGAGCGCATCGCCCAGGCCCGCGGCGCCTCGGGCGAGATCACGCTCGCCAGCGGACGCGGCGCGCGGCTCGAACCCACCGACCGGCTGGCGCGCGAGCCGTGGCTGGCGGTGGGCGAACTGGGCGGCGGCGACCGGCGCGACCGGGTGCTGCTGGCCGCGCCCCTGAGCCTGGAGGAGATCGAGGCGGGCTTCGCCGGCCTGATCGAGACCAGCACCGACGTGGAGCTGGACGAGGCGGGCCGCGTCACCGTCCGCCGCACCCGCAAGCTGGGCGCGCTTAGGCTGGAGACCCGCCGCATCGACCGGCCGCCGCCCGAGCTGCTGCGCGACGCCCTGGTCGGCCATGTGCGCAATGTCGGCGTGGCTAGCCTGCCGTGGGGCGAAGCGGCGGAACGGCTGCGCGCACGGGTGGCCTTCATGGGCGGCCAGGAGCCGGAGCTCTGGCCCGATCTCAGCGACGCGGGCTTGCTAACCGGCCTCGACGACTGGCTGACGCCGGTGCTGGAGGGGCGGCGCAGTCTGGCCAGCGTGCCGGCCGGCGATCTCGACGCGGCGGTGCGGGGGCTGATCCCCTACGACCTGCAACGCCGGCTCGACGCCGAGGCGCCGGACCGCTTCACCGCCCCCACCGGCAATAGCGCGGCCATCGACTACGCCGCCGAGGGCGGACCGCGGGTGGAGGTGCGGGTGCAGGAGCTGTTCGGCCTGGCCGAGCATCCCAGCGTCGGCCGCCAGCGCACGCCCTTGACCCTGGCCTTGCTGTCGCCGGCGCGTCGGCCGGTGCAGGTGACCAAGGACTTGCCGGGCTTCTGGAAGGGCTCGTGGAAGGCCGTACGCAGCGAGATGAAGGGACGCTATCCCCGCCACCCCTGGCCCGAGGACCCGCTGACCGCGCCGCCCACCACCCGCGCCAAGCCGCGCGGGACGTAGGGGGCTGGGGCGTTGCGTCCTTCGAGACGCCCCTGCGGGGCTCCTCAGGATGACGAATGTGGGTGTTCACTTCCCTTCGTCATGCTGAGGAGCGCGGAGCGCGTCTCGAAGCACGCAGGGACGCCTCACACCCTCAGCGCGCTGGGCGGATAGCCGAAGTGGCAGCGGAAGGCGCGGGTGAAATGGGCGTGGTCGTTGAAGCCGTAGCGATCGGCGATGTCGCCCAGGCTGTCGGTGACGGCCCCATTCAGCACGTCGCGCCGCGCCGCCTCTAGCCGGCGCTCGAGCCGGAACCGGTGCAGGCCGCCGAAGGGCTCGAACAGCCTATAGGCCGTGGCCCGCGAGACGTGCATGGCGGCGATGATCTCGTCGACCTGTAGGCCCGGCCGGGTCAGGGTGGCGTCGATGAAGCGCCGGGCGCGGTCGACCGCCAGGGCCCCGAGCGTCGGGCCGATCTCGACCCGGGCGTCGCGGTTGCGCCCCAGGCACGCCGACAGCACCTTGGGCAGGGCGGTGTCGAAGCGCTCGGTCGCGATGTCGGGGCTGTTGGTCAGGCGGCGCTTGAGCCCCAGCATGAACTCCCCCAGCAGGCCGGTTTCGTGCGGCGTCAGGGCCACCCCGTGCAGATCGACGTCGGCCAGGCCCGCCTCGCGGATCACGTCCCGTTCGACCATCAGGGTCACCGCCCGGGTGTCGACCGAGCGGTGTTCGGTCTCGCGTGCGAAGTCGCAGATGGCGATGGTGCCAGGGCCCGCGGAGAAGGTCCTGCACCCGGTGTCGGCCCGGCTGATGCCGCCCGCGGTGGTCAGTTGCAGCAGCAGGTGGTCGCGGCCGTCGCGGCGGATGCGTTCAGCGGTGCGGCGATAGCCCTGGCCGGAGATCTCGGCGGCGAACAGGGCGGCGCGGCCGCTGGAGAAGATGATCTGGCGTGAATAGAATCGGTGCGGATCGCCCGAGACCGCAAAGGCGGCGGCGAAGCCGGGCCAGCCGCGCGAGCGCCAAGTCTCGAACGCCTCGGCTCCGGCCATGTTCTCGGTGCTGAAACGACTGCGTACGACCTTCAAGACCTCGATCCGAGCTTGAGGGAGGAGATACGTTACGCAACAGAACGAATACCGTTTATCATGTCCGGTAAGATCTGTGTTTCAGAAAATTAGACGCGCTATAGTTGTTGAGTTGAAAATTTCTACTCGGTGGCGGCGTAGATCATGATGCCGGTGGCCACCGACAGGTTCAGGCTGTCGGCGCGGCCGCGCATGGGGATCTTCACCGCCACGTCGCAGGCGGCGGCCAGCTCGGGCGGCAGGCCGGCCTGTTCGTTGCCCATCAGGATCAGGCTGGGCCGCGCGTAGTCGGCGGTCTTGTGGTCGACGGTGGCGGTGAGCAGGGTGCCCACCACCGAGCCGGGCCAGGTCTCGCGCCAGGCCAGGAACTCGGGCGCCGTGGCCTTGAAGATCGGCGTGGCGAAGATCGAGCCCATGGTGGCGCGCACCGCCTCCACCGAGAACGGATCGCAGCAGTCGCCGACCAGGATCACCCCGCCGCAGCCGGCCGCGTCGGCCGTGCGCACGATGGTGCCGAGGTTGCCGGGGTCGCGCACCGCCTGCAGCGCCACCCACACCGCCGCCTGTTCCGGGCGCAGGGCCGAGAGCGGGCGGAACATCTGGTCGAAGATCGCCACCACGGTCTGGGGGTTCTCGCGGCGCGAGACCTTTTCCAGCACGTCGCGGGTGACCTCGACCACCTCGCCGCCGCCCTCGCGGGTGGCGGCGATCACGCGGCGCAGCACCGGATGGTCGGCGCCGGGACCATGCATCAGCACCTTGGGCCGATGGCCCAGGTCCACCGCCTCGGTGACGATCTTCAGGCCCTCGGCCAGGAACTGGCCGCTGGCCTCGCGGTCCTTGCGCAGGTGCAGGCTGCGGGCGAGCTTGACCAGGGGATTGGTGAGCGAGGTGATCTGACGGGGATCGCTCACGACGCTCAGCTCCGGCGCCAGCGGGCGAAGAAGGACAGGCCGATCTCGCGGCGCACGCCGGGCTCGCCCGCCTCGGCCAGGGCCAGCTCGCCCCAATCCAGTTCGCCGCCACGCGGCCCCAGCGCCTCGGCCAGCAGGTGCGCCAGCGACAGGCCCGAGATGCGCGCGGCATAGCCGTTCAGCACCAGGAAGTCGGCGTCGTCGGCCAGCAGCGCCGCGCACAGCCGCGTCAGCTCCGGCAGGTCTTCGAACAGCCGCCACACCTCGCCGCCCGGACCGCGCCCGTACTTGGGCGGGTCGAGCACGATGCCCTGGTAGCGCGTGCCGCGGTTCACCTCGCGCTGGACGTAGCGGCGGGCGTCCTCGCAGATCCAGCGGATGGGGCGGTCGTCCAGCTTGGACAGCACGGCGTTGTCGCGCGCCCAGCCGACCGACTTCTTCGACGCGTCGACGTGAGTCACCGCGGCGCCGGCCGCCGCGCACACCAGGCTGGCGACGCCGGTGTAGCCGAACAGGTTCAGCACCTTGGGCTGGGGCCCGTTGGCGGCCATGGCCCGCACCCGCTGGTCGAGCCAGGTCCAGTTGGCGGCCTGCTCGGGGAAGAAGGCCAGGTGGCGGAAGTTGGTCAGCCGGGCATGGAAACGCGCCTGGCCCCAGGACAGTGGCCAGGTTTCCGGAAGCCGGCGGTTCAGGCGCCAGCGGCCGTCGTCTTCTTCGTCGGCGGGATCGAAGATGGCGTCGGCCTTGTCCCAGCGCTCGGCGTCCAGGCGCGGGCGCCACAGGCACTGCGGCTCAGGGCGCACGATCACGGCCTTGCCGTAGCGTTCGAGCTTGCGGCCATCGCCACTGTCGAGCAGGGCGTAATCGGCCCACGGCTCGGTGCGCAGGACCATCGGTTCAGGCGCCAGGCGCGGCGCGGAGGAGGGGGCGTTCGTCGTCACCTGTGCGCTCTAACCTCCCACGCGCGCCAACGCCACCCGTGAGCGACCTGCGAGGGGTCTGGACGTGATCGCCGCCGTCGTGCGAGGTCAAGGCCATGATCCCGACCTTCGCCGATGTGCAAGACGCCAGCGCCCGCCTGAAGGGCCACGCCGTGGAGACGCCGCTGGTGCGCTCCGACGCCCTGGACGCCGCGGTCGGCGGGCGGGTGTTCGTCAAGGCCGAGGTGCTGCAGCGGACCGGCTCGTTCAAATTCCGCGGCGCCTACAACCGCCTGAGCCGGCTCGACGCGGAGCAGCGCAAGGCAGGCGTGGTGGCCTTCTCGTCCGGCAACCACGCCCAGGGCGTGGCGGCGGCGGCCGGTATGGTGGGCTGCCCGGCGGTGATCGTGATGCCGTCCGACGCGCCGGCCATCAAGGTCGAGGCCACCCGGACGCTGGGCGCCGAGGTGGTGTTCTACGACCGCCAGACCGAAAATCGCGAGGCGATCTCGCAGCGCATCGCCGACGAGCGCGGCGCGGTGCTGGTGCCCTCCTACGACGATGCCTTCATCATCGCCGGCCAGGGCACGGCGGGGCTGGAGGCTGCACGCCAGCTCGAGGCGATGGGGACGAGCGCCGACGTGCTGCTGTGCCCGGCCTCGGGCGGCGGGCTGGTGGCCGGGGTCGGCCTGGCGTTCAAGGCGCTGTCGCCCTCGACCCAGATCTACAGCGTCGAGCCCGAGGGCTTCGACGACCACGCCCGCAGCCTGGCCGAGGGGCGGCGGGTGACCAACGCCAAGGCCGGCGGCAGCCTGTGCGACGCGCTGCTGGCGCCGACGCCGGGCGAGATCACCTTCGCGCTGAACAGCCAGCAACTGGCGGGCGGCCTCGCGGTGAGCGACGCCGAGGCGCTGGCGGCCATGGCCTTCGCCTTCCGCCACCTGAAGCTGGTGATCGAGCCGGGCGGGGCGACGTCGCTGGCGGCGCTGCTGACGGGCAAGCTCAAGCTCGACGGCCGCACGGCGGTGGGGATCGCCTCGGGCGGTAACGTCGATCCCGAGGTCTATGTGAAGGCGATCGGCGGCTAGGGCGACAACCACGGAAGCCATTCCATTGGCCAACTCACTTCGTCATCGCCCGACTTAATCGGGCGATCCATGGAGCCGGCTCATCGCGTTGATCTGGTTCGGTGGATGTCGCGCTATGGATGCCCAGATCAAGTCGGGGCATGACGAATTGGATACGGACCCTAAAGGTTGGCCCGAGCCGCCCAGGCCTCAGCGCGACATGTTCTGGTCCGACATCGGCGGCGACGAGCTCGGCGTGGGTTCCGGCGCAGCAGTGTAGTTGGGCGCCGGACGGGCCGCGGGGGATGCGCCGATCGGGGCGCCTGTGGTCATCGGCGAGCCGCCCATCATGGGCGAGGCCGAGGGGGTCCAGCCGCCGCGCTTGAGATCGGCGACGATGGTCAGAGGCGCTGCGCCATTGTGCATGCGGGCGCGATAGACCTGCACCGCCTCCATCACCCGCATGACGTAGTCGCGCGTCTCGCTGAAGGGGATGCATTCGATGAAGTCGGCCGCGTCGGTCCCGCCGTTGCGCGGGTCGCCGCACGAGGTGATCCACTGCGGCGGCCGGCCCGGCCCGGCGTTGTAGGCGGCGGTGGCCAGCACGTAGGAGCCGCTGAAGTTGTCGGTCAGCTGGCCCAGGAAGCTGGCGCCCAACCGCATGTTGAAATCGGGGTCGTCCAGCCGCGAAGGCGAATAGTCCAGTCCCGCGCGCCGGGCGATGGACGAGGCGGTGGCGGGCATCAGCTGCATCATGCCGCGCGCGCCGACGCCGGAGCGAGCATTGGGATCGAAGCTCGATTCCTGGCGGGTGATGGCGAAGGTGAAGGCCGGCTCGGACAGGCCGTAGCCCATCGGGGCTGAGCGCATGGGATAGCCGCGTTCGGGCAGGACCAGGCCGCGTGAGGCGCCGGAGCGCACCACCCGCATCGACAACGACTGGTCGCCGTACATCCGCACCAGGTCCACCAGCAGGCCGAGTTCGGCGGGGCTGTTGATGTCTTCCTCGGCGGCCATGGCGAAGGCGGCCATCAGCGGCCGGTCGCCGGCGTCGCCGACCATGCGCAGCGCCTTGACCACGCCGCGCGCCTCGAAGCGGGCGCGGTCGGCCGGGGTGGCGACAGGATCGCCGCCCAGGTCCAGAGAGGCCTGGCCGATCTTGGCCGCCGACAACTGGCCGTAGAATACGGTCTGGTACTTGGCGCCGTCGGACCAGAACAGGCGCGCGTCGAGCACGTCGCCCTTGGCCTCAGCCGCGCGGCCGCGCCAGTAGAAGCCGCGGCTGACGGTGATCGGCGTGGTGGCCGCGGCCTGGACCCTGGCGAAGTGCTGGTCGGCCAGGTCGGGGTTCTTCAGCTTGGTCAGGGCGATCCAGCCGGCGAAGAACTGGGCCTCTGTGGCCTCCGGGCCGGGTTGCAGGCCGGCGTCCGCCGCCGCCGCATAGGCACCGCGGAAATCCTGGCTCTGCAGGGCGGAGTACATCAGCGCGCGCCGCTCCTTCCAGATGTCCTTGGAGACCTCGGGCTGTTCCGGCGTGGCGGTCGGGAAGTAGCGCACCAGGCCCGAGGCCAGCTCTTCCAGGTTGTGCTTGCGGAAGTAGTGGGCGCGGTCGAAGGCCAGGCCCGGGTCGTTCTGCAGCGTCGCCGGCACGCGGGTGAACAGCAGCGAGGCGTCGCTGGATTCGTCATGGAAGGCGATGCGCGCCTGGGCCAGGGCCTGCTCGTCGGGCGAGACCAGCGGCAGCAGTTGCCGCGCCTCGGGACCGGCTGAGCTGTACAGCAGCATCTCCAGCCGGGCGGCATGGTCTTCAGGCGTCAGATAGATACCGAAGCGCGCGAGCATGGTGTTCTGGGCGTCGGCGCCGAAGGCGTGGTTGCGCCAGGCATGCTTGATCAGGGCCTGGGCGTCGGCCTGGCGACCGACCGACAGATAGGCCGAAGCCAGGGCGACCGTGCCCTCGCCGGTCTCGGGGTCGCGACCCTGAAACAGGTCGATCACCTGCTGCGGCGGCAGGGAGGCGGTGGTCAGCGACCGTTCCACCGCTGCGCGCAGGCGGGCGGGGCGCGGAAAGCCCTCCAGGTCGCGCATGGCGGCGACCAGGGTGGAGTAGTCGAGTTCGGAGCCGGCCGAATCGACCATGGCCCAGGTCACCAGCTTCTTGGCGGTGGGGTTGAGCAGGGTGGCCTGCAGCGAGGTGGCGCGGGTGACGTCGCCGGCGCGGGCGGCCTGCAAGGCGGCGCGCAGGGTGGCGCTATCCTGGGCCGACAGGCTGCTGGACAGCGAGGCGTAGGGGACGCCGACTGTGGGCGTCGGAGCCGGAACCGAAGACGGGGTCGACGAGTAGGAGTCGAAATTGGGCGTCGTCTGGGCTATGGCCCCGCCGCACGCGCTGGCCAGCAACACCGTCGCGAGCACACGCAGGCGGGCGATCGAACGACCGCGGGACGGTAAGACGCCAGCCCTCATGGCTCTACTCCTAAACATCCAAGCCATGCGCTAGACCGCTGTTGCGGGCAAGCCTGGGGGCCGGATATTCTACAAACGAGATTGTTACATCCTTAACCATGTCGGCACGGTCGCCACCGGCGGCCCGTCCACATCGCCAAAGCACGGAAATATTGGTCTCTTTCATGCCGAAGCCATTGTTCAAGGGCGTCATTACCGCCCTCGTGACCCCTTTTCGTGACGGCGCGGTGGACGAAGCGGCCTTCAAAGCCCTTGTGAACCATCAGGTTTCCGAAGGCGTGCACGGCGTCGTGCCGGTGGGCACCACCGGCGAGGCCGCGACCTTGAGCCACGCCGAATACAGGCGGGTCGTCGAGCTGTGCGTCGAGACCGTCGCCGGCCGCGTGCCGGTGATCGCCGGCTGCGGCTCCAACGACACCGCCGAGACCATCGAGATGGTGCGCCACGCCAAGGCGGTGGGCGCCCACGCGGCCCTGGTGGTGACGCCCTACTACAATCGCCCCAGCCAGGAGGGGCTGTACCGGCACTACGCGGCGATCAACGAGGCGGTCGAGCTGCCGGTGGTGCTCTACAACGTGCCGACCCGCACCTCGGTGGACCTGGCCAACGAGACCGTGGCGCGGCTGGCCAAGCTGCCCAACATCGTCGGCATCAAGGACGCCACCGGCGACGTGGTGCGCGCCAGCCTGATGCGGCTGACCTGCGGCGAGGACTTCGCCCTGCTGTCGGGCGACGACCCGACCGCGCTGGGCTACATCGCCCATGGCGGCCATGGCTGTATCTCGGTGACCTCCAACGTCGCGCCCCGCGCCTGCGCCCAGGCGATGGAGGCGGCGCTGTCGGGCGACTTCCCCGCCGCCCTGGCCTGGCAGGACAAGCTGGTGCGGCTGCACAAGGCGCTGTTCCTGGACGCCTCTCCCGCCCCGACCAAGTTCGCCCTGGCCCATCTCGGCCGCTGCGCCGACGAGCTGCGCCTGCCGATGGCGCCCTGCGCCGAGGCGGTTAAGCCGGCGATCCTGGACGCCATGCGCGAGGCAGGAGTCTCGTGAGCAAGGACAAGGAAGCGCCCCCCCAGAAACTGATCGCGGAGAACCGCCGCGCCCGCTACGACTACTTCATCGAGGAGAGCCTGGAGGCCGGCCTGTCGCTGACGGGTTCGGAGGTGAAGTCGCTGCGCCAGGGCCGGGCCAATGTGGCCGAGGCCTATGCGGCGGTGGAGGGGCGCGAGATCGTGCTCATCAACTGCTACATCCCCGAATACGCCGGCGCCAACCGCTTCAACCACGAGCCGCGCCGGCCGCGGAAGCTGCTGCTGCACCGCAAGCAGATCGACAAGCTGATCGGGGCGGTGAACCGCGAGGGCCGCACCATCATCCCGATGCGGCTGTTCTGGAACGACAAGGGCCTGGCCAAGCTGGAGCTGGCGGTGGCCAAGGGCAAGAAGGCCCACGACAAGCGCGAGCACGAGGCCGAGCGCGACTGGCAGCGCGACAAGGCCCGGCTGATGCGGGAGAAGGGCTGAGGCTCAGCTGGCGGTTGGGCTGGCGGCCTGAGAACGGCGTCGCCTTTATCTTCCTCGCCGATCCCCTTCGACTCGTCATCCCCCGACTTGATCGGGGGATCCATGACGGTGCGTTCTCCGGACGGGGCGGCGCCATGGATGCCCGGATCAAGTCCGGGCATGACGACTTGTGAAGTCAGGTAAGGGGCGGAACGTTTTAAGCCTCGTCTTCGTCCGGCTCGTGCTCGCCGCGGGTGACGAACCAGGCCCAGACCGTCGAGCCGACCAGGATCAGCGCCGCCAGCAGGAACGGTGCGCCCGCCTCGGCCATGCTGTGGCCGGGGGTGACATAATAGGCGAAGGTCAGGGTGAAGATCGACGGCCCGATCAACTCGGCGATGCCGGTCAGGCTGGAATTGGCGCCCTGGAGCTGGCCCTGTTCGGCGGCCTCCACGTGGCGGGTCATGATGGTCTGGTTGGCCGCGCCCGAGACGCCCCACAGCGCGATCACCGGGATGCCGGCCCAGAACACCCACTCGTTGGGGGCGAAGCCGGCTATGGCCATGCCGCAGGCGCCGAAGACCAGTCCGATCACCAGGGTCCAGCGGTTGCCGATGGCCTCGACCAGGCGGCCGACCACGAAGATCTGCACCAGGATCAGGGCCACGCCCGCCACCGCCAGGGTCAGGCCGACGCGGCCGGTGGTCCAACCGTAGCGGTGCATGGCGTAGAGGGCGGCGGTGGAGGTGAACACCACCTGGGCCAGGGTGCTGAGGAAGGCCACGGTGGCCAGGCCGGTCAGCTCGGGGTGGCGGCGCAGCAGGATCAGCGAGCCGATCGGGTTGGCGCGCTTCCACGAGAAGCCGCTCCGCAGGTGGCGGGGCAGGGACTCCGGCAGCACCCAGAAGCCATAGGCGGCGTTGGCGAGGCTGAGGCCGGCGGCGACCACGAACGGCAGGCGCGCGCCGTACTCGCCGAGCAGACCGCCCAGCGCCGGGCCCAGCACCAGGCCGGCGCCGAAGGCCGCGGCGATGACGCCGAAGGCGGCGGCGCGCTTCTCCGGCTCGGTGGTGTCGGCGATATAGGCGCTGGCGGTGCCGAAGCTGGCGCCGGTGATGCCCGAGACCACGCGGCCGACGAACAGCCACTGCAGCGTCGGGGCCCAGGCCATCAGCGCATAGTTCAGCCCCAGCCCGATGTTGGACGCCAGGATCAGCGGCCGGCGGCCGAAGCGGTCCGACAGCGAGCCGATCACCGGCGAGAAGAAGAACTGCATCAGGGCGAAGACGGTGTTGAACAGGCCGTAGATCACCGCCGCCACCGACACCGTATGGCCGGAGAAGTGGGTGAGCATGTTGGCCCGGCCCAGCATCTTGGCGTGGTCGAGCAGCTTGGCGTCGAGGTGCGAGGGCGCCAGCAGCTCGGTCACCAGGCGCGGCAGCACCGGCGAGACCATCCCCAGCGCCATGATGTCGAGCAGCACGGTGATGAAGATGAAGATAAGGGCGGCGCGGCCCTTGGGCGGCGTGCGCAGAACATCGCTCATCCCGGGTGAACCCGTCGTGGGGCGTGCATGGTCGGCAGGCGGGTCATATCGGCTCGCTCAACAGGCCTTGTCGCAGGTGGGCCAGGGTCATCGGTCAGGGTTACCGGAATCCTAAGCGCCGTGCACGTCCAGGTGCTCGCGCACCCGACGGAACACGTCGCGGAACATGTCCGGGGTGAGGCGGCCCGTGTTCGTGTTCAGGCGCGAGCAGTGATAGCTCGAAAACAACACGTAGGGTCCGACCTCGAAACGGGCCCCGTGACCGGCCGCGCCGGCGGGCGCGCGCTGGCCCAGGGCCTTGAATACGTTGCGCCGCGCCACGTCGCCCAGCGCCACGATCACCTGCAGCTTGGGCAGTTGCTGCAGCCGGGCGGTGAGGAACGGACGGCAGGTGTTCTCCTCCAGCGGCAGGGGCTTGTTGCCCGGGGGCGCGCAGCGCACGGCGTTGGTCACCATGCAGTCGACCAGCTCCAGCCCGTCGTCGGGCCGGGCGTCATAGACGCCGCGAGCGAAGCCGAACTCGGTCAGGGTCTGGTACAGCAGCACCCCGGCGAAGTCGCCGGTAAAGGGGCGGGCGGTGCGGTTGGCGCCCATGCGGCCCGGAGCCAGGCCGACCACGGCCAGGCGGGCCTGCGGGTCGCCGAACGACGGCGCCGGGCCGTTGAACCAGTCGGGATGGGCCGCGCGGTTCTCCATCCGATATTCGACGAGGCGCGGGCAGAGCGGGCAGTCGCGGCCCGGTTCGGCGATGGGGGGCGGGTTGCTCACCGTTGATGGACCCGCTCAGTCCTCGTCGTCCCCGTCGGCGTCCCTTCGCTCGCGCTCCACGCGAGAGCGGTCGCCGTTGGGCTCCTGCAGGAAGCGCGGCATGGCCTGGGTGCGCGGGCGGCCGATCAGGTTGGCGAGGTCGGCCAGTTCGACGAAGGAGTCGGCCTGGCGGCGCAGTTCGTCCGAAGCCATGGGCGGCTGGGACTTGACGGTGGAGACCACCGTGACCCGCACGCCGCGCCGCTGCACCGACTCGACCATCCGGCGGAAGTCGCCGTCGCCGGAGAACAACACCACGTGATCCAGGTGGGCGGCCATCTCCAGCACGTCCACCGCGATCTCGATGTCCATATTGCCCTTGGATCGGACAATGCCGGTGCCCTGGTCGGTGTAGCGCTTGACCGGTTTGGTCACGACGGTGAAGCCGTTGTAGTCCAGCCAGTCGACCAGCGGACGGATGGGCGAATAATCCTGGTCCTCAACCAGGGCGGTATAATAATAGGCCCGGAGCAGGACGCCGCGCTTGCGGAACTCCTCCAGCAGCTTCTTGTAATCAATGTCGAAGTTCAGCGACTTGGTGGCCGAGTACAAATTCGCCCCGTCGATGAATAGGGCGATCCGGTCCGTCGGATAGAAGGTCATCTTTTAAATGTCGCTTTCAAATAATGGAGATAAAACGAAATCAGAAAACTATGATTCGGCTGTGATCGTCGCTCTGGGCGGCAATCTGGCTGTAACTGCTGATGCGCAGATGGATATTCTGCGCGCGGCGTTAGATGAATTCTCGAAGTGTGGTCTTGGCGTTTTGCGACGTTCGTCGTTCTGGTGTTCGGCCGCCTGGCCTGATCCCTCGCAACCTGAGTACATCAATGCTGTCGCGCTTGTCGAGACGACCCTGTCGCCCGAAGACGCCCTGACGCGGCTGCACCAGATCGAGGCGCGCTTCGGGCGGGCGCGCAGCGAGGTCAACGCCGCGCGCACCCTGGACCTGGACCTGATCGCCTATGGCCGGCTGTTGCGCGCCGAAGCGCCGATCCTGCCGCACCCGCGAGCAGCGGAGCGGCTGTTCGTGATGGGCCCTCTGGCCGAAATCGCACCGAGCTGGCGCCATCCGGTGAACGGCCGCACTGCAGCGGAGCTGGCGCGGGGGGCCAGCGTTGGGTGCGACGCCAAACCCGTGCCCGCGTCGGCTGCGACGCCAAACCCGTGAAAGAATAAAGCCCCGCACATTGCAAATGCGAAGGCTTCCGCTTATCTGGCCTATTACTCCGAATTGAAGGACGGAATATGGCCCGCGTTACGGTCGAGGATTGCGTAGAGAAGGTTCCGAACCGCTTCAGCCTCGTTCTGCTGGCGTCGCACCGCGCTCGTGCGCTGTCCACCGGCTCCGAGCTGACTGTGGATCGCGACAACGACAAGAACCCGGTCGTGGCGCTCCGCGAGATCGCCGAGGACGCGGTGGACGCGGCTTTGCTGCGCGAAAACCTGATCTCCACCCTGCAGCGCGTCGACGAGCGCACCGAGGCGGAAGAAGAGGCCGAAACCCTGGCCCTGCTGGCCGATCCCCAGCACATGCACATGAGCGAGCAAGAACTCGTCCGGGCGCTGCAGAGCGACCGTGACGGCGGTCAGGAGGACCGCTACTGAGCCCCGAAGGGGCCAGCCTCGCTATCCCGGAGACGGTTCGGGCGCCTATCCCGCCGGTCTCGGAAATTCCTTCGCCTGGTCTTCAGCCCGCCGAGCCGCGGGCTGATGGCCTTGCACCCGCCGTCGCGACCACGCCGCGGCCGAAGTATCTGCGCCAGTACGAGCTGATCGAGCGGGTCAAGAGCTACGACCCCACCGCCGACGAGGCGGTGCTCAACCGGGCCTATGTCTACGCCATGCGCATGCATGGCTCGCAGTTGCGGGCCTCGGGCGATCCCTACTTCGCCCATCCCATCGAGGTCGCCGGCATCCTGACCGAGTACCGGCTGGACACCGCGGCCATCGTCACCGCCCTGCTGCACGACGTCATCGAAGACACCGTCGCCACCCGCGCCGACATCGCCGAGCGCTTCGGCGACGAGGTGGCCGAGCTGGTCGAGGGGGTGACCAAGCTCTCGCGGCTGGAGCTGCAGTCCGAGCACGCCCGCCAGGCCGAGAACCTGCGCCGCTTCATCCTG
>FSXV01000064.1_pt1 | contig 35947 bp, 37 predicted proteins | sample 1638401 | NCBI WGS metagenome assembly FSXV01 (sample SAMEA3914788, study PRJEB12502) | metagenome | biome: forest; material: soil | place: Canada | collected 2011-07-03 | depth 0.1 m | reverse complement strand
GGTAATCTCCATGACGGGTGGCTCCCAGGCTCGGGTTTGCGTGACAGCAACCACTTTGGCCCTATGAGGTCGGGAGCGGGAGCCATCCACCCCATCCGCATTGGCGGGCCCATCCAGAACCAGTCGTCGTTGACGTCGGGGCGAGGGGCGGGCCGAATGGGCCTCCTGCCGTCCGAGAGCCGCCATGACCCCCGCCCGCGCCCATGCCCTGACCGTCCGGCCCATCGCGGCGGCCGATTTCCCGGCCTGGCTGCCGCTGTGGGACGGCTACAACGCCTTCTATGGCCGCGAGGGGCCGACGGCGCTGGCCGAGGAGGTCACCGCTGCGAGCTGGGCCCGCTTCCTCGACCCGAACGAGCCGATGTTCGCCCTGGTGGCCGAGCATGAGGGGGAGCTGGTGGGCCTGGCCCACTGCCTGTTCCACCGCAGCACCACCGCCATCGCGCCGGTCTGCTACCTGCAGGACCTGTTCACCGCCTCGGCCCGGCGCGGCCTGGGCGCGGGGCGTGCCCTGATCGAGGCCGCCTTCCAGCGGGCCCAGGCCGAAGGGGCGGGGCGGTTCTACTGGCAGACCCACGAGACCAACCACACCGCCATGAAGCTCTACGACGAGGTGGCGGAGAAGTCGGGCTTCATCGTCTACCGCAAGCTGGGGTGAGGGTAGGGCCGGCGCGCCCCGGGCCTTGACAGCGAGGCGCCTCAAACTTACATCGCATCCAAGTTAATCGCGTCCGATGTAAACGGATGCGATTAACGGGCTGGCGTATCGAAGCCATGAGGACCCCCACTATGACCAAGATCGAAAATGTTCTGGCGACCGGCAAGGCGCACACGACGCTGAGCGCCAGCGCCGGCCGTCTCGACTCCAAGCTCTCGTCGCCCAGCGCTGGAGCGAACGCCTACGAATTCGAGACGATCCAGCTGCATCCGACCGCAGAGCAGTTCTTCGCCGGCGCCTGGTCGGGTTGTTTCATCACCGTGCTGGAGGGCGTCGCCAAGGCGAAGAAGGTGGCGCTTCCGACGGACCTGTCCGTCGAGGTCGAGGTGGATATCGGCACGGCCGGCGGCGGCTATCAGCTCCAGGCCCGGTTCAACATCCGTATGCCGGGCGTGCCGCAGGACGTCGCTGAGGCGCTGGCGCGCGCCGCGCACGAACACTGCCCCTACTCCAAGGCCACGCGCGGCAACATAGACGTGACCCTGAACGTCGTCACCGCCTGATGACCGCGCGGCGGGTTCGCCTTCGCCACGGGGGGGCGAACCCGCCGCCGACGCGTCGCCAATGCGCCCAGAAATTCCAAAGGAAAACGCCATGAACAGCGCCTACGCGCCCAGCAACACCGCGCCCAGTAAAACCGGGGTCGACATGAAGCTGGAGGTCGTCGTCCTGCCGGTGGCCGATGCCGAACGCTCGCTCCAGTTCTACCAGCGCCTCGGATGGCGGCTCGACGTCGATCGGGTGACCGCCGAGCGCCGGACGGTTCACTTTACGCCGCCCGGCTCCAGCTGCTCGATCCTGTTCGGCACGAACGTCACGCCGTCAGCGCCCGGTACGGCCCAGTTGCGGCACCTGGTGGTCGCCGACATCGAGGCGGCGCAGGCCGAACTCGTCGCCAAGGGCGTCGAGACGAGCGGGGTCTTCCACGACGCCCGTGGGGGCTTCAACAGGTTCGACCTCGACCAGCGGGCGAGCGGCCCCGATCCGGCGCGCCGCAGCTATGCGTCGTATCTGACGTTCGACGATCCTGACGGCAATAGCTGGGTCTTGCAGGAAGTCACGGCCCGGCTGCCGGGCAGGGTGGACGCCGACGAGACCAGCTTCGCCAGCGTTGCGGACCTGGCCGGCGCCCTGCGCCGCGCCGCGGCCGCCCACGGCGAGCATGAGCGGCGGATCGGCCGGCCCGACCCGAACTGGCCCGACTGGTACGCCGCCTACATGGTGGCGGAACAGGCGGGTGAGAAACCGCCGTCATAGGCGGGTGAGGTCGGCGCGGCTGGGTTCCGGATCGGGGCGCTCTGCGAGCGCTCCGTCCGGGATGACGAAGTGTTGGGATTTGCGCTCAACGTCCGGTGGCGACCCTGAGCGGAATCAAGCAGGCCTGCGCTCTGTCGTCGGTTGAGCGCCGGGAACGGTCATTGACCGGCCGCCGCAGCCAGCCATGCCCTTCTGCCCTTACATCTTTGCATGGCCCGCTCGTAGGCTTCGCGTCCACGGGTGCGGGCCATATAGGCCTGCTCCGCCTCGCCCAGGGGGATGCCCCCGAATCTTCGGGCCAGCTCCAGGGCGTAGGTCACCGAAATGTCGGCCGCCGTGAACGCCTCGCCGGCCATATAGGGGGAGCGCGCAAGCTGCCGCGTCACCAGCCCCAGCCGGCTCCCGAACATCTCCAGCGCCTGGCCGGCGCTCCAGTTGTTCCGCTCGGCCTTGGGGGCGAAATTGCGGGCGCCGCCGACGAAGTAAGCGCCCATCGCGAGGCCGGCTTCACCCAGGTGCAGGAACTGCAGGTACGCGGGGAAGGCGGGATCGTGCGGGTCCGGCGCGAGCGGCGTCGGCCCGTAGCGGGCCATCAGGTACTCCATGATCGCAATCGACTCGACCATGTTGACGTCGCCGTCCTGGAGCGCCGGGATGAAACCGGCGGGGTTGACGGCCAGGAACTCCGGGTCGTTCTCGACGCCGGCCGACAGGTCCACCGGCCTCAGTCGGTACGCGAGCCCCATCTCCTCCAGCAGCCAGACGATCCGGAACCCTCTCCCCTCGCCGAAGACGGTGATCATGTTCGCGATCCCTTGAGTGGAGCGCCTCGACTCAATCGCTCGACGGTCGCGCCAAAACATAGTCCAGCGCGGCGCATACGGCGGCGACCTGCGCATCATTGCATTGCTGCGGCGTGGCGCGCGGGCTGTCCGGGTAGACCTCGGTTGTCGTCGTATAGGGCGCACCGGTGATGGAGGCGCACAGACCATACTCCGTCAGCGGGTACTCGATCACGCCACGGGTTACGACCGGGCTGCCGATAATTTCGCCCGCGTCATCCGGCGGGGCGATGTGCGTCACCTTCTCGACCGCGCGAATGACCGCCTGTTGAAACGGAAGCTGCGGATTTTCCCCATCGGCGACGAGATAGAACCCATCCGGTATCAGGTCGGGCTCATAGGTCTTGCCGTCGCGTGCGGCCAGCGCGGGCCGGAATTCGCTTTCGTCGCTGTCCGTCGTCTCGTGCAGATCGATGTGAAGCCGAAACTGCCCAAGAAGCGGCGCGACCAGCTCGATGAGCTGGGTGGCCTCGCGCGAAGAGCCGTTTGCAAGGAAACTGCGGTTCGGATCGATGGCGTCGTAGTTCCAGCGGTGGATGCGCTCGTAACCCCAGGGACTCACGCATGGGGCCACGAGCAAATTGATCTTTCCGGCATAGTCTTTGGCGCGCTTTTCCAGGAACTCCAGGGCTCCCATGACGCCGCTGGTTTCGTATCCGTGGACACCGCCAGTCACCAAAGCGACGGGCAGCGCGGAATTCCAGTCGCGGCTTTTCAAGGCATACAGCGTGTAAGCCTCGCCGGCGTAGTCCAGTTGGCCGTACACGACCCTGGTGAAGGCCTCAGCGAGCTTCTCGATACGCGGCAGCACGTCCTGATCGTATCGACGCAGGCGAGATTGGCGCGCCCGCCACTGGTTTCGCTCAACATCTCCCCAAGAGCGCCCGGGGGTCCCTATTGGATACGAGGTCGTGTTGGTCATTACGTTTTTATAGGGCGAGGAATGGAGGGCGTCAGCATTTGCTTCTCGACCAAAGCCTCATCTGCCCGCTCAGCGACGGCTTGGCGCCGCCCCATGCGGACCTTCGTGACGTCCGCTTCCGGCGCCGCGCGTCGCGTCACGTGACCAGCCGTCGCCGCAGGAAGTCGCGGATGCGGCCGAGCAGCGAGCCCTGGGCGTCGAGGGGGTGGCAGACGCGGGCGGCCTCGTCGCGGTCGAGCAGGGCCAGGCCGCGCTTGACCGAATGCTCCAGCGCTTCCGAGAGGCCGGTGTCTTCGGTCAGCAGGCCCTCCAGGGCTGAGCGGGGCAGTTCCAGCACCTCGGCCGAGGTCAGGGCGACCACCGAGACCGGGCGGGCCTCGCCGGTCATCATGCTGATCTCGCCCAGGTATTCGCCCGGCCCGATCCGGCCGTAGGTGCGGTCCTTGCCGTCGGCTTCCTTGTGCTTGATCTCGAACACGCCGGCGCGGACGATGTAGATCGCCTTGCCTGTGCTGCCCTGGGCGAACAGCACCCCGCCCGCGTCGTAGCGGTGGCAGACCAGGCCCTTTTCGAGTTGGGCGATCTGCTTGGCGTTCAGGGATTCGAACAGGATCAGCCCTTGCAGCAGGGCGCTGGGCGTGATCGGCACGCCGTCTTGCACGCCGGCATAGTGGTAGAAGCGGCGCACCTGGCGATACAGATCGCTCTTGGCCGCGCCGAGCAGCCCGGTCCGCGCCACGAAATAGCTGACCTGCAGGGTGATCGAGCGCAGGCCCACGTGCTTGACCAGGACCGAGGGGGCCGGGGCGGTCAGGACGTTGGGGCACAGCAGCAGGGCCTGACGCACCAGGTCGATCAGCACGTCGGACTTGGCCCACGACAGGGTCGGGATCTCGATCGAGGCGGCGCGGCGCTGGGTGGGCACGCTGCGGTTGATGATCTGGCTCTTGGCCACGATGCTGTTGGGGATGGAGGCCACGTCCTCGCCATCGGTCTGGACCCGGATCGAGCGCCAGTTCATCTGCACCACCAGGCCCTCGACATTGTCGCCGATGGTGATGCGGTCGCCGACGTGGAAGGGCTGCTCGATGCCGACGGCGATGCCGGAGAACACGTCGGCCAGGGTGTTCTGCAACGCCAGGCCCAGCACGATGGCGATGACGCCGGAGGTGGCCAGCACCCCCTTCACCGGCAGGCCCAGCACCGAGTTCAGCACGATCAGGGCGGCGGTGATGTAGATCACCCCCGACACCAGGTCGGAAAACAGTCGGGCCTGGCGCGAGCGGGCGTCGCGGCCCAGCGCGACGGCCGTGCCCGTCACCACCAGCCGTGCGCCGACCAGCCACCAGACCACGTCCAGCGCGCGTAGCCAGGCGCCGTCGGGGCGGTGGTCCAGGTCGGTCGACATCGGCAGGGGCGAGGTGCCGCGCGCCGCCAGGAACCAGCCGAGCACGATCAGCAGGAGGATCTCGGCCAGGACCTTGGTGCGGACTGACCGCGGGCGCACCGCCAAGATGACGGCGATGGTGACGCCCAGCAGGATCACCGGGGTGACGGTCATGTTCATGATCTGCAGGTACATGCCGGGGGCGTTTCCAGGTGGTGCGGCGAAGGCTGCAATCTTGAACGCTAAAATCCGGTCCGACGCGATAGGCGTGTTGCGAGTTTGGTCGCCTCAGAAGAGTGAGACGTTCCGCTCGACCGCGAGGAAGAAGCGCTGATCGGCGGCGTGGCCCGCGACGCCGCCGCCGCCGCCGACGGAAACCGACCAGTCTCGGCTGAACTGGTAGACCAGGCCCGCGTCGGCCAGGGTTTCCCAGCGGGTCTTCAGCGGTTGCTCCTCGTCGACCAGGTCGGTGACCAGGGCCAGCTTGGCGGTGAGCAGCCGCGAATAGCCGGCCGCGAACGCATAGACCGAAGGTCTTTGACCCACGGCCGGCGCGGTCACGTCGGTCCAGGTGACGTTGAGGTGCAGCCGCGGGGCCGAGGTTGAATCCCCCAGGTACTTGGTGGCGATCCCCCGCACGATGAAGCTCGTGCTGGCGGGATTGGGGCCGTAACCGGTCTGCACATAGGCATGGACGGCGAAGGCGGGGATGTATTTCGAATTGTCGTTGAGCTGGTACAGGGCGTCGACGGTGAAGGCGCCGTTGGCCGGCGAATTGCGGCTGGCCCAGTTGTAGGACGGCGAGACATCGAGCTGCAGGTGAGGGGCCGCGCCGATCTTGAACACCGGCTCGGCCGTGCCTGACTCAACCCCCGCCGATGCGCGCGAGAAGTGGTCGTCGGCCTGGACCTGGAACACGCCGGTGGGGACGACCAGGGCGTCTTCGATCTGGATCGGAAAGTTCGGGGCCAGGGACTGCGGGTCCGCTCGCGCCAGGCTGGGCGCCAGCAGGGCGGCGGCTCCGATGAGGGTTTGGGTGCAGTATCCGCGTTTCATGACTTGTGAAGTTTAGTGAATTCGCGGAGATAATATAAAATTATTATTTAGAATTCGCCCATTAACGGCATGAATGCTTCTGTTTCAATCTATAATACTAAAAATAAACCCAGCCGGGCCCGGCTGGGTTTGAAAATGTTGAGCGCATTATCTAGTGCGATTTGACTGACGGGAGCCTGACGCGCCCCGATCAAATCGGTGCGAGCGACAGTTGGCGCATTGGGTCGAACGCGCGGCTGTACCCTCTGCATGGGTTCGGTCTACCAGTGGCGTATCGAAGGGCGGCGGACGGCGGAGCTGGGCGATGATCGGACGAGTTCTGGCGGGCTTGCTCGCCGCGGCCCTGTTGGCGTCGCCGGCCGCGGCCGAGGCGCAGTCGTCGCTGTTCAAGCCGTGGATCAACGGTGTTTCGGCCGGCGAGCCGCAGATGCAGGTGCAGCGCTATGACGACGACACCTACGTCATCCGGCAGTCGATCCGCACAAACTTCGAGGGCCCGTTCCTCTACCTGCTGTTCGGCAAGGACCGGGCCTTCCTGATCGACACCGGCGCCGGCGGGCTGAAGGTGCGGCCGACCATCGATCAGGTGATCGCGGACTGGTTGGCCGGACATCATCGCTCCTCGATCCAGCTGGTGGTCGCCCATTCGCACAGCCACGGCGACCATTATCAGGGCGACTCTGAGTTCAAGGCGCGGCCCGACACCGTCGTCGCCGGCCTCTATCCGAAAGAGGTCGCCGACTTCTTCAAGATCGCCGACTGGCCGCACCAGATCGTGTCCTACGATCTCGGCGGGCGCGTGCTCGATATCATCCCTGCGCCCGGCCATCAGGCGGCGCACATCATGGTGTTCGACCACAGGACGCGGCTGCTGTTTTCCGGCGACTCGCTCGGCCCCTACCGCCTGTACTTCTGGCAGAACACCGTCGCGGACTATCGTGACAGCATCGACCGCGTGGCCGCCTTCACCAAGGACAAGCACGTGGCCTGGATCATGGGCGCCCACATCGAGATGACCTCCAAGCCCGGCGAACTGATCCCGGACGAGGCGCCCAGCCACCCCGACGAGCACAGCCTGGAAATTCCCTATTCCGCCCTGACCGAACTGCAGGCGGTGCTCCACGCCATGGGCGATAAGCCGGTGCAGCAGGCGCACCCCGACTTCGTGATCTTCCCGAGGCCGGCGCGCCAGCAGATGCCGTTCGCGCCGCCATCGGCCAGCGCCCCGACGAAGTAGATCGGTGTCCCCAACTCCCGCTCATCCCGGCATTCGCCGAGATGAGCGGATGCTGAAGTACTGCGTCTCGATCCTAGTCGCCGGTCGGGGGCACGATGGTGGAGCGGCGCGGCGCGGTCCTGGGGCCGGCCGGTTGGGCCGGCTGCGGGGCCGCGGGCGCGTCCTGCGGAGCGGACGCCGCGTTGGCGAAGCTGGCCAGGGCCATGACGCCGCCGGGGTTCATGGCGTCGACCATGGCGCTGGGCATCAGGATGGTGGCGCCACGCTCCTTGGTGGTCTCGTAGATGATGTTCATGGCGCGCAGCTGCAGGGCGGCGGGCGAGCGGGCATAGGTCTCGGCCGCCTCGACGAACTTCTGCGCCACCTCCTGCTCGGCCTGGGCCAGCAGCACCCGCGCCAGCCGCTCGCGCTCGGCCTGGGCCTGGCGGCTCATGGCGTCCTGCAGATTGGCGGGCACGCCGATGTCGCGGATCTCGACCGCGGTGATGGAGACGCCCCAGTCGGCGGTCTTGCGGCCGATCTCCTCGCGCAGGCGCATGTCGCCCTCCTTGCGGTCGGACAGCAGGATCGACAGCAGGGACGAGCCGACCATCTCGCGCAGCGAGGTCTGGGCCACCCGGGCGATGGCGGAGCGGTAGTCGGTGATCTCCAGCGCCGCGCGCTCGGCGTCGTGGACCTGCCAGAACACCACCGCGTCGATGTTGATCGGCACGGTGTCGCGGCTCAGCGCCTGCTCGGCGTTGAACTCGGTGGTCTGGATGCGCTGGTCGATCCAGCTGGTGACCCGGTCGACCACCGGGACGATCCAGAACATGCCCGGGCCCTTCACGCCCTGCAGCTTGCCGAAGCGCAGCACGATGGCCTTTTCCCACTGGTTGGCCATCTTCAGCGACTTGGGGATGACCAGGGCGGCGAGGAACAACACCACCGCTAAGGCATAGGCGAGATAGGCCGCGCCGGCGGACTGGACCCCCAGCCAGACGCACAGGCCCGCCAGCAGGATGCATAGCCCCGCCAGCGCTGAGGCCGGCCCGTTGGTCCGGTTGGACGCGATGAAGTCGTTCATGGTTCTGCTCCCCCTTGCTCCAGCAGGAGCAAGATCCGTTCGGCCAGCGCGCGCGGGTCTACCCCGGCGGCGGCGGCGTTGGTCAGAGTCTGCTTGGCGAGCTCGTCGGCGCGCTGGGCCAGGAGCGCGGGCTCGGCCGGCGCCGCCTCCGCCGAGACGAAGCTGCCGCGGCCGCGCATCAGGGTGATGGCGCCCAGGCGCTCGAGCTCGTCATAGGCGCGGCGCACGGTGTTGAGGTCGATCCTCAGCGCCACCGCCACCTGGCGCATGGTGGGCATCTGCTCGCCCGGCGCCAGCTGGCCCGCCCCGATCGCCCTGAGCAGCTGGTCGCGCAGCTGGACGTAGATCGGAACGCCTGTCTCGTGAATGGCGAGGGTGTCGAGCATGGCCTGATGGCGTGTATGCGTTAATTCATACAATCGCCCATTTCGGCGATTCTGTCAACGCGATTCGCTTGACGGAGCGCGCCTCGGTTGTGCGATGCTGGCGACGTCGAATTGGGGGAATACGAATGGACGCGGCAGGACAGCAGGTGCTGACCGAAGAGCAAGAGGCAGGACGCAAGATCGCCACGCGGCGCATGGTGGTGATCCAGGTCGTGGGTGGGGTGCTGCTGATCGCCGGTTTCTTGCTTTGGGGCGTCCGCAGGGGCGCGCCCCTGCCGCACCTGAGCCTGGCGGCGGGGCTGATGCTGGTGGTGGGCTACCTGCTGCCGCTGTACGGGGTCTACCAGTTCCGCCAGACCCTGCGCGCCCTGGGGATCAGAACCAAGAAGATCCGCTGGGCCTAGGGCGCCATCGGTTCAAATTGAACTGATGACGTCCATAGTTACTGGTGAATAGAGCAGGATAGTCGCCGAAGCGGGCGCCCACTTTCGGCTATCATGCTCTAGCGCCGGCGCGACGACCTGGTCAGATGCGGATCAGGTCGCCGTAGAGTTCTTCTTCCAGGGTGGCCCAGAGCGGGTTGGCGTCGTAGAGGCCGCGCAGTTCCTTGGCGGTGAAATAGAACGACGGGTCCTTGATATAGGGCATGGGCGTGGCGTTGACTTGGACGCCCAGCCGGCGCAGCGCGGCGGGCAGGCGCTTGTGCAGCACGTCGCCAAAGGCCAGGGCGAAGTCCTGGGCCATGTGTTCGTGGCGGATCCAGCGGTCGACCGGCGGCGAGACGTATTGCACGAGGTAGTTGTCCGCCGCGTAGCTGTCGCCGGCGTTTTCGAAATATCGCCCGGCGCACAGCATCTCGCGGGTGACGCTGCGATAGGGCGGCTTGCTGGCCTCGTAATGGATTCGGCTCAACAGCCACATCGGCAGGCGGCGAAAGCCGCAGATGATGGTCTTGTCCGCCGCGGAAAACTGCGGATCGTCGCGTTCTCTTTGGGCGGTGCTGTGGTGCCAGCCGAGTGTAGCCGGCTGGCGTTGGTCAAATTTAATGTCTCGCCGGCCACGCAGCGCAGCTCTCAGCGCCAACTCGACAGCATGCCCGCCCGTCTTCATGAAGTGAAGCCAGACAAAGTCCTGCCCTACGATCATCAGAACACGCCCAAAACTCGATTTATGTACAGCCGAGTCCAGTCTTAGGCAGAAAGGTGTTCGTCAGGATTTCAGGTGCGTGTCAATGTTGAAAAAATGTAACATTTTGTGAAATGTATAACATTGCCCCTGCGCGGGGGCGGCGGCATGGGCGGCCGATGTCCGGACGCAAAAAGGTGGGGCCAAAAATTGCCCGGACGCAACGGTGTGGGGCGCAAAAGCCGGCGGCCTTGCGACCGCCGGCGGAGCGCATCAGCCGATGGCCGGGAAGTCGACGTCGGTCTGGGCGACGTTGTTCAGGAAGTTGGTGAAGAAGTTCTCGGCGGTCAGGGCGACGATCTCGACGATCTGGGCGTCGGCGAAGCCGGCGGCGCGCACCGCTTCCAGATCGGCGTCGGAAATCTTGCCGCGGGTCTCGGCGACCAGCTTGGCGAAGCGGACCGCGGCCTCGGCCTTGGGATCGCTGGAGCCGCCCTTGCGGTTCAGCGCCACTTCCTCGGGCGTCAGCTTGGCCATGTTGACGCCGATATAGCTGTGGGCGGCCAGGCAGTATTCGCAGCCGTTCACCTCGGCCACGGCCACGGCGATGCGCTCGCGGGTCTTGAGGTCCAGCGCCTTGCCCAGCGCGCCCGACAGGCTGGTCAGGCCGGTCAGGGCGGGGGGACTGTTGGCCGCCAGGCGGAACAGGTTCGGCAGCACGCCGCCGAGCTGGGCCTTCACGGCGTCGAGGATGGGTTGCGAGGCGGCGGGGGCGTCGTCGCGGGTCGGGATGGCGATGCGGGACATGGCGGAGGTCTCTCAAGCTGCATCTGGTCGAACCCGGGGCGGGCCGACGCCGCGGAACCTAGCGACCTCCGCGATGGCCAATAATTCGGTATTGTTGGGAGGGTTATTCTCGAAAACTGGAAGAGTACGTGGACCGGCTGGAGGCGATGGCGATCCTGGTGGCGGCGGTGGAGACCGGCAGCCTGTCGGGTGCGGGGCGCCGGCTGGGCGTGCCGCTGCCCACCATCAGTCGCAAGGTGTCGGACCTGGAGGCGCACCTGAACACGCGGCTTTTGGTGCGCACCACCCGCAAGCTGACCCTGACCGAGGCCGGGGCCGACTATGTCGCCGCCTGCCGGCGCATCCTGGACGAGGTGGAGGCGGCCGAGCGCCGGGCGACGGGCGAGTACGTCACGCCCAAGGGCGAGCTGGCCATCACCGCCCCGGTCGTGTTCGGCCGCACCACCCTGTTGCCGGTGATCGACGCATTCCTGGCCAAGTACCCCGAGATCGACGTGCGCCTGGCGCTGTCGGACCGGCGCACGCACCTGATCGAGGAGCACATCGACCTGGCGGTGCGGGTCGGTCAGCTGGAGGACAGCGGCCTGGTGGCGGTGCGGCTGGGGCAGGTGCGCCACGTGGTGTGCGGCAGTCCAGCCTTCTTCGCCAGCCACGGGGCGCCCAAGACGCCGGCGGATTTGGCCACCCTGCCGTGCGTGACCTTCGACGTGCTGGGATCGACCGAAACCTGGCGCTTCACGCCCGCGGGCCAGGGGCAGCGGCTGGTGCCGGTGCGCTCGCGGCTGGCGGTCAACACCGCCGAGGTCGCCATCGACGCCGCCATCGCCGGGGTGGGGGTGACGCGGGTGCTGTCCTACCAGGTGGCCCAGGCGGTGGCGGACGGGCGGCTGCAGGTGGTGTTGGGCGCGTTCGAGGCCGAGCCGTTCCCCGTGCACCTGGTCCACGCCGGCCAGGGCATCCTGCCGCTCAAGACCCGCGCCTTCCTCGACCTGGCCGCCCCCATGCTGCGCAAGGCCCTGGCCGCGAAGGTGGATTAGGGCGCATCGCGAAGGCGAGGCGCCGCTGATCCGTCGGCCTTACGGATGCGCGGGCAGGGACGCGATGTAGTCGGCGACCGCGACCCGTTCCTGCGGGCTCAGCGCGGTGGCGACCTGGCGCATGGCGGGGTTGTGGCCCTGGGGGCTGGCGTAGTGCTCAAGCCGCGAGACGATGTAGGCGGCCGGCTTGCCCGCAATGGCCGGCGCGCCGCCGCCGCCGAGCGTGGGCCCGTGGCAGGACATGCAGGCCGGCGCGCCGGCCCCGTTGCCCTCGTGAACAATCTGCGCGCCGTCCGGTTTGGGCGGGGCGGCTGCGATGGCGCCGATCGCAGCGATCGAAGTCATGAATAGCGCCAAATACTTGCGTCTCATTTGCATGTTGTGGAATGCCGCGCTTCAATGCCTGAGGTGGGGTGGCGCGTAGGCGGCGATTGCGCCTGTTTTCGGGCGAAGAGCTGGTCTTGCTGGTGGATTTGTTCGCTTGGCTACTGACTGGGCAGGTCGCCGGTGGGCTAGTGAGCGGGCGCGGGGCGCGGGTGTGAAGCGGTCGTCGCCCGTGATCGCCCCCTGCGGGTCTCGGGAGGGGCTGGGCGCGACGGGCCCATGCCCTTTGCGGACGCCAAGGCGCTTGCTAGTTTAGGCGTAGATTTTTCGGGGGTGTTGGCTTTGCTTGGTTTATTCGGTTCGGCGGCGGCGTCGGTTGCGATTTTGCCGCAGCTTGTCTCGTTATCTCCGATTTCCTACAGCAATCCGGCGAACACGAAGTCGCACGCGGCAGCGGACTATACTGCGGTGGCGGCCTTGATCATCTCGCCGGCGGCCAGGGTCGAGAGCTGCAGGATTCTTTCCTCGACTGGATCAAGCGCGACCGACGACAGCGTCTGCCAGAGCTTGAAGTCGTCTCAATTCGAGGCGGCCGTGGATCGCGCCGGTGGTCGTAGCTATGGAAAGATCGTGGTCCCGATTGTGACGTCGGATGACGCCGGCGCTCCAAGACCCGTCATCAGCGACATCGATCTGACCGTCGCGCGCCTTCCACCCGGCTCGCCGATCCATCCAAGAGTGCAGCTTGCACTGACTGTCGACGCCCAGGGTCATGTCGAAGGCTGCGACCTGGCCAAGAGCAGCGGGGTTCCGGCGCTCGATGCGGCGGCTTGCAAGTCGGGCGTCGCGGTCGCGGAGATTCATCCCGTGAAAAACGGGGCGGGCGTCCCCGTTGCGTCCGTCCAGTCGCTTCTGGTGGGGTTCGTCGCCTATCCGGATCTCGTCTTGAAGAAGGATGGCAAATACGCCGACATGGGCGCAGCAGGGCCATATTTTCCGGACCGAGCCGCGCGCCAGAGCGTCGGCGGCTATGCGAATCTGGATTGTGCGGCGGATGCGCAAGGTAAGCTGACCGACTGCACCGTGGATGAGGAAGCGCCGCTGGGCTTCGGATTTGGGATGGCGGTATTGAAGATGGCCAAGGTCGAATGGGTTCGAGTCGCGCCCGGTGCGCCGGGGCGGGGGCTTGTACACATCGACTTCCCGCGTCTGGGAAGAGAAGGCCGCTGATCCCGCACCGCGCGCCTTAAGGCCCGATCGCCCGCCGCATGCGCACCACCGGCAGCTCGGCGCCGTTGGGCAGGGGGACGGCGTAGCGCTCCACCGCCTCGAAGCCGCGGCGGGCGTAGAGCTTTTCGCCGGTGAGGGTGGCGACCAGCTCCAGTTGGCGAAAGCCGTGCTCGCGAGCGGCGGTCTCGCAGGCGGCCAGGATCAGGCTGCCGATGCCGCGGCGGGCGTGCTCGGGGGCGACGAAGAAGGCGCGCACGCGGGCCGGATCGGCGGCGGGGTCGAGGCGGGCGTCGTCCTTGCCGGGGACGGCGTCGCCGCCGAACAGGGTCTGGCGCCAGCTCCAGCCGCCACAGCCGACGAGTTCGCCCGCCAGCTCGACCAGGAAATAGCCGCCGTCGTCGATCAGCCGGGTGTCGACCCCGAACACCGTCCCCAGCGCGCCGTCCATCTGGGCGGGGGTGTAGTCATCCGCTTGCAGCCCAAGCACCGACCGTTCGATGAGGCCGGCGATGGCTGGGGCGTCTTCGCGCCGGGCCAGTCTCAGGGTGGGCGGCTCGGGCGTACAATCAGGGGCCATGGGCGATGGTCCGGGTCGGTGCTTCCCGCGGCGGCGGGGAGGGGCTAAGGATCGTATACAGTTTATCTGGGCGTGAGGCGAACGTGCGGACTTTCGGCGCGATGGCGGTGCTGGCGGCGGCGCTTGGAGTGGGGGCGGCGACGCCGGCGGTTGCTCAGCAAGTTCAGCAAACTTTGACTCGGGGCGAGCTGGCCCGGCTGAAGACCGAGGCCGGGCGCGTTTCCATCGTGCGCGACGACTGGGGCATCGCCCACGTGCACGGCCACACCGACGCGGACGCGGTGTTCGCCATGACCTACGCCCAGGCCGAGGACGACTTCAACCGGGTCGAGACCAACTACCTCAACGCCATGGGCCGGCTGGCCGAGGCCGAGGGCGAGGACGCGGTGTGGCGCGACCTGCGGATGAAGCTGTTCGTCGATCCGGTCGTGCTCAAGGCCGACTACGCCCAGAGCCCTGACTGGCTGAAGCGGCTGATGGGCGCCTGGGCCGACGGGCTGAACTTCTATCTGGCGGTCCATCCCGAGGTGAAGCCACGGGTGATCACCCGGTTCGAGCCGTGGATGGCGCTGAGTTTCACCGAGGGCAGCGTCGGTGGCGACATCGAGCGGACGTCGCTGGACGAACTGAAGGCCTTCTACGACAAGCCGCAACAGTTGGGCGCGGCGTATCCGGGCTCGCCCGACAAGTTCGCCGAGGCGGCGCCCAAGCATTACGTCGAGCCGCAGGGCTCCAACGGCATCGCCATTGCGCCCTCCAACACGGTGGACGGCCATGCGCTGCTGCTGATCAACCCGCACACATCGTTCTTCTTCCGCTCGGAACTGCAGATGTCGAGCGACGAGGGGCTGGACGCCTATGGCGCGGCGACCTGGGGCCAGTTCTTCCTGTACCAGGGCTTCAACCCGCACATCGGCTGGATGCACACCTCCTCGACCGTCGACGCGGTGGACGAGTTCGTCGAGACCGTGGCGATGCACGATGGTGTGCTGTCGTACCGCTATGGCAATGAGTGGCGGCCGGTGCAGGTCTCGACCATCGTCGTGCCCTACCGCAGCGCCTCGGGCGCCATGACTGAGCGCCGCTTCACCGTCTACCGCACCCATCACGGGCCGATCGTGCGGGCGGCGGACGGCAGGTGGATCGCGGTCGCCTTGATGAACAAGCCGATCGCGGCGCTGAGCCAGTCCTACCTGCGCACCAAGGCCAGCGACTACGCCTCGTTCCTGAAGATCGCCCTGACCTACCAGGCCAATTCTTCCAACAACACGGTGTTCGCCGACGACAAGGGCGAGATCGCCTATCTGCACCCGCAGTTCATCCCGGTGCGCGACGACCGCTTCGACTACACCCGGCCGGTGGACGGCGCGGACCCGGCGACCGACTGGCGGGGCCTGACGCCGCTGGAGCAGACCCCGCATCTGCTCAATCCGCCCAACGGCTGGATCATGAACACCAACAACTGGCCCTATTCGGCGGCCGGGCCCTACAGCCCCAAGCCGAAGGACTTCCCGCGCTACATGGACAGGGTGGGGGAGACGCCGCGCGGGCTGCACGCGCTGAGGCTGCTGACCGGGAGGAAGGATTTCACCCTGGAGCGGCTGAACACCGCGGCGTTCGATTCCTACCTGCCGGCCTTCGCCCGGCTGATCCCGACCCTGGTGGCCGCCTACGACCAGACCCCGGACAGCGATCCTTTGAAGGCGAAGCTGAAGGACCAGGTGGCGGCGCTGAAGGGCTGGGACGATCGCTGGGGCCTGGACTCGAGCGAGACCTCGCTGGCGGTGTTCTGGGGCGACGCGCTGTGGGCGCTGTCGGCGGCGCCGGCCAAGGCGGCGCGGGTGTCGGTCTATGACTGGATGGCCGATCACACCTCGCCCGCCGAGAAGCTGGCCGCGCTGGCGGCGGCCTCGGACCGGCTGACCCAGGACTTTGGCTCCTGGCGCACGCCCTGGGGCCAGATCAACCGCTTCCAGCGGGTGAACGACGACATCGCCTCCCACTTCAGCGACGCCGATCCCAGCATCCCGGTGCCGTTCACCTCCAGCCAGTGGGGTTCGCTGGCCGCGTTCGGGGCCAAGCGCTATCCGGGGACCAAGAAGTACTACGGCAACGTCGGCAACAGCTTCGTCGCGGTGGTCGAGTTCGGGCCGAAGGTGCGCGCCGTGGCGGTGACCGCCGGCGGCGAGAGCGGCCATCCGGGCGCCAAGCACTTCGACGACGAGGCGCAGCGCTATGTGACCGGGAAGCTGCGCGAGGTGTACTTCTATCCCGAGCAACTGAAGGGGCACACGGAGCGGACCTATCGGCCGGGGGAGTGATGGGGCGGAGGCAGAGGCGTCTGCGGAGCCTTTAAAACCCAACGATCGCGAGAGGATCGCCTAGAGGACCGCCTCGTTGTCGATGTGATCGCGCGGGAAGCTTCGATAAAGCCAGGACGGCTTCTTCGTTAGCTGAGGCGCCGTGTTACGCCACTTGCTGAACAGATACTGCCCCAGATCATGGGCCTTCGGTTTGGGCCTGAGGTGAGGGCGTCGACCGCCTTCGCTGGGGCCCGCCTTCTTCCACAAGGCGGCAAGGTGATCAGTCGTCTCCCTTTACGGTTGCGAAACCGATTTCGGCCAGGGTCGAGCGAGCCGAAATGGGGTGGGCCCTGCATGTCATCGAGAACGACGTTTGGCCGGCGCGGCGTGTCCGCGGCCCCCCAAACGCCTGCGATTCGCCAACGCCAACCCGATCCAGATTTGCGACCCGATCCCCATCCCCGGCCCATCGGGGCGACGGAGTCGATCGGGTTCCTGTGGCTGCTATTCAGCTTTGAGGGCCGCCTGAGCCGCTTGCCCTACTGGCTGGGCAACATCGGGGTGTTCGTCGCCTGTCAGGTGATCGCCGCGACGGGCGGGGCCGTCATCGGCAAGCTCAGGGCCGGCATGACGGCGGATCCGCTTGCGAGCGGGATCCTGATCCTACTGGTGGGGCTGATCTCCTTGGGGGCCGCGGTCGTGATGTGGTGGGCGGCATTGGCCATCACCGCGAAGCGGTGGCACGACCGGGACCGGCCCTGGGGCTTCGTCTTCCTTGGCCTCATCCCCATCGTTGGGTGGCTTTGGCAGTTCATCGAATGCGGGTGCCTGGAAGGCACCTTGGGGCCGAACAGATATGGCCCTTCGCCGAGGGGCGTCGCCAGCGTGAACTATGTCGACGACTACGCCGAGACCTTCGGCTAGGCGCAGTGGCGGCTAGGCCTTCGCCCGCTGGGCCAGCAGCGCCTCAACCTGCTTCTCGACCTCGGCCTTGGTGGCGCGGTCCTGGGGGCCGCTGGCGGGGCTGGTGAAGCCGACGTGGGTGGCCTTCACCCGGCCGTCGCGGCCGACGAAGAAGGTGGTGGGCCAGGCGGCCAGGTTCACCGCCTGAGGCAGCTTGTCGTGCACCGCCTTGGTCTCGCCGGCCACCAGCACGGTGTAGGTGAGGCCGTAGCGGGCGACGAAGGCCTTCAGGCGCTGCGGGTCGGCGACCTGGTCGGGGGTCTGCTCGAAGTCCAGCGCCACGACCTCGAGCCCGTCCTTGTGGTGCTTGGCGTAGAGCGACTGCAGGAAGGGCGCCTCGTCGTGGCAGTTGGGGCACCAACTGCCCATCACGTCCACCACCACCACCTTGCCGCGGAAGCGCCGGTCGCTGCTGGCGACCTTCTTGCCGTCTAGGTCGGCGGCGTCGAAACGGAACGGCGCGGCGGCGTCGGCGACGCTGGTGAAGTGAGTGGGATCGGCGGGCGCCGCGCCCTGCGCCTTGGCCTCGCGCGGCCGCAGCGCTGTCAGTTCGACCTGGCCCGCGCCGTCTGACAGCGACAGGGCCAGCCGGCCGCCGGGCTGGGGCCGGATTTCCAGCAGGGCGGGGCGCTCGCCGGCGAAGTGCGACAGGCGGAAGGCCCCGTCGGCGTAGCGGCCGTTCAGCGCGCCGGTGTCGCCGTCCACGCGCAGGATCGCCGCCTGGGCGCCGCCACCGCTCTGGCGCACGATCAGCCGCCAGGCCGTCTCGCCCTTGGCCTGGACGCCGGGGATGATCCATTCGCCGGAGATGTCCGGGACCTTGTGGGCGATGGCGCGCGCGGCGGCCGGCGGCGCTGAGGCCCGGTGGGCCGAGATGGCGTAGACGGCCTTGCCCTTGACGTAGGTCCCGGTGAGCTGGCCGTCGGCGAGGGTGGCGTCGAGCGTCGAGGCGTAGCTGGGGAAGCTCAGGTGCAGGCGGCCGTCCTCCAGCTTGGCGGGGGCCGAGAGGTTGGTGGCGTGGGCGCCGTCGAAGAAGCTGGCGCGGACCTGGCCGCTCTGCTCGCTGAGGTCGAGGCGGAAGGGGATGTCGGCGCCGGCGACCTTGGCCACGGCGTCCCAGCGGCCGGCCAGGCCGTCTGCGCTCGGGCTGTTTGCGCCCTGGCCGCTGGCGGCCCCGACCGCTGTTAGAACGAGACCCGCCGCAAGGGCCCCGAGGAGCAGCCGCCCGACCATGGTTCGGTCCTTTCCGACCTACGCAAAACGCTGCGCAGAAAGGCGTTGGCGCTGGGCGGCGACAAACGAGAAGTTTGCGGGGGCGGACACAGATTTTCTCGCGCCGGGCGTGCGACAGCATGGGCGAGCCGCCCAATTCAAATGTGAAGGAATTTCGCCAAGCTGATCTTTGCCGTGTTGCTTCTATTTACGGACGTATGTGTCCCGAATTTCCGCTTAATAACTTCAAGTTGCGATATTGGGTGAAGAAGTTTTTAAGTTGAAACAAATGGTTCTTGCCGAATTAACCACTCGTTCGCCTTATGGGTGCAACAAGTTCGCTTAAGGGGCGAATTTGGGGGGCCGATGAAACTGTTCAAGCAGCAGGGCGCAGACGGGGCGGCCGAGCGGGTTCGTGATCTCGAGGCCAAGATGGCGGCCTTCTCGCGCTCGCAAGCGGTGATCGAGTTCAACCTCGACGGCACGATCATCGACGCCAACGACAATTTCCTTCACACCATGGGTTATTCGCTGGACGAGGTGAAGGGTCGCCATCACCGCGGCTTCGTCGACCCGGTTGAGGCCGAAAGCGCCGAGTACCGCAACTTCTGGAACGAGCTGAACGGCGGCCGTTTCGTCGCCAAGAAGTTCCGCCGCCTGGCCAAGGGCGGGCGCGAGGTGTGGCTGCAGGCCTCCTACAACCCGGTGCTCGACGCCAGCGGCCGGCCCTACAAGGTGATCAAGCTGGCGGTGGACATCACCGAGTCGGAGCAGGCCTTCGTCCGCGCCGAGGCCGAGCGGGCCAAGGCCGAGCAGGCCCAGGCGCATCTGGTGCGCACCCTGGCCGAGAACCTGCGCCGTCTGTCCGAACGCGACCTGACCGCGCGCATCGGCGAGGTGCTGACGCCCGAGCACGAGGCGGTGAAGGACGACTACAACCGCGCGCTCAACAGCCTGTGCGAGACCCTGGAGGGCATCAACGGGGCTGTGGTGGGGATGCGCAGCGGCTCGGACGAGATTTCCAGCGCTGCCGACGACCTGTCGCGCCGCACCGAACAGCAGGCGGCCAACCTGGAGCAGACCGCGGCCGCCCTCGACGAGATCACCGCCGCGGTCAAGCGCAGCGCCGGCGGCGCGGGCGAGGCGGCGACCGCGGCCTCGGACGCCAAGGAAGAGGCAGAGCGCTCGGGCGGGGTGGTGCGCGAGGCGGTCTCGGCCATGGACGAGATCGAGCAGAGCTCGGGCAAGATCGCCCAGATCATCGGGGTGATCGACGAGATCGCCTTCCAGACCAACCTGCTGGCCCTGAACGCCGGGGTGGAAGCGGCGCGGGCTGGCGACGCCGGCCGCGGCTTTGCGGTGGTGGCCTCGGAGGTGCGGGCCCTGGCCCAGCGCTCGGCCGAGGCGGCCAAGGAGATCAAGGCCCTGATCAGCGCCTCCAGCGCCCATGTCGAACGCGGGGTGAAGCTGGTGGGCGTCACCGGCGAGGCGCTGGGCCGCATCGTCACCAAGGTGGCCAAGATCGACAGCCTGATCTCGGAGATCGCCCTGTCGGCCCAGGAGCAGGCCACCGGGCTCAACCAGGTCAACAGCGCCGTCAACCAGATGGATCAGGTCACCCAGCAGAACGCGGCCATGGTCGAAGAGGCCACCGCAGCGGCGACCAATCTCAAGAACGACGCCCGGGAGCTGGCCAGGATGGTCGCTCGCTTCCGGACGGGAGCCCATGCCGCTGGTCCCGAAGCGGCTGAGCCCGGGCGTCACTCCCACGGGCGCAACCCGGTGGCCGAGGCCCAGGCGCGCGCCTCGGCCTTCGCGGAGAGCCTGCACGTCGTCAACGGCTGATGCGGAGTGCAGCCACGGGTCGCGCAGAAGGCGGGACCCGTGGCAATTCGCCTGTCAGGTGTAAGGTTGGCGTGATTGCACGCCGAAGCTTAAGATCACGATCCCTGTCTCTCGATCATGTGGGGTCATGATGGACAAGCCGCTTCGCCCCAAGACCTACGCCGCCTATGACGGGCCGGACCCGATCGACGTGGAAGTGGGGCTCTCGCTCAGACGTTTGCGACGCAACGCCGGCCTGTCGCAGGCCGACCTCGGCGAGGCGCTCGGCGTCAGTTTCCAGCAGATCCAGAAGTACGAACGCGGCTCCAACCGCATCTCGGCCTCGACCCTGGTCAAGCTGGCGCGCTTCCTGGGCGTGCCGCCGGGCGAACTGCTGCCGCAGGACGACACGCCGCTGGCGCACAGCTCCCAACTCATGGCCCAGCACATGACCGTGCGCGGGGCCGAGGAACTGCTGGAAAGCTACTGCCAGATCCCGCAGGCAGCGCAGCGCCGCGCCCTGCTGCACCTGGTGCGGGTCATGCTGGACGCCGCTCAGGAGGTCGACGGCTGAACCTGCGTTTCCTGGGTTTCGCCTCGCGGGGTTCAAGCAGCACGCCGCCGAACAGCGAGCCCAGGAACAGGAAGCCGATCGAGAAATTGGCGTAGTAGTACGCGCGGTAAAGCGCGTGCGGATTGATCAGGAACGCCAGGTGCGTCAGCACCGCGAAGCTCTGGAACGCCGCCGCGCAGAGCGGCCAGCGGCGGTCATAACGCAGCGCCAAGGCGATGAAGGCGGCCAGCAGCAGGCTGTCGACGATCAGGATGCCGTACTGCGGCTCGAACCAGTCGCCGCGCCGCTCGACCAGAGGGGTGGCGATCCAGGCCACGGCCATGGCCGCCGCCCCCAACTTGTCAGGACGCGCGCCGCGCCAGAACGCCAGGCCGCAGGTCAGGACCAGGGCGGCGGTGCCCACCTGCTGGGCGGGGGTGTCGATCAGCATCGAGCCTCCCGGGCGGGAGGCTCGAGGTGAAAGGGAAGTGATCGGGTCTGCCTCACCCCCTTAGGCGACGATACGAATGCTCGCCTGGTCAAGCCCCGTGATGACCTGCGGGTCGGGTTTGTCGCCGCCGTTGCCGGCCATGACCACCGCGCCCAGGCCGATCTGCTTCTTCAGGCAGCCCAGTTCGGCGTGGGTGGCGACCACCTCGCGGCGCGCCACCAGCAGGGTGGCGAAGGCGGCGCCGGAGCGTTCCAGCGCGTCCTGGCCGACCACGGCGGACAGGCCCGCCTGCATCCGCTGCTGAATCAGCGAGGCCGTCAGGCGGGTCGCCTGCAGCAGGGCGGCGTCGATGGCGCTCTCCATGGCGAAGAGCTCAGGAGCGACCGCCTCCATGGCGGCGCGGCGTTGAGCGAGCATGTGCGGTCCTTACGGCCGCGACACTGGTGTCCGCGGCGCTTGAAACAGAGCTGGCGGTTTGGCGTTCACCGGCGGCCCCCGGTGATCCAGGAGCGATTCCAGGGCGGTCAGGCCACCCAGCGCGCCAGCAGACGCAAGAGCGAAGGCGACAGCCATCTGGGCGATCGCCAGGAGCGTTGGGGTCGCAGCTAATCCATTGCGACCTCCTCGAGAGAGGTCGTCATCGCGCCGTCGATCAGGCTCCACGCGAGCGTCAGCAGATCGCGGTAGAACATTTCCGGCGTATTGGTCCGGGCCGCGGCGCGCAGGATCTCGAACTCCGCGTCCAGCCCCTCCAGGTTCGGCCCAGCCAGGTTCCGCAGCTGGCGCTCCAGCTGGGGCCAGGCCAAGGGCGGCAAGGCGTTCTCGGGCCCCGGCGTCATCGGCGGGAACGCCCGCAGGAACTTCGTTTCTCGCTCGCGCTGGCACTGTGCGTGCCGGATACGCGCTTCCAGGTTCGCGGTCGCCAAGTCGGTCAACTCTAGGCCCTCCCATCGGGTCGGGCTGAGTAGGGGCCGTGGCGGGGCCGGTGTCACCCGGAGGCGATTCCCATGGGAATCGTTCCCCATGGGAAATCTGGCCGTAGCGGGCGACCAGGGCCTCGGCCGCTTCGCGCCGGGTGCGCGCGCCGAGCTTCATCTTGGCGCTGGAGAGATAGCTGTCGACGGTCTTGGGCGAGACGCCCAGGCGCAAGGCGATTTCCTTGCTGCTGTAGCGCTCCACCACGAAGCAAAGACAATCCCATTCGCGGTCGGTGAGGAGCTGAAGCTCCGCAGCCGGACGTGGGGTGTCGAATGTTTCCCGCATTCGGGGAGTATCGAATCGTCGGCGAGAAAAGTCGTCCGAAAATTGCGCCGGACTGCTCACATTGACGCGCGACGTGTCGGCGCGGCGTCAGAATGGTCTTGGGATTTGCTCGGTCTGCGTGGAGAGCGCGCTGTCACACGCGAGCCGGCGTCCTGTGGAAATTCACAGGGCGGGCTGGGATGTTTCGAATCGGGACAGTGTTAGCCGCCGCTGGCGGCGCGCACCGGCGGCAGGGCGTTGCACAGGTCCACCGCGCCCGCCGGCTTGAGGAAGAAGCTGTCCTGCCGGTTGGCGCGGGCGTGCACCCAGGCGCGGAAGCTGCTGCTGTCGGTGCGCAGGCGCTCGAACGTGGGCTGCTCGGCTGGCGGCAGGTCGGCGGCGATGCGCACCTGGCGGATCTCGGTGCGCTGGGCGGGGTCGGTGTAGACGCCGAGGTCGCCCGTGCCGCGCGGCAGGGCGGTGAGCAGGTCCATGCCCATCAGCACCCGGCCGACCACGGCGATGTTGCGGTCGAGCGCCCGGGGCGCATGGCCGATCACGGCGTAGAGCTCGGCGCCCGTGCCGGTGTCGGGGTTGAGGTCGCGGCCCACCCCCACCATGCCGTAGCAGTGGGTCAGCCACGCTTGGCCGTCGCTTTCGGCCACCGGCCAGCCGCCGACGAAGCCGACCTTGTCGGCGAAGGTGTCGCGATAGGGCAGGGCGTCCAGCGCCAGGTCGGCGGCGGGGCGCTCATATTCGGCCGGCACGCTCTTCTGGATGGCGTCGGGCAGGGGCTTGGTCCCGTCGGGATCGCCCCACTGGACCACGTAGTTGTCCTGCACCCGCTCGATCCACAGCCCGTCGTACCAGTGGGCGCGGGCCAGGGCGCGGATGTTGGCCACGTGGGCCGGGGCGAAGGGCTCGGCCAGCTGGATCACCACCCGGCCGCCCTTGGCCAGGTCGATCACCAGCAGGTCGTTGGCGTCGATGCGGCGCCAGTCGGTCGGCGGCGCATGGGCGACGATCGCGCCGGGGGTGACGGGGCCTTGGGCGGCTGGAGGCGCAGGCGGCTCCGCGGCCATGGCGCAGGGCGCGGCGGCGAGCAGGGCGGCGAGCAGGGTGGGGCGAAGGTGGCGCACCAGCCAAGCTTGCCATGCGCGCGGACGTTGCGAAAGGCGTCATCCGCGCCGGCCTGTCGTCGCGATCCCGCATGAGGCGAATGACAAGCGGCCGGGGGTGAGGCATTTTGCGCCTGAGCGAACTTCCCTCGCCGGCGACCGATGCGATCAACGGATGGCGGCGGAGATCGAGCGGAAGTTCCTCGTGCTGGGCGATGGCTGGCGCGAGGGCGTCGTTCGCACCGAGCACCTGCGCGACGGGCTGATCGCCCGGTTCGGCGACGGCAAGGTGCGGGTGCGCCTGGGCGAGGGCCGGGCCTGGGTGGCGGTGAAGGGGCCGCGCCACGGCTTCAGCCGGGCCGAGTTCGAATACCAGATCCCGCTCGCCGACGCCGAGGAGATGCTGGCCACCCTGTGCGAAGGCCCGATCCTGGACAAGCTGCGCCACTGCATCCCTTACGCCGGCCGCACGTGGTCGGTGGACGTGCATCACGGGCGGTTGGAGGGCCTGGTGCTGGCCGAGGTGGAACTGCCGAGCGTGGACGCCCATGTGGTCCTGCCGGATTGGATCGGCCGCGAGGTCACCGGCGATCCGCTGTTCCGCCGCGACGCCCTCCTGGCCCGCTACGCCGCGCCGGCCCCTGGCCGGTGGGAGGCGCGCGCCTAGGAAGTGGCGGTCGGCGCTAGGTCGTTTGCATCCTGGACGTTCACCTGCCAGTCTCGACCCGGGAGGGGCGAGGTTGGGTGATCCGGCATGGCTTTGCGAGCGTTGCGGCCGTCCTGCCCAGGCCGGCGGAAGCCGCCTGCGCGAAATGGTCGATCAGGAACGGCTCGACTACACCGCCGAGCTTGAGGCCCACGCCCAGGCGCGAACCCATCCGCGCCGGGGCCGCCAACACTGGTTCTCGACCTCCCGTCGCGATCCGGCCGTGGTGCTGACCACGCCGCGCTACCGCTACGTCCGGCGCACCTACCGCATCTGCCAAGCCTGCGACGAGGCCATAGCCGCGCACGAGGCCGAGACCACTTCGGGCCAGCGCCGGGTGGCGATGGCGATCGCTGGCGGCGTGGTCGCCCTGGCGCTCGGTGTGCTGGCGCTGAGATCGGTGTGGCCGGCCGCCCTGGGGCTGGAGCGCCCGGCGCCGGCCCAGGCCGACGCCCGCCCCGACGTCCCGCCGACGACCGAGCCCTACAAGCCGCCCTTCGACGCCAATACGACCATGGAGGGCGAGCGGTAGCGGGCGCCGGGTCCGGCGTAGAGCATGATAGCCAAGCGGATACCACCGCCGGCGACTATCATGCTCTGTTCACTAGCCCTGTTCGCGCAGCGCTTGCTGGACCCCAGGCCGCGCCGCGATCCGCTCGCGATAGGCCAGCAGCACCGGCCAGGCCTGGAAATCCATGCCGAAGAATTCGCCCCAGCCGGTGGTCACGAAGGCATAGGCGTCGGCGATCGAGAACTGCTCTCCGCCCAGATAGCGCCGGTCGCCGAGCATCTCTTCCAGCCGGGTGAAGGCGCGGCCGATCTTGGCCAGGATTTCCGCCTTGTGCGCCTCGGCGATGTTGGGGCTCCACATCGGCGAGAAGGTGCAGTGGATCTCGGTGGTGATGAAGTTCAGCGTCTCCGCCATGCGCCACTGCGCCATGCCTTCGGCCGGCAGGGGAAGTCGATCGGGGGCCTGGGCCGCGAGGTAGCGCAGGATGGCCTGGGTCTCGGTGATGACGCCGCCTTCGACTTGCAGCGCCGGCACCTTGGCCATCGGATTGATGGTCCGATAGTCAGTCCCGTCGCCGAAAGCATGTCCGCCGTCGGCGCGCCGGACTTCGACCAGTTCGAGGTCCAGGCCGGCGTCGCGCGCCGCGATGTGCGGCGCCAGGGCGCAAGTCCCCGCCATGTAATAGAGCTTCACGATCGTCGTCCTTTTCGAGGAACTGCGGTGGCGGCAGCCGCTCATCGCTGAAGCCCTATCTAGGCGGAAACGATCGGCGCGCGAGGCGCTGGATTGACAACATGTCGTTCTCGAAACGAGAACGTATGGATGCAGGACGTCAACGACCTCTACGCTTTCGCGCTGGTGGCGCAGCACGCCGGGTTCTCGGCGGCCGCGCGCAAGCTGCACATCGCCAAATCGGCGTTGAGCAAGCGGGTCGCCCGGCTGGAGGAGCGGATGGGGACGCGCCTGATCGAGCGCTCGTCGCGGGCGTTCCGGCTGACCGCGGTGGGCCAGGAGGTCTTCACCCAGTGCGAAGGGATCGTCGCCGGCGTCGAGGGCGCCCAGGCCGCGGCCAGCCGCGCGACCGCCCGCCCCCGCGGCGTGGTCCGCTTCGCCTGCCCGCCCGGCATGGCCTATGACGCCGTCTCGTCGATCCTGCCCGGCTTCCTGTTGGCCTATCCGGAGGTGCGCCTGGCGATGTCGGTGTCCAATCGCCGGATCGACCTGGTCGAGGATGGCTTCGACCTGGCGCTCAGGGTGCGCGAACAGCTTGAGGGCGAGGCCACGCTGGTGGTGCGCAGGCTGGGCTTCAGCCGGCGTATCCTGGTGGCCAGCCCCGCCCATCTGGCGACCCGCGCGCCGTTCGGCGTCGTCGCCGAGCTGGCCGCGGGCCCGGCCCTATCGGTTGGCGACGAGATCGGCCCGGAGCGCTGGCGCTTCCTGAGCGCGGATGAGGCCGAGGCCAGCGTCGAGGTGACGCCCAGCTTCGTCGCCAGCGATTTTCGCGTGCTGCTGGAGGCGGCGATTGCGGGGGTGGGCGTCGCGCTGCTGCCGCAGGGCGTCTGCCGGGCGGCGCTGGCGGATGGTCGGCTGGTGCAGGTGCTGCCCGACTGGCATTCCCGCGACGACATCGTCCACCTCGTCTTCACCAGCCGGCGCGGCCTGCTGCCGGCGACACGGGCGCTGGTGGATTATCTCGCCGCCGAACTGCCGTCCCGCCTGTGAGCGCCGCCAGCCTAGGCCGTCGAGCTGGCTATGGGTTCGAGGCGGGGGCGGCCGAGGCGCCCGGCGGCCCGATGACGACAGGCGACGCCAGCTCGCCGTTCGCGAATGAGCTGCTCGCGCGGTCGATCTCACCGAAAAACACCATGACGTCATTCCGATCCACGCCGACCGCGCCCAGACCGGCGATCAGTTCCGCCAGCAGCGCGTGCTTCTGTCCTGCCTGGGTGCCGGACGACACCAGGACTTCGATCATCAGCAGGTCCTGAGTGCGGGGCTTGGGCAGCCCCGGGTAGGTCGGGTCGATCAGCAGATCGTCCGCCGCCAGGCTGAGAAAGCGCTGAAACATGTCGTTCTGCGGATAGCCGGCGGCGACGCTTGCGGCATGGATCGCAGCCGAGATGACGCCCTTGTCGGGACCGCGTCGCTCCGACCTCATGGTGACGGTGAACAGTGGCATGCAAGACTCGCGCGGCCCGCCGTGGAGGCTCCCCAGCGTTCCGATCCGCCTACACCCCCGCCGCCGAAGCCTTCAAGGCCGAAGGCCGGCCCGCGGGCTCGACGAATCGCGTGCATCTGGCCAGTCTCGCGACATGGGTGCGCGATGCTCAGCCTGCGGCTTTCATTCGACCGAGCGTGCGCTGTTCCGCCCGGAGAGCGGGCGCGTCCCGTTCCGTCGCACGCTCTGCCTCGCCTGCAAGGCGCCTGAGCCCTGGCCGAAGGCCACGATTGCGGCGACGGCGTGGGGCCTGGTCGCGCTGGTGCTGATGGCCAGCACACTGGCCGGCGCGGACCTCGAGCCCTGGGGCTATGGGTGGCTGGTGCTGATGAGCTTTGGGGCGCTTTGCCCCCTGGCGGTCGCCGTGCATGAGGTCGGCCACGCGCTGGCGGCGGTTCTCGTGGGCCGCAAACCCTACCTGCTGTCATTCGGCGTGGGCGCCAGCCTGGCGTCGTGGCGCCTGGGCGACCTGCAGATCGTGCTGGCGCGCGATCTCGGGCGTGGCTTCGTCCAGGCCTACCCGCAGGGGCCGGAGCCGCGATGGCGGACGTCGCTTTATCTAACGGGCGGATTCATCGCCAACCTGATGGCGGTCGGCGCGGTCGTCGCCCTGCTGGCCGTGCTGTCCCCCGACGCCTGGGCCCCGGCGGGCAAATGCCTGGCGAGCGTGGCCATAGGCTTGGTGCTGGCCAATGGATTCGCCGCGGTCCAGGCGATCACGCCTCGCCAGATGAAATGGGGAGGAGGGCGGCTACCCTCCGATGGGCGGCGCCTGGTCGACCTCTGGCGCCAGCGACCCGCTCCCGTCGACTACGCGCTTCTTCACCTGGCCTTCCGCGGAGATCGCCTGATCAAGGCAGGGCGTTGGCGGGAGGCGCAGGCGCTGTTCGCCACCGCCTTTGCGCGCGCGCCTGACCATCCGGGCTTTCTGGGATGCCTGGTGCATGTGGTGGCGCGAGACCAGGGGCCGGCGGCGGCGATGGCCTGCTACGCCGAGCACCGGGCCGCATTCGAGGCGGCGGGGCGCGAGGGCTCGCCCATGTACGGCTATGCGGCGGCCAATGTCGCCTGGCAGGCCCTGCGCACCGGCGACGCCGCGTGGCTCGACCTCGCCGCCGAGTTGTCGGAGCAGGCGATTGCGCTGGACGCCGTCTCGGCGCCGGTGCGGGCGACACGGGGCGCGGCGCTCATGGCCAAGGGCGATCGCGCGGCGGGCGGCGCCCTGCTTACGGCGGCGCTGCGCGACGTCGAGGACCCGGTCGACAAGGCGGAGTTCTGCAGCTTCCTCGCCAGGGAGGCCTGGACGCAGGGCGAGGACGCCCTCGGCGCGAACTATCAGCGGCTGGAGGCCCATCTGCTCACCACGGCGCTGGCGCGGCGGGCGGCGGTTGATCGCGCCTCGCGCGCGAAGCCGGTCTCGGCTTAGTTGGGGGCGCTGGCGCGGCGGGTTTGGGGAGGCTCGGCGAGCCTGAGCGGGCGTTTCCTCAGTCTGCGATCGAGCGGATGACCCGCGCCGGATTGCCGCCGACCAGGGTGTTGGGCGGAACGTCCTTGGTGACGACCGAACCCGCCGCGACGACCGAGTTTTCCCCGATGGTCACGCCACCGATGATGGTCGCGCCGGCGGCGATCCAGACGTTTCGCTCGATCACGATGGGCTTGGCGATGACGCAATCGCGCCGCCGGGAGGGTTCGAGGGGATGGCCAGAGGTGATGAGGCTCCCGTTCGGCCCGATCATCACGTCGTCGCCGATGTCGAGCCCGCCAAGATCGTAGAAGGTGCAGTTCTGATTGACGAAGACATTGCGCCCGACACGGATGTCGGTCCCGCCGGTGGCGTAGAACGGCGGGATCAACAAGAAGCTGTCGTCCACCGTCTTGCCGATGAGATCGCTGAACAGGGATCGGACTTCATCCGCATCGTTGAACGTCAAACGATTGAGCGCGGCGGTGATCGCCATCGCGCGTTTGAGCTCTGCGGTCATGGCCGCGGATTGCGGCGTCCTCCGGGGGATTATCCTGGTGCAATCATCTTTCGCCATGCGTGATTATCCCCTGGGCGCGGTCGAGCGAGCGTTCGGCGCATAGCGGCAGCGCCGAGGTTTGGGGAGTGTAGCCGCAAGGCGGAGGGGCCGGAATCCGCCGGTTTCAGTGCTTCAGGCGGGCCGACAGCCCGGTCGATGCTGGGTGGCAAATTGCGGATGGGAAGTGAAGACAGCTTTCGACCCGATCTCGCCGTTTCCCCCAATGATCCGTCATCCCGGACGTAGGGCGCGAAGCGACCGAAGATCCGGGACCTAGCTGCGCTGAGCGTGACGCTGCTGACGTGGGTTGGGTCGCCGCGGCGAGGGCGTGCGGCTGGGTCCCGGCTCTGCGCGCTCTGCGAGCGCTCCGGCCGGGATGACGGATATTGGAGTGGCGCGAACGTCCTCTACCGACCCATGCGGACTTGGCTGGCGCGCCCATCTGCGTCCTCCCGATGCTCTTTCTCGACCTCAGCGAGAGGGCGAGTAGTGCGCAGTAAGCGATCGTGAGAAGCGCATGGAATATTGCTGCTTCCACCCTGGCCGAGAGCGCCAAGACAATTGCATCCGCAATATCGATTAGAGCGAGCCAGGCGCAACCTATAGCAATTAGAGCAAGAAATAGCGGCATCTTGGTGCGCAGCGAAGCGAGTCCGCACACCCCGAGATACGGGAGCCAGGTTGCCGAAAATGTACCCAGGTTATGCCAAACGAATTTGGCAAGCACGTAGTGAAGTACTGGGAGAGCTATTGCAATTAAGCCGACCCAGATTTTCAGGCGGCGAATCTGCGCTTCAGTCACCGTAGCTCCTCACCAGAACACAGGCCGATTCCTGTTGCTCATAAATTTAAGATGCAGAGAGCCGCGCCAAACTGCAATGATCGCCCTCCACCCATCTCAGCCCCCCAAAGCGTCCGCTTCCGGCGGCGTGGCTTCCGCCGCGCCGTGAGCGCTCGCCCTAGGCGCTGAGCGCTTCGTCGGCGGGTTGGAGCACGGCTTCGATGGCGCCGAACAGGGCTTCGGCGGTGATGGGCTTGGGCAGGTGGGCGTCGGCGCCGGCCTGGCGGGACTGGGCGGCGTGCTCGGCCAGGGCGTTGGCGGTGAGCATGACGATGGGGGTGCGCGGGCGGCCGTGCTCGACCTCCAGGGCGCGGATGGCGCGGGTGGCGCTGACCCCGTCCAGCACCGGCATCTGCATGTCCATCAGGATGATGTCGAAGGGGGCGGCGCGGGCGGCGTCGACGCCCTCGGCTCCGTTCTCGGCGATGTGCAGGTCGACCATGTCGCCCAGGATCAGTTGCACCACCTGGCGATTGACCGGGTGGTCCTCGACCAGCAGCACGCGCAGGCGCTCGGGCTCGAACGGCGGCTGGGTGGTGTTGCCTGGGAGCAGGGTTTCGACCTCGGGCTCGCTGCGCACCAGCTGGGGCGTCTGGGCCGCGGGCAGGTCGAAGGCCATGTAGAAGGTCGAGCCGCGGCCGGGGGCGGACTCCACCTCGATGCGCCCGCCCATCAGCGAGGCCAGGTGCTGGGAGATCGACAGGCCCAGCCCGGTGCCGCCGAAGCGGCGGGTGATGGAGCCGTCGGCCTGGGCGAAGCGCGCGAACACCCGGGCGCGGGCCTCGGCGGTCATGCCGATGCCGGTGTCGGCCACGGCGAAGGCCACCTGGCGGCGGTCGCCGTGGGTGAGGGTGCGCACCGACAACCGCACGCAGCCGCGGTCGGTGAACTTGACCGCGTTGCTGCACAGGTTGGTGAGGATCTGGGTCAGGCGCACGCTGTCGGCCAGGACCGGGCTTGAGGAGGCGGCGTCCAGATCAAGGTCGAAGCGCAGGCCCTTGGCCGCCGAGGGGGCGGCGAACAGCTTGGCCACGTGGCGCGCCAGGCTGGCGGGGGCGACGGGATCGCTGTGCAGGTCGATCTGGCCGGCCTCGATCTTGGCCAGGTCCAGCACGTCGGACAGCAGGGTCTGCAGGCTGGCGCCCGAGGTGCGGATCACCTCGACCATTTCGTTCTGCGCGGATTCGAGCGGGGTGCGGCCCAGCACGCTGGCCATGCCGATAATGCCGTTCAGCGGCGTGCGCAGCTCGTGGCTCATATTGGCCAGGAACTCGCTCTTGGCGCGGTCGGCGTCCTCGGCGGCCTTCAGCGCGTCCTTCAGCGCCGTCTCGGCCTGGTGCTGCACGCTGACGTCCACCGCCGCAGCCAGGGTGGCGGGGCGGCCCTGGAAGGTCAGGGGATGCATGTAGGGCAGCACGCGCAGGCGCTCGCCCGAGGCGGTGACGAAGGTCCAGCCGCGCTCGCCGGCATAGACCTGCTCGGTGCGGCCCAGGTGAACGAGGTCGGCGGCCTGGCGCTCTTCCGGGGCCAGCAACTGGTCGGCCCTGAGCGTGGCCACGGCGCCGGTGTCATAGCCGTAGCGGGTGCGCGCCGCCTCGTTGGCCGCCAGCACCTTTAGATTGCGCCGGTCGAACACGGCCAGCGGCACGGGGTTGGCCTCGAACAGCAGCCGGACCGAGGCCTCGCGCTGGCGGATGTCGGTGATGTCCACCGCCACGCTGATGCAGCCGCCGCGCTCCAGCCGGGTGTCCTCGATGCGCAGGCACTTGCCGTCGGGCAGCTCCTGCTCCTCGGAGGTACGGTTGACCAGCATTTCGCGGCGCAGCAGGCGCTCGGAGGTCCATTCGGCCTCGCGGCCGATGGCCTGCAGGTATTGGCCGCGCAGCACGCCGTGACGCAGCAGGGTCTCGAAGCTGAGGCCGGGGGCCAAGATGTCGGCGGAGGTGGCGTGCAGTTGGGCGTACTTGCTGTTCCAGACGATCAGCCGTTCCTGGCCGTCGAAGATGGCCACGCCCTCGCTCATGGCGTCCAGCGCCTGGGTCAGCAGGTTGTGGGCCGACTGGGCCTGGCCCTTGGTCGACTCCAGCACCTGGGTGGCTTCGGACAGCTGGTTGGTGTGGCGGTGGTTCTCGGCGGCGATGGCCTGGAACAGGGCCAGCATGCTGCCGACGCCGACCAGCTTGCCCTCGGACACCACCACGAAGCCGCGCATCAGGTCCGACGGCCGCTGGGCCAGGGCGGCCAGGGCGAACTCGGCCACGCCGGTGTCGGCGTCGACGCTCAGCGGCGCCTCGTCCATCAGCAGCGAGACCGGCCGGCCGGCGTAGAGCGAACGGCCATAGGTTGAACCGAACTTGAGCATGAAGAAGTTGCGCTCGACCAGGCCGACCGGCGCGCCCTGGCCATCGACGACGCCGATCGCCAGCAGGTCGGGGTCGGCCTGGAACAGGCCATAGGCCGTCTGGCCATCGGTCGATGGCGCGACGACCTGGGAACCTAGCGCGATGGTGCGCAGCGTGCTCATGAGCCCTCTTTGGAGGTGATCTCGTAACGGCAAAGTTTCTAACAATTGGTGTGATGTGAGCGATCTCACCCAAGCGCGATCTCGGGCGGAGGCGGCGGCGATCCTTTGGCGGCCCTGGGATTTGTCCGTGTGGGGACGAACGCGCGGCGCGCGATCCGAGGCGGCGTCGGGGAGTCTTGATCGATAGCGCTGTCAGATACATTCTAACGGCTACGCTCGCGTCGGCGCAAAGGTCGGAGGCGAGCGGTCGGGTGGGGGGCGAGAGCGGCGATTACGCGCTGCGATCCAACCCTGGAACTGTATGACGGGCGCGATGATGGGCGCGGTTGGCGGCGAATCGCCATATCCGCGCTGTTTCGTTGGCGTTGGGAACCGGAGGTTGCGTGTGATCTGGAGAGCCGCCGCCTGCGGGGTCCTGTTGCTCGGTACGCTGGGGGTCGTCGAGGCGAGCGCCCTGGCCCGCAGCCAGGTCATCGACCTGCCGCCCAACCTCGAGCCGGTCGCCGCCAAGCCAGGCGACCCGGCAGCCGCCACGGCCACCTACGCCAGGGCGGCCAAGGTGGCCACGCCCGAGAACCTGTTCGGCCCGCTCTATGTCGAGGTGGAGCAGCGCGGCCTGTTCCCCGACAACAAGCTGTTCGCCGACGCCACGCCGCGCCGGGCCCCGGCGGCGATCCTGGCCGCTTTTCGCGCCGGCGCGCCCTGGACCGATGCGCGGCTGAAGGATTTCGTCGAGCGCGAGTTCCGCATTCCGACCGCCCCGTCGGCCAAGAGCATCACCGCCTCGACGCCCAAGCCGCTGGATGAGCACATCGCCGGCCTGTGGCCGGTGCTGACCCGGCCGGGCTTCACCGCCGAACCGGGCTCCTCGGCCCTGTCCCTGCCCAAGCCCTACGTGGTGCCGGGCGGGCGGTTCCGCGAGCTGTATTACTGGGACAGCTACTTCACCATGCAGGGCTTGGCCAAGGACGGCCGCCAGGACCTGGTGGAGTCGATGATCGACGACTTCGGCTCTTTGATCGACCGCTATGGCCACATCCCCAACGGGGCGCGGACCTACTACCTCAGCCGCTCGCAGCCGCCGTTCTTCTACGCCATGGTCGGGATGTCCAAGGCGAGCGACCCCGCGGTGAAGGCCAAACGCCTGGCGTGGCTCAAGCGCGAGCACGCCTTCTGGATGGCCGGCGAGGCGGGGCTGAAGCCCGGCGAGGCGCGCGAGCACGTGGTGCGGCTGCCTGACGGCGCGGTGCTGAACCGTTTCTACGACGCGCGCCAGACCCCGCGCGACGAGTCCTACAAGCTCGACACCGACCTGGCGGCCGAGGCCGGGCGGCCGGCGCCGGAGCTGTACCGCGACCTGCGCGCCGGGGCCGAGAGTGGCTGGGACTTCGGCTCGCGCTGGCTGGCCGACGGCCATAGCCTCAAGACCATCCACACCACCGACTTGGTTCCGCCCGACCTCAACAGCCTGATGTACGGGCTGGAGCGGGCCATCGCCGACGGCTGCCGCCAGGCGGGCGACGCGGCCTGCGCCAAGGCTTACGGGCAACGCGCCGAGGCGCGGGCGGCGGCGATACAGCGCTGGCTGTGGGACGACGCCGGCGGGCTGTATCGCGACTACGACTGGAAGGCCAAGCGCTTCACCACGAGCGCCAGCGCCGCCACCCTGTATCCGCTGTTCACCGGCGCGGCGCGGCGCGAGAACGCCCCGCGCGTGGCCGCCTTCGTGCGCGCCCAGCTGCTGGCGTCGGGCGGGCTTCGCACAACCACGGTCTCCACCGGCCAGCAGTGGGACGAGCCCAACGGCTGGGCCCCGCTGCAGTGGGTGGCGGTCGCCGGGCTGAAGCGCTACGGCCAGGACGCCCTGGCCGCCGACGTCGCCTGCCGCTGGCTGGCCACGGTGCGGCGCAGCTACGGCGAGAGCGGCAAGCTGGTGGAGAAGTACGACATCGAGCACGCCAAGCCCGGCGGCGGCGGCGAATATCCGTTGCAGGACGGCTTCGGCTGGACCAACGGGGTGACCCGGGCGCTGGATTCCTCCACCCGCTGCCCGGCGGGTTGACGGCGCCTACGGTCCAGCGATCCAGACGCGCGCTTCGTCGAGTTGCTCGGGCGCGAAGGTCTTGATCTCGGCCGGGGTGAACAGCGGGGCGAGGCCGGTCATGGCCCGGATCCAGGCCTGGTCGGCGACCACCGCCACCCGCGTGATCTTGCGCGCCAGGGCCGGGGCCTGGGTCAGGTCGGTCCAGAACGCGGCCGGCTCCATGCCGGTGAAGTGCTGGATGATCTCGATCAGCCGGGTCTTGCCGTTCTGTTCGATATCCTGGCGCAGGCGCTCCATGCTGGCGGTCATGTCGGCGTTGGAGATCGTGCCCTCGACCGCCAGTTCGATCACCGGCGAATTGGGTTCGGTGCTGTAGCGGATCATGCGGCGGCCCTTGCGGTTGCGGCGGCTTTGCCCGGGAAACGCGTAGGGGAAACGCGCGGGCCCCGCCGCGGGCTGCAGCGGCCGCCCTCAACGCCGGATCATGGCTCCAGACCCGCGTCGGCGGCGGCCAGGCGGCCGAGCGCCGACCAGTCGAGATCGCCCCAGCCGCGGGCGATGGCGGCGACCAGGCGGTCGCGCACCAAAGCTGTGGCCGGCATGGGCGCTGCGGCCAGCTCCGCCTCGGCCAGGGCCAGGCGCAGGTCCTTGGCCGCCAGCCGCGCGGTCATGCCCGGCGGGTCGTAGCGGCCCTCGACGATCTTGCCGCCGTAGGTCTTGTGCACCTTGCCGTCGAACAGCGAGTTGGTCAGCACGTCGAAGCCGGTGTGCGGGTCGATCCCCGACTTGCGCAGCAGGGCCAGCACCTCGCCCATGCTCTCCAGGGTGAGGGCGGTGAGCACGTTGCCGGCCAGCTTCATCAGGTTGGCGGCGCCGGGGTCGTCGCCCAGGCGGAAGGTGCGCTGGCCGAGCGCATCGAGCAGGGGCGCTGTGCGCTCCACGTCGTGCGGCGCCCCCGAGGCCAGGACGAACAGCTTGCGCGCGCGGGCGAGGTCGGGGTTGCCCAGCACCGGGGCCGCGACGAAGCCCTGGCCGGCCTGGGCGTGGCGCTGCGCCAGCCGCCGCGACAGGCCGGGGCTGACCGTGCTCATGGAGATGTGGATCGCGGCGGGCTTCAGCACCTCGGCCAGGCCGCCCGGTCCCTCGGTCACCGCCGCCAGCGCCTCGTCGTTGGGCAGGGCGGTGACGACGGCGTCGACCTGGGCGAGGCCCGACAGGTCGGTGATGGCGATCGCGCCGGCGGCGGCCAGGGCCTCGCGGCGGGGCGGGTTGCGGTCGAACGCCATGACTTGGCGGCCGCTGGCTAGCAGGTTGCGGGCGAAGGCCTCGCCCATGCGCCCCAGGCCGATGACGCCGATGCGGCGCAGGGGGCTGTCGGCAGGCTGAGCGGCGGCGGGCTGGGCGGTTGCGGCGGGGCGGGGGAGTGGGGCGGTCATGGGAGC
>FSXV01000126.1_pt1 | contig 37452 bp, 32 predicted proteins | sample 1638401 | NCBI WGS metagenome assembly FSXV01 (sample SAMEA3914788, study PRJEB12502) | metagenome | biome: forest; material: soil | place: Canada | collected 2011-07-03 | depth 0.1 m | reverse complement strand
CTTCCCCAGCGAGCTGTCGGGCGGGATGCAGAAGCGCGTGGGCCTGGCCCGCGCCGTGGTCGCCCACCCCGACATCCTGTTCTTCGACGAGCCCACCACGGGGCTGGATCCGATCACCTCAGACGTGATCAACGACCTGATCCTGGAAGAGGTGAAGCGCCTGGGCTGCACCGCGGTGTCGATCACCCACGACATGGCCTCGGCCCGCAAGATCGGCGACGAGATCGCCATGCTGCACGGGGGCAAGATCGTTTGGCGCGGCCCGGCGGCCGAGATCGACAAGACCGACAACCCCTACGTCCAGCAGTTCATCAACGGGCGCGCCCACGGCCCGATCACCTGCGACGCCCTGAGCTAGGCTAGCTCAAGCCGCCCGGATCGTGGGTCGGGAGGCGCGTCAAGCGCCCACCTGGGCTCGGGTCGGGAATCGCGCTCAAATCATCTGTCGTCCACGGAGTTTGTCATGCGCGCCACCGCTCGCAGCCTCGCCATCGCGCTCGCTACCGCCGGGCTGCTGGCGGCGTGCCACAAGCCGGCCCCGGCGCCTGCGACCGAGCCGGAAATGGCGCTGGGCAATCCGGCCGCCAAGGTGACGGTGGTGGAGTACGCCTCCGACACCTGCCCCCACTGCGCGCGGTTCGGCGAACAGGTGTTCCCGGCGTTCAAGGCCAAGTACGTGGACACGGGCAAGGTGCGCTACGTGTTCCGCGAGTTCCTGACCCCGCCGGTCAACGTGGCCGCCGCCGGCTTCCTGTTGGCCCGCTGCGCCGGCAAGGACAACTACTTCAAGGTGGTCGACGCCGAGTTCCGCGCCCAGGACCGCATCTACCAGTCGGGCGACGTGCACGGCGTGCTGGGCGAGATCGGCAAGTCGTTCGGCCTGAGCCAGGCCCAGGTGGACGCCTGCATCCAGGACCCCACCGCGCTGGCGGCCCTGCAGCAGCGCGTCGACAAGGCCGCTGACGAGGACCACATCACCGGCACTCCGACCATCCTGGTCAACGGCACGATCCTGGGCGTGGGCGAGGTGACCCTGGCCCAGCTCGACGCCGCCATCCAGCCGCTGCTGGCCAAGTAAGGCCCGGCGGAGCCGCGGGCGGACGAGGTGCGCTTCCAGCGACTGAGGCTCACAGGCTTCAAGTCCTTCGTCGAGGCGACGGAGTTCCGGATCGAGCCTGGGCTCACCGGCATCGTCGGCCCCAACGGCTGCGGCAAGTCCAACCTGCTGGAGGCCATGCGCTGGGTCATGGGCGCCAACTCCGCCAAGGCCATGCGGGCCGAGGGGATGGACGACGTGATCTTCGGCGGCTCGGACCGGCGCCCCGCCCGCAACCACGCCGAGGTGCTGCTCCAGATCGACAACGCCGAACGCCGCGCGCCGGCGCGCTTCAACGACGCGGCGGTGATCGAGGTGGTGCGGCGGATCGACCGCGGCTCGGGCTCGACCTATCGCGTCAATGGCGTGGAGACCCGCGCCCGCGACGTGCAGATGCTGTTCGCCGACGCCTCCACCGGCGCCAACTCGCCCGCCCTGGTGCGCCAGGGCCAGATCAGCGAGCTGATCGGGGCCAAGCCGTCCAATCGCCGGCGCATCCTGGAGGAGGCGGCCGGCGTCTCGGGCCTGCACTCGCGCCGGCATGAGGCGACGCTGCGGCTGAACGCGGCCGAGGCCAACCTGTCGCGGCTCGACGACGTGGCCGGCGAGATCGAGAGCGCCCTGAACCGGCTCAAGCGCGAGGCGCGCAAGGCCGAGGCCTACAAGCGCTTGGCGGCCGAGATCCGCGCCCTGCAGGGCGCCGCGCTCTACGCCCGCTGGTCGGAGGCGGCGGCCCAGCTCGACGAGGGCGAAAAGGCCCTGGCGGCGGCCGACCTGGCCGTGGCCGACACCGCCCGCGCCGCCGCCGAGGCCACCGCCTTTGCGCTGCGGGCCGGTGAGGCGCTGAAGCCGCTGCGCGAAGAGGAGATGGTCGCCGCCGCGGTGCTGCAGCGCCTGGCGCTGGAGCGCGACCGGCTGGCGCGCGAGACCGCGCTGGCCGAGGCCGAGGTGGCGCGGCTGCAAGGCGAGATCGCCCGCAACGCCGCCGACCGCACCCGCGAGGACCAGGCCGCCGCCGACGCCAAGGGCGTGCTCGACCGGCTGTCGCAGGAGCTGGCCCAACTGGTCCGCAGCATCGAGCAGTCGCCCGAGCGCACGCCCGAGCTGGAACGCGCCGTGGCCGCCGCGGCGGCCGCACGGGCCGAGGCCGACGCTGCGGTCGAGCGCTTAGCCGCCGAGGCCGCGGGACAGGCGGCGCGGCGTCAGGCGGCGCTGGACCGCGTGACCCAGGCGCGCGCGGCGCAGAAGGCCGCCGACGGCCGCCGCAGCGAGGCCGAGGCGCGGGTGATGCGGCTGAAGAGCGCGCTGGACGGATCGCAGCGCGAGGCCGACGGCCTGGCGGGCCGCACCGATCCCGAGGCCGCCAAGGCGCGCCTCGTCCTGGACGAGGCCTTGGCCAAGCTGACGACGGCGCGCGAGGCCTTGGCGTTGGCCGAGACCGAACGGGCCGAGGCCGCCAAGGCCGAGACCACGGCCCGCGACGCCGCGCGCAAGAGCGACGACGACCTGCGCCGGCTCAAGAGCGAGGCCCAGGGCCTGGTGCAGCTGACCCAGGCCGGTGCAGGCAAGGGCGGCTATCCGCCGGCGCTGGACCAGGTGAGCGCCCCCGCCGGGCTGGAGCGCGCCGTGGCCGCCGCCTTCGGTGAGGAATTGGACGCGGCGCTGGACGCCCGCGCGGCGGCCTATTGGGGTGGGCGCGGCGGGGTGGAGGCGCCGGTCTGGCCGCAGGGCGTGAGCCCGCTGGCCGCCCAGGTGACCGGGCCGCCCGAGCTGGCCGCGCGGCTGGCCTGGGTCGGACTGGTGGACCGGGCGCTGGGGCCGAAGCTGCAGCGCACGCTGGAGGTGGGCGAGGCCCTGGTCTCGGTCGAAGGCGACCTGTGGCGCTGGGACGGCTTCACGGTGAAGGCCGAGGCCCCCAAGCCCGCGGCCAAACGGCTGGAGCAGAAGGCGCGGCTGGCCGAGGTGGAGCGCCGGGTCGCCGAACTGCAGCCCCAGGCGGCGGCCGCCGCCGCTATGCACAAGGCCGCCGCCGACCGTCTGCGCGCCGCCGAGGCCGCCTTGGCCCAGGCGCGGCGCGGGCCCGAGCTGGCCGAGCGCGCCGTGGCCACGGCGCGCGATACGCATGAGCGCCACGGCCGCGAAGCGGCGCGGGTGGAGGCGCGGCTACAGGCCCTGGCCGAGACCCTGGAACGATTGAAGGCGGACCTGGCAGAGGCGCAGACGGCCCTGGCCGCCGCCCGCCAGGAGGCCGAACGCGCCCAGGCCGCCGCCGCCGAGGCCGAAGCCCAGACCCCGCCCAGCGACGACGCGGCCGGCGCGGCTCGCATCGGCGAGGCGCGCCGGACCTCGGCCGGCACCCGCGAGGCCGAGGCCCGCGCCCGTTCCGACCTGGAGGGCGAGAAGCGCGCGCGGGAAGGGCGACTGCGCCGGCGCGAGGGGCTGCAGCGCGACCAGGCCGACTGGACCCGCCGCGCCCAGGGCGGCTCCAAGCGTCTCCAGGAGCTGGGGGCCGAGCGCGAGAAGCTGTCGGCGGCCCTGGTCGCCGCGCGCGAGGCGCCCCAGGCGCTGGGGGCCGAGCAGACCGCGCTCTTGGATCACCTCTCCGCCGCCGAGGTGCGGCGCAGCGCCGCGGGCGATGCGGTGGTCAAGGCCGAGACCGCCGCCGCGACCGGCGACCGCGACGCCCGCTCAGCGGATCAGGCCGCCGCCTCCGCGCGTGAGGCTCGGGCGGCCGGCGGGGCGCGGCTGGACGCGGCGCGCGACCGTCTGGCCGACGCGGCCATGCAGCTGCGCGAGGCGACCCAGCTGGAGCCCCAGGCCCTGGCCGAGCGCATCGCGGCGGAGGCCTTCGCCATCCCCACCGATCCGGGCGGGCTGGAGACGCACCTGCGCGCCTTGGAGCGCGAGCGCGACGCCATGGGGGCGGTGAACCTGCGCGCCGACGAAGAGGCCAAGGAGCAGGCCGCGCGGCTGAACGAGCTGCAGACCGAGCGGGCCGACCTGCGCGACGCCATCGCCACGCTGCGCGCCGGCATCGAGACCCTGAACGCGGAGGGGCGCGAGCGCCTGCTGGCGGCGTTCGCGGAGATCGCCGCGAGCTTCAAGGTGCTGTTCAACGCCTTGTTCGAGGGCGGCCAGGCGGAGCTGCAGCTGGCGGAGAGTGACGATCCGTTGGAGGCGGGGCTGGAGATCTACGCCTGTCCGCCGGGCAAGCGGCTGGCGGCCATGAGCCTGATGTCGGGCGGGGAACAGGCCCTGACCGCCACGGCGCTGATCTTCGCCGTGTTCCTGGCCAATCCGGCCCCGGTGTGCGTGCTGGACGAAGTGGACGCGCCGCTGGACGACGCCAATGTCGACCGTTTCTGCAAGCTGCTCGACGAGATGCGCAAGCGCACCGAGACGCGCTTCATCGCCATCACCCACAACCCGGTGACCATGTCGCGCATGGACCGGCTGTTCGGCGTGACCATGGCCGAGCGCGGGGTGTCGCAGCTGGTGTCGGTGGACCTGCGCCAGGCGGAAGAGATGGTGGCGTAATTTTCCTCTCCCCTTGGGGGAGAGGAAGGGGCCCATCGCTGGCGATGGGAAGGTGAGGGGTCGCGCCGCGCTATCAGCGACAGGCGTTCAGAGACCCCTCATCCTCCCCACTTCGTGGGTCCCCTCCTTCTCCCGCAAGGGGAGAAGGACATCAGGACAGCGGCCCCACCGCCAGCAGCTTCATGCGGAAGATCATCACGCTGTTGCCGGGGATCGGGCCCTTGGTTTCGGAGCCGTAGCCGAGGTTGGGCGGGATGAAGAGGATCCACTCGTCGCCGGGCTTCATCATCTGCAGGGCTTCGTTCCAGCCCGGCACCAGCTCGCCCACCTGCAGCGAGGCGGGGTTGTCGTCGGTGGAGGAGTCGAACACCTTGCCGTTGAGCAGCTTGCCTTCGTAGACCACCTGCACCTCGTCGCCCATCTTCGGCGAGACGCCCTCGGCGGGGCCCGAGCGCACGATCTTGTACTGCAGGCCCGAGGCGGTGCTGAGGATGCCGGCCTCCTTGGCGTTCTTGGCCAGGAAGGTTGCGCCGGGATCGTCAGCGGGAGGGGCGGCGGAGGCGACGGGGGCGGTCGCTATGGTCGCGGCGGCGTCGGCCGCCGGGGTTGCGGACTGGGCGTGGGCCTGCACGGCGAAGGCGCTGGCGGCGACGAACAGGGCGACGGTGAGGGCGCGATGGGTCATGACGCTTCATTGCAGCGACAGACCGTGGCGAGCAAGCGGCGAAGACGCGACGCCCCGCCGCCGCGCGCCGCGACATTTTCGCTGGTAAAGCCAATGTGAAACGGTCGTCATGTGATTTGCGACCGCCGACCAACTCCGGGAACACGCACATGGACCTGAAACTCGACCGTCGCGTCGACGACGCGGCGCAGTCGGTGACCGAGGCCCCGCTGGAACTGACCATTCTGATGCCGTGCCTCAACGAGGCCGAGACCATCGAGGTGTGCGTGCGCAAGGCGCGCGGCTATATCGAGCGGTCCGGCGTGCACGGCGAGGTGCTGATCGCCGACAACGGCTCCACCGACGGCTCGCAGGCCCTGGCCGTCGCGGCCGGCGCGCGCGTGGTTGCGGTGCCCGAGAAGGGCTACGGCGCGGCGCTGATGGGCGGCATCAAGGCTGCGCGCGGCCGCTTCGTGGTCATGGGCGACGCCGACGACAGCTACGACTTCGAAAGCCTGGACCCGTTCCTGGAGCGCCTGCGCCAGGGCGACGACCTGGTGATGGGCAACCGCTTCCGGGGCGGCATCGCCCCGGGCGCCATGCCGTTCCTGCACCGCTACCTGGGCAACCCGGTGCTGTCGTTCCTGGGCCGGCTGTTCTTCGACATCAAGCTCGGCGACTTCCATTGCGGCCTGCGCGGCTTCAACCGCCAGAGCATGCTGGACCTGGGCCTGACCACCTCGGGCATGGAGTTCGCCAGCGAGATGGTGGTGAAGTCGGCGCTGAAGAAGCTCAAGATGAGCGAGGCGCCCACCACGCTGAAGCCGGACGGCCGCTCGCGCGCGCCGCACCTGAAGACCTGGCGCGACGGCTGGCGCCACCTGCGCTTCCTGCTGCTGCACAGCCCCAAGTGGCTGTTCATCTATCCGGGCGTGGCGATCGTGGCGGCCGGGCTGCTGCTGTCGGCGGCCCTGGCGGCCGGTCCGGTGCACGTGACCCGCAACGTCCAGATCGACCTCCACTCCATGCTGGTGTCGTGCTTCGCGGTGATCCTGGGCGTGCAGCTGATCATGTTCGGCGGCCTGGCGCGGCGCTATGGCGAGATCGAGGGCTTCCTGCCGCCGACCTCCGAGAGCGTGGGCAAGGGCTTCAGCAAGATCGTGCTGGGCCTGACGCTGGAGACTATCCTGCGCGTGGCCGGCGTGGTGTTTGTGGCGGGGCTGGCGGGCGTGGCCTGGGCCGGCGCCGGCTGGGTGCGCTCGGGCTTCGGCGCGATCACCGACGACACCACCATGCGGCTGATGATCCCGTCCCTGACCGCGGTCACCGTGGGCGTGCAGCTGGCGGCGTCGGGCTTCCTGGCCTCGGTGTTCACCCTGCGCAAGTGAGCGGGTGCAAGTGATCTGGGCGTAAAGTGAGCTGGGGCGAATGAGACGACTGCCCGCGTGGCTGCGGCCCGCGGGCCTGGTCGCCCTGGCTGCGGCGATCCTGCTGTGGCCGGCGGTGCTGAACGGCCGGCCGGCGGTGTTCACCGACACCGCCCTCTACGTCTCCGAAGCCGAGTACCTGATGCAGGCCCTGGGCGTGGTCGCGCCCGGCCATGGCCTGCTGCCGGCCAATGATCCCACCCGCCTGCCGGACCGGCCGGGCGCGCCGAACCTGTCGGCCGACATCGACGGCGGCCGCTCGCCGGTGTGGGGGAGCTTCCTCTACCTGCTGCAGCGGGGCGGCGGGCTGTGGCTGGTCGCCTATGTCCAGGCCCTGGCGGCGGCGGCGGCGATCTACGCCCTGTACCGCGCGGCGGCGCCCGCCGTGCGGCGCGCCTGGTACCTGGCGCTGATGGCCGGGCTCGCGGCCCTGAGCAGCCTGCCGGTGTTCGCCACGCTCGCCATGCCCGACCTGTTCGCCGGGGTGGCGGCGGTGTGCGTGCTGACCCTGCTGGCCTACTGGGATCGCCTGGGCATGGGCGCGCGGGCCGGCCTGCTCGGTCTACTGGTGCTCTCGCTGATGGCCCATGGATCCAATCCGCTGCTGGCGGCGGGGACGGCGGTGGCGGGCGGCGTGCTGCTGGTCCTGACCCGGCTGAGGCTGTTCGAGGTGGTGGTGCGGTCGGGCGTGGTCCTGCTGGCCGTCGTCGTGGCCATGCTCGGCGTACGGCTGGCCTACCAGCCGATCCAGGCCCGCGCCGGCGAGACCATCGGCTCGCCGCCGTTCCTCAGCGCCCGGGTGCTGGCCGACGGGCCCGGGCGGGCGGTGCTGCGCCGGGTGTGCGGCCAAACCTTCCCTCCAGCTCGCCCTCCAGCTCGGGCCATGCCCTTCGCCCTCTGCCGGTTTGAGCGGCTGCCGCTGAGCAACAGCGACGACATCTTGTGGTCGCACCGCCCCGCCAAGGGCGTGTTCTCCCGCGCCGACCCCGCCACCCGCCACCGCCTGGCCCACGAAGACCTGCGCTTCGCCCTGACGGTGGTCGAAACCGATCCGCTCGACCAGATCGAGGCCTCGCTGCGCAACTTCGGCGAACAACTGGTGGAGCAGGGGGTGGGCGACAGCTTCACCGACCAGCGGGTGTTCGTGGTCGACGGCTTCTGGCGGCGCACCAGCCTGCCGCGGATCATGCCCGACGCCTCGGCCTGCCTGCCGCATGGGGCCTGCGCGCCACGCCTGCCGTCGCTGGCGCTGACCGTGGTGGACGACGCGGCGATGGTGCTGGCGGTGCTGTTCGCCGCCTGGCGGCTCAGCCGCAGCGACCTGCGCGCGGCCTGGCGCCGGGGCGAGGCGGAAGACGACCGTAGGCGGATGATTCGCCTGGGCCTGCTGACCCTGCTGGTGCTGGTGATCAACGCCGCAATCTGCGGCGCCCTGTCCGGACCGTTCGACCGGTACCAGGCCCGGCTGGCCTGGATCGCGCCGATGGCGGCCGGATTGCTGCTCATACGATTCGGACCGGCTGTCGCATGTCGTCGCAGACATGTGGTTTAATTTGCAATATCAATGACTTAGGGTGTGTCCATGTCCGCCTTGACGCCCGCGGAAGGCGTCTATAGGTTCCGCCTCGTTCCAGCAGGCCGCGACGTGCAAACGCCGTGGCAGTCAACGTGTCTGCTCCATGCCTGAGCCGAAACCACCGCAAGATGAAGCGCTGAAGCGCTTTGACGAGCGGTACGAGGCTGTCGCCAAATCGAACGCGCCCAAGGTGAGCGGGTTTGACAAGGCTGTGGGGACTGAGGCGGGCTATCGAGTGCTCGGAGAGCTGTTCGGCGGCATCTTCGGCGGACTTGGCCTCGGCTGGGTCTTGGATCGATACGCGGGGACGACGCCCTGGGGCGTGATCGGCGGGGTGGTGATCGGGACGGTCTTGGCCGTCTATCTGATTTACCGGTCTGCCGAGAAAGTGGATGCGGGGGCCGCGCCGACCAAGGCGCAGGACCCGGCGGACCAGGGCGAAGTGGATAAGAATGGCCGCGACAAGCGCGGCGAAACATGAGGGCTTGATCGGGCATGGCCGGGCCGATGGAGCAGTTCGAGATCCATCGGATCGTCGAGCTGCCTAAAATTGCCGGGATCGATTTTTCGATCACCAACACGACGCTGGCCATGTTTGTGGCCGCGGCGCTCGTGATGCTGTTCTTCGCGGCTTCGGCCCGGCGCGCCATCGTGCCGGGGCGTTGGCAGAGCGTGGGCGAACTGATGTTCGACACGATCGACGACCTGGCCGAGTCGGTCATGGGTCACGAAGGCCGCAGCTTCTTCCCGTTCGTCTTCACCCTGTTCATGTTCATCATGGCGATGAACCTGCTGGGCATGTCGATCCTGCTGCCCACGGCGACCTCGCAGCTGGCGGTCACCGTGACCCTGGCGGCGCTGACGGTCGGGCTCGTGATCATCGTCGGCTTCGCCCGCAACGGCCTCGGCTTCTTCAAGCTGTTCGTGCCGTCGGGCGCGCCGTGGTGGATCATGCCGCTGATCGTGCCGATCGAGGTGATCAGCTTCCTGATCCGCCCGCTGACTTTGGCGCTGCGACTGTTCGGCAATATGATCGGCGGTCACATCGTGCTGAATGTGTTCGGCGGGTTCGTGATCGGCCTGGCGGTGCTGGCCATGGCCGGCGGGATCGCCTCGCTGGGCATCCTGGGTTCGGCCCTTGCGATGGCGGGCATCATCGCCCTGATCGCTTTGGAAATGCTAGTCGCTGTGCTGCAGGCGTTCGTCTTCGCGGTGCTGGCTTGCGTGTACCTGAACGACGTCGTCAATCTTCACAGCCACTGACGCCGTTTTTTTCCTCCATCCCAACTATCTCCAAAAGGAGCACTCGAAATGGACGCTAACGCCGCCAAGCTCATCGGCGCCGGCCTCGCGATGCTGGGCATGATCGGTCCGGGCATCGGCCTGGGCATTCTGTTCGGCAACTTCTTCAGCGGCGCCCTGCGCAACCCGTCGGCCGCCCCGAGCGTGCGCGCGATGCTGTTCATCGGCATGGCGCTGACCGAAGCGCTGGGCATCCTGGCCTTCGTTATCGCCATCATGCTCGTCACTCGATAAGCCGGTCCTGGCGCGCCGCGGATGCCTCAGTTCGACACTTCAAACTGGCCGGGACAGATCTTCTGGCTGCTGATCACCTTCGCGGTGGTCTACGCCATGCTGTCGCGTGTGTTCATCCCGCGGATGCGCCATGGCATCGACGCCCGACGCGAACGTATCGGCGCGGATATGGCCGAGGCCCGTCGCCTGCGCGACGAGGCCGAGGCCCAGGCCGAAATCGCCCGGGCGCAGATGGCCCAGGCCCGCGCCGAGGCGCAGCGGACCTCCGCTGACGCCAAGGCCAAGGCCGCCGCCGAAGCCGCCAAGCGTCAAGCCGCCCTCCAGGCCGAGCTCGACGCCAAGCTGACGGAAGCGGAACACCGCATCCGCGCCTCGCGCGATCAGGCCATGGGCCAGGTGCGCGGCATCGCCGTCGATACGGCCGCCGCCATCACCGAGAAGCTCGCCGGCGTCGCCGTCTCGCACGCCGAGGCGGAACGCGCGGCGGACTTGACCCCGGCCAAGGCGTAAAGGACCCCCGCAGATGGCATTGTTGCAGAATGCGGAGTTCTGGGTCGGCGTCGGCGTCGTCCTGTTCTTCGTCCTCCTGATCGTCGTCAAGGTTCCGGCCACGGCCGGCAAGGCGCTGGACGACCGCGCGGCCAAGATCCAGTCCTCGCTGGACGAGGCCGAGCGCCTGCGCGCCGAGGCCCTGCAGTTGCTGGAAGGCCTCAAGGCCCAGCGCGCCGAGGCCGAGGCCCAGGCCGCCCAGATGCTCAAGGACGCCGAGGCCGAGGCCCGTCGCCTCGAAGCCGACGCCAAGGTGAAGCTGGAGGAGCTGATCGCTCGCCGCACCGCCCTGGCCGACCGCCGTATCACCCAGGCCGAACAGCAGGCCGCGGCCGATGTGAAGGCCGCTGCCGCCGACCTGGCCGCCCACATCGCCGAGACCCTGCTGCGCCAGCGTCTCGAAGGCCTGACCGTCGATCCCCTGGTGGACCGCGCGGTGGAGCAACTCGGCGCCCGCCTGCAATAGGCGGGGACCGAACGGCCCAGATTGAACAGCCCCAGGATCGGCTTCCGGTCCTGGGGTTTTTCGTTTTGGGGCGGCCCCTGCGTGCTTCGAGACGCGGCTTACGCCGCTCCTCAGCATGACGGAGGGAAGCGAACACCCACATTCGTCATCCTGAGGAGCCCCGCAGGGGCGTCTCGAAGGACGCAGAGACGCCGCCATAGCTTGCGTGAAGTCAGGCATCGATCCGGCGCACTTCGCACCATCAAGGCTGGCCGATTGGCCACAGTCGCCGAGGAGCGGCCCGACAGGCCTTGAGCTTGGCGGCGATGGCCGTGAGAATCGGCGGGCTTAGGGGAGGGACGCGCGCTGATCCGGATCCTGCGACGGCCATGGACGCGGCGTTTGACGGCAGGCGTGCGCGCCCGCGCGGTCCGGCTCGCCTTGGGGCTGTCGCTGCTGTTCCCCAGTCTGGGCTGTGCGACGGAAGAGCAGCCGCCACCCGCCCGCCCGACCGCTCAGCCCGCGGATCTGCCGACCGGCGGGGCCTTGGCCGCGTCCTGCGCCGGGCCCTATCCGCCGACGCTGCAACTGGCGGCCCTGCGCAACGGCGCGAGCCTCTACGCCATGCCGTTCGATCTGTTCGGCCGGCCCGAGACCGGCTGGGCGGTCTACGCCCCGACCATCGAGGGCCAGATCGGCGCCCGTTGCGCGCCCAATACACCCGGTTTCGCCGAAGCGCTGGCGCGCTGGTCACGCGCGCGCCAACTGGCCGACGACGGGGTGCTGACGCCCGATCTGCTGGCCGTGCTCAAGGCCGATTGGCAGGCTGGGCGGCCATTCTACGAACTGCGCGAACTGGGGTTTTGCCCCAATCCGCCGGCGGATTGGGAACTGGCGGCCGTGCCGGCGGAGCTGAGCGACACCGACCACCCGATCGAGCTGCGCCAGGGCGCGCTGCTGGCCTGGACCCGGCTGGTGCGCGACGCCCGCGCCGCCGAGCCGACCCTGGCGGCCAATCCGGAGCTGTTGAGGATCTTCTCGGCCTTCCGCAGCCCGGCCTATGACGAGGCGCGCTGCGCCCACGACAGCAACTGCCAGGGCCTGGTGCGCGCGGCCTGCTCGGTGCACCGCACGGGCTTGGCGGTGGATGTGATCCTGGATGTGGCCCCAGGCTTTGCGGTGGACTCCTCGGCCGACGCCAACCGGCTGGCCATGACCCGGGGGCTCGCCTACCGCTGGCTGGTGGCCAATGCGCGGCGCTACGGCTTCGTCAACTACGCCTTCGAGCCGTGGCACTGGGAGTGGACGGGCGCCTCGCCCTGATGTGTGCGCCTAGAACGCCCGGGCTCGCTGCAACTGCAGCACCGGACGGCGGCCCTCGATGGCGATGCCGGCGGCGATGGCGAGGACGCCGCCGAAGGCCCAGACATAGGCCGCCGACAGGAAGCTCCACATATGGATGCGGACGTCCAGGAACAGGGCGAGGTCGGTGAAGTTCATCAGCAGGGTGCAGGCCGCGGCCCATAGCACCCAGGTCCTGCGGCAGCGCATGGCGATCAGCACCAGCACCAGCAGCATCATCGCGTCGGCCGCGAATATGCCAGGCTGGGCGTGGTGGCCGGGACGACGGTCCTGAAGCAGGGCCGTCGCCAGGCAGTTCAGGGCGTTGGCCAGAGCGCCCGCCCGCTCAGGCCAGCGCCCCCAGATCGCGGCCGCCAAGCACAGGGCGACCGCGACGCCAGCGCTGAGCTGCGCCAGGGGCGTTTCGAACAGGTGCGAACCCAACCCGGCGCCCATCTATGTCACGCCGCCGGCCGCAGGCGTTCGGCGGCCTGGGCGAACTGGGTTTCGCCGGGCGGTTTGTCGCCGCCGCTGCCCATGTGGGTCGTATCCAGGCCCATGCGCTTCTGCCAGCGATCCAGGCGACGATGAGCCTCGATCAGACGGTCGCGCACGACGGTCATCTCGGGGATGGCCGCGGCGATCTCGTTCACCGCGTCCTGGCCCACCATCATGCCGAAGTTGGCGTCCTGACGGGTGCGGGTCACGGTGCCGAGCAGGCCGGCCAGTTCCACGAACGCCGAGTCCAGCGCTCGTTCGGTCGACCACAGCGCTTCGGCCACGGTCATTGCAGCTTCATTCCGGTTCACGATGCAGTTCCCCCAGTTATGCGCCGTGGCGCATCCCGTTCAAGGTCAAGGGAAGAGATGTGTTGGCTCTGTTCCACTCCCATTCGATGGAAGCTGAACATCAGGTCGTAGGACCCGATCAAGGCGCCCGCGGCGAGCGCAAGTCCCGCCGCGATCACCAGGATCCAGCCTAGTCGCCTAAGGGGTTCTGGTGTCCGCTCGTAAGCTCCAAGGGCGCCCCATGGAGGAGTTGCCCCGTACTTATGATCTCCACCAACAGCTCGTTCGGAGACATATCCTCCGAACCCGCCTTCAAACGTTCCAGCAGCCAGCACACCGCCCTCCTCTGACGCGGTGTCTCGGCGATCATCTCCAGGGCTTCCCGTACGTCGGGCCAGGTGAACATCAGTAAGGGTTTCGCCATGGGTTTTCTCGCCTCCACGGCTCCCTTCATGGGGCGTGGGGGCGGCCGGCGTCCCTGGGGCGTAGGCTGTATGGGGATCATCCCCATAGGCCAGGGAGGGGCTGAGCGCGGGCGTCGCTGCGGAGGCCGGCGCGGCCTCGATGGTGCGCAGCAGGCGGATCGCGGCCAGCCGATCGGCCACGCCCAGCTTGCGGATCACGTCCTCGAGGTGGCGGTCGGCGGTCTTGGGCGAGATGCCCAGGTGACGCGCGATGTCCTTGGAGGTCCAGTGCTGCGCCGCCAGCTCCAGGCACTCGCGTTGCCGCGGCGTCAGGGTAGCGAAGGCGCGGCGGACAGCGTCATCCATGAGCGGTCAGGTCCGACCCGCGGCGCACCCGTGAGGATTCGCCGCTTACCCCAAGTGGTGATTGCCTCGCTATCGCCATAAGGGGGTTTCTGTCAACCATAGGCAAGGTCTTACGGCATCGCTGAGAAGCGGGCCAGATCGCGGTTCTCTATTTGTATTGAAACTGGGGTCGCAGTCGTTGTCGCAGTCGGTTTTGCGCCGAGCGGAGGCAGTTTCGGACGTTTGTGTCCCGAATTCTATGTTTTCGTGACTTGCGTGCGAATCCAGCCCTCGACCTTCAGCAGTTTGTTTTGGCAAATTGGATTAAGTTTTAGACCACGCAATATTGGGTATCGGCGGAGCGGGGCGTCGGCCGGCGCGGACGGCGCTGGCCGACGCGATTCGGATCAGCGCACCCAATTGACCTTGGCCAGGTCGACCAATTGCTGGGCGCGGCCGTCCATTACCGCCTTGAGCATGAACAGGCTGAAGCTGTGCGCCTCGCCGATGCTGGTCTTGGGCGGCATGACCAGTTCCTGGCGGGCGCTGACCACGTCCACCAGGGCCGGGCCGTCATGGCGGAAGGCTGCGGCCAGGGCGCCTTCAAGCTCGGCGGGTTTCTCGACCCGGATGCCCTTGATCCCGACCGCCTCGGCCAGGGCGGCGAAGTTGGGGTTCTTCAGGTCGCAACCGGTGTCGAGGAAGCCGCCGGCCTTCATCTCCAGCTCGACGAAACCCAGGGTGCCGTTGTTGAGCACCACTATCTTCACCGGCAGGCCGAGCTGGTTCAGGGTGAGGAAGTCGCCCATCATCATGGCGAAGCCGCCGTCGCCCGACATCGACACCACCTGGCGCTTGGGGAACGCCACCTGGGCGCCGATGGCCTGCAACATGCCGTTGGCCATGGAGCCGTGGTTGAACGAGCCGACCAGCCGGCGCTTGCCGTTCATGTGCAGGTAGCGCGCCGCCCAGGCGATCTGGGTGCCCACGTCGCAGGTGAAGACGGCGTCGTCGGCGGCCAGCTCGTCGATCAGCCGCGCCACGTACTGGGGATGGATGATGCTGCTGCCGGGCTTGTTCTCGGCCAGGGCGTCGAGGTCCTTGCGCGCCTTCTTGTAGTCGTTGACCGCGGCGTCGAGGTGGGTGCGGTCGGTGTGGTCCCTGAGCTTGGGCAGCAGGGCCTCGATGGTCTCCTTGACGTGGCCGATCAGGCCGAGGTCGAGCGGGCAGCGGTTGCCGAGCGCCTCGGGGCGGATGTCGACCTGGGCGACCTTTGCCCCCTCGGGATAGAACTGGCGGTAGGGGAAGTCGGCGCCCAGCATCAGCAGGGCGTCGCAGTTCTTCATCGCCAGATAGCCCGAGGCGAAGCCGATCAGGCCGGTCATGCCGACGTCGTAGGGGTTGTCGTACTCGACGTGCTCCTTGCCGCGCAGCGGGTGCACGATCGGCGCCTTCAGCTTCTCGGCCAGGGCCACCACCTGGTCATGGGCCCCGACGCAGCCCGCCCCGCACAGCAGGGTGATGCGATGGGCGCCGTTGAGCAGGGCGGCGAGGCGGTCCAGGTCCGGCTCGCTGGGCCGCACCACCGGCGGGGTGGGGATCAGCCAGGGCGAGGGCTTGACGCTGGTGGGCTTCAGGGCCGTGTCGCCGGAGATGACCACCACGGCCACGCCTTGCCTGGCCACCGCGGTGCGGATCGCCCGCTCGATGATCTGCGGCGCCTGTTCGGGGGTGGAGATCAGCTCGACATAGTGGCTGCACTCCTTGAACAGGATCTCGGGGTGGGTGGCCTGGAAGTAGTCGGTGCCGATCTCGGTGGAGGGGATGTGGGCGGCGATGGCCAGCACCGGCACGCGCGAGCGGTGGCAGTCGAACAGGCCGTTGATCATGTGCAGGTTGCCCGGGCCGCAGCTGCCCACGCACACCGCCAGCTCGCCGGTCAGGTGCGCCTCGGCCCCGGCGGCGAAGGCGCCTGCCTCCTCGTGGCGCATGTGGATCCAGTCCACCCCGCCCATCCGCCGCAGCGAGTCGGTGAAGCCGTTGAGCGAGTCGCCCACCACGCCGTAGACCCGCTTAACGCCGGCCTGTTTCAGCGTTTCCGCCATGAAGTCCGCAACCGTCCTGGCCATAAAGACATCTCCTTCGGGGGAATGGGGATCGGGATTGGGATTGGGAACCTGGGGCGGGGCGGCGTCCGCGTCTTGGCGCATCCTGCGGTATTTGGAGCGAAAGGAGCGGGGCCGAGCGGCCCCGCGGCGTTGAGGCGAAGCGTCAGTCGACCTTCACGTAGGGGCGGTAGTGGGGCTCCCAGACATAGGCCTCGATGCACGCGTCCAGCTCTTCCGGAGGCGAGGCCGGGGCCACGCCGTCGGCCTGGGCCTGACGGGCCACGGCCTTGGCCATGGTCACCGACACCTTGCGCAGGTCGGCGATGGGGGGCAGCAGCCGCGGCTCGCCGTCGGGACCCACCGAGGCCAGGCCGGCCAGGGTGGTCGCCGCCACCATGAACATGCCGTCGGTGACCCGTCGCGCGCCCGAGGCCAGGATGCCCAGCCCCATGCCGGGGAAGATGTAGGAGTTGTTGGTCTGGGTGATGCGGTAGGTCTTGCCCTTCCAGTCCACCGGGAAGAACGGGCTGCCCGAGCCGATCAGGGCGCGACCGTCGGTCCAGGCCACCAGTTGCTCGGCCGTCGCCTCGCTGCGTGAGGTGGGGTTGGACAGGGGGAAGATGATCGGCCGCTCGGTGTGCTGGGCCATGGCGCGCACCACCGGCTCGGAGAAGGCGCCGGCCTGGCCCGACACGCCGATCAGCACGGTGGGCTTGGCGTTGACCGCCACGTCGTACAGGCTGATCTCGCCGGGCTTCTGCAGCGTCCAGCCCTCGACCGCGCTCTTGGCCTGGACGAAGGGCTGCTGGGCGTGGGTGATGCCGTCCATGCCCTCGACCAGCAGGCCGTAGCGGTCCACGGCGTAGAAGTTGCGCCGCGCGGCCGCCTCGTCGAGGCCGGCCTCGATCATGGCCTTGAGGATCAGGCTGGCGATGCCGCAGCCGGCCGAGCCCGCGCCCAGCAGGGCCACGCGCTGTTCGGTCAGGGGGTGGCCTGTGACCTTGACCGCGGCCATCAGGGTGGCGGCGGCCACCGCGGCGGTGCTCTGGATGTCGTCGTTGAAGGTGCAGAGCCGGTCGCGGTAGCGGTCGAGCAGGCGGCCGGCGTTGTGGCCGGCGAAGTCTTCCCACTGCAGCAGCACGTCGGGCCAGCGCTCAGTCACGGCGGCGACGAACTCCTCGACGAAGGCGTCGTACTCGGCCTCCTCGATGCGGGCGTGGCGCCAGCCCATGTAGATCGGGTTGTTGAGGCGGTCCTGGTTGTTGGTGCCCACGTCCAGCAGCACCGGCAGGGTCTGCTCGGGGTGGATGCCCGCGCAGCCGGTGTAGAGCGCCAGCTTGCCGATGGAGATGCCCATGCCGCCGGCGCCCTGGTCGCCCAGGCCCAGGATGCGCTCGCCGTCGCTGACCACGATCACCCGCACCTTGTCGAAGCGCGGGTCGGCCAGGATCTCGCGGATCTTGTGGCGGTTGGGCGGGCTCAGGAACACGCCGCGCGGCTTGCGCCAGATCTCGCTGAAGCGCTGGCAGCCTTCGCCCACGGTGGGGGTGTAGACCAGCGGCAGCACCTCTTCGATGTTGCGGGTCACCAGGGCGTAGAACAGGGTCTCGTTGGCGTCCTGCAGGTCGCGCAGGAAGGCGTAGCGCTCGAAGTCGGTGGCGAAGGCGCGCAGCACCGACATGCGGCGCGACACCTGCTCGTCCAGCGAGCCGACGTGGGGCGGCAGCAGCCCGTGCAGGCGGAAGGTGTTGCGCTCGTCGTCGCTGAAGGCGGTGCCCTTGTTGAGCATGGGCGTGTTGATCAGGTCGTAGCCTGACAGGTCGGTCTCGATCGGGCTGTCCCAGCGGGGGATGCACGCCATGTCGAAACTCCTTGATTCTGCTTGTGGCCGATCGGTCGAAAGGCGCGAGGAGCGGTCGGCTACGGTTGCCGCGACCCGCACGATGCCGCGGCTTTTAGCAGGTGGGGCAGGGGTGCGACATTCTATTCCTCACCCGAATTTCAGCACCTAGCTTTTCAGGAACAGGCCGACGGTCAGGCACAGGCCCAGGACCACGACGAAGCCGCGGATCAGTCGCTCGTCCACGCGCTTGAGCAGCAGGGCCCCGCCATAGCCGCCGATGATGGAGCCGACGCACAGCACCGCCACGCTCAGCCATGGAATCCCGGGGGTGAACACGAACACCGCCACGGCCGAGGCGTTCATCACCCCGGCCAGCACGTTCTTGGTCGCCCCGGCGTGGCGCACTGACAGGCCGGCCGCGGTCAGGGCCGCCAGCATCAGAAAGCCGATGCCGCCGCCGAAGTAGCCGCCATAGATGGCGATCAGGAACTGGAACACCGCCGCCAGGGCCGGCCCGACGTGCGGACCCTGGGCGCCGGGTTTGCGGAAGAAGCTGCCGTAGGCGAACAGGGCGGTGGCGAACAGCACCAGCCAGGGCACCATCTTGGCGAAGAAGCTGGATGGGGTCAGCAGCAGCAAGGCCGCTCCCACCGCGCCGCCGGCCAGGCTGATCAGCGCCAGGGTGCGGAAGCTGAGCCCGTTGGTTCCGCGCACCATGTCGCGCCCGACCCAGCCGGTGGTCATCTGGCCGGGGAACAGCGCCAGGGTCGAGGCGATGTTGGCGGCGCGCGCGTCCAGGCCGGTGAGGATCAGCGCCGGCAGGGTCACGAACGAGCCGCCGCCGGCCAGGGCGTTCTGCACGCCGGCCCAGATCCCGACCAGCAGCAGGACCGCAAGGATGGTCATCTAGGGGCTCTCATTGAGTGGAGCATGATGGTCGCCAAAACCGGCATCCACTTTTGGCTATCATGCTCTAGTGCAGTTTCAGTCGTCCGGAGACCCGCTGCTGCAGCAGGCGGGCGAGCGCCAGGATGCCGGTGCGCACCGTGCCGAGGATAGCCTGGTGGTGCATGAGGTGCAGCGAGATGTACATCCACTTCGCCACCAGCCCCTCGACGAAGAAGTTGCGTCCGCCCAGCCCGCCCATCAGCGTGCCCACGCCGCGGCCCTCGCCCAGCGACACCAGCGAGCCGAAGTCGCGATAGACGAACGGCTTGTCCACGTGGCTCTCGCGCAGCCGGGCCAGCAGCACCTTGGCCAGGTAGCTGGCCTGCTGGTGGGCGGCCTGGGCGCGGGCGGGCAGGTTGCGGCCGTTCTCCCAGGGGCAGGCGGCGCAGTCGCCCAACGCATAGATGTCGGCCGCCGAGGTGCGCAGGTGGGTGTCGACCACGATCTGGTTGCCGCCGTTGGTCTGCAGGCCCAGCGTCGTGTTGCTTTCCGCCGCCTTGATCCCGGCCGCCCACACCACCAGCTGGGCCGGGACCTCGCCGGCGGTGGTCTCCAGCCCGGTCTCGGAGACCTTCAGCACCTTGGCGTCGGTCAACACCCGCACGCCCTTGCGCTCCAAGGCCGTGGCGGCCTGGCGCGAGATCTTCTCCGGCAGGCCGCCCAGGATGCGGTGAGCGGCCTCGACCACGGCGATGTCGAGGCGGAAGCGCTGGTCGCCGACGAAGCCCTGTTGGTACTCGTCATGGGCCTCCAGCAGCTCGGCGGCCAGCTCCACCCCGGTCGCGCCGCCGCCGACGATGGCGACGCCCAGCGCATGGCCGGGCGAGAACGCGGCGCGGGTGAAGTTGTCGAGCAGCACGTGGTGGAACAGCTCGGCGTCCTCGGTGCGCTCGAGCACGTAGGCTTGTTCGGCGCCGGGGGTGTTGAACAGGTTCGAGCCCGAGCCGATCGCCAGCACGCAGAAGCCGAAGCTCACCGCGCGCTCGGGCGTGATCAGTCGGCCGCCCGTGTCGCGTCGCTCGGCCAGGGTCACCCGCTTGGTCGTGGGGTCGAGGCCGGTCAGTTCGCCGAGCAGGAAGGTGAAGTGGTTGCGCCGGCCCAGGATCGGGTAGGACAGCGCCTCACCGTGCAGGTCCAGCGTCCCGGCCGCGATCTCGTGCAGGGTCGGCTTCCAGATGTGGATGACGCTGCGGTCGATCAGGGCCACCCGCTCGCGCCCGCGCCGCGCGCCCAGCGCCCGGCCCAGCCGCGACGCCAGCTCCAGTCCGCCGGCGCCGCCGCCGATCACGACCACATCATAATGCATCGCCGCCTATCCTCGCCCGCTTAGGGCTTCACCCGCTAAGGGATAGTCTCGGGGTCAACGCATCAATAGCGAAGCTGGCGCCGTGGGGCGGTGCGATTACAGCTATTACGCTGGCGCAATGGACGCCCGGCGGGCTGCGTGCTTCGAGACGCGGCTTCGCCGCTCCTCAGCATGACGAAGTTTTTGAACACCCTGGTTCGTCATGCTGAGGAGCCCCGAAGGGGCGTCTCGAAGCACGCAGAGACCTATCCCCCCACCTTGCGGCTGATCGAGGCGAACACCGTACGCGGATCGCCCACCAGTCCGCCCGCGCCGTTGGCGGCGACGAAGTAGGTCGTGTCGGCGATGTTGCGGACGCCCACCGTCATGGTCCAGGCCCGGTGCAGATAGGCCAGCTCGACATCGCCGATGACGTAGCTCGGGACCTGGGTGGTGTTGAGCGTGTTGGCGAACATGCGGTCGCGATAGTCGACCCCGCCGCTGACGCGCAGCCCGTCCTCGGCGCGCACCGGGAAGGTGTAGCTGGTCCAGATGTTGGCCAGGTGCTCGGGCACGCCGATGGGGATCTTGCCGGTGGAGCTGGGGCTGGACGGGTTGCTGGTCAGCACCGCGTGCTGGGCGGTGACGTTGGCGGTGACCAGCCAGCGTTGGGTGACCTGGACGCTGAGGTCCGCTTCACCGCCCCAGGTGGCTTGGTTGTTGAAGATCGGCACGTCGTTGACGAGGTTGAAGACGTTGTCGCGCTTCACGTCGAAGCCGGCGACATTGAGGGTGGCGCGGCCGGCGAGGGCCGAGACCTTGACCCCGCCCTCGTACTGCAGGGCCGATTCCGGCGGGGCCAGGCCGTTTTGGGTCGCTTCCGAGCTGAACACCACCAGGTGGCTCTTGGACACGCCCAGGAACGGCGAGATGTTGGGCGTCAGCTTGTAAACCGTGCCGATGTTCCAGCTCACCGGCGCATCGTGGCGGGTCGGGTTCGTACCCGGCTCCAGCAGCTGGCCGCCGCCCGACGGGTCCAGGCGCCCGGGCACGAACACCTGGGGATCGAGCTCGGTGTTCCAGAAGTCCTGCCGCACGCCCGCGCGCAGCTTCCAGCGTTCGGTCAGGTCGATCTGGTCGGTGGCGTAGAGCGAATAATAGTCGGCGTAGAGCCGGTCGATGCTGCCCGAGTGGGTGGCGTCGCGCAGGAAACTGAGGCTGCTCTCCGACTGCTCGGGGACCACCGGATCGAAGATGTTGGCGATGTTGGGCAGGGTGGCGGTGGCGCGGTCGGTGTGCAGCTGCTGGTGCTGGTACTCGAAGCCAGTCAGCAGGGTGTGGTGCACCGCGCCGGTGTTGAAATTCCAGACCGGCTCCAGCTCGTAGTCGTAGTCGTTGATCAGGTCGTGCTGCTTGCGCAGCGAGCGCCCGGTCAGGGCGTCGCCCACCACCGTGCCGCTGTCGCCGTTCCGCAGGATCGAGAGGTCGCGGTACATGTAGGAGAAGCGGTTGTTGATGGTCAGGAACGGGGACAGGGTCCACACGTCCGAGCCGATCACCCGCAACAGCCCCTGGTCGCCGAAGCCGAACGGGGTCGAGTAGTGGGCGGTGGCGGGCGAGACGCCGGTGATCGGCTTGCCGTTGACGTAGATCAGCCCCGCCGCGTCGGGCGTGCCGGCCAGGTAGCGGGCGTCGATGCTGAGGCTCAGCACGTGATGGTCGCCGGTCCAGCTGAGCTCGGGTCGGATCTCGTCGTCGTTGCTGGTCAGGCCGCGAAAGCCGTCGGAATGCTGGGCCAGGCCGTCGATGCGGAAGTCCAGCCCCTGCACCCCGGTCGGGCCGGTGACATAGGCGTTGGCCGAGATCGTGCCGAACGAACCGCCCTGCAGCGTCCCGCCATAGCCCAGCGTGTCGGACGGGGCGTAGTGGACGATGTTGATGGTGCCGCCGGGCGGCCCGCTGCCGAACAGGGCCGAGCCGGGTCCCTTCAGGATCTCGACCTGCTGCACGCCGTTGAGCGAGTGGGGGATGCCGTTGCGCTGGTCGCCGTCGTCGAAGCCCTCGTCGAAGATGCGCGCGTCCAGGCCGCGGATCAGGAAGCGGTCGTAGAAACCATAGCCGTCCTGGCCGCCGCGGCTGACGCCGCTGGCGTTGCGGATGGCGTCGTTGAGCGAGACGCCGCCCTGCTGGCTGACCAGTTGGCTGTCGATCACCTGCACGCTGCTGGGCAGGTCCTCCAGTCTGGTCCCGGTTTTGTCGACGTCGGCGGGCTGTTTCAGCTCGTCGCGCAGCCCGCGCACCACCACCTCGGACACGGTGCTGTTGGGGGCGGCGGCGGCGGCGGCCACATCGGCGGCGCTGTCGGCGGCCAGGGCCGGATGCGAGGCTGCGGCGATCAGCAGGGCGAACGCAGCCGCGGGCGTGACGAAGGCATGAGCGGGGCTATCGGTGCGCGCAGGGAGGCGCGCCCGGTGCAGGAGCGAAGGCATTTGGCTGGTCCGAAATAAATGAGACGCATTCTCAATTGCAGAAAAACGGCCTCGCCTGTCAATCGCCATCGACCGCAAAAACGACAGAAATTCCCTTGAAAAATAAGGGATTGAGAACGCCGGACGTAGCGCGGTTAGTGCCTTCCGCGCGGCGTTTGGTTCAAACCAAGCGCCCTTCGGATGCAAAAAAGTCGAGACGGTGCGTGCGGGCTACACGGCCTCGCGGACACGGCCGGGCGAGCGGAGCTGGCGTTGCCGGACGGCCTCAGGTCTGCAGCCGCGCGCCCATGGCCTCTTCTGCCGCGGGAGCGTTGCGGCTAGTAACGCCGCCCATGAAGATCGGCGCCTCATGACGGTCCTGCACCTTTTGGGTTCGCCGCGGCACGGCGGCGCGGAGACCTACTTCCTCGATCTGCTGGACGCCCTGCACCGGGACGGCTCGCCCCAGGCGGCGGCGATCCACCGCAACGCCGATCGCGAGGCGGCGCTGAAGGCCATGGGCGTGCGCGTGGACGTACTGCCGTTCAAGCCGCCGTTCGACTTCTCTACCGGGCGGCTGATCCGCAAGCTGGCGGCCGAGCTCGACTCCAAGGTGCTGGTGCAGTGGATGAACCGCGCCGGCCGGGTCATGCCCAAGAAGGGGCCGTGGGCGCGGATCGGCCGGCTGGGCGGCTATTACGACCTGAAGTACTACCGCGGGGCCGACTTCCTGGTCGGCAACACGCAAGACATCGTCGACTACATCGTCGGCAAGGGCTGGCCGGCGGACCGGGTCAGCTACATCCCCAACTTCGCCGTGCCCAAGGACGACCCGCCGGTCGACCGGGCCGAGTTCGACACGCCCGAGGGCGCGCCGCTGCTGCTGGGCATGGGCCGGCTCCACAGCGACAAGGCGCACGACATCACGCTCGACGCCCTGCCGCAGATCCCCGAGGCCTATCTGTGGATCGCCGGCGCCGGGCCGCTGGAGAGCCAACTCAAGGCCCAGGCCAAGCGGCTGGGGGTGGCCGACCGGGTGCGCTTCCTGGGCTGGCGGCTGGACGCTTCGGCCCTGTACCGCGCCGCCGACATCTGCGTGTTCCCCTCGCGCTTCGAGCCGCTGGGCAACACGGTGATCCAGGCCTGGGCGCACGAGATCCCGCTGATCACCGCCGCCAGCCAGGGGCCGGGCGCCACGGTGCGCAACGAGCAGGACGCGCTCTTGGTGCCGGTGGACGACGCGCCCGCGCTGGCCAAGGCGATCCGCCGGCTGCTGGACGACCCGGCCCTGGCCAAGCGGCTGGTCGAGGGCGGCCACGCCCGCATCACCGGCGAGTTCGCCGTCCCGCCGGTGGTGGCGCAGTGGCGCGAACTGTTCGCCCGCTACGGGGAGAAATAGGCCGATGTGCGGGATCGCCGGCGTGCTGGGTGGTGCGCCTGACGAAGGCCGGGTGCGGCGGATGATCGAGGCCATCGCCCACCGCGGTCCCAACGGCATCCGCACCGAGGCCGGCCCCGGCTTCGCCTTCGCCCACGCGCGGCTGTCGATCATCGACCTGGAGGGCGGCTGGCAGCCGCTGCACGCCGCCGGCGCCACGGTGATCGGCAACGGCGAAATCTACAACTACCTCGAACTGATCGCCGAGAACGGCCTGACCGGCCTGCACACCGGTTCGGACTTCGAGCCGCTGCTGCACCTGTGGGGCCGGATGGGACCGCAGGCCCTGGCCGAGCTGCGCGGCATGTACGCCCTGTGCCTGCTGGCCGACGGAACCCAGGCGCTGTCGCGCGACCCGTTCGGGATCAAGCCGTTGTACATCAGCAATGGGAGCGAGCGGCTGGCCTTCGCGTCGGAGCCCCGCGCCCTTTTGACCGACGCCAAGCCGGTGATGGTGCGCGAGCGGGCCGAGGAGTTGCTGGCGCTGAACTACACGCTCGGGACCAGCACGATCTTCAAGGGCGTGCGCCGCTTGGCCCCGGGCGAGACCGTGGGCGTGCAGGTCGACGCCCCCGCCTTCGTCGCCCGCACCCATGCGCCCACGCCCATCTCCGAGGCCCAGGCGCTGAAGCGGCTGGACGCGGTGCTGGAGGACAGCGTCAAGGTGCACCAGCGCTCGGACGTGCCCTACGGCCTGTTCCTGTCCGGCGGCGTCGACAGCGCGACGATCGCCACCCTGATGGCGCGGCTGAACAGCCGGCCGGTCACCGCCTACACCTGCGGCTTCGACGATCCGGCCGCCAGCGACGAGCGCAAGGCGGCCGAGAAGGTGGCGCGCTCGCTCGATCTCGACTGGCGCGAGACCCACTTCGGGGCCGAGGACTTTTGGCGCATCGCGCCCGAAGTGGCCTGGGCGCTGGACGACCCCACTACCGACTTCGCCACCCTGCCGACCTACAAGCTGGCCGAGGCGGCCAAGGGCACGCTGACAGTGGTGCTGACCGGCGAGGGCGGCGACGAGCTGTTCGGCGGCTATGGCCGCTATCGCCGGGCGCTGAGGCCGCGCTGGCTGGGCGGACGTCCGGCCGAGCCGCAGCTGAACGCTCCGTTCCTGAAGGACGGCGGCCGCGCGGCGCTGGAGCGCTGGCGGGCGGCGGCCCAGGCCGAGGTGGCGCCGCGCCAGGGGCTGACCCCGCTGCAGCAGGCCCAAGCCGCCGATATGGCCACCTGGCTGCCGCACGACCTGCTGCTCAAGCTCGACCGCTGCCTGATGGCGCACGGGCTGGAGGGGCGCACGCCGTTGCTCGACCTGGAGGTGGCCGAGTTCGCCTTCCACCTGCCCGACGCGCTGAAGGTGCGCGGGCGTTTCGGCAAGTATCTGCTGCGCAGGTGGCTGGAGCAGCACTGCCCGGCCGCCGACGCCTGGGCGCGCAAGAAGGGCTTCACCGTGCCGGTGGCCGGCTGGATCGCGCCCCGCGCCCGTGAACTCGGCCCGCGCATCGCCGCGTTGGAGGGGGTGCGCGAGGTCTGCGACCTGGACGTCGTGCGCGCGGTGTTCGAGCGCGACGAGCACGCCGCCTGCCGCTGGCCGCTGCTGTTCTTCGCCCTGTGGTGGAGCCTCCACGTCGGCGGCGCCACCCGCGCCGAGGCGGCCGCGGCGGTGATCGGACCCTAGGCCCCGTCGCCGCGAGCGCAGCCCCGGGGGGCCGGAGCTGCGCTCGCGATCATCCGGCGTCGGTCACTGCGGACCGTCGAGCTTCCATTGCGCGTTCAAGTTCTTCGGGTTGCCGGCCCGCGTCAGATAGGGCTCGTCCCCGGACAGCCAGATGTACTGGTTCCAATAGGTGCTGCGGATCGAGTAGCCCTGGCCCGCGCGCTTGAGGTCGTAGTTCGCCGCTTCGGACGTGGCCCCGGGCGCGTACAGCTTCACCGCGCCGCTGGAGGCGCGATAATCCAGGAACAGCAGCGGATCGACCACCGAGCGGAACATGGTGTGGTCCATCGGCCCGACCATCACGAAGTCGAGCGGGGCGCCGTCGCGGTTGTAGATCCAGGAGCCGTCGGAGATGCCCGACGGGGCGACCATGAACTTCTGGTTGGCCAGGCTCTGGATGCGGACGCGAACGCCGGTGTCGGCCGGTTGGTTCGGGATCTGCCAGCCCGCGGGCGGGTTGCTGAGCGGGGCGGCAGGGCCGTTGCGCCAGCGCCAGGAGTACCAAATGTGCAGCTGCGGATCGAACTGGTCGGAATAGCCGGCCCAGGGAATGGCGTTGTAGAGGCACTTGCGCTGCTCGGCCTCGAGCTGGCGCACGCGGGTCTGCTGGTCGGTGGTCCCGACACCCAGCCCCGCCATGCACTGGGTCTGGGTCTTGCCCTTCCCGGCCTGGCCTGGGCTCAGGACATAGGTGGCGTCGCGATGGGCCTGGTCGTTGTACCAGCCTGCCATCTCGGGCTCGTTATAGCTCAGCCAGTGCTGGACCAGGGTGTTCGCCTCGGCCCGCGCAGCGGCGGCGCGCTGGTTCATCGGCACGCCTTGGGTGCGGATGAACGCCGCCCACAGGTCCTTGGTGGCCTCCACCGCGACCAGGGCGACGGGCTTCATGTTGCTGGCCTTGTAGGCCGACCAGGTCGGGTTGAGCCGGCCGTCCACGGTGGCCTTCCAGATCACGTCGCCGCTCGAATAGTCCAGGATCGAGGAGACCGCGTGGCTGTGCTGCTCGGCGCCCGTCGCGCACAGGTAGCTCTTCCCCTGCCGCACCTTGACGAAGTTGTCGTTGGGGACCCGCACCGTGTGTTCGGAGCTGAACGAGTCCTCGAACAGGTGCACGGCGCGGCCGAACAGGAAGTAGTTCCGGTTGACCGTGGTGGCGGCGGAGCCGACGGCGCCGCCGTCATAGACGGTGATCGACATGGGCGCCGCCGTGGCGGCGGCGACGAAGTACGCGACGAAGCGCTCCTGGGAGGTCTTGGCCGCCCTGACGCCGCCCACGCCTTCGTTGTCGTCGAACCGGCGCATGAAGTGGTCGTACTGGATCGCCGCCGGCTCCTGGGCCACGGCGTCCCAGCAGGCCTTGGAGGTGATCACGTTGTAGCCGGCGAGATCGACCCATCGCTCACCGACGATGGCGTCGAAGACCGCCTTGTAGCGGGAGGCGTAACGGCCTTCGCCGTCCGGTTGGGACCTGATGCGCTGGGCCTCGCCCTGCGCGCCCGGCGTGGACAGGTGGGGGTTCCAGGCCGCCCCCTTGCCCGGCTGCCAGCCGATGCGGGGATCGTCCGGGTCGCGCACGTCCGGCGCCTTGCCCTGCGAATAGCCGAGCACCTCGGCCGCCGCCATCCGGGTCACCCATTCGTGGCCCATGGGGACCACCTCGCCGGCGGGACCGCCGACGCTCTGGGTGAAGGCCCCTGCCGGCGACCCCGCGCCCAGGCCGAAAGCCAAAGTCGCGGCGGCGCCTGCAAGCAGACCCGTCTTCGCCAGAGATTTTCTCATCTCGCCCCTCAAGGATCTATTCGATCCACGATAAATTGTGTGCAGCAAATTGAAGCTTATGGCCGCATCGACAATTGAGTCGAGGTGCAATCGTCCTTAACGCGAAGGCGATCTTACCTGGGGGTATTTACCTTAACGCCGCCAGGGCGCTGCGCTGGACCTCAGCCTGACCGTAGAAGTCGAGTTGCTTTTTCCAGAGCAACTTGCCCAGGCCGCGGGCGGCGCGGTCGGCGAAGTCGGCGCCGCGCTGATGGCCGCTGAGGAGCAGGGCGGCGGCGATGGGGGCGAAGACCACGGCCTGGGCCGCGCCGACCCCCATCCAGAAGGCCACGCCCAGGGGCTTCCTGGCTCGCGCCGCGATCTGGCTGGGGCTCTGGCCGTAACCGAAGGCGCGCTTGAGCGTGTAGTCGAGCGTGGCGCGGTGGGCGGGGGCGTATTCGCGCACCCAGGCCTCGGCCGCCCAGCCGTAGCGTGCGCCACGGGCCGAGAGGCGGGCGAACAGGCGGTCGTCCTCGCCGCCGCTGGAGTCGGCTCCGGCGTCGAAGGGGGTGGGGCCGTCGAGCGCTTCGGCGCGGGTCATCATCGCGTTGCCGCAGCCGAACGGGTGGTCGATCGGGCCGGAGGCCGCGGGTCCGAGACGGGAGAAGAAGCGCTCCATATAGGCCCGCTCGCGCGGCCGGGCGTCTGGCGCCAGGCCCTTGACCGGGCCGAAGGTGACGGTGGTTCCAAGCTCGCGATGGGTGGCGTGCAGGGTGGCGAGCCAGCTCGTCGGCGCCTCTTCGTCGTCGTCGAGGAAGGCCACCAGCGGCGCCTCGCTCGCCCTGAGGCCGGCGTTGCGGGCGGTGGCCACGCCGGGGTGGGGCTCGTGCACGTAGGTGAGCCGGACCGGGCAGGTGGGGCGCAGTCCCTCCACCAGTTCTCGGACGGAGGCTTCGGGCGAGTTGTCGATCACCACGATGCTGGCGATCAATTCCTGGGCGCGGTCCTGGGCGAACAGGGAGCGCAGCGCCCGCGCCAGGCTGTCGGGGCGCCGCAGCGTCGGCACCAGCACGTCGATGGGCGGGGCGACGGTCATGCCAAGTCCCGTTTCATTTCTGGCCTCGCAGGCGGCGCGCGCCCTCGGCCACGGTCACCACCTCGAAGCCGTCCAGCAACGCCTTGTCGACCAGCCGAACCAGGGCGGCGGCGCTGACGCCGAAGCGCGAGGGCTCGGCCTCCACCCCGTGGGTGAACAGGATCAGCCAGGCCGAGCGGGCGCGGGCTCGGTCGAGCCATCGCGCCGCCAGGGCCTCGCCGCCGTCACCCTCGATGCCCACCGCCGGGGCCTGGTTCAGGTCCGAGCCGCGCTCGATCAGGCCGTGGTGCAGGGCGCGCGAGAGCTTGAAGCGGCGGTCGGCGACGCGCTTGGCCGGGGCGGCCACGTCGCCATAGGGATAGGCGAAGGTCTCGGGCTCGGGCAGGCCCCAGCCGACCAGGGCCTCCTGGTTGTGGGCGATGTCGGCCTCGACCACCGTCTCGGCGGCGCGGCCGCAGTCGAGGTGGGAGAAGGTGTGGCAGGCGATCTCGTGGCCACGCCCGGCGACGCGGACCATGTCCTCGCGGTCGCCGCAGACGCCGAGGCCCGCGTCGGTCCCGGCCAGGCTCGCGGAGACGAAATAGGTCCCACGCACGCCGCGGGCTTCCAGGATGTCGGCGCCGGTGCGGAAGGCCGAGACCGGGGCGTCGTCGAAGCTGAACGACACCAGGGGGCGACCAGCGCCTGTAGGGCTGGGGCTGCGGTGCTGCAGCCGCACGATCCGTCGGCGCAGCTTGGCCTTGAGCGAGGAATCCGCGGAATATGGGGCGCTGTAGAGCGCGTCTTTGGCGTCCGGCATCACACCACCTCGGCGTACAGGGCGGCGCGATAGATCTTCATGGCGGCGACGCGGGCCTTGAGCGGCGCGCCTTCGGCCAGGGCCAGGGCCTTGAGCCCGCGGCGCCAGACCGGCCGCGCCGGCAAGCGCTTGAGCGCCCGGGCGAGGCGGTAGCTGGGATAGGCGCTGAGCGCCTCGGGGTGGCGGGCCACCACGCGGGCGAAGTTGCCGGGCGACTGCTCGTACTTGGCCGCCAGGGCCGCGGCGGTGTCGAGGCCGAGGTGGGTGGCGGGGTTGTCGATGTGGCGCACGCCGAAGCTGCGGCCCACCCGCAGGCCCCACTCCACGTCCTCCCAGCCCCAGCCGGAGAAGGCCTCGTCGAAGGCCGCCACGTCGAACACGTCGCGCCGGACCAGCAGGTTGGAGGTGTAGACGTACTTTTCGGGCTGCTCGGCGCGGATCTCGGCGCCCAGGCATTCGCCGCGCTGGGACAGGGCGCGGTGCAGGGCGTGCTCGGGCCGCGCCGGCGCCTGGTCGACCGAGAAGCCGCCGAACACCACCGCCGGGTCTTCCGCCGAGATCAGGCCGAGATAGGCGGCGAGGAACCCTGGATGGTCGGGCAGCATGTCGCTGTCGAGGAACAGGGCGTGGCGGGCGCGGCTGTAGGCCAGCAGGCGATTGCGGCCCTTGGCGCGGCCTTCGTTGCGGGTGAGGCGGATCAGGCGGGCGGGGGCGGCGAGTTGCTGCACGGCGCCGCGCACCTGGGCCGAGAGCAGGGCGTCGCCGCCGGCGTCGTCCAGCAGCACCAGCTCGACGGCGCCCTTGAGGCCGGCCGCCTCGCGGTCCAGCGCTTCGAGCAGGGGGCGCGGGTCGTCGCGGTAGAACGGGGTCAAAACCGACAGGCGCGGCTGGGCCTGGGCCCAGAAGGCGTTGTCGATCAGCTCGAACGGCGCGCCTTCGCCGGCGTCGGGGCGTTCGGGCCGACGGGCGTCGTGCGGGGCGAGGAGGGTGGTCTCGCTCATGCGGCGGCCCTTGTGCGCAGGGTCTGCACCAGCCGGCCGCTGTGGGTGCGGGCCTGGCCGGCGTCGAGCAGGAAGGCGACCGCGGCGTAGACCAGGGCGCCGACCCCGGCCTTGAGCGCCAGCTCGACCACGCCGCCGGGCGAGGGCAGGGCCAGCACCGCCGCCGCCATGGCCGCGGTGGCCAGGCCGCTGCGCAGCAGGGTGGTCCAGGGGATGGGCAGGAACAGGCCGTTGCGCTGCAGGGCGATGGAGGCCAGGGCGCCGAGCGCATAGCTGGCGGTGGTCGCCCACATGGCCCCGTCCAGGCCGAAGCGCGGGATCAGCAGCAGGGTCAGGATCAGGTTGGCCACGGCCGGGATGGCGATGGCCAGGAACTGCCGGCCGGTGCGCCGCGCCAGGGTGAAGGCGGTGTTCAGGTAGTGGGTGGTCAGGCCGTAGAACAGGCCGCTCAGCGCGATCCAGGGCGTGACCCGGGCGGCGTTGTCGCGCAGCGCCGGGCCCACCATCAGCTCGGCCAGCGGATGGGCGACCAGCGCCAGGCCCGCCGAGGCCGGCAGCGAGATCAGCAGCATGAACGAGGCCTGCTCGCGGGCGGTGCGCTCCAGCGCCGCGCGGCCGCCGCGCTCCAGCGCCGCGATGCAGGCCGGTCCGCCGGCCATGCCCAGCCACAGGAACATCACGTCCAGGGTGCGGTTCGAAAGGCTGTAGCCGGCGTGATAGGCGCCGACCGTGGCCTCGTTGGTGAAGGCGGCCAGGACGAAGCGGTCGGTGGTGGCCAGCGCCAGGCCCATGATCAGCGACAGGGCGATGGGCGTCCCATAGGCGGCGTAGCCCTTGAGCCGGTCGCCCTGGAAATGGCCGCGCCGGGCCGGGGCGATTTCGCTCGGCAGGGCGAACAGCAGGCAGACCGCGCTGGCAGCCCCCGCGCCGGCGAGCGGCGCCGCGCCGCCCCAGCCGATGGCGGCGAACAGCACGCCCAGCATGAAACCGCCGCCGGTCTGGGCCATGTCGAACATCGCATAGCCGCGCACCTGGCCGGCGGCGCGGCGGCGCTCCTGGGCCAGCTTCAGCAGGCTGCGCACGACGATGGAGACCAGCCCGGCGGCGATGGCGAGCTTTAGCCCGGCGGCCATGGGCAAGAGCAGCAGGATCGCGCCCGCCACCACCGGCAGGGCCAAGGCCATGACGACGAAGGCGCGGTAGAGCGTGGCGTAGAGGTCGTCACGCCCGCCCGCGGTCTCGGCGGCGTAGAAGCGGGCCATCGCCGCCTCGATCCACACGAACAGGCAGGTGTAGACCAGGGCGGTGGTGGAATAGGCCAGCGCATAGGCGCCGTAGTCGGCCGGCGACAGCAGGCGGGTAAAGACCACGATCGAGCCGAAGCCCGCCACGGCCTGGACGATGTTTACGGGCAGATAGCCCAGGACGCCGCGCCAGAACATCGCCCGGCCCTCAGCGCACCGCCTGCCGGTCGCCGAGCAGGCAGGGCAGGGTCATGGCGATGATGTAGAGGTCGAACCAGAACGACTGGCGCTCGATGTACTCGATGTCGAGCTCGACCCGGCGGCGGACCTCGGCGGCGGTGTGCACCGGCCCGCGCGAGCCGTTGATCTGGGCCCAGCCGGTGATGCCGGGCTTCATGCGGTGGCGCCAGGCGTATTCGGCCACCAGCCGGGCGCTCTCCTCGCCGGCGGTCTTCATACCGATGGCGTGCGGGCGCGGCCCGACCAGGGACATCTCGCCCTTGAGCACGTTCAACAGCTGGGGCAGCTCGTCCAGGCTGGTGGCGCGGATGAAGCGGCCGATGCGGGTGACGCGGTCGTCGCCCGAGGTGACCTGGCGCGAGGCAGTGGCGTCGGCGGCGTCCGCGCGCATGGAGCGGAACTTCCACACCACGATCTCTTCGTTGTTGAAGCCGTGGCGGCGCTGGCGGAACAGGATCGGGCCGGGGCTGTCCAGCCGCACCAGCAGCGCCACCAGGGCCATCACCGGCAGGGCGACGGCCAGGGCCACGCCGGCGATGACGAGGTCCTGCATGCGCTTGGCCACGGCCAGGCGCTCGTCGGCCTTGGCGCCGGAGATACGGTGCAGGGCGGCGCCGGCCAGGCGGGCCAGGGCCGCGGTATGGCGCTCGTCGCCCTCGCCGTCGAGGAACAGGCACAGGTCGTTGGGCAGGCCGTTGAGCCGACCGATCAGCTCGGCGGTGCGCGCCCGGCCGGCCTCGGGCACGGTCAGGACGATGCGGTCGACATAGGGCAGGATCTTGTGGCGCAGCAGGGCCGAGGTGTCGCCCAGCACCGGCACGCCACAGATGTCCGGCGGGATGCGCTGCGAGCGGTCGTCGAACACGCCCAGCACCGCCACGTCGCGGCCGGCGAGCGCGGTGCGGATCAGGCGGGCGGCGTTGTCGGTGGCGCCGACCACGACCACGTTGGGCGTCAGCCGGCCCTGACCCCGCCAGCGGCGCACCAGCCGCCAGGCCACCAGGTGCGAGGCGCCCATGGCGGCGATGCAGCAGAGCGCCCAGCGCCCGCCGGCCTCGATCGCCGCGGGGGCGCAGAGGATCAGGCCGAAGAGCACGATCGCGGTGGCGACGCCGGTCGCCAGCATGGTGCGGGTCAGCGACGCCCACCAGGCTTCGCGGGCGGGAAAGGCGTAGGTGGCGGCGAGCGACAGGCTGAAGGCGATCAGGGCCGAGCCCAGGGTCAGGAGCACCAGCGCGGGAAGCACGCTTGCGCTCGCGACCGCGGCGACCTGGGTCGAGCCGAGGCCGACCAGCAGGGCCAGCAGCAGGGCGGCGTCGGCGGTGCGAAAGCCCTGGGCCAGCATGGGGCCGGTCAGCCGCTCGCGCACCGGGCTCAGCACCGCGGGACGGAACGGGCCGCGACGCTTGGCGCTCGGGACGCTGGACGCGGGGGCGTCGGGGGTGAGGGCGTCGGGCGCGGGGATGGAAACCGCGGCAGGCGCGAGGTCGTCGGCGGGCGCGTCGTCCACCAGGTTCGGTTCGGGCGAGGGGGTGGCGAGAGCCATGCCCCCAGCCTAGGGGGTTAGGACTAGCGCCCGGTTAACCGGAGAAGCGTGGCCGGTTGCAATCAGCGGACGTAGGCGCGTTTTCCGGTGGCGGGATGGTAGTAGACCGTCAGGGTCTCGCCGGTGGAGGGGTCGATGAAGCGCTCGTCGGTGCGTTCCCAGCCCGGCCCCTGCGGCGCGTCGAGCACCGGCTTGTAGCGGAAGCGCTCGAACGCCAGCCCCAGGGCGGCGATGGCGGCCCAGATCGCGAACACCATCATGCCGGGCAGCACCAGGCCCACCAGCAGCAGCCCGGCCGTGACGGCCAGGACCACGATGGCGCTGATGAACAGGCTGATCTTGAGCATGGGTCAGTCCCCGGGGCCGATCACCACCGCGGTGCCATAGGCGACGATCTCGCTCATGGTCTCGGCGATCTCGGAGCTGTCGAAGCGCATCATCACCACGGCGTTGGCGCCCATGACCCGGGCGTTCTCCACCATGCGGTCGCAGGCGTGGCGGCGCGCCTCCTCCAGCATGGCGGTGTATTCCTTGATCTCGCCGCCGAGGATGGAGCGGAAGCCGGCCACGATGTTGCCGCCGATGCCGCGCGAGCGCACGACCACGCCGAACACCTGGCCCTTGACCTCGCGCACCTTGTAGCCCGGCACGTTCTCGGTGGTGACGATCAGCATCTTGGTCTCCCCAACGGGCTGGGCCCGCTGTTGCTGTCCAGTATACGTTTGCTGGTCCATCGTGCGTGCTTCGAGACGCGCTTCGCGCTCCTCAGCATGACGAAGGAAAGTGAACACCCACACCCGTCATCCTGAGGAGCCCCGAAGGGGCGTCTCGAAGGACGCACAAACACTTTCTCAAACCTTTGAAGTCCGTGACGCGAGAGATTGTACTCGATCCCAGTCGCCTGAAACCAAAGCCTGTTTTTTAGCGCGCGACCAACCCTTGAGCTGGCGTTCAACCGCAATGGCGTCGTGGATACTGCTGAATTCCTCCACCCAAACGAGATCGACCGGAAGTCGACGCGAGGTGTAACCGGGGATGATTCCGGCGATATGCTGGCCGATGCGTTCGTCCAGATTGGTCGTGCAGCCGATGTAGTAGGAGCCGTCCCCGCAGCGTAGCATGTAGGTCCAAGCGGTCATCCTTTACCCTACATCACGCGGGTGGCGGGCTCGCGCATCGGCAGGACCTTGGGCTGGATTCGCAGCCCGCTCTCGAAGTCGTGGAAGATGGTGGCCAGCTCGTCGGCGGTGACGTGGAAGCTGCCGTAGCGCGGGAAGCGGTAGCGCCAGAAGCTGATGATGTGGTCCACCGCCGCCAGCTCCTCGCCGAGCTGGGTGAAGCGGGCGGGCGCCTGGAGCAGGAAGTCGCGGAAGCCCCGGCCGTCGCCTTTGCGCACCAGGCCGTTGTAGGCGATGTCGTACAGCCGCAGCGTCTGGGAGACGTGGCGGCAGGCGGTGGTCACCGCCTCCTGGATGTTGGCGCGGGCGCCGTGCAGGTAGGCCTGCAGGTCCTGGGTGCCGCGGTTGGTGGGGCGGATCGCCGCCACCTGGGCCGTGACCTCGCTGATGCTGGGCATCAGTTCGGTGAGCTTCCATTTGTAGTAGAGGAACGCCTTCCAGCAGAACATGCACTCGGCGAACTTCTGCGCGTCCAGGTGCATCACCTCGCGCAGCGGCTGCAGCGCCACGTCGTCGGCGTTGGACAGGAGCTTCTGGGCCAGGTTCGAGCTGCTGGTCCCGCTGGCGACCGTGCCGAAGGCCACGTCGACCAGGGGCTGGATCTCGGCCTGGGCGAAGCTGAGCATCCGCGCGGTGTCGGCGGCCGAGACGTTGAAATAGCAGGGCGCCACGTTGAACCGCCGCCGGCGCAACTGTTCGCGCAGCAGGAACGGGTCGAACGAGGGGATCTCGTCCAGGAAGGCCAGCATCTGCATGTCGTGGCTGGTCGGGTCGCGCAGGCCCAGGTCCCACTCCAGCATGCCCTGGTAGTCGCGCTGGCCGATGAAGAAGAACTTGGCCCCGGCGCGCAGATTCTGGTGGTCGATCGGCATCAGCACCTTGGTCGCCGAGCTGCGCACATCGGGGAACAGCTCGAGTTCGTTGCGGCGCAGGCGGTGCTTGACGATCAGGCTGCGGTTCAGGATCGGCAGCTCGAAGAACGGCCGGCGCAGGAAGTCCGGATCGTTCTGGCGGCTGATGGCCACGGCGCGCAGGTTGAGGACGCGCGCCGTCGACGCGCTCTTTTCCAGGAGCGACAGATTGCGGACGCCCGGATCACTCATGCCAGCCTACCCATTCCCCGCCCTATAGCCGGATGAGGATTGAGGCCGGGTTAGCGGCGGCTGCTTCCTTTGCGACCTTTTGGGGGGCTTCCCGCGAATCAGCCAAGCTGGCATAGCAGCGCCCGCTGTAGAGTGAGGTTGAGTAGGCATGGGCCAGATCGTGGGCAACGAAGTTGGGCGGCGTTTCAGCCCGGGCTTCGCGTCCATCAGCATCCAGCCGCCGCGTCGCCGCCGCCTGCCGGGCTGGGCGATTCCGGCCCTGCTGGCCGCTGTGGCCGTGATCGGCCTGCTGCTGTACCTGGGTCGTTAGGGCGTCGCCGTCCGTTCGCGCTGCGACAGCAGCCGCCAGCCGCCGGGACGCAGCACTTCCAAAGGATTGAAGCGGGCCTTGTAGGCCATCTTGATGCTGCCCGCGACCCAATAGCCCAGGTACACATAGGGGACGCCGGCGCCCTGGGCCTGGCGCACGTGGTCCAGGATCACGAACGACCCCAGGCTGCGCCGGCTGAGCTTGGGATCGTAGAAGCTGTAGACCAGCGACAGGCCGTCCTTGAGGATGTCGACCAGGGCGCAGGCGATCAGTTCGCCCGGGCCGCGGTCGTCCGACGGCAGGCGGTACTCGATCAGGTGGGTGCGGACCGCGGTGTCCTCGACCATGGCCACGTAGTCGGCCCAGATCATGTCGGCCATGCCGCCCTCGGCGTGGCGCACGACCAGATAGCGGCGCAGCAGCTCGAACTGCTCCAGCGTCGCCTCGGCCTCGACCAGGTGGCGCGAGATGTCGCCGTTGCGCTCCAGCACCCGGCGCTCGGAACGGGCGAAGGGATAGCCGTCCACCGGGATGCGGACCGAGACGCAGGCGTCGCAGCCGTCGCAGGCGGGGCGGTAGGCGATGTTCTGCGAGCGGCGGAAGCCGACCTCGGTCAGGGTGTCGTTGACCGTCGGCCCATCGGTCAGGGGCAGGTGGGCGAACACCTTGCGCTCGTTGCGGCCAGGCAGGTACGGGCACGGCGACGGCGCAGTGAGGAAAAAGCGCAGCTGACGCGTCGCGAAATGGTGCGTCACGGTCGTGGCCGAATCTGGAGGCGGCTGCGCTTCATGCCCAAGATTTGGTACCCGTCTCGGCCGATGCGCAAGGGGCCAGAGGCCGCTGACGCATCTGTGAAGCGAGGCTCAGGCATGGTCGGGCGGCAGGACCGGCTTTTCCCGCAGCAGGGTGATGGCGATGCGCCGGTTGCCGGGCAGCGTCGGGTCGTCGGGATACAGCGGGTCGGAGTTGGCCTTGCCCGACACCTGATAGATGCGGTCGGGGTCGACGCCGGCGTCCTGCAGCACATTGCGCGCTGAATTGGCCCGGGCCGAGGACAGGGCCCAGTCGTCGCTGGCGTGGTGGCCCACCTCGGCGCTGGTGTGGCCGGCGATGGTGATGCGGTTGTGCAGCTGGCCGATCACCTTGGACACGGCGCGCAGCAGCAGGCGGGCGCGGTCGTTGGGCTTGGTCGAGCCGGGCTCGAACATCGAGCGGCCTTCCTGGTCGATCAGCTGGATGCGCAGGCCCTCGGGCGTCTCGTCGACGATCACCTGCTTGGACAGCTCGGCCAGTTCCGGCATGTCCTGCAGCGCCTGGCGCAGGGACTCGGCGGCGGTCTTGAAGTCGTCTTCCTCCTTGCGCGCCTGGGCCTCCTTGGCGGCCTGGGCGGCGGTGTCGGCCACAGCGCTGGCCGAGGTCTTGCCGGCTTGCTGCATCTTCGGCGGCGCCTCGGGGGCGAGCTGCTGGATGGCCGAGGTGGAGCCGTCGCTCTTGGCGCCCTGGTCGCCCAGGCCCGTGCCGGCCAGGATGCCGCCCGAGCCGCTGGTGCTCTGCGAGACGCTGGCGGGGGCGAAATAGTCGGCGATGCCGCGCTTCTGCTCGGGGCTGGTGGTGTTGATCAGCCACATCAGCAGGAAGAAGGCCATCATGGCGGTGACGAAGTCG
>FSXV01000155.1_pt1 | contig 37916 bp, 32 predicted proteins | sample 1638401 | NCBI WGS metagenome assembly FSXV01 (sample SAMEA3914788, study PRJEB12502) | metagenome | biome: forest; material: soil | place: Canada | collected 2011-07-03 | depth 0.1 m | reverse complement strand
CCGTCCGACGCTCGCCCATCATCGCCGCCACCCCGCTCTGATCACCTCAGTGAATCAGCGCCAGCCCCCAGCGACAACCGGACTTTTTCAACGAAATACACCCATTGCAGACATTCGGCTGGTTAGCTTCCGGCAGAGGCTGGCGGCTCTGGAACGTCGCCTGCTGATCCCGCGCCTCAACCCCCCGGCGGCAAGTCCTGCGGTGTAAAAGAGGCGAGGTGTGTCGGGCTGGATTTAATCCGGAAATACCTGAGCGACGGCGGATCAATAGGTTTCGCAGGATAAGCCGCAGCTGTCGGTCATGGGCGAAGCTATCATCAACTCTAGGTTCGGCGATTTTCCTGGAGTTACCCCGCCGATCGAGGCGCTGAAATGCTTGCGTGGCGACGCGGCGGAAGATGATCCGATCTTTGTCTGCGCCCCACACCGGTCCCGGGGCACCTATCTGCAGCGTCTGCTGAATTTCCACCCCCAGGTCGTCATCTGGGGCGAGCACGGCGGCTGGATCAACAAGCTGGCGGAGCTGGAGGGCATCGGCGAGCGGCAGGCCCGCGCCCGTGTGGCGCCCACCGCGGCGGAGGTCGAAAGCTTTCGCGGCAAGCAACTCGGCGCTCTGCTGGAATTCAATCCCTGGCTCAATCCGCTGCAACCGGCGCAGCTGCGGGAGCATCACCGGCGGTTGCTGACCGGCGTGTTCCGGCAGGGCCTGGCGGACGACCAGAGGTGGGGGCTCAAGGAAATCCGCTACAACGCCCCGGCGACCACCGCCTTCCTGGCGGCGCTGTATCCGCGCGCCCAGTTCCTGATCCTGCGGCGGGACCTGACCGAGCTGTGCGTGTCGAACATCCTGGCGGAATGGTCGGCCCAGCGCCTGGTGCAGATGCGCGCCGGAGAGACGGCGGGCAGCGCGCGCGAGGTGCTGTCGGACTGCGCCTACGCCCTGTGCGTGATCGACGCGCAGCTGCAGCGCTCGCTGGAACAGCTCGGCGCGCGCGCCCTGGAGATCACTGCGTCGGACGTTACGGGCTCTATGGCGGCGGTGTTCGAGTTCCTGAACCTGGTCCCGCCGGACGGCTATGCCGAGACGGCGGCGCTGCTGTCGCGCTACCCGCTGGGCGCGACGCCGAAGGATTTGGCGGTGGGCTTGCTCGACCAGGCCTATGTGCGGGAATGCGCGCCGGCGATGATCGCCGAGGCCCAGACCGAGATCAGCCGGCGGGGACCAGACCTCGCGCGCCTGAGGGGACTGGCCGGCGGCCGCTACAGCTTCCTGGTCGGCGACCACGACCTGCTGGGGACGAGCCTGTCGAGCCTGTTCTGAAGGTGCTTGCCGGCTACCCCACCTGCTCCAACTCCCCGCCGATCCAGGTGGCGGTGACGTGCAGGGTCTCGTCGAGCAAGACGAGGTCGGCGCGGTAGCCAGGTTCGATGGCGCCGAGTTCGTGGCCTAGCCCCAGGAAGTGGGCGGGGCTGGCGCTGGCCATCTCCACCGCCTGGGACAGGCTCAGGCCCAGCAGGCTCATGGCGTTGCGTACGGCCGAGGCCATGTCCAGGTGCGAGCCGGCCAGCGTGCCGTCGGCGTTGACGCAGACGCCGTGCTCGACCCGAATCTCCTGGCCCTGCAGCATGAAGCGGGTCTGGTCGGCGCCGATCAGCGGCATGGCGTCGGTGACCAGCATGAAGCGGTCGAGCGGGCGGCAGCGCAGCGCGATCTTGAGCGTGACCGGGTCGACGTGGCGGCCGTCGACGATCAGGCCGCAATAGCTGGATTGGTCCTCCAGCGCCGCCCCCACCACGCCGGGCTCGCGGCTGGTCAGCGGCGACATGGCGTTGAACAGGTGGGTGAAGCCGGTGACGCCGGCGTCGAGCGCCGCGCGGGCGATCTCGTAGGTGGCGTTGGTGTGGCCGGCCGAGACGATCACCCCGGCCGCGACCAGGCGGGCGATATCGGCGGCCGGAACCCGTTCGGGCGCCAGGGTGGTTAGGGTGCGGCCCCGGCGCGGGGCCGAAAGGGCTGAGGCCAGGCCTTCGCTGAGCGGGGAGAACTTGCGCTCGTCGTGGATGCCCTTGCGCGCCGGATTGAGCACCGGGCCTTCGATATGCACGCCGAGCACGCCCGGAACGCCCGCGGCGATGGCGGCGTCGGCGGCGGCCACGGCGCGCTCGACCGTCTGCAGGTCATCGCTGATCAGGGTCGGCAGGAAGCCGGTCGTGCCGAAGCGGCGATGGGCGCGTCCGATGGCGGCGATGCCCTCCACCGTCGGGCTGTCGTTGAACAGCACCCCGCCGCCGCCGTTGACCTGGGTGTCGATGAAGCCCGGGACCAGGGTCTGGCCCTGAAGGTCTATGCGGGGCGCATCCATGGGCGCGTCAGATGTGGGCAGGATCGCGGCGATGCGGCCGCCGTCCAGCACAATGGCGTGGCCGGTCTGGACCTCGCCGTTGCGGAGCACGGCCCCATTGTGCAGCACCGCGCGCATCAGACGGTTTCCGTCACCTTGTTCAGGTGGGGCGGGTGATCGGGGTCGTAGCCGCGCGCCACCGAGAGGGCGGCGGTCATGCGATAGAAGCTGAGCAGGGTCAGGATCGGCTGGGTCAGGCTGTCGGCGGCGATGGTTGGCAGCGGCGTGACGCCCTCGGCCTGCGCGCCGGCCAGCAGCACCTCGGCCCCGCGCGCGGCGAACTCGGCCGCCAGCTCGCGCACGCCCTCCAGCGTCTCGTCGGGCTGGGCGAACATCACCACCGGGAAGCCGGGGCCGACGATGGCCATGGGGCCGTGGCGCACCTCGGCGGCGCTGAAGGCCTCGGCATGCAGGCCGCAGGTCTCCTTGAACTTGAGCGCCGCCTCCTGCGCCGCCGCGAAGCCGACCCCGCGGCCGATGACATACAGATCGCGCGCGCCGCGCAGCCGGCCGACCGCTTCGCTCCAGTCCAGCGACCAGGCCTGGCGCAGGCGGGCGGGCAGGGCGTCGAGCGCCGCGAACAGGTGGGCGTCGTCGGTCCAGGCGGCGACCAGATGCAGGATGGCGGCGAAGGCGGCCAGGCACGACTTGGTGGCGGCGACGCTGGTCTCGGGCCCGGCGCGCAGCGGGATCACGGCGTCGGCCAGGGCCGCGAGCGGCGAATCCTCGACATTGACCAGGGCGATCACCAGGGCGCCGGAGGCCTTGGCGGCTTCGGCGGCGGCCAGCAGGTCGGGGCTCTTGCCCGACTGCGAGATGGCCAGGAACAGCGCGCCCTGCAGCTGGGGCTGGACGGCGTAGAGCGAGCTGACCGAGGGCGCGGCGGAAGACACCAGCACCCCGGTGCGGGTCTCGATCAGATACTTGGCGTAGGTGGCGGCGTGGTCGGAGCTGCCGCGGCCGCAGGTGACCACGGCGCGCGGCGCCAGTGCGCGCAGGCGTTGGCCCAGCTCGACCACCCGGTCGCGGTCCTGGGCGATCTGGCGGGCCGCCACGTCGGCGGTCTCGGCGGCTTCCTGGAACATCCGGGTGCGCGCCGCGATGGTCTCGGAGGCGGGGTTGGAACTCACGCGCGCATCTTTCGAGGTCGAGGACACGGGATCGGGGTCACAGTCTTAGTAGAGCATGATAGCCGAAAGCAGATGCCGGGTTCGGCGGATATCATGCTTTATTCACGGGCAAATTTGAGCCGCCGAGGCTCCAGGGTCGCGAGGTCAGTTTGGCGCCTGAGCGCTTTCCGATAGCCCATTTGGCGGTGGCGGTCCTGGCCGCGGCCGCCGTGGCCGGCGGCGCGCGCGGGGCCGAGCCTTCGCCTGTCGCGGCTTCTCTCCGCGCAACTTCGTCCATCGTTCCCGCGCCGGCCCAGCTGGTCGTGGGGCGGGGCGATTTTGTCGTTGGCGCGGGGGCGGTGGTGGCTGTGCCGGCGGGCGACGCGGTGGCGCGGCGGGATGCCGAGTGGCTGCAGGACGAGGTCGCGCGCGACCGGGGTCTGAAGCTCGCCGTGCAAGCGGGCGCCGCCGGCGCGGTCCGGCTGGAGCGCGTGCGCGACCCGGCGTTGGGCGAGGAAGGCTACCGGCTGGAGGTCGCGCCTAGCGGCGTGCGCATCACGGCCGCCACCGACCGCGGCCTGTTCTACGGCGTGGTCAGCCTGATGCAGTTGCTGACGCCCGAGGATGGGACGCGCGGGGCGGTGATGCTGAAGGCCATGCGCATCGAGGACCGTCCGCGCTTCGCCTGGCGCGGGCTGATGCTCGACTCGGCGCGGCACATGCAGTCGGTTGGCTTCATCGAGGCGCTGATCGACCAGATGGCGCGCTACAAGCTCAACGTGCTGCACTGGCACCTGACCGACGACCAGGGCTGGCGACTGCAGATCCGCAAATATCCGCGCCTGACCGAGGTGGGCGGCTGGCGCGAGGCGCGCGGGGCCGACAGTGGCGCGCCGGATAACGGGGGGCTGGATGGGCGCTACGGCGGCTTCTACACCCAGGATCAGGTGCGCCACCTAGTGGCCTACGCCCAGGCGCGCGGGATCACCATCGTGCCCGAGATCGAGATGCCCGGCCACGCCTCGGCCGCCATCCTGGCCTATCCGGAACTGGGGCTGAAACCGGTCGACCCGAAGGATTTGACCGACTGGGGCGTGCTGCCCAACCTGTACGATCCCAGCGAGCGGACGCTGCGCTTCCTGGAGGACGTGCTGGACGAGACCATGGCGCTGTTCCCCTCGCGCTATATCCACGTCGGCGGCGACGAGGCGATCAAGGACCTGTGGCGAGCCTCGCCTCGCGTGCAGGCCCAGATCAAGGCGCTGGGGCTGAAGGACGAGGACGCGCTGCAGGGCTGGTTCACCACCCACATCGGCACGTTCCTGGCCGCGCACGGCCGGCGCATGGTGGGCTGGGACGAGATCCCGGACGGCGGCCTGCCGCCCGAGGCCGCGGTGATGTCGTGGCGCGGGATCGAAGGGGCGGTGGCCGCCGCCAAGGCCGGGCACGACACGGTGCTGACGCCGGGCCTGCCGTTCTATTTCGACAACCGCCAGTCCACCGCCGCCGACGAGCCGCCGGGCCGCGGTCTGCTGATCGCCCTGAAGGACGTCTACGCCTACGACCCCATTCCCGCTTCGCTGAGCGCGGCGCAGGCCGGCCATGTGCTGGGCGTGCAGGGCACGGTGTGGACCGAGCATGTGCGCACCGACGCGCGGGTGGAGCACATGGCCTTTCCGCGCGAGATCGCCGTGGCCGAGATGGCCTGGTCGCCGCCAGGACAGCGAAGTTGGGACAGCTTCGTGAGCCGCCTGCCGGCGGCCCTGGCGCGCGACCGGGCGCTGGGGCTGGCGCCGGCCGAGAGCGCGTTCGAGGTGCAGGCGCAGCTTGGCGGCGACGCCGAGGCCGGCCCGATCACCGCGACGCTCACCAGCCAGGCCGGAGAGATCCGCTACACCCTGGATGGCGGCGAACCGACGGCGGCTTCCAGCCTCTACGCTGCGCCGCTGTCGCTGAAGCCGGGGACGCCGCTTTCCGCGCGCGCCTTTGTCGATGGCCGGGGGATGGCGACGACGGCGCGGATGAGGCTCGACGCGGCGGCGCTGCGCTGGCGTGACAATCACCAGCTCAAGCTCTGCCGCGACGGCTTTGCGCTGAACCTGGAGGACGACGCGCCGGCCAACGGGCCGCGGGCGGTGTTCCTGACCGACGTGACGGACGGCTGTTGGATCTGGCCCAAGGCCGATCTCAACCACATCCAGGCCATCTCGGCGGGCGTGGGGCGACTGCCGTTCAATCTCCAGCTCGGCGACGACCCGATCGCGGCCTCGGTGCGGCCGGCGGCGGGCGGCCGCGGCGTGCTGCAGGTGCGGCTGGACGGCTGCAAGGGCGAGCTGATCGCCAGCCTGCCGACAGCGCCGGCCGAGGCTAATCCGGCGGTGACGACCCTGAGCGCACCGATCCCCGCGCGCAGCGGCCGGCACGATCTCTGTTTCACCTTCACCCAGACGGCGGTCGATCCGATGTGGGCGCTTTCCTGGGTGCGGCTCGAGCCTGAGCAGGCGTCGAGGTGACCGCACCGCTGATCCTGTATGCGCCCATCAAGGGCTGGGCCGCGCCCCTGGCCGAGGTTCCCGATCCTGCCTTTTCGGGCGGGATGCTGGGCGAGGGCCTGGCCATCGACCCTACCGGCGACAGCCTGCACGCGCCGTTCGACGGCGTGGTCGTCACCGTCGCCGCCACCCGCCACGCGGTGGGGCTGAAGGCGGACAACGGGGTCGAGGTACTGATCCATGTCGGGTTGGAGACGGTGGCGCTGGGCGGGGCCGGATTCGAGCTGGCGGTTCAGGTGGGCCAGCGAGTGGCGCGGGGCGAGCGCCTGGGCCGCTTCGACCTCGACCTGCTGGCGCGGCGGGCCAGGAGCCTGATCACGCCCGTTTTGGTGACGGATGCGGCGGGTTGCACAGTTTCGCTGCTCGCGCTCGACCGCGAGGTGGAGGTCGGCGAGCCGCTGATCGAGCTGCGCGGCGAGACGACGGCGGCGGCCGGCGGTGAGGTCGGTGAATTTGCGGAGTTGCGCCGGCCGCTGCGGCTGGAGCTGCCGCACGGGCTGCACGCGCGCCCGGCCGGGCGGTTGGCCCAGGCGGCCAAGGGCTTTGAAGCGGAGATCGCCCTGGTGATGGGCGAGCGGCGCGCCAACGCCAAGAGCCCGGTGGCGCTGATGGGGCTGGGCCTGAGCGCCAGCCAGGACGTGCTGCTGAGCGCGCGCGGGCCTGACGCCGAGACGGCGCTTGAGCGGCTGGCTCAGGTGCTGGTCGAAGGGCTTGGCGAGACGACGGCGACGCCGGAGCGCCCGCCGGTCACGCCGACGGTCAAGGTCGAGGCTCCGCGGCGGCTGGGCGAGATCAGGGGCGTGACCGGCGCGCCGGGCCTGGCGGTGGGCCGCGCCTTCCGCTTGGTCCGCGCCGAGCCGGTGGTGATCGAGGCGGGCGTGGGCGCTGCGGCCGAGACCCAGGCGCTGGAAGCGGCGCTGGTTCGGGTGCGGGGCGAACTGGCGCGCGAAGCGGCGGCGGCCAGGGGCGACCCGCGCGAAATCCTCGAGGCGCACATGGAGCTGTTGGACGACGCCGAGCTGATCGCCGCGACCCGGGCGCCGATCGCTAGCGGCAAGAGCGCCGGCTTCGCCTGGGATGGCGTGATGCGCGCCCACGCGGCGCAACTGCTGGCGCTGGATGACGCGCGGTTGAAGGGCCGCGCCGCCGACCTGATGGACCTGCGCCGCCGGGTGCTGCTGGCCTTGGATGGCAAGACGGAGGCAGCCTTCGAGCCGCCATTCCTCGATCTGGGGGCCGACGCCATCGTCCTGGCCGACGACCTGTTGCCGTCCGAGATCATGACCCTGATCCCGCGCGTGGCCGGCTTCTGCACCGCGCTCGGCGGACCGACCTCGCACGTGGCGATCCTGTGCGCGGGCGCCGGGCTGCCGCTGCTGGTGGCGGCGGGCGAGGCGGTGCTGGCGATCCCGGACGGAACGCCGGTGATCCTCGACGCTGGCCAGGGCTGGCTGCTGCGCGATCCGCCGGGCGAGGACCTGGCGAAGGCGCGGGCCGAGCTGGCGCGCCGCGGCGAAGCCAAGGTCGAGGCCGCCCGCCGCGCCGGCGAGCTGTGCCGCACCCGGGACGGGGTGCGCATCGAGGTGTTCGCCAATCTGGGCCAAGCGGGCGAGGCGGCGCCGGCGGTGGCGCTGGGCGCCGAGGGCTGCGGCCTGCTGCGCACCGAGTTCCTGTTCCTGGAGCGCGAGACCGCGCCCGGCGAAGACGAGCAGGCCGCGGTCTATCAGGCCGTCGCCGACGGGCTCGTCGGCCGGCCGCTGGTGATCCGCACGCTCGATATTGGCGGCGACAAGCCCACGCCCTACCTGCCGCTGCCGGTCGAGCAGAACCCGGCGCTGGGCCTCCGCGGCGTGCGCACCAGCCTATGGCGGCCTGAGCTGCTGCGAACCCAGCTGCGCGCCATCCTGCGGGTGCGGCCGCGGGGCCAATGCAAGATCATGGTCCCGATGGTGGCCTCGCTGAGCGAACTGGTGGCCGTGCGCGCCATGCTGGATGCGGTGCGGGTCGAGCTGGGCGTGACGGAACGGGTGGAGCTGGGGGTGATGGTCGAGACCCCGGCGGCGGCGGTGACCACGGGCATCCTGGCCCAGGCGGCTGACTTCTTCTCCATCGGCGCCAACGACCTGACCCAGTACGCGCTGGCCATGGACCGGGGCAATCCGGCCACCGCCACCGAGCTCGACGCCCTGCATCCCGGCGTGCTGCGCCTGATGGCGGCGGCGTGTGAGGGGGCGATCGGCGCCGGGCGCTGGATCGGGGTGTGCGGCGCCCTGGCGTCCGATCCGCTGGCCGCACCGCTGCTGGTGGGGCTGGGCGTGACCGAGCTGTCGGCGGCGCCGGGCGCGGTTCCGGAGCTGAAGGCGCGGCTGCGCGGCGTCAGCCTTGAAGCCTGCCGCAGCCTGGCGCGCCAGGCGCTGGAGCTGGCCTCGGCGGCTGAGGTGCGCGTGCTGCTGCAACGGGCGCAGGCGCGGGCGAGTGAACTGGAGGCCGCGTCATGAAGCGCCTGCTCGACCTGCTACAGCCCATCGGCCGGGCCTTGATGCTTCCCATCGCCGTGCTGCCGGTGGCGGGGCTGCTGCTGCGCCTGGGCCAGGCCGACCTGCTGAACCTGCCGTTCATCGCCGCGGCGGGCGACGCGGTGTTCGCCAACCTGGGCCTGCTGTTCGCCATCGGCGTGGCGGTGGGCCTGGCGCGCGACAGCAACGGGGCGGCGGGGCTGGCGGGGGTGGTCTGCTACCTGATCGCCACCAAGGGGGCCGAGACCCTGATCGCGGTGCCGCCCAGCGCCTACGCCGGGGTTACGGCCAGCGCCCACGACCTGGTGGCCTCGGCCTTCCGCGACAGGGCCCTGGCGCGGCTGAGCGTGCCGCTGGGGGTGATCTCGGGCGTGATCGCCGGCAACTTCTACAACCGCTTCGGCGCGCTGAAACTGCCGGAATACCTGGCCTTTTTTGGCGGCCGGCGGTTCGTGCCGATCATCTCGGGCGCGGCGGGGCTGGGACTGGCGGTGGTGTTCGGCCTGGGTTGGAGCGCGCTCGCCGGCGGCATGGACCAGCTCAGCCTGGCCATCACCCGCGCCGGGCCGTGGGGGCTGTTCGCCTATGGGGTGTTGAACCGGGTGCTGATCGTCACCGGCCTGCACCACATCCTCAACAACGTAGTCTGGTTCATCCTGGGCGATTATCACGGGGTGACCGGCGACCTGCACCGCTTCTTCGCCGGCGACCCCACCGCCGGCGGCTTCATGACCGGCTTCTTCCCGGTGATGATGTTCGGCCTGCCCGGCGCGTGCCTGGCCATGTACCACACCGCCAAGCCCGAGCGGCGGGCGGCGGTGGGCGGCATGTTGCTGTCCCTGGCCCTGACGGCGTTCCTGACCGGGGTGACCGAGCCGATCGAGTTCAGCTTCATGTTCCTGGCGCCGGGCCTGTACGTGATGCACGCGCTTTTGACCGGGGCGGCCATGGCGGGGATGAGCGCGCTGGGCGTGCACCTGGGCTTCGGCTTCTCCGCCGGGCTGTTCGACTATGTGCTGAACTTCCAGAAGGCGACGCGGCCGCTGCTGCTGTTGCCGGTGGGAGCGGTCTATTTCGCTGTCTATTACGGGGTGTTCCGCTTCTGCATCCAGCGCTTCGACCTGAAGACGCCGGGGCGCGAGGCCGAGGACGCCGCCGCAGCCGAGGGCGTGGCCGCCACCGGAGATCGGGGGCGCGATTTTGTCATAGCGCTCGGCGGGGCGGCCAACCTGACCGCGGTGGAGGCCTGCACCACCCGGCTGCGGCTGGTGGTGGCCGACCAGGCGGTGGTGGACCACAAGCGCCTGACGGCGCTGGGCGCGCGCGGCTCGATCAAGCCCTCGCCCAACGCGCTGCAGGTGGTGCTGGGCCCCATCGCCGAGCAGGTGGCGGGCGAGATCAAGGCGGCCCTGGCCGCAGGACCCGGGCTCGCCACGCCGCCGTCGGCGCCCGCCGCCGAACCTCTCGCGCCGGCGGCCATGGCCGCCGACCGCGCCCAGGCCGAGGCCCTGCTGGCGGCGCTGGGTGGCGCGGGCAATGTCAGCGGCGTGGGCGCCTGCTCGGCGCGGCTCTACATGCGCGTGCTCGATCTGGAGCGGTTCGACGCGGAGGCGCTGAAGGCCGGCGGCGTGCGCGCCTGGACCCGCACCGCCGGCGGCGAGGTGCAGGTGCTGCTCCGGCCAGAGGCGGCGCCGGTGGGGGCGGCGGCGGCGGCGCTCGCCGCTGGGCGCTGAGGCCGGTCAGCCGGATTCGTTCAGGAAGGCGACGAACTCGCCCTCGAAGCGGCCGGCAAGCGCGTCGCCGTACATCAGGGTCGAGCGGCCGCGATGCGCGCGCGCTTCATCCGCGGGTGGCGGCGCCCGCCATCAGGAACGCCCGTGCAAGGGCGAGCTACGCCGCGGGCGGCCGGAGCTGCAGGCCGTCTCGATGCTGCGGGCCGCGCGGGCCATAGTCGAGTTCGGCGCCGATGTTGCTGCTCCGGGTGACCGGCGCGGGCGCGTCGTGGGGGTCCATGATCGACTCCACGAAGATCATGGTGTCATTGGGCTGGCTCAGGACCTCGCGAAGGTCCCCGTTGGTCTTGACGACGAACGATCGCGCCGTGGTGTCGGGACAGAGTACCTTCGGCAGGTCGGCATAGGCCCACCTGGCGACGTCGTTGTAGACCTCGGTCTTGCCGATATAGCCGCGCTCGATGGTGTAGCCGCCGTTGTTGATCAGGAAGATCACCGGCTTGAGGTCGTGCCGCAGAATGGTCGACAGCTCCTGCGCCGAAACCTGGAACGAGCCGTCGCCGACAAACAGCAGGTGACGCCGCTGCGGCGCCGCGGTCAGCGCGCCAAGCAGGGCGCCGACCGAGTAGCCGATCGATCCCCAGTTGATCGAGCCGATGAAGGTGCAGCCCGCCGGGAGTTTCAGGCCCAGGGTGGCGAACGAGGTGCCGTTGTCGACGTACAGGACGTCTCCGGGGCGCAGGTAACTCTGGATCGCCGGCCAGTAGGCCGCCTGGGTCAGCTTGTCGGCGTCGTCGGCCTTTGTCCCCGCCGGGGCGGGCGCGACCCGGGACCGCGCGCTGGTTTCGACGCTTGCGACCGCATTGATGACCCCGCGCAGAACCTCCTCGAGCGCCACCGCCTGGTAGTTGTCCTCGCCAACGTCCACCGAGTGTCCGCGCAGGTGGATGGTGTTGGCCGGCAGCGTGGCGGTGAAGTCGCCAGTCGTCACCTCGATCGGCCGGTAGCCGACGGCGAGCAGGCCGTCGCTGGCCTCGATCACCTCGCGCACGCCCGGCTCGCTGGCCTTGCCGGCGTAGATGCCGAGATAGTGTGGGAAGGTCTCGTCGATCACCGCCTTGGCGGCGTTGATCACCGCCACGGGCGCCTGGATCTTTGCGGCCAGTTCCATGAGCAGCGGCGCGACCCTGAACCGGTCCGCGTCCGCATCCACCAGGATCGCCGGGGACCTGGCCGCCGATAGCCGCCCGGCGATCGCCGCGATGCACGACCGCAGCCGCTCCGGGTCGCTGGGCGCGTGGGCGAGCCTGAGCGGCTCAGCCGGGACCTCGATTTCGAGGTAGGCGATGTCGGACGGCAGCTCCATGTACACCGGCTGCTTCTCCCGCCAGGCGGTGAGGATCAGCCGGTCGATTTCGGTGGCGGCGTTGCGCGGGGTGAGCCGGACCTGGGCGGCGGTCACGTTGGCGTAGGCGTCGATGAAGTGGTCCCAGTTTCCGTCGGCCATGGTGTGGTGCATGCCCAGGCCGCGGTCGATGGAGCGGAGCGGTATAGATCCGCTGATGCAGATGACCGGGACGTGTTCGCTGCAGGAGCCGCCGACGCCGTTGACCGCGCTTAGCGGGCCGACCCCGTTGGTCACCAGAAACGCACCCAGGCCGTTCAGCCTTGCATAGCCGTCCGCCGCATAGGCGGCGTTCAGCTCATTGCATGTGCCGACCCATTTCATCGCGTCGCCGTCCGAAAGCTGCTGCAGCAGTGGCAGGTTGTAGTCGCCGGGAACGCCGAACAGGTGCCGCATGCCGGCCTCGTCGAGGCGGCGAAGCAAGAAGTCGCCGATGGTCATGCGTTGGGTGGGGCTGTTGGACATGATCTTGCCTCCGTCAAGCCAGCTCAGGCCACGCGAGCGAGCGCGACCGCCTGGCGCGGCAAGGCGTGCCGGTTGGCGGGCCATGCATCGCCGCGGGCCGGCTGTTGCGCAGGGGCGGCTCAGCGAACTCGGCCCACGTCCTCGCCACGTCGAACCTTGGCCATCAGGGCGGTTCGAACTGCGCCGGGCCGGCGCGCGCCTATTCTAAAGGTGTCTTCGACACCGGGCCACGCCCTACCGCGTCGCCTCCAGGCAGAAGTCGATGAAGGCGCGGACCTTGGCCGGCGGTTGGCGGCGCGAGGGGAGCAGGGCGTAGAGCGGGAACATTTCGCCGGCCCAGTCGGGGAACAGCTCGACCAGGGCGCCGCCGGCCATCAGGTCCTGCACCCCCAGCGCCATCACCTGGGCGACGCCGGCGCCGGCGACGCAAGCCCCGTGCATGGCGCCCACGTCCGACAGCAGTAGCCGGCCGCGGGTCTTGACCTCCACCACCTCGTGCGCGCCGCGGAACTCCCACTCGAAGGCGTGGCCGCTGACCGGGTCGCGGAAGTGGATGCAGTCGTGATTGGCCACCTCGCGCGGGTGGGCGGGCTGGCCGCGCCGGGCCAGATAGGCGGGCGCGGCGACGGTAAGGATGCGCGTCTCGGTCAGCTTGCGGGCGATCAGCGAATTGGACGGCGGGTCGCCGAAGCGCACCGCCAGGTCGAAACCTTCGGCCACCAGGTCGCCGATGGCGTCGCTGGTGATCAGCTCCAGCGTCAGTTCGGGATAGCGGTCGAGGAAGTCGGCCAGTTGGCCGGCCAGCACCAGGCGGGAGAAGAACGGGTCGATATTGACCCGCAGGCGTCCGCGCACCACCCCCGCCGAGCCCGAGGCGAGAATCGCCGCCTCCTCGATCCCGGCCAGCAGCGGGGCGACCTGCTGGTAGAAGCGCCGGCCTTCGTCGGTGAGGGTGACCGAGCGGGTGGTGCGGTCGAGCAGGCGCACGCCCACGCGGCTCTCGAGCCGGGCGATGGCGCGGCTGACGCCCGAGGCCGACAGGCCGAGCGCTTCCGCGGCGCGAGTGAAGCCGCCGCTCTCGACCACGCTGGCCAACACGCTGACGCCGGAGAGCAGACGGGCGTCGAACGACATGCTCACTCCTGAGTTTGAGTCACAAATGATGTGATTCAATCGCACTTAAGTCAAAGCCCGCCTCGGCGCATGTTCCGCCTCGTCCAAGACCGTTGGAGGCAGAGATGCAAATCGAAGGCTGCACCGCGCTGGTGACCGGGGCCAATCGCGGCCTGGGGCGCGCCTATGCCGAGGCCCTGCGGCGGGCCGGGGCCGCCAAGGTCTACGCCGCGGTGCGCGATCCGGCGACGATCGCCGATCCCTGGCTGATCCCGCTGCGCCTGGACGTGACCTCGCCCAGCGAGGTCGAGGCGGCGGCGCAGGCGTGCGGCGACGTGGATCTGCTGATCAACAACGCCGGCGCCATGCTGCGCACGCCCGCCCTGGCCGAGGACGCCGAAGCGGCGCTGCGGCTGGAGATGGAGGTCAACGTCTTCGGCCTGCAGCGGATGATGGCGGCCTTCGCGCCGGTCCTGGCCCGCAACGGCGGCGGCGCTGTCGCCAACATGCTGTCGGTGGTGAGCTGGTACGTGTTCCCGTTCAACGCCACCTACTGCGCCTCCAAGCACGCGGCCCTGGCCCTGACCGACGGCGCGCGCATCCAGCTGAAGCGACAGGGAACCTCGGTCACCGGCGTCTATGCCGGCTTCATCGACACTGACATGGCCGCGGGCGTGGCGGGCGAGAAGACCTCGCCGCAGCAGGTCGCCGAACGCACGCTCGAAGGCGTGCGCGCCGGCCGGGATCACGTGTTCGCCGACGAGCGGGCCGAGGAGACCTGGCGCGCCACGCGCACGGATCCGGCCGGGTTGGCGCTCAGGATGCAGCAGCAGTGGGATGCTGGCGAGTTCTGGCCGGGCTGAACGGTTTCCAATTTATCGAGAAGGAGAGACTGCGATGTTTGTCGTGACCGGAGCTAGCGGCAATGTCGGCGGCGCCACCGCTCGCGCGCTGCTGAAGGCGGGACGCGAGGTTCGCGTGGTGCTGCGCGACGCGGCCAAGGCCGCGCCGTGGGAGGCGCTGGGCGCCGAGGTGGCGATCGCCGAGCTTTCCGATACGCCGGCCCTGACCCAGGCGTTTGCGGGAGCCGAGGGGGTGTTCGCGATGATGCCGCCCCAGTTCGCGCCGGATCGTAACTACAGCTTCGCCCGCAAGACGGCGGCGGAACTGGTTGCGGCCCTGAAGGCGGCCAGGCCGGGTCGGGTGGTGGCGCTGTCGTCCATCGGCGGCGGACGCGAAAGCGGGCTGGGCCTGATCACCCAGGTGCACATCCTGGAGCAGGCGCTGAGCGAACTCGACCTGCCGACCGCCTACCTGCGGCCGGGCTGGTTCATGGAGAACTCGGCCTGGGATGTCGCTCCGTCGCGCGACATGGGCCAGATGCCGAGCTTCCTGCAGCCGATCGACAAGGGTTATCCGATGATCGCCACCCGCGACATCGGCGAGATCGCGGCGCGGGTGCTGGCCGAAGACTGGAGCGGCCGGCGGGTGATCGAGATCGAAGGGCCCAAGCGCTACAGCCAGGTCGAGATCGCCGCCCTGATGGGCGCTGCGGTGGGACGCGAAGTGAAGCTGCAGCCGATCCCGCGCAACGCGTGGGAAGCCCTGTTCCAAAGCCAAGGGACCGAGGATCCGGCGCCGCGCATCGAGATGATCGACGGCTTCAACTCGGGCTGGATCGACTTCGAGCCCGGCCTGCACGAGCACGTGGCCGGAACCACGACCTTCAAGGCCATGCTCGACGAACTGGTCGCCAAGACCAACTAAGGGGACGACGAAATGGAAAGCTTGAAAGTTCAGGGCATCGAGATGCCCAGGCTCGGCCTTGGCACCTTCCGGCTGGCGCCGGAGGCGTGCCAGGTGGCGGTGGAGAGCGCGCTGGAGCTGGGCTACCGCCACATCGACACGGCGGAGATGTACGGCAACGAAACCGGGGTGGGCGAGGCGGTCGCCGCCTCGGGCATCCGGCGCGAGGCGCTGCACGTCACCACCAAGGTGTGGTGGGAGCACCTGACGCCGGACGCCATGCGCCGGGCCTGCGACTTCAGCCTGGGCCGGCTCGGCCTCGACTATGTGGACCTGTACCTGGTGCACTGGCCGGCGCGGGGTATGGACCTGCCGCGGGTGCTGGAGACCATGGTCGCCCTGCGCGAGGAGGGCCGGGCGCTGGCCATCGGGGTGAGCAACTTCACCCTGCCGATGCTGAAGACCGCCATCGAGGAGGTGGGGGCGCCGATCGCCTGCAACCAGATCGAGTACCACCCCTATCTGAGCCAGGCGCCGATCCTGGCCTATCTGCGGTCCAAGGGCGTGCCGCTGACCGCCTATGCGCCCCTGGCCCAGGGGACGGTGGCCGAGAGCCCCGAGCTACAGGCCATCGGCCGCAAGCACGGCGCCTCCGCCGCCCAGGTCGCCCTGGCCTGGCTGCTGGAGCAGGACGGGGTGGCGGCGATCCCCAAGGCGGGGCGGCGCGAGAGCCAGGCAGCCAACCTGGCGGCGCTGGAGCTGAAGCTGGACGACGAGGACCGGCGCGCTATCGCCGCCCTGCCCAAGGACCAGCGGCGGGTGAACCCGGGCTTCGCGCCCGATTGGGACGCGGGGGAGCAGCCGGCCCTGATCGCGGGCTGATGCTGCAGCGAAAGTGATCCCAGATCGAAAATGATCTGGCGGCGGCGTCGGGGGTTATAGGAGGTCGATGACCTCCGCCGCCGACGCCTCTTCCGTGCTCGTCTGGTTCCGCCGCGACCTGCGGCTGGCCGACAATCCGGCCGTGCACGCGGCGGCCCAGACCGGGCGGCCGGTGGTTGCGGTGTTCGTGCTGGAGGACCACCCGCCGTCGCGGGCGCCGGGCGCGGCCTCGCTGTGGTGGCTGGACCGGTCGCTGGCGGCGCTGGGCGAAGACCTGGCGGCGCTGGGAAGCCGGCTGATCCTGCGCCGGGGAGACCCCTTGGCCATACTGCCGGCCTTGGCGCGCGAGACTGGCGCGGAACTGGTGTGCTGGAACCGCAGCTTCGAGCCGCTGGTGGAGCAGCGCGACGAGGAGCTGAGCGACCTGCTGCACCACCACGACGTCAAGGTCGGCGTCGGCAATGGCCTGCTGCTGCAGGCGCCGTGGACGGTGCGGAGCGGCAGCGACACGCCGTACAAGGTGTTCACGCCCTACTGGCGCATGGCCCAAAACCAGCTCGCGGCCGCGCCGCTGCGCCCGGCGCCCAAGACGCTGCGCGCACCGAAGCATTGGCCCGACAGCGATCGCCTGGCCGACTGGGAACTGCACCCGCGCGATCCGGACTGGTCGACCGGCTTTGTCGACTGGACGCCGGGCGAGGCCGGGGCGGCGGCGCAGCTGCAGCGGTTCGTGGCCCAGGCGCTGGAGACCTATGCCGAGGCGCGCGACCGTCCGGCGCGGGACGGGGTCTCGCGGCTGTCGCCGCACCTGGCCTGGGGCGAGGTCGGGCCGCGCCAGGTCTTGGCGGCGGTGCGCAAGGCGGCGCAGACCCATCCCAGCCTGGCCGAGGCGGCCGACAAGTTCCTGGCCGAGATCGGCTGGCGCGAGTTCAACTACCACCTGCTGGACCAGCAGCCGGGGCTGGCCACGCGCAACTTCCGCCGCGACCTGGACGGGCTGGATTGGCGGCGTGACGCTAAGCGCCTCGCGGCCTGGAAGCGCGGCGAGACCGGCTATCCGCTGGTGGACGCCGGCATGCGCCAGTTGTGGGCCACCGGCTGGATGCACAACCGGGTGCGGATGGTGACGGCCTCGTTCCTGGTCAAGCACCTGCTGATCGACTGGCGCGAGGGCGAGCGTTGGTTCTGGGACTGCCTGGTCGACGCCGACCCGGCCAACAATCCGGGCAACTGGCAGTGGAGCGCCGGCGTGGGGGCCGACGCCCAACCGTTCTTCCGCATCTTCAATCCCATGACCCAGGGCGAGAAGTTCGATCCCGACGGGGCCTATGTGCGGCGCTGGCTGCCGGTGCTGGATCAGCTCGAGACCCGCTACCTGCACGCGCCCTGGACCGCGCCGCCCGAGGCGCTCAGGGCGGCGGGGGTGCGGCTGGGCGAGACCTATCCGCGGCCCATCGTCGACCATGCCGAGGCGCGCGCGCGGGCGCTGGACGCGCTGAAGGCGGCCAAGACCGAAGCGGCCGAGTGAGATCGGGGGCGTGAGATTGAGCTTGCCGTATACGGTTTAATCTTCAACCATCTGGTGTCGGTCGTTGCGGCGGCGCGGCCGGGTGGGGAATGCGGCATGAAGCTCAGGGCTTGGCTGTGCGCGGCGGCGGCGCTGTTGGGGGCAGGCGGGGCGGCGCGGGCCGAGACCTATACCTTTCAGCACGTCACCCTGATCGACGGCCGCGGCCATGCGCCCAGGGCCGACATGAGCGTGGTGGTGCAGGACGGCCGCTTCGTCGAGGTCGCGCCCACAGCCCAGGCCGGCCCACCCATGGGCCGGGTGATCGACGGCCGGGGCAAGTACCTGATCCCCGGACTGATGGACATCCACATCCACCTCAAGGGCTTTTCGCGCGCGGGCAAGGCCTGGACCACGGCCAACCGGCCGGCGTCGGGCGGCGACTGGACGGTGGACCGCAAGGTTGGCGAACAGGCCCTGGCCAGCTTCCTCTACGCCGGGGTGACCACGGTGCTGGACGTGGGCAACATCCCCGAGAACATCCTGCCGCTGCGCGCCGACGAGCGGGCCGGCAAGATCTTGGCCCCGCACATCTTCGCCACCGGCAACCTGGTGACCTATCCGGGCAGCCACGGCACGGACATCGCCGTCAACGTCACCAGCTGGCCCGAGGCCCGGGCCCAGCTCGAGGCGCAATACGACAGCCAGCACCCCGACGTGCAGAAGATCACCTATGACGACGAGGGCTGGGGTTCGCGGCCGCTGATCCCGATCCTGCCCAAGGACCTGCTGCAGCACATCATCGAGTTCTATAACGACCACGGCGTGCGCACGACGGTGCACGTCTCCAACGAGAGCCGGGCGCGCGAGGCGATCTATTCCGGCGTCGACACCCTGGCCCACACCCCGATCCAGGGGCCGGTGACCGAGGCCTTCGTGCAGATGGCCGCCGCCAAGCAGATCCCCATGGCCACCACCATGACCATCGGCGACAACTATGGCCGGGTGCACGACCATCCCGAGTTCCTGGACCAGCCGCTGTACGTGGCCACCATGGAGCCCAAGGAGCGGGCCGAGCTGAAGCAGGTCGCGGCCTCTGGCGCCGAGACGGCGCTGAAGACCAGCCCGGCGCTGTACCAGCGCAGCTGGCGGATGTGGATGCAGACCCAGACCCCGATCCTGCAGGACAACATCCGCCGCATCGACGCGGCCGGCGGGGTGATGGCGCTGGGCACCGACACCAGCAACGGCGCCAGCGCCCAGCGCGAGCTGGAGCTGCTCGACCAGGCCGGCGTGCCGCGGCTGGAGATCATCAAGATCGCGACCTACAATGGCGCGCGCTTCCTGGGAAAACAGGATAGCTTGGGTAGCATCGAAGACGGCAAGGTGGCCGACGCGGTGATGCTGAACGCCGATCCGCTGGCCGACATCAACAACTGCAAGGCCATCGCCCTGGTGATGAAGGGCGGCGATCTTGTCGATGAGAGTAAGCTGCCGCTGGCGGGCGGGCCGCAGAAGCGGCGCTATCCGGCGCCCGGATAAGGCCGGTGGCGAATAAATGTGTCGTGAAACCAATGGCTAATAAGGCCAGATAACGAATAGGGTTGGGGGCGTCGGAGGATCAGGTGAGCGAATCGGTGGCGGTTTTCGGCTGGGTTCTGTTCGCCCTCGCCGCGCTCGGCGCCCTGTACACCCTCGCCACGGGCCTGGCCCTGCGCTGGTTTCTGGGCCGCCCCACGCCCAGCGCCCTCGAGTTTCCCCCCGTCACCATCCTCAAGCCGCTGCATGGCGACGAGCCGGGCCTGCGCGCCTGCCTGGAGGGGTTCTGCCGCCAGGACTATCCGGGGCCGGTGCAGATCGTGTTCGGCGTGCGTGACAGCCAGGACGCCGCCCTGCCGGTGGTGCGGGCCCTGATCGCGGCCCATCCCGAGCTCGACATCGAGCTGGTGGTCGACGGGCGAATCTACGGGGCCAACCTGAAGATCTCCAACCTGATCAACATGGATCGGGCGGCCAAGCACGAGATCGTGGTGCTGGCCGATAGCGACGTCAGCGTCACGCCCGGCTACCTGCGCTGCCTGACCGGGGCTCTGGCCGACCCGCAGGTGGGCTTCGCCACCTGCGCCTTCATCGGCGTGCCGACCGGAAACCTGTGGTCGCGGCTGTCGGCCATGGCCATCAACCACCACTTCCTGCCCAGCATCGCCTTCGGCATGGGGCTGAAGCTGGCCAAGCCGTGCTTCGGTCCGACCGTGGCCTTCCGCCGCGAGGTGTTCGCGCGCATCGGCGGCTTCCCGCGCTTCGCCGACCACCTGGCCGACGACTTCGAGATCGGCCGGGCGATCCGCGAGCTGGGCTATGGCTTCTCCGTGCCGTCGCTGCTGATCGGCCATGGCTGTCCCGAGACCACTGCGCGGGCGGTGATCAGCCATGAGCTGCGCTGGGCCCGCACCATCCGCCTGTGCGATCCCGCGTCCTATGCCGGCAGCGTGATCTGCCATCCGCTGCCCTGGGCGCTGCTGGCCGTGCTGCTGCTGGGCGGTTCGCCCGCGAGCCTCGTGCTGCTGGCCGTGGTGCTCGCGGCGCGGCTGCTGGTGGTGGCGCAGGTGGGCCGGCTGGCCGGCGGCGACATGGGCGCCTGGTGGATGTCGCCGGCGCGCGACCTGCTGTCGGCGGGCATCCACATCGCGGGCTTCCTCACCCGCACCGTCATGTGGCGCGGCCGCAAGTTCCATGTCGCGCGCGACGGGGTGCTTCGACCCTGCCGGCCGCAGGCGGTGCTGGGCACGGCCGAGCCGCACGTGGTGGGCCAGCCGCATCTGGGTCATGCGCATTTGGGCCACGCGCATCTGGGCCAATCGCATCTAGGCTTGGCGCAGGAACCGTCCTCGGCGATATGAGCCAGGATGTTCCGCCGGTCGGCGGTTAAGCGAGTCGCGGCGGAGTTTTAGTGACTGAGACCGGCGAAGCGGCTCGCAACAAGGGCTGGCGCGTGTTGGGCGTGGGCGTGCTGCTCGCCGCCGGCCTGGCCCTGACCATCGGCCTGATCCTGCACGTAGGGCTGAAACCGATCCTGGGTTCGGTGGAGGCTGTGGGGCTGAAGGGCTTTGCGGCCTTTTGCGGCTACACGCTGCTGGTGTTCGTGCTGCTCGGCTGGTCGTGGTTCGTGATCGCGCCGGACCTGTCCTATCGCCATTTGCCGGCCTTCATCTTCGGGCGGCTGGCGCGGGAGGCGGCGGCCGACACCCTGCCGCTGGCCCAGCTCGGCGGCTTCGTCATGGGCGCACGGGTGGCGGCCCTGCTCGGCGCGCCGGCGACCATGGCGGTGGCCACCTGTATCGTCGACCTGGGGGCCGAGATGCTGGGCCAGCTACTGTTCACCGCGGTGGGCGTGGCCATCATCGCCCAGCACGCCCCCACGGGCTTTCCCCACAAGGTGCTCGACCCGATCCTGGCGGTGGGCCTGGTGGTGGGCCTGGCCACCGCCAGCCTGTTCATCCTCTCGCAGCAGACCGGCCTGCGCCTGCTCGACCGCTTCAGCGCCAACTGGCCCCAGGCGATGAAGGCGCAACTGACCTCGATGCAGGCCGCGCTGCAGAAGCTCTATCGCCGCCCGGCCCGGCCGATCATCTCGGTGGTCGCCCACTTCGCCGCCTGGATCATGGCCATGGGCGGGGTGTGGATGGTGCTGCGCTTCATGGGCGCGCCGCTGAGCTTTCCCTCGGTGATCGCCCTGGAGAGCCTGATCTACCTGCTGCGCAGCGCCGCCTTCTTCGTGCCCGGCGCGGTAGGGGTGCTGGAGGGCGGCTACATCCTGCTCGGCCCGGTGTTCGGCCTGCACCCGGAAACCGCGCTCGGCCTGTCCCTGATCAAGCGCGGCCGCGACTTCGCCGTCGGCCTGCCGGCGGTGTTCGTCTGGCAGCTGCTTGAGGGGAAGAGGTGGCTGCGGCGGCGCTGAGGTCCTTCTCCCCTTGCGGGAGAAGGAGGGGACCCGCGCAGCGGGGAGGATGAGGGGGAACCTCTGCCCTATCCGGTGAGACGTGCCGCCGACCCCCCACCCTCCCATCGCAGGCGATGGGTCCCCCCTTCTCCCACAAGGGGAGAGGGGGTTATGCGCCGCCGTATCAACGCTGATCCGCCGGGACAATCGCCGCCGGGCCGTTGGGTGCTATCAGTGCCCCGTTGCTTCATGCTGCGCGGAGGCCTGAGCGCCATGACGACCAAGCTTGTGGAGATCGGAGTGGCGGACCTGGCCGCGCCCGCCGGCGTCCAGCCCTTCACCGAGGCGGGCGACCGCAACTGGGCGGGCGTCGTCATGCTGTCGCCTGGCGAGCGGTTCGTGGGGCTGCGGGCCGGCTGGTTTGAGGCCCTGGTGCTGGAGGGCGAGATCGGCCTCGGCGGCGTGCGGCTGGGCGTACACGACTATGCCGGCTTCGACGCCGCCGACGCGCTGCTGGCGGGCGAGGCGGGGGCCGTGCTGTTCGTGTTCAATCCAGAGGGCGTTGCAGGCGCAGAAACGGCGGCCTCGTTGGCCGCGATGCGCGCCTGGCGGCCATCGCCGGTCGCGGGCATGCAGGTCACCGAGCTCACCAAACGGCCCTATCGCGTGATCCTGACCGAGTGGAGCGAAGGGACCAGCGTCGACGCCCACGACCACGCGGCGGGCGAGGAGCTCTTCGTGGTCGAGGGCGCGCTGCAGCAGGGCGCCCGCACGCTCACAGCCGGGGCCTGGCTGCGCTACCACCCCGGCGCCAAGCACAGCCCGCGCGCGCTGGGCCGGTCGCTGGTGCTGATCCGCAATGGGCATCTGGGCTTGCATGAGGATGGCGCCAGCGTCGCAGCGTCGCGAGCCGATTAACGCGCAAAACGATGCTCAGGCCGCCAAATGCCGTCTACGCCGTCGCACGCGTAACTCGTGGGGGAGGGCGCTTCTCCAACCGTGTAGATAAACGAGCGGCAGGGGCGCCCTTCATAGTAGCGAACCTCACCAACTGTTACCTCCCCACTTCGGCCATCGGCAGCCCAGGGCTTCGGTCCTCCCGCGTTCAACGCGTCCGCTACCGCTCGACTGAGTGCTGGTGTGTTCTCCGGGGTGGTAGAGGCGCTGGCGGTTTTTTCCTCAGAAGTATCGGTGACCGGCGTGGGCTGGCGCACGCCCGAAGCGCTAAGTCCGGCGCCTGACGTGTTCGCCGCCGTTTCCGTGACGTTCGAAGTGTCAGGCGGCGTTGACCCGTTCGCATTCCGTGGTGTTTCGGTCTCGGCCTTGGGAGCAGTCGCGGTGTCTGGAAGAGCGACCGTATTGCTCGCGGCAGGCTCAAGTGACTTGTTTGATCCGGTCACTGAAACAAACGCTGCAACCAAAACCACAGCGATGGCGATCGAGCCGACCATGACAAGAGCGCGCCGTCGGGCACGCGCACGTTGACGGGCTAGCTCCGCCTTTGCTGCGCGCTCGCGCTCCAGCATCGCTTCGTAGCAGCCAGGGCATAGCCGATGACGCTCGATGCGATAGGTTTCGTGTCCGCCGACGTAGCCCGTCTTGCCGTTCGCATATGTGCGGTAGGTGGCGCTTTTGCCGCCAGTGACCACTTCCTGCGAAACTTCCGCCAACTCGTAGCGCGGAACATAGAGACCGCACTGGTCACACGGACCTTCAACGTAAGCCATTCAGCCCCCCTAAAGGAGGGTGGCCATTTTTCAACTAAAAGTCGACTCGAACAGATCGAGTCGACCACGCCCTACGCCAGCGCCTTGACCTTCTTCTGCTTCTTGCCTGCGCCCACCTGCGTCGGCCGGGCGCCTTGGCGGGCGCGGTCGAGGACGAACTTGGCGTAGTCGTCCATGTCGCCGTCGAAGGGCTTCACATGGCCGTCGGCGGCCAGCCACAGGCGGTCGGCGACCAGCTCCATCAGCGAGCGGTCGTGGGTGATCAGGATCACCGCGCCCTCGTAGTCGTTCAGCGCGTCGAGCAGGGCGCGGCGGCTGTCGATGTCGAGGTGGTTGGTCGGTTCGTCCAGGATCAGCAGGTGCGGCGCATGCATCGCCACCAGGTTCAGCAGCAGGCGCGCGCGCTCGCCGCCGGACAGGTTCTCGATGGTGGTTTCCTGCTTGTCGAAGCCGAGGCCCCACACGGCCAGGCGCGAGCGGCGGGAATTCTCGGTCGCCTCCTTCATCTCGCGCCGGATGATCTCCAGCGGGGTGTCGGTGGGGTCGAGCGCCTCGATCTGGTGCTGGTGGAACCAGCCGACCTGGACGCGGCGCTCGCGGTGCATCTCGCCCGACATGATCGGCAGGGCGCCGGCGGCCATCTTGGCGAAGGTCGACTTGCCGGCGCCGTTGACGCCGAGCAGGCCGATGCGGTCGTCGACGTCCATGCGCAGGTTCAGCCCGCGCAGGATCGCCTCGCCGCCATAGCCGACCGCGGCGTCGTCCAGCTTCAGCAGCGGCGGGGCCAGCGGACGCGCGGGCGAGGGCAGGGTGAAGGGGGCGACGCGCTCGTTGAGCGTTTCGGCGATGGGGGCGAGCTTGGCCAGGCGCTTGACCCGCGACTGGGCCTGGGCGGCCTTGCTGGCCTTGGCCTTGAAGCGGTCGATGAAGTCCTGCAGGTGGGCGCGCTCGGCCTCCTGCTTGACGCGGGTGGCGGCCTGCAGGCGGCTCTTCTCGGCCAGGCGGCGCTCGAAGTCGTCGTAGCCCCCGGTGTACAGCTCCAGCTTGCCGCCCTGGACGTGCAGGATGAAGTCGACCGAGTTGTTCAGCAGCTCGCGGTCGTGGCTGATGATCAGGGCCGAGTGCGGGTACTTCTTCAGCCGCGCCTCAAGCCACAGGGCGCCTTCGAGGTCGAGATAGTTGGTCGGCTCGTCGAGCAGCAGCAGGTCGGGCTCGGCGAACAGGGCGGCGGCGAGCGCCACGCGCATGCGCCAGCCGCCGGAGAACTCGCTCATCGCCCGGTCGAGGTCGGCGGTGGAGAAGCCGAGGCCGGCCAGGATTTCGGCGGCGCGGGCGGGGGCGCGGTCGGCGTCGATCTCGATCAACCGCTCCCAGATCTCGCCCATGCGCTCGGGCTCGGCGATCTCCAGCTCGGCCAGCAGGCTCGCGCGCACTTCGTCGGCGGCCAGGATGGTGTCGATCAGGCTGACCGGGGTGGCCGGGTGCTCCTGGGCCACCGCGGCGACGCGGGCGGCGCGCGGAATCTCGATCGAGCCGCCGTCAGGCTGGAGTTCGCCCAGGATCAGCTTGAACAAGGTGGACTTGCCCACCCCGTTGCGGCCGGCCAGGCCGACCTTGGCGGTGGGCGGGATCGCCACACTGGCCTGGTCGAAGAAGCGCCGGCCCCAGGCGTTGAAAACCAGACTGTCGATTTGCAGCACGGATCAGGCGTCCCAGCGCGACTTGCCGTTGGGTTTCTTGCCGGGCTTGAACGGCTTGGGGCCGCCGAGCTTGGCGCTTTGCTTCTTGGAGGTCTGCGGCTTGGAGCCGGCGTCGGCGCGCGGCGCGAAGTCCGGCTTGGGGCCGCGCTCGGGCTTGGGCCCATAGGGCTTGGGCGCCCGCTCAGGCCGGGGACCGCGCTCGGCATGCGATTCCGGCTTGGCCTTCCAGGGCTTCTCCACCCGTTCATCCCCGCCCTCGGGCTTGGACTTCCAGGGCTTTTCAATCCGTTCGCCCGCGTGGGTTTCAGCCGGATCGCCGCCTTCGCGAGGATGGGCGGAAGCGGGCCTCGGCTTGTTCTTCCAAGGCTTTTCCGTCCGCTCGCCGTCGTGCTGGCGACGTTCGGCGCCCGGGCGCGGGCCCGAGGGCTTGCGCGGGCCGCGGTCGCGGGGGGCGGGCAGGTCGGGCTCGGCCAGCAGCTCGATGTGGATGCCGTCGTCCTCGGCCTTGGCCAGGGCGGCGTTGAAGCGCTCCGCCGCCTCGCGCAGGATTTCGAAGCGGGTCTCGCGGTCGAACACGCGGATGGCGCCGATGTCGCTCTTGGTCAGGTGGCCGCGACGGCAGATCATCGGCAGCAGCCAGCGCGCCTCGGCGTTCTTATTGCGGCCGATGTCGATGCGATACCAGACGGTGTCCTCGAAGCCGGTGCGGGCGGCGGGACGCGCCGCGAAGCCGGATTGGGGCTCGGGCTCGTTGTCGACCAGGTCTTCCGGCGCGGGCATGGCGGCGCGGGTGGCGCGCACCAGGCTGGCCACGATCTGCTCGGCCTCGCCGCCTTCCAGCAGGGCGCGGGCGATGGCCAGGTCTTCCTCGGCGGCCTCGTCGGTGGGGCGCAGTTGTTCGATCAGGCGCTCCTGGTCGCGGGCGCGGATGTCGTCGGCCGAGGGCGGGGCCATCCAGGTCGGGTTGATGTTGGCGGTGCGCATCAGCGCCTCGGCCCGGCGGCGGCGCGGATGGGGCACCAGGATCGCGGAGATGCCCTTCTTGCCGGCGCGCCCGGTGCGGCCCGAGCGGTGCTGCAGCGACTCCGCCCCGGTCGGCAGCTCGGCGTGGATCACCAGCTCCAGGTCGGGGATGTCGATGCCGCGGGCGGCGACGTCGGTGGCCACGCAGACCCGGGCGCGGCGATCACGCAGCGCCTGCAGCGCATGGGTGCGCTCGTTCTGGGTCAGCTCGCCCGACAGGGCCACCACCGAGAAGCCGCGCTCGACCAGGTTGGCGTGCAGGCGGCGCACCGCCTCGCGGGTGGAGCAGAACACGATGGCCGCGCCGGGCTCGAAGTAGCGCAGCAGGTTGACCACCGCGTGCTCGGCGTCGCTGGGGGCGATGCGCACGGCGCGATAGTCGATATCGCCGTGGCCCTTCTTCTCGGTGACGGTGGCGATGCGCAGGGCGTCGCGCTGGTACTGGCTGGCTAGGTTGACGATCGGGCGCGGCAGGGTGGCCGAGAACAGCAGGGTGCGGCGCTCGGGCGGGGCGGCGTCGAGCAGGGCCTCGAGCTCCTCGCGGAAGCCGAGGTCGAGCATCTCGTCGGCCTCGTCCAGCACTACGGCCTTGAGGTTGGCGGTCTGCAGGTTGCCGCGTTCCAGGTGGTCGCGCAGGCGGCCGGGGGTGCCGACGACGATGTGGGCGCCGGCCGACAGGGCGCGCTGCTCGCGGCGCGGGTCCATACCGCCGACGCAGGAGACCACGCGCGCCTTGGCGTCGGCGTAGAGCCATTCCAGCTCGCGTTGCACCTGCAGCGCCAGTTCGCGGGTGGGGGCGATGACCAGGGCCAGGGGCCGGCCCGGAGGCGGCAGGGCGCCGGTCGTGTCCAGCAGGTCCGACGCGATGGCCAGGCCGTAGGCCACGGTCTTGCCCGAGCCGGTCTGGGCCGAGACCAGCAGGTCGCGGCCGTCGGCTTCGGCCTCGACCACAGCGGTCTGGACCGGGGTAAGGTCGGTGTAGCCGCGCGCGTCTAGGGCGCGCGCTAGCGCTTCGGGAAGGTCGGGGAGGGACATGGGAATGGGCACGCTGCGCGACGGACGCGGCCAGGACCGAATCCAACAAGCGCCGGATTTAAGGCACGTTGTGCGCTGCGGCAAGACCAGCTGGGGTCGCAGGGGGCGCGCCGCCAATTATAGCTTGAGTCTCGACCGGTCGTAGAGCGAGCTTCGGGCGAGCACAGTCTCCAGCCTTGCGATCGCCGCCAGCGCATCGCCGGCTTCGGCGTTGATCTCGATCGCCGCCGCACTCAAGGCGCGCCAGATGGGGGTCAGCTGCTCCACGAACGTCATGCCCTTGTCGGTCAGCTGCAAGCGCCGCTGACGCGCGTCTTCGGCGTCGATGGTCCAGGAAATGAGGCCCGCATCGCCCAGCGCGGCCCGGACCTGGCTGACGGAAGCGTGGCTGACACCAAGCGAGGCCGCCAATGCGCCCACGGTCTGCGGGCCCGAGGTGGCGAGGAGATTGATCACCCCGAACCATCGCTGCTCGAAGTGCACGCCAAGATCTTCGTAAAGCCGGATGGCGTCGCGGTCGATCCGCTCCGACAGGCGGCGCAGCCGGGCGCCGATCGCCGCCGCGCCGGCCTGGTCCGTAGGTCCCTCAGCGGTCGCAGGACCGGCTCCCGAATGCTCCATTGACAAACTCCGTAAGCACTTACAGAACTTGTCATCCGCGGCGGGGAATTTCAATGGACAGGCGCAATTTCCTGGCTGCGTCCACCGTGTTCGCCTTGGCGCCCGCGGGAGCGACCCGCGCCGCCGGCGATCCGCAGGGTGCGGCCCAAGCGCTATTCGCAAGATGGCTGTCGGCGTTCAATTCGCCGGACCCGGGCGCCTATCGGGCCTTGATCGCGGCGGCCATGCCGGACGCCCTCGCCTATGTCGACGATGACCTGGCGGTTCGGGACGCCTCAGGCGGATTCGAACTGATCCGCACGGCCGCCACGGGTCCGCAGCAGGTCACCGCCTGGGTGAAGGATCGCAGCTGGGACCGGTTTTCCAGGGTGGTGCTGACGGCGAAGGACGACCGGACGATCGCCGACATCGCCTTCCTCGGGGCGTCGCCGCCGGACGGTTTCACCCTGCAGCGCCTGGATGAGCAACAAGCCCTGAGCCGCTTTGACCAGAAGCTCGCGGCCGAGGCGCAGGCGGGACGCTTCGCCGGCGCGGTGCTTGTCGCGCGCAATGGCCGGGTGCTGCTGCGCCGCGCCTATGGGTTTGCGGACATCGCCAGCGGCCGCAAGGCGGATATCGCCACGCGGTATTGCATCGGCTCCATGGGCAAGATGTTCACCGCGGTTTCGGTGCTTCAGCTGGTCCAGGCCGGCCGCGTCGGGCTCGACGACCCGCTCGCCCGTCACCTGCCCGATTACCCCAACGCCGATCTGGCCAGGCGGGTGACGATCGCGCATCTGCTGACCCACACCGGCGGCGCCGGCGACATCTTCGGCCCGTCCTACGACGGTCATGCGGCGCTCAGGCCATCGGACTTCATCCGTCTGTATGGTCAGCGCGCGCCGGCGTTCGAACCCGGAACGAAGTGGGGCTACAGCAACTACGGCTTCGTGTTGCTGGGCGCGGTCATCGAGCGTGTGACCGGAAAGCCCTACGAAGACTGGTATCAGGCCCATGTCTTCGGCCCCGCCGGCATGACCTCGACCTCGCAAGGCGCGTCCGCGGCCACGACGGCGATCGCCTATACCGGCGCGACGGGATCGGGCCTCAAGGCGGTGGCTCCCTACATCGGCGTCCCGGCGGGCGGCGGCTATTCCACGGTCGAGGACCTGCACGCCTTCGCGACAGCGATCCGCACGTACACATTGCTCGATGCGCAGAACGTGAAGCTCATGCTCACGGGGCGGGTCGACGCCGGCAGCGCCCGCCAGGCGCTGGGGTTCGTGCTCAAGCAGCGCAACGGCCTGACCTGCTACGGCCATGGCGGCAGCGCCGAGGGCGTCAACGGCGACCTGTCCGTCTTTACCCAGTCGGGCTACGAGACCGTCGTACTTTGCAATCGCGGCCATCCCGTCGCGGTGAACGCCGCCGATTACGTCGGGGCCCGTTTGCCGGCGGCATAGGGCTCGCCCGCATCCTGACGCAAACTGTCAGCAGGAGCTGCTAGGCTCGCCCGGATGTCCAGAGCCAACCGCCTGCTATCGCTGCTACAAATGCTGCGGGCGCGTACGTTGCCGGTCACCGCCGCAGTCCTGGCCGAGGAACTGGGCGTGTCGGAGCGCACGCTCTATCGCGACGTGGCCACGCTGATGGCCCAGGGCGCGCCGATCCAGGGCGAGGCGGGGCTGGGCTATGTGCTGCGGCCGGGCCTGTTCCTGCCGCCGCTGATGCTGACCGAGGACGAGACCGAGGCGATCGTGCTGGGGCTGCGCTATGTCGACCAGCGCGGCGATGCGGTGCTGGGCGAGGCGGCGCGCGCGGCCCTGGCCAAGATCGCCGCGGTGCTGTCGCCCCAGGCGCTGGAGGCGGTGCGCAATCCGACCGCCCTGCCGGGGCCTAGCGGCTGGGGTTTTCCCGAGAACGTGGTCGAGATCGGGGTGCTGCGCGCGGCGATCCGGGGCCAGGCCAAGCTGCGGCTCGACTATGCCGACGCGAAGGGCGTGCGGACCGAGCGCGTGGTCTGGCCGATCGCGCTGGGCTTCCTGGACGAGGCGCGGGTGCTGGTGGCGTGGTGCGAGCTGCGTCAGGACTACCGCACCTTCCGCACCGACCGCATCACGGAAGCGCGCGATGTCGGCGCCCGCTATCCGGGGCGGCGGAGCGCCCTGCTCAAGGCCTGGCGGGTGCAGATGGGGCTGGAGGCGGAGGACGCCTTCGCTCCTGACAGAATCTGACGGAGCGGCGCCTTAGTTCTCGTCCTGTTCGAAAGACACAGGGGGTTCCCATGCACCACAGACTGCTTCCGCTCCCCGCCCCGGTGGCCAGCTTCGTGGCCGCGGTGAACGCCTTCGACAGCTCGGCGATCCTGCAGGTGTTCGCCGACGACGCCCTGGTGAACGACATCCGCCGTGAGTTCCGCGGCAAGCCGGCGATCCGCAGCTGGGTCGATCGCGAGATCGTCAGACCCAAGGTGACGCTGGCGGTGATGAACGTGCGCGAGCACTACGGCGACGTCATCGTCACCGGCCAGATCGACGGCGAGTACGACAAGACCGGCCTGCCCGACCCGCTGGTCATGACCTTCTATTTCACGCTGAGGTTCACCGACCGGGGGGACCAGATCGTGCAACTGATCATCATCCACAACCAACCGGTGGCGTGAGGTCGTGCGTGCTTCGAGACGCGGGGCTCAGGCCCCGCTCCTCAGCATGACGAAGGTTGTTGAACATAAACGCTCGTCATCCTGAGGAGCCCCGTAAGGGGCGTCTCGAAGGACGCAGGGATCAGACCGCGCCGTCCAGAGCCTCGCCCAAGGTCTCCACCTGGGCCTTGCGGCCGAAGCCGGCGCGGCCGACCACCAGGCCGTAGCCGAGCACGCAGATGTAGCAGGCGGCGGGGATCAACAGGCCGGTGTTGAGGCCGGCCAGGTCGGCGGCCCAGCCGGTGACCAGCGGCACCACGGCGCCGCCGACGATGGCCACGCACAGGATGCCCGAGCCCGCGCCCACCGCCTCGCCCAGGTCCTCCACCGCCATGGCGAAGACGGTCGGGAACATGATCGAGTTGAACAGGCCGACCGACAGGATCATCACCGCCGCCGGCAGGCCCGCGCCCAGCGCCGAGCCCAGGGTGAGCAGGCCGGCGACGATCCCGCAGGCCGCCAGCAGGTTGCCGGCCTTGATCTTGCGCAGGGCGAAGGCGCCGATGAAGCGGCCGACCATGGCCAGGCCCCAGTAGACGCTGACCAGCTTGCCGGCGGTCTCGGCGGTGGTACCGAGCACGCGCGGGGTCATCAGGTAGTTGGTCATCAGGCTGCCGATGGTCACCTCGGCGCCGACATAGGTGAAGATGGCCAGGGCCCCGAACATCAGCTTCCTGCTGCGCAGGGCCTTGGCGTAGGAGCCGTCGCTGGAGGCCACCGGGCGCGGGGCCTGCTTGCGGAAGGCTAGGCAGGCGATGGCCAGCAAAGCGAGGCCGGCGGCGATGGCCACGAACGGCCCCTGCACCGAATGGGCCTCGGTGCGACGGAAGGCGGTCAGCACGGCGGCCGAGACCTTGTGCGGATCGGGCGCGACGCGGCTGTGGGCCAGGATCAGGGCCGAGCCGACCATGGGGCCGATGGTGGTGGCCAGCGAGTTGAAGGCCTGGGCCAGGGTCAGGCGGCTGTGGCTGTAGCGCGGGTCGCCGATCACCGTGGTCAGCGGGTTGGCCGCCACCTGCACCACGGTCACGCCCGAGGCCATGACGAACACCGCCAGCAGGAACAGCGGATACTCGCCGACGCTGGCGGCGGGGGTGAACAGCAGGCAGCCCAGGGCGGTGATCACCAGGCCGGTGGCCAGGGTCTCCAGATAGCCCAGCCGCTTGAGCAGGCCGGACGCCGGCAGGCCGACCAGGGCGTAGGCGCCGAAGAAGGCGAACGGGGTCAGCATTACCTCGGCGTAGCTGAGCGAGAACATGCTCTTCAGCTTGGGCGTCAGGGTGTCGACCAGCACGGTGCAGAAGCCGAAGGCGAAGAACAGCGCCATAGCCAGCGGGATCAGCCGGCCGTTGCGCGCGCCGCCCGCGGGGGCGCCGACGTCGGGCGCGACGATAGAAGATGGGGTCACTGGCGCTTGTCTCCCGGGCGGGCCGTGGTTCCGGCCCCGTCGTTTGCGACCAGGATAAAGGCGCGGGAGGCGGGTTCAACAGAAAATGACAGCGCTTACCGTCGCGCCGACAAGCAAACCGCCGCAGGGCGGGGCCCTGTGGCGGCGGAAAGGGCGGCGGTTGAAAGGGAGGCGGCGGGGCGGCGCTGACGCCCCGCCGGGAGGACCCTTGGCTTAGAACGGGCTGATGTGGCGCTTGCGGCTGTAGGCCAGGTAGCCGACGCTGGCCCCGGCGCGGGCGCCGACGCCGGTGCGGATCGGGGCCAGGGTGATGCCGTCGGCGCGCTGGTAGTTCACGCCGAAGCCAGCCACGAAGTAGATCGAGCCGTCCACGCCCGGGAAGCGCTGGAAGATCTGGTCGGCGTTCTGCAGGCCATAGCAGAGGGTGAAGACCCGCGAGCCATTGCCGCCCAGGTCGAAGCCGGCCGAGGGACCCTGCCAGAAGATCTCCCGCGGGCGGCGGTGCTTCATATAGAGCTGGCCCTTGCCGTAGCGCAGGCCCACGACCACCGCGCCCGAGACCTCGGTGCCGGCCATGTAGCCGGTGGGACGGCCGTTGTCGCGGAAGGCGCGCTCGATCACCCCGGCCAGGGCCTGGGAGGTGGAACCGAAGAAAGTCGAGGCGCTGCGCACGATCTCGTCGTGGGAATAGGGCTCGGCGTTGGGACCGGGGCCATAGACGCCGGAGCCGGAGCCGGGGCCGACCGGCTTCATCGACTGCTGGGCCCAGGCGGCTTTCGACGCCAGGGCGGTCCCCGCGGCGATGCCCAGGCCGGTGGTGATCAGGTGGCGGCGGTCGATGGCCATCCGTAGCTCTCCTTGTTGCCCCATATTTCCCCCCGCGTCGCTCCGCGGATGGGTCGATGTCTGATGGAGAAAGCGCGGAAGGCGCATCGCGTTCCAAAACAGCCGTACGGCGAAGCTAGAAACTGCTGAGCTTCGATCCGGAGGACGCATGTGGTCTCGCGCGCTAAGACGGGCCATGGCCGCCAAACCCCTGATCCCAGCCGCAACCGCGCCGCCCTACGCCCTCCACGACCAGGGCGTGCGGCTGGTGGTCCGGCTGACGCCCAGGGCTTCGCGCGACGGAATCGGCGGCGTGGTGACCGGCGCCGACGGCCGGCCGGCGCTGCAGCTGTGCATCGCCGCGCCGCCGGTGGAGGGGGCGGCCAACAAGGCGCTGATCGCCTACCTGTCCGCCGCCCTGAAGCTGCGCAAGGCCGACATCCGCATCGTCGCCGGCGAGACCGCGCGGCTGAAGCGGCTGGAGCTGGACGGCGACCCCCAGGCGATCGCGGCGCGGCTGGCGCAGTGGATCGGCGGCGGATGAAAGGCGACAGCCTCGGGTTGATAGGTCTGCGCTTGCGCCACATCTGAGCGGGTGGGGTCAGGTTGGGGAACGCGAGAATGGCCGACGAACTGGATATCGCCGCGGTGAAGAGCTTTGGCGGCGGCGTCGACTTCGGCAAGACCGCCGCCGATTACCGCAAGTTCCGCGCCGGCTTTCCGCAGGCGTTCTTCGATGCGCTCCGGGATCGCGGCTATGCGCGGCCGGGCCAGCGCGCGCTCGACCTTGGGACCGGAACCGGGACGGTGGCGCGCGGGCTGGCGCAGATGGGCCTTGTGGTCGGCGGGATCGACCCGGCTCAGGCGCTGCTGGCCGAGGCGGCGGCGATGGACCGCGAGGCGGGGGTGAGCGTCGACTACCGCGTCGGGAGCGCCGAGGCCCTGCAGGCCGCCGACGCCAGCCTGGAGCTGGTGACCGCCGGCCAGTGCTGGCACTGGTTCGACCGGCCCAAGGCTGCACGCGAAGCGGCGCGGGTGCTGGCGCCGGGCGGGCGCATCGTCATCGGCCATTTCGACTGGCTGCCGCTGGCCGGCAACGTGGTGGAGGCGACCGAAGCCCTGATCCTCGACTTCAACCCCAGCTGGGCCTTGGCGGGCGGCAGCGGGCTGTATCCGGGGTGGCTGCGCGACCTGGACGAGGCCGGCTTCACGCGGCTTGAGACCTTTTCGTTCGACCTCGATGTTCCCTACAGCCACGAGGGCTGGCGGGGGCGCATCCGGGCCAGCGCCGGGATCAAGGCGAGCCTAAGCCCCGAGGAGACGGCGCGCTTCGACGCCGCCCTGGCCGAGCGGCTCGCGGAGCGCTTCCCGCAGGACCCGCTGGCGATCCCGCATCGGATCTGGGTGGCGACCGGCCTGCGGGGTGGGTGAGGGGCGGCTGGCGCGCACGCCGCTCGGGAGGCGTCAGACCAGCACGCCGCCGCCGTCCACCGTCACGATCTGGCCGGTGCTGTAGGTCTGGCGCATGAGGTAGAGGAAGGTCTCGGCCACCTCGGTCGCCTCGCCGACCCGGCCGACCAGCAGCCGGGCGCCCACATCGCGGTACAGGCCCTCGCGCGCCTCTTCGGGCAGTTGGTCCCACATCTCGGTCTTGACCACGCCGGGCGAGACCATGTTGACCCGGATCGGGGCCAGCTCGACGGCCAGGGCGCGGGTGAGCGCTTCCATGGCGCCGAGCGTGCTGGCGGGCGTGACCCAGCCGGGCATGGGCCGCTGGCTGGCGATGCCGGTGGTGAGCACGATGGAGCCACCGGGACGCAGGTGCGGGGCGGCGTACTTCACCGCGGTGAACGCGCCCCAGAACCGCACTTCGAACGCGCGCCGGGCGTCGGCGAGGCTGGTTTCGGCGAGGGGGCTGAGCTGCAGGGAATCGCCAGCGGTGTAGACCAGGTGGTCGAAGCCGCCGAGGCGGGCGAACAGGTCCTTGACCTGGGCCTCGTCGGTGCAGTCGACCACGTGGCCCTCGGTCTCGGGCGGCAGGGCCTTCAGCGCCGCGGCGAGGCGGGCCGGGCGGCTGGAGCCGATCACCAGGCTCGCGCCTTCTCGGGCGGCGGCCTCAGCCGTGGCGAAGCCCAGGCCCGAGGTGCCGCCAAGCACCACGATACGCTTGTCTTTCAAACTCATACGCAACTCTCCCGGCAGGCGTGGGCCGCCTGCGACCGCCGCGCCCAGCGCGCGCGTCCACGTGAAGGGCGTAGCTTAGCCGTACAATATTACGGGCAGAATGCAGGACCGTGGCGCGGCCGGTTCAGACCTCGACCACCATCTTGCCGACCGGGGCCAGGGAGACCACGGCGAGCTTGAGATGCTGGATGGCGAAGGGGATGCCGATCAGGGTCACCGCCAGCAGCGCCGCCAGGATCACGTGGTGCACCGCCAGCCACCAGCCGGCGAACACGAACCAGACGATGTTGAGCAGGAAGCTGACCTCGTGAGCGCTGGGACGGGTGATCACCTCGCGTCCGAACGGCCATGCCGAGAACCCCGCCAGCCGGAACGCCGCCGGGGTCCAGGGCAGGCCGACGATGGTGATGGCTAGAAGGCATCCGGCGACCATCCAGGCCAGGGCGGAAATCCAGCCGCCGAAGATGAACCAGAGCAGGTTGAGCAGGGTCGACATCACAGTCTCCGAAGCCTGGAGCGCCGACTATGCAAGGGGTTGGGCTGGACGGGAAGCCCGCTTCGCTGCGCGCGATCCGAGCAGGGTTTGGGCCTCAGTTCTCGGCCCTAATCCTCAGCGTGGATCGAGGCGGCGAGTTCGGCGTAGTCGAGTTCGGCCTCCAGGGTGTGGAAGGCGTCGTCGCCGATCAGCCGCTCGCGGCGCAGCAGCAGGAGCTTCTGGCGCCTGGGCGCGATGGTGCGGCGGCGCAACTGCTGCAGCGGCAGGAGCAGCCGCATCTCGCCGCGCTCGGCGTCGAGCGCGGCCTCCAGCTCGGCCTCGAACTCGCGACGCAGGATCTCGGCCTCGGGGCTGGCCTCGTCCTCCAGCGCCAGCAGGGCGGCGCGGGCCAGGGCGTGGCGGGCCACGCGCACCTCGCGCTCGACCGGGCGGTCGTCGTGCAGGTCGAGCCACCGCAGCAGCGGACGCAGCGTCAGGCCCTGGAGCGCCAGGGTGCCGAACGCCACGCCGAAGGCGGTGAACAGCAACAGGGCGCGGTGGGGGAAGCCCACCGGCAGGGCCAGGGCCGCGGCCAAGGTGACGATGCCCCGCATGCCGCACCAGGAGACGACGAGGCGGCTCTTCCAGATGCCGGGCGTCTGGGCGCGGGGCAGGCGGAACAGGGTCATCAGCAGGCCGTGGATGGCGACCCAGACGAAGCGCACGCCGATCACCGCGCCCAGCACCGCGCCGGCGAACATCAGCCAATGCACCAGTTCGCCGGGCGGGGCGGTGGCCAGCAGCGGCCGCAGTTGCAGGCCGATGATCACGAAGGCCAGGGCGTTGAGCATCAGCACCGCCGTCTCCCACACCGCATAGGAAGGGATGCGGAGCTGAGGCCCCGTGCGGGCGGGGGCGAAACGGGCGATGGTGACGCCATAGGCCACCAGGGTCAGGATCGGCGACATGCCGAGCCGGTCGGCCAGCAGCCAGACGCCGAAGGTGCCGACGAACTGCAGGATGATGGAGCTGGGCGCGTCGCGCAGGTTGCGGGTGGTCCACATGAAGGTCTTGGCCAGGACCGGCCCCGCGATCAGGCTGCCGGCGACCGAGACCAGGAAGGCTGGGGCCACCGCGGCGGGGTGGAAAGCGCCCCCGGCCAGGGTGGCGGCCACGGCCAGCCGGTAGAGCAGGAGCGCCGAGGCGTCGTTCAGCAGCGACTCGCCGCCCAGGATCACCACCACCCGGTGCGGCGGGCTGAGCTGGTTCAGCACCGCGGTGGCGGCGGCCGCGTCGGGCGGGGCGACGATGGCGCCCAGCGCGATGGCGGCGCCCCAGGGCAGGTCGGGGACCAGGGTCTTGGCCAGCCACGCCACCGCGCCGACGGTGAGGGCCACCGCGAACAGGGCCAGACTGCCCACCGACAGCCAGTTCTGCCTGAGGTCGCGGGGCGAGGTGTCGTAGGCGGCGTCCAGTAGCACCGGGGCCACGAACAGGGCTAGCGCCAGGCGCGGATCGAGCTGGAAACCGGGGGCGAAGGGCGACAGGGCCAGCACCGCCCCGGCCAGGGCCAGGAAGGCCGGATAGGGCACGTTCAACCGCTGGGCCAGCCGCGACAGCACCACCGCGGCCACCAGCAGAACCAGCACGGCTTCGAAGACCGCCATCCAAGTCTCCCCACCCCCGAGCTTTGGCCCGAGCTGTTGGCCCGAGTCCTTGTCCTAGCAGGGACTGCGCAGCCTGTCCGCCCCCAGCCGGGCCCTCAGTTGACGCCGTGCGCGAACGGGCGGACCCTTCGAATCGCGGGACGAATATGCAGGCGGGAGGCCGTCATGAAACCGCACCGAACGCCGTTCGAGAACCGCTGGACCGACGGCGAGCAGGGCTGGCGCTGGTTCCGGGAACTGGAACGCGAGGGCATCGGCAATGTCCGGGCCATGCTGATCGACCACGAGATCCACCACCCGCGCGACCCGGAGGCGGTGTTCGACGTGCCGGCGGGATTCGTGCGCGACTGGCTGGCCTACAAGGACCGTTGCGCCCAGTGGAGCGAGCGGCGCTGGCGCATGCTGCTGCTGGTGCTGCTGGCGGTCACCGCGGCCGGGACCTTGCTGACGGCCTGGGGCGGGATGCACGTGACGCCTTGAGGGGCGTAGGCGGGGGATGCAGTGGATCTGGCGAGGCAGCTCGAATGAGCTCGCCCTACCCGGAACCGCACCGCGCGCTACCCCACACTAGCTCCATGCTACTCTAGACGGCGCCTGACGCAGTCGCGAAACGCTATAAATTCAGCCCAGAGGATCCTGAAAGCACTCGAACGACTTAATCGTGAGAAAAATCTCAATCATGTTGAAAAAGCTTGCTGCGATCGTCTTGACGACTTCGTTCGTGTTCGCGCCAGTGATCGCCACCGCCCAAGCCGGCCTGACCTATTACCGGCAACATGCGAAGGCGCAGCTGGAGAAAGCGAATTTGAAAGTCGTGGGAGGGCAGACGAGTTCAGCCAATGCGGTAAAGGCGGCTAGCATTGAGGCGGCGGCGTTGGGCCCTGGCACCGGGCAATTCAACACGATAAATAGGCTGGAACAGGCGTATGTTCGGCCGCCGCGCTGATAGCGGAGCAGGTGAAGGCGAAAATAGAAATTCGACCGAGTTTAATCATAGTTATCTACACTATATTTGACATTTTGGTGCGATTGCTTTCGGCCCGATCAACGCTCCCCGTCTTCAATGACGGGGCGGCGCCCATTTGAGCCCTTCGGAAGGTCTTGTGTGGATGGCTCCCGCATTGCAAGGCGTAATGTGCGTTTCGGCGTGGTGGTCGGATGCAGTCTTGTGTTCGGCCTGTTCGCGCGGCTGAGCCGCTGG
>FSXV01000039.1_pt1 | contig 38412 bp, 32 predicted proteins | sample 1638401 | NCBI WGS metagenome assembly FSXV01 (sample SAMEA3914788, study PRJEB12502) | metagenome | biome: forest; material: soil | place: Canada | collected 2011-07-03 | depth 0.1 m | reverse complement strand
GCGGCGGGGGAGGCGGCGGCGGCGGCGGCGGCGGCGGCGGAGCCGGCTCGGCGCCCAGGGCGTAGCGGATGCCCAGGGTCACGGCCGAGTCGTTGTAGTGGCCGCGGAAGGTGCCGGGCTGCAGCGTGCCGGAGCCGAAGGTCTTCCACTTCAGATCCGCGCCGGTGTCGAGCCAAGTGTACTTCAGGTCGACGTTCAGGCGGTGGGTCGCGTGGTAGCTCAGGCCGGCGAAGGCTTGATAGGCGAAGGCGGTTTCCGTGTCGTTGGTCGACAGGTCCTGGTCCGCGCCCGGGGCGGTGCCGCCGGAGAACTGGCCGAAGTTCTTGATGTCGAGACGGGCGATACCCACGCCGGCGCCGACGAAGGGATGGATGACCCAGGTCGGGAACGCGTCGTAGATCGCGTTGCCCATCACGGTGATCACGTTGGCATGGCCATCGGTGTCGCCGCAGGTGGTGGTGGAGCCGGCGGCGCACAGGCCGATCGGCTGAGCGCGGTCCGCCGCACCCATGACGCGCTTCAGGTCGGCGTCACGATAGCCGCCTTCCAGTTCGACGCGCCAGTTCGGAGTGAACTGGTAGCCGACGCGGCCCAGCACGGTCCAGCTGCCGCCGCTCGACGGCGACCAGCGCCAGCTATACGGCGCGCCGTCCGGCGCGTTGTTCGAAGAATTGCTGCCAATGCCCCCGTTGTTGATTTCGTGCCAACCGCCGTCGACGCCGAGATAGAAGCCATTCGGCGGCGGAGCGTTCGTGCCTCCCATGTTGAGGAAGTCGAACGGCTGGGCATGGGCGCCCCCCGCAGCGGCGAGGACCGCGGCCAGGGCAGCTCCCGCCATAAGTGTGGTTTTCATAATCAAGAGCCCTCTTTTGCCCTTAGCACGGCCAGCGCGCCGGCCTGTTGATTCCTATACCAAGCGCCGGGCGACGACACAGTGTCGCATCGGCAACACAGCAACGGTTTCACTGCGGAAACATCCGAGTGAGCACCGATTACTGGACCTGATAACCCCGTCAGACGAGCCGCCGGCGGACCCATCAAGTCAATCGGAGGCGTCGCTACCGCGCTCACACGCGCAGCGCGACAGTCGGATCATTCTGCTCCAGCCTCGCCTATCCCCTTACGCTCGCCCAATGCTTGGTCTAGCGGGCGAGTTCCAAGATACGTCGCAGTGTGGACGGCTGCGGCATTTTGGCAACGAAATTATGACAGTAGGCGATCAGATTTCGCGCGCGCCGCCAGAATCGCGCGTCCGTGCCCGCAACCAGAGCACCCCGAGCAGATCCAGCACCGAGGCCTTCAACCGCCCCAGATTGGTGTATTTCGAACGGCCCGTGGTGCGCGGACGATGGTTCACGTCCTCGAAATCGATCTCGAATCCTTCCCGCAGGAATAAGGCCGGCAGGAAGCGGTGCATATGGTCGAAATAAGGCAGCCGCAGGAAGGCTTCGCGGCGGAACGCCTTCAACCCGCAGCCGGTGTCGTCGGCCTGGTCGTTCAGCAGCCTCTGGCGCAACCCGTTGGCGAAGCGCGAGCCGAAGCGCTTGGCGGCGCTGTCCTGGCGCTTGGCGCGGCGGCCGCCGACCAGGGCCAGGGTTTCGGGTGCGGCCTGCAGGCGGCGCACCAGGCGCGGGGCGTCGGCGGGGTCGTTCTGGCCGTCGCCGTCCAGGGTGACGATCACCGGCGCGCGCGCGGCCAGTACCCCGGTGCGGATGGCGCGGCTCTGGCCGGCGTTGCGGCGGTGGCTGAGCACGCGCAGCTGCGGCATGGCCACGCGCAGGGCCGCGAGGCTCGACGTCGTGTCGTCGGTGCTGGCGTCGTCGACGAAGACGATCTCGTGCGGGATGCCGGCGAAAGCGGCGGCGATCTCGCGGGCGAGGTCGGCGGCGGCGCCCTGTTCGTTGAACACGGGGACGACGACACTGATGTCGGGCGGAGTTGAGCGTTCGTTTGAAACCACGCGCGCTCTTAGCCACTTTTCGGCGCGGGCGGGAGGGCGCCGTCGCCACACGCGTGCTAAGACGTACCGACTATGGCGAGCTCGACCGGCGCGGATCGTCTCATTTCAGCGGAGCCGGCCGGTATGGCGCCTGGTGCGACGCCTGACGCCACGACGCAAAATCGTCCGTCGCGCGACGATTTCGGGCCGCGCCTGATCGGGCCCCTGTTCGCCGCCCTCATCGTGCTGATCTCAGCCCTGCCCGGCCTCGTGCGCATGCCGACGCTGGATCGCGACGAGGCCCGCTTCGCCCAGTCCAGCGCCCAGATGCTGGAGAGCGGCGACTTCGTCGATCCCCGGTTCCAGGACGATCCCCGCGACAAGAAGCCGGTGGGGATCAATTGGCTGCAGGTGGCGGCGGTGAAGCTGGTCTCCAACGAGGAGGCGCGCGGGATCTGGGCCTATCGACTGCCCTCGCTGCTGAGCGGCATGGCGGCGGCGGCGGTTTGCGCCTGGGGCGCCCAGGCCTTTTTCCGGCCCTGGCGCGCGGCCAGCGCCGGCGTGGTGCTCGGCTGCGGCTTTTTGCTGTCGAGCGAGGCCTTCATCGCCAAGACCGATGCGGCGCTGTGCGCGGCGGTGACCCTGGCCATGGCCGGGTTCGCCCACATCTACGCGGCGTCGCGGCGTGGGGAGGGCGCGGGATTTTGGCCGCGGGCGGCGCTGTGGAGCGGCCTGGCGCTGGGGCTGCTGGTCAAGGGGCCGGTGGCGCCCCTGGTGGTGGGGTCGGCGGGGCTGGTGCTGTGGGGGGCGGACCGCCGGGCGCCCTGGGCGCGTCACATGTCGTGGCGCTGGGGCCTGCTGTTCGTGCTGGCGGTGGTCGGGCCGTGGGCCACGGCGATCACGGTGAGCAGCGACGGGACCTTCTGGACCCAGTCGCTGGGCGGCGACGTGGTGCGCAAGCTGACCGGCGCGCGCGAGAGCCACCGTGGCTGGCCGGGGTATTACCTGTTGCTGGCCCCGGTGCTGACCTTCCCGGCGGCGATGCTGCTGCCGGCGGCGCTGGTCTATGGCTGGAGCTGGCGCCAGGCCCCGGCGGCGCGATTCGCCCTGGCCTGGCTGATCCCGGTGTGGCTGCTGTTCGAGTTCGCGCCGACCAAGCTGGCCCACTACACCCTGCCGCTCTACGGCGCCCTGGCGCTGTTGGCGGCCGGCGCACTGGGCCATCCCTTCGGGCGGCTGGCGCGCTGGGGCGGGGCGGCGGTGAGCCTGTTGGCCGGCGCGGCGATCGCGCTCGCCGCCATGGCCTTGGCGGCGCGCTTCGGCGGCCCGGGCGCGGTGTCGCTGGCGGTGGTGGGCGCGGGGCTGGCCGCGGCGGCGGCCGCAGCCGGCGCGCTGGCCAGCGGTCCAGACGGCGATATGGGCCGGCGGCTGTCGTTCTTCTGCGTGGCGGTGCTGCTGGGGGTGATGGCGCACGTCGTGCTGGCGGCGGGGCTCTTGCCCGCGCTGTCGTCGCTGTGGACGTCCAAGGCCGCGGCCGAACTGGTGGAGCGCAACGGCCTGGATCCGCGCAACGGGGTGACGCCGGGGCCGGTAGCGGTGGCCGGCTACGCCGAGCCCAGCCTGGTGTTCGCGCTCGGGACCGACACCGACCTGGGCGACGGCGCCGAGGCCGCCGTGGCGGTGGAGGGCGGCCAGCCGGCCCTGGTCGAGGGACGGGAGCTGCCGCGCTTCATCGCTCGCCTGCGCCAGGACAAGGTCACGGCCGACAGGCTCGGCGAGGTGCGCGGGCTCGACTATTCCACGGGCAGGCCCGTGACCCTGTCGCTGTGGAAGCGCCGCACCCCGCTGGGGACCTGAACGGCTTTCGCGGCGCGAGGCGGAGCTGGTCTGCGTCCTTCGAGACGCCCCTTTCGGGGCTACTCAGGATGACGAACCTCGGTGTTCACTTTCCTTCGCCATGCTGAGGAGCGGCGACAGCCGCGTCTCGAAGCACGCAGGACTTCAGAACGGCAGTGACGCGAGGTCGGGCTCGACCCAGCGCCGCCGCGCCTCCACCGACATCAGCACCGGTTTCGACCAGTAGGCGTCAAGCCAGCCCGGCGCGCCGAGCGTCGAGGCCATCAGCGCATTCTGCACCGCGTGCAGGGGTGTGGTGGGCGGGTAAGGCGCGGCGAACGCGCGGGCGGCGCGCAGCGAGGCCAGGGTGATGGTCTCGTGGTAGCCGCCGGTGTCGCTGTTCTCCACCCCCGTGGCGGTGTTGTAGCGCCGGATCAGGCCCGGCATGGCCGTGGGCAGGCCGAGGTCGGGCCGATGGCGCATCAGCCACAGGGCGGCGGCGAAATGGGCCGCGTGGGTCCATTCGGGCTTGGGCAGGCTGAGGGCGAGAAAGCCGAGGCCGATGTGGTCGATCTCGGCTTCGCTGGTGAAAGAGGGCATCGCGGGCTCCTGAAGGGGATGGCCGGCGAGAGGCCTTCTGCATTGCGTCCCGCCGGAGGTTGGCGGGATCAAGCGCGGGACCGGAGGGAAGCCGGGGACTAGCCCCTGAGCATCCCGGATCGGGCCCAGGCGAACGCCGCCGGAGAACGGCGGCCCTGCTGGAGGTGGGTGGCGGTCACGCGCATGGGGGGAATGTGCGGAGGCGGGGCGGGGGAGTCAATTCGAGAGCGAGCGGTCGCTCATAGGCGGCGGAGGCGTCGCTGGTCATGGGCCGGGCCCTAGTTCGCCATGCGCCAGGGCGAGCGGTCGTTCCAGTGCGCCAGGGCGTCGGCCGCCCAGGCCGTAGACTTGTCCCGGTGACAGCTGTTGCAGGCGTTGGGGATCAGCAGGCTGTCCGTCTCTCCGGGCGTGATGAAGTGGAAGGTGTGAGCCGCCACGTTCACGTCGTCGATGGTCTGCTCGATCTTGGGCATGTGACAGGCCACGCACTGGCTGCCGGGACTGCCGGGCATGTGGTGGGTGTGGGCCTCGATCGAGACTGCATGCGGGCCGTTCTGGGCGTTGGAGCCATGGCAGGTCATGCAGATTTCGCCGACGGGCTTGCGCAGGATGGCCTGGTTCGGCGTGCCGTGCGGATCGTGGCACGAGAAGCAGGTCACGCCGCGCGCATACATCAGGCTCTGCACGAAGTCGTTGCCCTGCATACGGTTCTTGTGGGCGCCGCCGTCGGGGAAGTGGGTGAAGCTCAGTTCGCCCAGCCGGTGCGGTTCGAGCTTCCAGAAGTCCGACAGCTTCAGGCCCACGTGATAGCCCACCGGCCAGTCGTAGTACTTGCCCCGGATCGGGTTCTTCAGCGGTTGGCCCTGGGAGTGGCACTGGATGCAGGTGTCGTTGGCCTGGACATAGTCCATGCGCGCCGGATTCAGGATGTTGCCGGCGGTGGGGTGGGCGACGTGCTCCGAACCCGCGCCGTGGCACATCTCGCAGCCGACGTTCCACTCGGCCGGCTTGCTGGTGGCGATGTCGAAGTGGACCGAGTGGCAACCGTCGCACAACGCCGCGGTCGGGCGGCCCGAATTGTCGCCCTTGGGGTCGGGATAGTGGATCGCCCACCAGTCCCCGCCCTTGTCGGGCACGTGATATTTGGACCAGCTCTTGTGGGTGATGTCCCACTGCGCCGGATAGGGGATGTAGCTGTTCCCGACCTTGTGGAAAAAGCGCTGCTTCCAGCCCGAGCCGTAGACGAAGTCCACGTCCTTGATGCTGAAGGTCACAAGCGGGTTTGGCTTGGAGAAGTCGGCCAGGACGGCTTCGGGATGGAGTTTGGGGTCGCGCACCACGTTGGCCATCTTGGTCTTGGACCAGCGGGCGTAGACGTCCTGGTGGCAGGACTGGCAGGCCAGGGACCCGACGTAGTGGGCGCTGGCGTCGATCCGCTGGTGGGGCGCGGCCCCGGCCATCGCGGCGACCAAGGGCAGATGGCGTGTGTAGGCGACGAGCTGCCAGAGCTGGCGGTCCGGCATGTTCCACGCCGGCATGGCCGTGTTCCGGATGCCGTTGCGCACATGGTGGAAAATCTCGCCGTCCGACATGGACGGGAGCAGGTCGCGCAGCACCGGCGGGCGCGGATAGGCCCCGGAGCCGATCTCGGTCTTTCCGCCGCCGTCATAGGCGTGGCAGACCTCGCACTTCTGTTGGAACAGGGCGTGACCGGCTTCGATGTCGGCGGCGTCGCGGCCGAGCGGATTGCGCGCGGCCTTGGCGGAGGTCGGCACGCTGTGGCGCAGCAGCCAAGTCGCCACACTGGTCTCCACGGCCGGCGGTTCCTGTCGCGCGACAGACAGGCCCGGCAACAGCACCGTGTAGCCGTAGCCGAGCGCGGCGATCGCACCCCCGATGAGCAGGGCGACGGCGACGATCCATCCCCGCTTCATCGGCTTTCCTTGTCCGAACCGGCGACCGCATTCGATGCGCCCGATAAACCGGCGCGTCCGACAGGCTGGGTCCGGCGGACTTCGACAACAGGACTCTGACCGGAACCTGACGGCCGCGTCCGTCCGTCCCCAAGCCCACAAACGACAATCCCCGCGAGGCGGCCTCGCGGGGATCGGATAGTTCAGGTTCTCGCCAGGCTTACTGGCAGGCGAGGCATTCCTCGTAGTCGGTGCGGATCTCGCTCTTGATCGTGATCGCCGCGCCCTCGCCGCCGGCGAAGGCGGCGCGCTGCACCGACTTGGAGCGCAGGTAGTAGAGCGACTTGCAGCCGCGCTCCCACGCCATCCAGTGCAGCATGTGCAGGTCCCACTTGTCGATGTCGCCGGGCAGGAAGACGTTGACCGACTGCGACTGGCAGATCTCGGGGGTGCGGTCGGCGGCCAGCTCTATCACCCAGCGCTGGTCCAGCTCGAAGGCGGTCTTGTAGATGTCCTTCTCGTCCTGGCTGAGGAAGTCCAGGTGCTGGACCGAGCCCTCGTTCTCCAGGATCGAGCTCCACACCACGTCGGTGTTCTGGCCCTTCCCGACCAGCACGGCCTCCAGGTAGGGGTTCTTCACCGCGAACGAGCCCGAGAGGGTCTTGTGGGTGTAGATATTGGCCGGGATCGGCTCGATGCCGGCCGAGGTGCCGCCGCAGATGATCGAGATCGAGGCGGTCGGGGCGATCGCCAGCTTGTGCGAGAACCGCTCCATCACGCCCTTCTCGGCGGCGTCGGGGCAGGGACCGCGCTCTTCGGCCAGCTTCTTGGAGGCGGCGTCGGCCTGGCGGCGCAGGGTCTTGAAGATGCGCATGTTCCAGGACTTGGCCATGGCGCTCTCGAACGGCACGTTCTGGGCTTGCAGGAAGCTGTGGAAGCCCATCAGCCCCAGGCCCACGGAGCGCTCGCGCTCGGCGGCGTAGACCGCGGCGGTCATGGCGTCGGGGGCGGACTCGATGAAGTCCTGCAGCACGTTGTCGAGGAAGCGCATCACATCCTCGATGAAGGTCGGGTGGTCGCGCCACTCCATGAACTTCTCGGCGTTGACCGAGGACAGGCAGCAGACCGCGGTGCGGTCCTGGCCCAGGTGGTCGCGGCCGGTGTGGAGCATGATCTCCGAGCACAGGTTGGACTGGCGCACCGACAGGCCCAGCTCGCGCTGGTGGGCCGGCATGGCGCGGTTCACCGTGTCGGAGAAGATCAGGTAGGGCTCGCCGGTCTGCAGGCGGATCTCGAGGATCTTCTGCCACAGCGAGCGGGCGTCGACCTCGCGCACCACTTCGCCGTTCTTGGGGCTGAGCAGGGCGAACTTGGTCCCGTCGCGCACCGCCTCCATGAACTTGTCGCTGATGGAGATGCCGTGGTGCAGGTTGAGCGACTTGCGGTTGAAGTCGCCCGAGGGCTTGCGGATCTCGAGGAACTCTTCGATCTCGGGGTGGTGGATGTCGAGATAGACCGCCGCCGAGCCGCGGCGCAGCGAGCCCTGGCTGATGGCCAGCGTCAGGCTGTCCATCACGCGGATGAAGGGGATGATGCCCGAGGTCTGGCCCGCGCCCTTCACCTTCTCGCCGATGGAGCGCACGCCACCCCAGTAGGTGCCGATGCCGCCGCCGTTGGAGGCCAGCGCCACGTTCTCGTTCCAGATGGTGACGATGCCGTCCAGCGAGTCGGGCACCGCGTTCAGGAAGCAGGAGATCGGCAGGCCGCGGTCGGCGCCGCCGTTGGACAGCACCGGGGTGGCGGGCATGAACCAGAGGGTGGAGATGTAGTCGTAGACGCGCTGGGCGTGGTCGGCGTCGTCGGCGTAGGCGGTGGCGACCCGGGCGAACATGTCCTGGTAGCTCTCGCCGGCCAGCAGGTAGCGGTCCTGCAGGGTGGTCTTGCCGAACTCGGTCAGCAGGGCGTCGCGCGAACGATCCACCTCGACCTTGCGCACCAGGGTGAGCTTGGGACGCGCCTTGCCACGGGCGGTCACACCCCGGACCAGACCCTTGCCAACTCCCGTCGTCGCCACCGCCTCAGCCATCCCGCCAACCCCTACATCTTGTGTCGCTCATCAATTTGCCCCCCAAACCTTGCGGAGGTCAACGTCCTATAGGTAGGCGCCCGGATGGAATATTTCTTATCCGAGGGCTTGCGATTTACCCCTCGCTAACCGTTCCGCCAGCGGGCGCGATTCGACCAAAGGTGGCCCGGTCGTTGCATCTTTTCGGGGTTTGGCGTAGGAGCCCGCCCGTCACTGGGGAGTAGCCGCCCGCGCGTAGCAAGCGGGGGACGCGTCAACAGACTTGGCGAGCGCGGCGTGACCGCGACGTCATGGCGCGCCCGGGCCGAAATGTCGGCTTGGCGAGACCTTTGGCATCTGCGCGCGAACCAGCGGGGTCGCGAGCGTGGATGGCCATGGGTTTCGATACGCGGCCCCGCTTGAGCGACAAATGTCCACGACCTTCCTCGAGGCCGGCGCCATTTCCACGGGCCTGGTCGCCCTGGCCGAGATCGGCGACCGCACCCAGCTGCTGGGCGTGATGCTGGTGGCCCGCTTCCGCAAGCCGTGGGTGATCCTGGGCGGGATCGCGGCCGCCAGCCTGGCCAACCACCTGCTGGCCGCGACGCTCGGCGCGGTCGCCGGCCACTGGCTGCAGGGGCCGTGGATGAAGTGGGTGCTGGGCCTGTCCTTCATCGCCTTCGCGGTCTGGAGCCTGCTGCCCGAGAAGGAGGAGGACGAGGAAGCGCCCGAGGTGCGCAACAAGCGCGGCGTGTTCCTGGCTACCGCCATCGCGTTCTTCCTGATGGAGATGGGCGACCGCACCCAGATCGCCACCGCGGCGCTGGGCGCGCGCTTCACGTCGGTGATCCCGGTCGCCCTGGGCTCGACCCTGGGCATGCTGATCGCCAACGGCCCCTCGGTGATGCTGGGCCACGCCATGGGCTCGGGCGTGCCGGTCAAGGCGCTGAAGCTGGGGGCGGCGGCCCTGTCGGCGGCGGTGGGCGTGTGGACGCTGGCGGCGGGCTGAGGCTTGGGCCATATGAGCCGAATGCCGTTCAAGATCGAACACCGTATCGGAGTCCAGCGCCCCGCCGAGCAGGTGTGGGCCGCCATCTACGACCTTCAGGCGTGGAAGGACTGGAACCCGATGTATCCCGAGGCCGTGGGCAAGCTGCTGATCAGCGCGCCCCTGACCCTGACCGAGAAGGTCGACGGCCATAGCGAAACCTATCAGGCGGTGGTGGCCGACTGGGTGCCCCACGCCCAGATCGTCTGGACCCGCGCCTCGTTCGGGGGCCTGCTGCGTCACATCCGCTATCTCGAGATCGAGAAGCTGAGCGAGGAGGGCTGCATCTTCTCCAACGGCGAGCTGTACCAGGGCCTGCTGGCCGAGCTGCTGGTGCCCAAGGGGCGTCGGCGCAAGCTCAGGCGGGCGTTCGCGGCGCTGGGCGAGGCGGTCAAGGCCCGCACCGAGGCCGGCCATGGCGAGGATACGGAGGCCTGGCGCGGATGATCGACGATCTCTACAGCGCCCGCATCCTGGCGCTCGCGGCCAATATGCCGCGCGCCGGCCGGCTGGAGCATCCCCAGGCCAGCGTGGAGAAAGTGTCGCGCCTGTGCGGTAGCCGGGTGACCGTGGACCTAGCGGTCGCGGACGGCCGGGTGGTCGACTTCGCCCAGGACGTGCGCGCCTGCGCGCTGGGCCAGGCGGCCGCCGCCATCCTCGGCGACAAGGTGATCGGGGCCTCGGTGCAGGAGATCCTCCAGGCCCGTGACGCGTTGAAGGCCATGCTGAAGGAGGGCGGCGCGCCGCCCGAGGGTCGCTTCGCCGACCTGGCCGTCCTGGCCCAGGTGAAGGATTTCCCCGCCCGCCACGCCTCGACCATGCTGGCTTTCGAGGCGGCCAGCGAGGCGATCGCCCAAATTGCAGACGCGGCGCGCCCGGCAATTCCTGCCCACGGCTAAGTTTGCTGCGCTGCAAAAGCGCCCCGCTAGCCGGGCGGGCGTTCACATGTTACCCAGGAACCTCGCCGCCAACGAATTAGGAGCCGCGGTTTTGGCCGGAGCGTACCCGCGGTTGATCCGGGCCGTCCTTGGCGTCTACAAAGCCGCTGTGTCGCCGTGGCTCGGCGCGCGCTGCCGCTACATGCCGACCTGTTCGGAATACGCCGCAGCCGTGCTGATCTCGCATGGGCCTGCGTTGGGCGGTTGGCTGGCGATGCGGCGGGTGTGCCGATGCCACCCCTTGGGCGGTCAGGGATACGACCCTCCGCCTGAACCCCTTGAAAAGTCCGGTCCCGGCCGGGCGCGCCTGAAGTGTGACATATGATCCAGCTGCAATTCCCAGACGGCGCCGTTCGTGACTTCCAGTCCGGGACCACTGGGCGCGAGATCGCCGAGGGCCTGTCCAAGTCGCTGGCCAAGAAGGCGGCCCTGGTGCGGCTGGACGGGGAGATGCTCGACCTGGATCGCCCGCTCGAGCAGGGCGGCAAGCTCGAGATCCTGACCCGCGACCACCCCGATGTGCTGGAGACCATCCGCCACGACGCCTCCCACGTGCTGGCCGAGGCGGTGCAGGAGCTGTTCCCCGGCACCCAGGTGACGATCGGCCCGGCCATCGAGGACGGGTTCTATTACGACTTCGCCCGCGACGAGCCGTTCAGCCTGGACGATCTGCCCAGGATCGAAGCCAAGATGCGCGAGATCGTCGACCGCGACGAGGCCATCAAGCGCGAGGTCTGGGCCCGCGACGCGGCGATCCAGCACTTCAAGGACATCGGCGAGGCCTACAAGGCCGAGATCATCTCCGACCTGCCCGATAGCGAGACCATCACGGTCTATCGCCAGGGCGCCTGGAAGGACTTGTGCCGCGGCCCGCACCTGCCGTCGACGCGCTTTGTCGGCAAGGCGTTCAAGCTGACCAAGCTGGCCGGCGCCTACTGGCGCGGCGATCACCGCAACGCCCAGCTGCAGCGCATCTACGGCACCGCCTGGGCCACCGAGGCGGACCTTGAGGCCTACCTGCACCGCGTCGAGGAAGCGGAGCGCCGCGACCACCGCAAGGTGGGGCGGGTCATGGACCTCTTCCACTTCCAGGAAGAGGGCAAGGGCATGGTGTTCTGGCACCCCAAGGGCTGGGTGCTGTGGCGCACGCTGGAAGCCTATATGCGCCGCCGCCTGGACGCGTCCGGCTACATCGAGGTGAAGACCCCCCAGGTGCTGGATCGCACCTTCTGGGAGAAGTCCGGCCACTGGGACAAGTACCGCGAAAACATGTTCGTCTGCGAGACGGCCGAGGGCGAGACCCTGGCGCTGAAGCCGATGAACTGCCCCGGGCATATCCAGATCTTCAACTGGGGCCAACGCAGCTATCGCGAACTGCCGATCCGCATGGCCGAGATGGGCTCTTGCCACCGGTACGAACCGTCCGGTTCGCTGCACGGGTTGATGCGGGTGCGCGCCTTCACCCAGGATGACGGCCACATCTTCTGCCGCGAAGACCAGATCGAAGCCGAGACGACGCGGTTCATCGAGCTCTGTCGCCTGGTGCACGCCGATCTGGGGCTGACGGCGGAATATATCTCGCTGGGCACCCGCCCCGAACTGCGGGCCGGCACGGACGCGTTCTGGGACCGCGCCGAGGCGCAGATGCTGAACGCCGCGCGCGCGGCCGGCTATGAACCGGTGATCGCCCAGGGCGACGGCGCCTTTTACGCCCCGAAGCTCGACTTCATGGTGCGCGACGCCATTGGCCGCCAATGGACCTGCGGCACCATTCAGCTCGACTACGTGCTGCCCGAACGGCTGGACGCCGAATACGTGGCCGAGGACGGCTCCAAGCAGCGGCCGGTGATGCTGCACCGGGCGATCCTGGGTTCGTTCGAGCGTTTCCTGGGCATCCTGATCGAGAACTACGGCGGCGCCTTCCCGCTGTGGCTGGCCCCGGTGCAGGTGGTGGTGGCGACCATCACCTCCGACGCCGAAGAGTATGCTCAGCAGGCTGCCGAAAAATTGCGTGCCGCAGGGTTGCGCGTCGAGGTTGATATTCGTAACGAGAAGATCAACTACAAGGTCCGCGAGCACAGCTTGGCGAAGGTTCCGGTGATCGCGGTGGTGGGCCGCAAGGAGGCGGAGACGGGCCAACTGGCCCTGCGCCGTCTCGGCTCGGATGGGCAGTCGATCCTCACCCTGGACCAGGCGGTCAAGGATCTCGCCTTCGAGGCGTTGCCGCCCGACCTGGCCCCGCCCGCGGCGGAGGCTGCGGCCTCGGCGCGGAGTCTGGAAGACGCATGAATACCTATGTCCGTCCGCTCAGGGGAGGCCTGATCAGCCAGGCGCGCGTGCTCGCCGCGCCGATGGCGGTCGAGGTCTCCGTGATCATGGTGGTGTTCCGCACCGGCCCCGCGCTCGCCGAGAGCGTGGACAAAGTGCTGACCGACCCCGGGGTGGACGAATTCATCATCATCGACAACGGCTCCACCCCGTCGGAGGAGGCGGTGCTGAACGCCGCCGCCGAACGCGACGAACGGGTGGTGCTGAAGCGCGGCCACGGCAATGTCGGCTTCGCCCGCGCCTGCAACATGGGCGCGGAACTCGCCCAGGGGCGGGTGCTGGTGATCCTCAACCCGGACGCCTTCCTGCAGGACGAGTGCATCGACGGGCTGCTGTCGGCGCTGGCGGCGACCCCGGCGCCGCGCATCGTCGGCGCGCGGATCATGAACACCGACGGCACCGAGCAGCGCGGCGCGCGCCGGGGCGAGGTGACCCCCGTCACCACCCTGCTCAGCCTGACGCGGCTGTCGCACCTGGGGATCTTCAAAGGCTTCGAGATCCACCACGAGCACGATCCCGAGCCGGGCCAACTGCTCAAGGTGCCGACCATCTCCGGCGCCTGCTTCGCCATGACCCATGACGACTATTCGGCCATGGGCGGGTTCGACGAGGGCTTCTTCCTGCACGTGGAGGACGTGGACCTGTGCTGGCGCGTGCGCCAGAGCGGCGGCCAGGTGGTGTTCAACCCCGCCGCCCGCGTGGTGCACCTGGGCTCCACCAGCCACACCTCGCCGGTGAAGGTCGAGTTCTTCAAGGGCCTGGGGCTGGTGCGCTACTTCCGCAAGCGCGCCGACAACAAGCGCCGCGCGGCCCTGGCCATCGGCCTGGCGCCGATGATCATGCTGGTGTCGATCCTGCGACCGCTGTTCCGCCGTCGCCGCCACGGCTGAGGGCTCCGGGCGCAGGCGCCGGAGCGCGGCCCGCAGCCTGATCTTCCGTATACCCACCTAAACCGCACCCCTGTGGCGGCGCGGCGACAGCCGTGATTGCGGCCGCGCGTATGGCGCCATTGTGCTGAGCTTCGCTGGAACGGCCGGGCGATTGCGGAGTTCGCCATGCGATGGTTGCTCAGCTACCCGGCGTATTGAACGACGGACCGCAAGCGCCTGCCCAGGTCGTGCGGCGGATTTTGCTCGTCTTTCCGCGCTACACGCCCTCCTTCGGCACCTTCGAATACGCCTACGCCCTAGTGGGGGCGAAGGCCTTCATGCCGCCGCAGGGGCTGCTGGTGATCGCCGCCGCCCTGCCCAGGTCGTGGCAGGTGCGCTTCGTCGATGAGAACCTGCGCAGGGCCACGGCGGCGGACTTCGCCTGGGCCGAGGCGGTGTTCGTCAGCGGCATGCACATCCAGCGCAGCCAGATCAACGACATCAACCGCCGCGCCCACGCCGCCGGCAGGACCACGGCGCTGGGCGGCCCCTCGGTGTCGGCCTGCCCGGACTACTACCCCGAGTTCGACTACCTGCATGTGGGCGAGATGGGCGACGCCACCGACGCCCTGGTCGCCCGGATCGCCGCCGACCCATCGCGCCCCGTCGCCCAGACCGTGTTCACCACCAAGGTGCGCTGCGACCTGGCCAAGTTCCCGCTGCCGGCCTACGAGCTGGCCGAGTTGCCCAAGTACTTCATGGGCTCGATCCAGTTCTCCAGCGGCTGCCCCTACGACTGCGAGTTCTGCGACATCCCCGCCCTGTACGGCCGCAACCCGCGCCTGAAGACGCCCGAGCAGGTCTGCGCCGAGCTGGACAAGCTGCGCGAATGCGGGCTGGGCGAGGCGGTCTACTTCGTCGACGACAACTTCATCGGCAACCGGCGGGCGGTGCGCGAGCTGCTGCCGGCCCTGGTCGCCTGGCAGAAGCGCAACGGCTACCCCTACCGCTTCGCCTGCGAGGCGACGCTGAACATCGCCAAGCGGCCCGAGATCCTGGAGCCGATGCGCCAGGCCCAGTTCCACACGATCTTCTGCGGCATCGAGACCCCCGAGCCCGAGGCCCTCAAGGCCATGGACAAGGGCCACAACATGATGGTGCCGATCCTGGAGGGCGTGGCCACGCTCAACAGCTACGGCATGGAGGTGGTGTCGGGCATCATCATGGGGCTGGACACCGACGACCTCGACAGCCGCGAGCGCATCCTGGCCTTCGTGCGGGCCAGCAACATCCCGGTCCTGACCATCAACCTGCTGCAGGCCCTCCCGCGCACCAAGCTGTGGGACCGGCTGGCGGCCGAGGGACGGCTGGTGGAGGACGAGGCGCGGGAGTCCAATGTGGTGTTCCGCCTGCCCTATGCCGAGGTGGTGGACAGCTGGCGCGCCTGCATGGCCGAGGCCTACGACCCCGCCGCCCTGTTCGCCCGCTACGAACACCAGATCCAGGCCACCTATCCCCACCGCACCGAGCTGCCGCCGCGCAAGGTGACGGGCAAGGACGTCCGCCGCGGCCTGAAGATCCTGGCCAAGGTGCTGTGGACCTGCGGGGTCATGGCCCCGTACCGCAGGGCGTTCTGGCGCTTCGCCTGGCCGCTGTTCAAGCGGATGGACATCGAGCGGGTGATCTCGGTCGGCGTGGTGAGCCACCACCTGATCACCTTCGCCCGCGAGGCCTCGTCGGGACGGCAGAACGCCTCGTTCTATTCCGGCAAGCTGCGCGAGAGGCGAGGGGCCGCGCCGGCGCCCTCGCCGATGGACCCGGTGAAGGCGGCTTAGATGCAGGCGCTGCGTGCTTCGAGACGCGGCTGAAGCCGCTCCTCAGCATGACGACGGTTTTTGAACGCTCCCGTTCGTCATCCTGAGGAGCCCCAAAGGGGCGTCTCGAAGGACGCAGGTAAATTGCCGCCGCTCACACCGGGATCGGCAGGCCGGTGTGGCGGTCGCGGGGGCGGGGCTGGAAGTCCTGGCCGACGAAGATGAACACTTCGCGCGGGTGCTTGGGGTCGGTCCACACCTTCCAGGCGCCCAGCACCTTGACCGAGGCGAAGTCGCGCATGGCCTCGTTGCGGTACAGGGCCACGTCGGGGCGCTTGGCGTCGGCCACGTCGACGAACAGCACCCGGTCGCCGCGCTTCAGGGGCGCGGTGGTCTCGGCCTCGTTGTGGGCGCGGGCTTCGCGCACCCACATGCGCATCGGCGCGGCGCCGCCGGCGATGGCGTGGCGGCGGTAATAGGCCAGGGCGTTGTAGGTGAAGCGGTCATCGGTGGCGACGGCTACGACCGGCCCGGCCTGGGGCAGCTGGGCCTCGGCCAGGGCGGCCACCGCCTCCCAGCCGCGGGCGCGCTTGAAGCTGTTGGCCAGGCCCACCTTGTCGGCCACGGCGGGCGAGGTTCCGGCGGCGAAGAACACAAAGACGATGGCGCCTTGGGTGACCATGGCGGCGCCGAGTGTGCGCCAGGCCCGCCAGCGCACCAGCCAGGCCGCCGTCAGAGCCGAGCCGGGGACATAGGCCACCGCCGCCCAGTTGGCGTTGGCGCGCGCCAGCATGGACTCGGCCAGGATGATGACCAGGGCCGGCAAGGTCAGCAGCAGCAGCATGCGGTCGGCGCGTTCTTCCGGCCGGCGGCGCAGCCACAGCACCACCCCCACCACCAGGGCGATGAAGGGCACCGGGCCGAACACGCCGAGCTGGGACAGCAGGAAGCCCGGCGCCTGGCGCGGGTCGAACCCATGACCGTGGCCGTGGGCGGCGGCCGCGGCGTGGGCCGCCTTGTCGCTGGGCTCGGGCTGCCAGGCGGCGTCGGCGGCGGTGTGGGAGAGGGTCTGGAAGCCGTGGGCGGCGTTCCAGATCAGGTTGGGCGACAACACCAGTAGGGCCAGGACCACGGTGGCGGCGATCTCGATCGGCCGCCAGCGCCGGCGCACGTCGGACACCAGGGCCGCGTGCAGCGCCAGGCCGATCACCAGGTAGAGCACCGCGTACTTGGACAGGCCCGCCAGGCCGATCCAGACGCCCAGCATGGCCGCCCAGCGCAGGCGCGCGGTGGGGCGCGGCGCAGTCAGCCAGGCGGCGTAGGCCCACATGGCCAGGGCGCAGAAGCACATCAGCGGCGCGTCGGTGGCCACCACCGCGGCCGACAGCTGCACCCCGGGCATCAGGCTATAGAGCGCCGCGGCCCAGAAGCCGGTCCAGCCGCCATAGAGCCGCGCGCAGGTGCGCTGGATCGCCACCGCCGCCACCGCGTGCGACAGGGGCGCCATCAGCCGCACATAGGCCTCGCCGTTGCCGCCCAGGGTGGTGAAGGCGCGGATCAGCCAGGCGATCATCGGCGGCTTGGAGAAGTAGCCGAAATCCAGGTGCCGCGACCACAGCCAGTACTGGGCTTCTTCGGGGTAGAGCTCCACCGGGCTCAGGAACAGGCCGATGATGCGGATGGCGGCCAGGGCGCCGACGAAGGCCAGGGTCCAGCCCAGCACGCGCCGCTCCAGCTGGGGATCGCGAGGCGCAGCCTCCAAGCGGTCGAACACGAAGTCTCTCCTGCGCCCCGAACGCCCAGCGATTCAGCAGAATCGTTGCAGCCGGCGGCCTTGAAGTTGGCGGACGCCGTAAGGTCGCAACGTCGCGCGGCCGCCTCGGTCCGAAGCGTTGCAGATAGACGCACGCCTAGGGCGTGAGCAAGGCGCCACACCGCCGCTCATTGTGGCGGCGATGGGGCCGCTTGTGACGATATTGTCATGAACGCGTCATGGGGCCTTTGAAATGAGCGCATAATGAGGCGCCGACGAGGCGGGTGCGTCTGTACCGCAATCTGCCCACTGGTCTGAGGGGACTTATATGTCGATTATGAAGCGTCTCGCCGCGGGGGCGGCGACGACCGCGCTTGCGTGCGGAATTCTGGCGGCGGGCGCACACGCCCAGGACATCACCGGCGGCATCAGCGGCAAGGTCACCGACAGCGCGGGCCAGCCGCTCGCCGACCTGCCGGTGACGATCACCTTCACGCCGACCCACGTCACCCTGAACACCAAGACCGGCAAGGACGGCTTCTTCAGCCTCCGCAACCTGCAGGCCGGCGGCCCCTACGACGTCACCGTCGGGGGCGACAGCACCCATACCGGCAAGACCGCCGAGGTGCCGTCGATCAACGTCGGCGACCCCTACCAGCTCAACCTGACCCTGGATAACGGCGCGGCCGGTTCCACCGTGTCGGCGATCACCGTGCACGCCGCCCGCGCCGGCGGCGCCAACATCACCCAGACCGGCCCGCGCTCGGTGTTCTCGGCCAGCGATATCCAGGCGCTGCCGTCCTTCACCCGCGACCTGAAGGACACCGCCCGCCTCAACCCGTTCGTGACCGTCGACCCGACCAACTCGAACGCGCTGTACATCGCCGGCAACAACAACAAGGTCAGCACCGTCTACCTCGACGGCGTGCGCCAGTCGGACAACTTCGGCCTGGGCAACAGCGGCTATCCCACCCAGCGCTCGCCGTTCTCGATCGACATCGTCCAGTCGTTCAACGTCGAAGTCGCGCCCTATGACGTGAAGTACGGCGACTTCCAGGGCGGCCTGCTGAACGTGGTGACCAAGTCGGGCACCAACGAGTTCCACGGCAGCGCCTTCTACGAATACGACTCCAGCGACCTGGGCGAGGGCCAGGTGATCGGCGCCAACGCCGTGCACCAGCCGGCCTGCGCCAACGGCGCCGGCTCGGGCAGCGGCTGCGGCGATCGCATCGTCACGACCAAGTTCCAGGACAAGAACTACGGCGGCTACCTCAGCGGCCCGATCATCCCGGACAAGGTGTTCTTCTTCGTCGACTACGAAGAGTACCAGTCACCCAAGTCGATCAACCTGACCCCGTCCGACGTCCAGGGCCCCAACCCGGTCAAGGGTGTCACCTCGAGCAGCGTCAACCAGATCACCAACATCCTGCAGAGCCAGTACAACTACGCTGCGGGCACGTTCGGGGCCTCGACCCCGATCGACAACAAGGACTACTTCGCGCGCCTCGACGCCAACCTGTCGGACACGCAGCATCTGTTCGTCACCTACCAGCGCACCGACGGCTCGACCCTCAACGCGCCGAACGGCAACGTCAGCGGCACCCTCGGCCTGTCGTCGGACTACTACGTGCTGGAGCAGGACCTCGAGACCTACACCGCGGACCTGACCTCGCACTGGACCGACAAGCTCTCGACCGAAGTCGAGTACACCCACCAGACCATCGCCACCCCGAGCGTGCTGGAGGGCCAGCCCTTCGCCATGTTCCGTGTGGTGCCGAGCGGGGCTGAAAGCAGCTCGAACCAAGGCGTGGTGATCGGCCCCGACCTGTCGCGCCAGGCCAATAACCTCAACGTCACCGATCAGCAGATCAAGGGGCGGGTGAACTACACCCTGGGCGATCACGTGCTGACGCTCGGCTACGAGCACGAGGACGTGACCTCGTCGGACCTGTTCGTGCAGAACGCCACCGGCGTCTACACCTTCGACAGCACCTGCGGGACCGGCAACGGCATCACCAACCTGCAGAACCACCAGGCCTGCTCGTTCACCTACGCCAACGCCTTCAACAACAACCCGGAGACCGCGGCGCAGACGGTGAAGGACACCACCGACACGCTGTACCTGCAGGACGAGTTCCACCCCTTCGCCAACTTCACCGTGAAGGGCGGCCTGCGCTTCGAGTACTACAGCACCGGCGACAAGCCGCTGCTGAACCCGACCTTCGTGCAGACCTATGGCTTCGCCAACAACAGCACGATCAACGGCGAAAACATCGTCATGCCGCGCCTCGGCTTCAACTGGAAGCCGGACCCGACCCTGACCATCTACGGCGGCGCGGGCCTGTTCTCGGGCGGCAACCCGATCGTCTATACCTACGACAGCTACAACAACCCGGGTAACCTGATCGGTACGGTCAACCTCACCTGCGGTTCGGCCACCAAGCCGCTCAGCGGCACCGCCGGCTGCTCGCCGCTGCTGTCGAACGTGACGGGCAACTCCATCCCCGCTGGCGCCCAGCAGCTGGTGACCCAGCAGGCCAACGCCGGCCAGGGCGTGACCAACTCGATCGACCCGAACCTGAAGCCCTTCGCGGAGTGGAAGGCCTCGATCGGCGCGGTCAAGACCTACGACCTCAGCAAGTACCACCTGGGCCAGGACTGGCGTCTGCACCTGGACTACCTGTACCAGAAGACCCAGTACGCCCCGAACTGGATCGACCTGAGCGAGACCCACAACGTCATCGGCACCGCGCCGGACGGCCGTCCGATCTACAACCCGAACCGCTTCACCAGCGCGCGTCCGACCGGCTACGACATCGAGCTGGTCGACACCTCCAAGGGCTTCGGCCACGTGGTGGCCGTGGGCCTGGGAAAGACCTTCGCCGACCTGGGCCTGGACTTCGACTACACCTTCACCTGGCAGAACGTGAAGGACGTCAGCCCGGCGACCAGCTCGGTGGCGCTGTCGAACTACAAGCAGAACGCCACGGCCGACCCGAACAACCCCTCGCTGAGCACCTCGGCCTACGAGATCAAGTGGGAAAACAAGCTCTCCATGAGCTGGGCCCACAAGTTCTTCGGCGACTACGCCACCAAGTTCTCGCTGTACATGGAGTACCGCGCGGGCCTGCCGTTCAGCTACACCTACTCCAGCACCACCTCGTCCTCGGCGGCGGTCGACAACCTGTTCGGCCAGAGCGGTGCGGCGGCGAGCGGCGGCGGCCAGCTGCTGTACGTGCCTAAGGCCGACGCGAACGGCAACGTCACCGCGACCTCCGACCCGAAGGTCACCTACGGGCCGGGCTTCAACGTGGCGGCGTTCAACACGTTCCTGCACCAGACCGGCCTGATCAAGTACGACGGCCAGATCTCGCCGCGGAACGCCTTCACCGCCAGCCCGGTGACCACCGCCGACCTGCGGATCGAGCAGGAACTGCCGGCGTTCCTGCCGAGCAAGGACGCGAAGCTGATCGGGTACATCGACCTGATCAACCTGCCGAACCTGCTCAACAAGAACTGGGGCACCATCTACCAGACCAGCTTCCCGGGCTTCCAAAGCCCGATCTCGGCCCAGAACTGCCAAGCGGCCCTGTCGAAGCTGAACCACTGCGTGGCCGGCACCGGCAATTTCTACGAGTACGACACCGCCAAGGCGGTTTCGCCCTCGGTGCAGACCCCGTTTGCGCCGGCGATCCCGACCTGGGCCATCCGCCTGGGCGTGCGCTACCAGTTCTGATCGGACGACCTTATCTACTAGCGCTTGGGGGCGGCCTTCGGGCCGCCCTTCTTGTTTGTGCAGACTTCTTGCCGCTGAACGCTTGACGTGGGGGGACGGCTACCCCAATTCCCCGCCGTTCGTGGCCTACGGACATTCCAGGAAATCGCATGACCCTCCAGACGCCGGCCGAATGGTCTCATCACCGCGCCATGTGGCTGGGTTTCCCCAGCCATGGCGACCTGTGGGAGGAAGACCTCGCCCCGGCGCAGGCCGAGGTGGCGGCGCTGGCGCGCGCGCTGGCCGGCCCGGGAGCCGAGCGGGTGCGGCTGATGGTGCGCGGCGACGAGGCCGAGGCCGCCGCCCGCGCCCTGCTGGAAGGCTCCGGCGTTGAGATCGTGCGCGGCCAGTTCGGTGACATCTGGCTGCGCGACACCGGGCCGATCTTCGTCAAGGACGGCGAGGAGACGGTGGCCGCGGCGTTCCGCTTCAACGGCTGGGGCGGCAAGTACCAGCTCGACGACGACGACCTGGTGGCCGAGCAGATCGCCGCCGCCTCGGGCACGCGCCGGGTGGAGAACGACTTCGTGCTGGAGGGCGGCTCGGTCGACAACGACGGCGCCGGGACCATCCTGACCACCCGCCAGTGCCTGCTGAACCCCAACCGCAACCCCGGCTGGACCGAGGCGCGGGCCGAGGCGGCGCTGGCCAAGTCGCTGGGGGCCAAGAAGCTGCTGTGGCTGGGCGAGGGCCTGGCCCACGACCATACCGACGGCCACATCGACAACCTGGCCCGCTTCGTGGCGCCGGGGGTGGTGGCCTGCCCGGTGGGCTTCGGCCGCGACGATCCCAACACCGATGTCTATGGCGAGGCGGCGCGCCGGCTGGCGGGCATGACCGACGCCCGCGGCGTGGCGCTGCAGGTCATGCGCATCCCCTCGCCCGGCCGCATCCTCGACGCCGAGGGCGACGTGGTGCCGGCCTCGCACATGAACTTCCTGATCGCCAACGAGGCGGTGATCATGCCGGTGTACGAGGACCGCGCCAGCCCGCTGGCGCTGGACGCCCTGCGCGCGGCCTTCCCCGAGCGCGAGGTGATCGGCCTGTCGTCGCGCGCCATCCTCACCGGCGGCGGTTCGTTCCACTGCATCACCCAACAGGAGCCTGCCTGATGGCCCGCACGATCAATGTCGGCCTGATCCAGACCCACTACGGGCTGGACCTGGACGACAACATCGCCCGCACGATCGACTTCGTGCGCCAGGCCGCCGACAAGGGCGCGCAGGTGATCCTGCCGTCCGAGCTGTTCCAGGGGCCGTACTTCTGCGTCACCCAGGAGGAGAAGTGGTTCGCGACCGCCCATCCCTGGCGCGAGCACCCCTGCGTCACCGCGCTGTCGCCGGTGGCGGCGGAGCTGGGCGTGGCGATCCCGGTGTCGATCTTCGAGCGCGACGGGCCGCACTACTACAACAGCCTGGTGATGCTGGACGCCGACGGCTCGCCGCTCGGAGTGTATCGCAAGAGCCACATCCCGGACGGCCCCGGCTACCAGGAGAAGTACTATTTCCGCCCCGGCGACACCGGCTTCAAGGTGTGGGACACCCGCTTCGGCCGCATCGGCGTCGGCGTCTGCTGGGACCAGTGGTATCCCGAGGCCGCGCGCGCCATGACCCTGATGGGCGCCGAGGTGCTGTTCTACCCCACCGCCATCGGCTCGGAGCCGCATGACCCCACGCTCGACACCGCCCTGCCGTGGCGGCGCGCCATGCAGGGCCATGCGGTGTCCAACGTGATCCCCGTGGTGGGCGCCAACCGCATCGGCTTCGAGCCGGGATCGGCCGGCGGCCAGACCTTCTACGGCTCGTCCTTTATCGCCGACCATCGCGGCGATCTGGTGGAAAGCCTTGAGCGCGCCGAGGAAGGCGTGCTGACGCACAGCTTCGACTTGGATTTCCTGCGCACCCACCGCGCGGCGTGGGGCTTCTTCCGCGACCGCCGCACCGACCTGTATGAAGCGATCGGCCCGAACCGGGTGTTCGACGCGGCGCGCTAAATCGGCAGGCCCAGGGCTCGGGGCTCGGGGCTCGGGGCGGGGGCCTCTGCGGCGAGCTGCCGCGGAGGCGTTGGGGAACGCCCCAGCGCGTCGCCCGCTTCAAGCCCCAGCATCTCGCGCGATCCGCCTCACATGCCGGCGTGCGCCGAGCCGCGATGAGACAGCCGCGATAAGGCTGGCGGCGGTTCAGATCTGAAAATCGAGGACGGTTTTCGGAGGAAAGAGGCCGCGTCCGCCGCATCGGGACCCGGCGGCGGACGCGAAGGACTTTGGACCTCCATCCAAGGTCTGCAGCTTGCCCCCGTTCAGAACTGTGCCCTAATCACCATGGCGTGAAGCGCGGGAGACACTCTGTGAAGACGTTCCAACCGCCACGCCGTGTCCTGCTCGGGCCCGGCCCCTCGGATGTGTCGAACCGTGTGCTGCTGGCTGCGGCCCGTCCCACCATCGGCCACCTCGACCCCGCTTTCATCGGCCTGATGGACGAGATCCGGGCGGCGCTGAGCCGGCTGTTCCGCGCCCCGCACCACGCCTGCCTGCCGCTGCCGGGCCCCGGGACGGCGGGGATGGAGGCGGCGATCATGAACCTGCTGGAGCCCGGCCAGGCGGCGGTGATCGCGATCAACGGCGTGTTCGGCCGCCGCATGGCCGAGATGGCCGAGCGCGCCGGCGCCGAGGTGATCCGGGTCGAGCACGCCATGGGCGAGCCGGTGGATCCGGCGCGGGTCGAGGCCGCCCTGTGGGCGCGCGGCGCCAAGGTGCTGGGCTTTGTCCATGCCGAGACCTCCACCGGCGTCGCCAGCGATCCGGCGCCCCTGTGCGCCCTGGCGCGTGAGCACGGGGCGCTGAGCATCGTCGACTGCGTCACCTCGCTGGGCGGCATACCGGTGGAGGGGGCGGCGTGGGACGCCGACGTGCTCTATTCCGGCACGCAGAAGTGCCTGTCGGCCCCGCCGGGCCTGGCGCCCTTTGCGCTGGGGCCGCGGGCGCGCGAGGCGGTGGCGGCGCGCAAGACCAAGGCGCGCACCTGGCTGTACGACTTCGACCTGCTGATGGGCTACTGGGACGGCGGCAATGGCCGGGCCTATCACCACACCGCCCCGATCAATGCGCTCTACAGCCTGCACGAGGCCCTGGTGGCGCTGGAGGAAGAGGGGCTGGAGGCCGCCTTCGCCCGCCATCGTCGCGTGCATGACGGCCTGGTGGCCGGGGCCGAGGCCATGGGCCTGCGCTTTCCAGTCGGGCCAGGCGCGCGCCTGCCGCAGCTCAATGTGATCGAGGTTCCGGCCGGGGTGGACGAGGCCAAGGCCCGGGCCCTGATGCTGGAGCGCTTCGGGGTGGAGATCGGCGGCGGCCTGGCCGACTGGGCCGGCCGGGTCTGGCGCGTGGGGCTGATGGGCGCCTCGGCGACCCCGACCAATGTGCGCCTGCTGCTGGAGGCCCTGGCCGGAGCGCTGAACGCCCAGGGCAAGGCGGTGGACGTGCAGGCCGCGCTGGACGCGGCCGAGACGCGGCTGGTGAGTTAGGGCCTCAGCCCATCGCCAGCTTGAGCACGCCCGCCACGCTGACGAGGAACAGGGCCGCCGACAGCGCCGCCAGGGCGGCGTAGGCGGCGGGGCGCTGGGCGCGGCGGCGAATGCGGTCGGACCTCATGGCGCCGTCATACGGCTGAACGAGCCTGACGCGAAGAGGGCAGGGCCGGGAACCTTGCGACGGTTGGCGCGTCCAGCGGACATGGCCCGCCTCTCCATCGTCACCGGCGACATCACCCGGCACAAGGTCGACGCCATCGTCAACGCCGCCAACGAGACCCTGCTTGGCGGGGGCGGGGTGGACGGCGCGATCCACCGCGCGGCGGGGCCGAAGTTGCGCGCCTATTGCGCGACTCTGGGCGGCTGCCCCACCGGCGAGGCGCGGATCACGCCGGGTTTTGACCTTCTCGCCAAATTCATCATCCACACGGTGGGGCCGGTATGGCGGGGTGGCGGCCATGGCGAAGCTGGGCTGCTGGCGAGCTGTTATGGCCAAGCTTTGGCCCTGGCGCGTCAAAATCGATGCACAAGCGTCGCTTTTTCGGCAATTTCGACCGGAGTTTATGGTTACCCGATCCCCGAGGCCGTCGAGATCGCCGTGCGAACCGTGCGCAGCGAGACTGAGGACGTGGCTTTGGAAGTCGTGTTCTGTTGCTTCAATCCCACAGTGGAGGCGGCCTACCGGGCGGAAATCGGCAATATTTGACGAGGCGGTCAAAAGTGCGCGCGTGGGCTGCAAGTTTTCACGGGAAGTTGCGAATGTGGCCGTTGACTTGCCTGTCGTTTTGCCGTCATGTCGCATTCGTGAAGGCCGCGGGTGCCCAGACATCCGAACCTTCCGGCGTTTCGGGGAGGAAACGCCCTTTAAATTCAAGAGCCTCGACCCGCCGCAAGTCCCCTGCGGCGGGTTTTGGTTTTCTAGCGTCCCATTTCAGTAAATTTTGACGCAGCCGCCAAATGTTTCGCGGGCAGAGGGCTTTGGCCGCGAGCAGGGCCGTCCGGCGCCGGCTTTGCGGCGTGGCGGTGGCCACCCTTTCAAGATCTCAGAATGCAGGGGAATACGTCCCGCCTTCCTCGGGCCTGTTCCGAGGGGCCGCCTTTCGGCGGCCTGTCGTTTCGGGATGAGTCGTGTCGCGCCAAGCCCCGCCGCGGACCCAAGCCCGAGGGACACGGTTGGGACAATGGGGGCCTAGTCGGTGCGCCTAGACCCGCTTGGCCGCCAGCACCGCGTTCAGCCCGCCAAACGCGAACGAGCTGGAGATCAGGGCCTCGGCCTTGATCGGCGTCGGTTCCAGCGCCAAGGGCACGTCGCACTCGGGATCGCGCTCCAGCCAGTTCAGCACCGGCGGGGCCACGCGCTCGCGCAGCGCCAGCAGGCCGATCAGGAACTCCAGCGCGCCGCCGCCGCCGATCAGGTGGCCGTGGGCCGACTTGGTGGCGATCACCCGCTTGCCGGTCATCTCCGCGCCATAGGCGGCCCGCATGGCCGCGCTCTCGTTGCTGTCGTTGAGCACCGTGCCGGTGCCGTGGGCCGAGATCAGGGCCGGGGCGTCGAGCGGAATGCCCGCGTCGGCGTGGGCGGCGCGGATGGCCGCCTCGCAGCCGGTGGGGTGGGGCATGGTCAGGTGGTGGGCGTCCGACGAGGCCCCCAGTCCGGCCAGTTCGCCATAGATGGTCGCGCCGCGGGCGCGGGCGTGCTCGTAGGACTCCAGCACCAGCATGGCGGCGCCTTCGCCCAGCACCATGCCCTTGCGGCCGGCGGAGAACGGCCGGCAGGTGTCCGACGCCATGGCCCGAAGCGCCGCCCAGCCGAGCCAGGAGCCCAGGGTCAGGGCCGCCTCGCCGCCGCCCGCCAGGGCCACGTCGCAGCGACCGGCGCGGATCATGTGCATGGCCTCGCCCAGCGCGTGGGCCGAGGAGGCGCAGGCGCTCGACAGGGTGAAGGCCAGGCCGCGCACCCCGAACAGCATCGACAACTGGGCCGCCGGCGCGCTGATCATCGACTTGGGGATGGTCAGGGGATGCACCGAGCCGAGCTTGCGGTCGTAGATGCGGCTGAAACCTTCCTCGAAGGTGGCGTTGCCGCCGCTGCCGGCCCCGAACAGGATCGAGGTGCGGGTCTCCAGCGCCGGATGGCCGAGCAGGCCTGCGTCGGTCAGGGCCTCCAGCGCCGCGGTGGTGGCGAAGGTGGCCAGGGGATCGAAGGCCGAGATCGCCTTGGACCCGAACCGCGCATTCAGCGCCGAAAGGTCGAGGTTGGTCACCGGCGCGGCCGGCCCTTCGAACTTCAGGCCGGGATGTTCGCCGTAGCTCTTGGTGAAGGGGGCGATACCGCCGCGCCCCTGCATGAGCGTGTCCCAGGTGGGGCCCACGCCCTGGCCCAGCGCGCTGACGCAGCCGAGCCCGGTGATGACGACGCGCATGGGATCAGGAACCGGCGCCCGGAGTCGATTGGTTTCCCGTCGCCTGGTTCTCAGTCGCCTGGCTCTTGGCCACCACCACGTCGATGAAGTCCTGCACGGTCTTGGTGTCGGCGAAGTCGGACTGCTCCACCACCACGTCGAACTTTTCCTCGAGCGCGAAGGTGACGGTGATCATGTCCAGCGAGGCGATGTCGAGCTGGTCGAGCGTTGCGGCAGGGTCAAGTCGATCCCGATCGATCGGGACCTCCTTGGAAATGACGTCCAGCACCTGATCCGCAGTGATCGCCATACGCCCGACCTTGGTACAGCTCCCGCCAGCGACGGCCAGCGGCGAGCTCTTACGCTGTAGCATAGGCAAAGCGCGGCCGTCGCGGCCAGGGATAACCGTTTTTGCGTACGCCGATGGCCGGCGCCGAGCCTGGCGGCAAAGCAGGCATGACAGGGCCGGCCGTGCGTTCTATGGCTCGGCTGTGAGCTCGACCGCCCCCACAGCCGTTCCCGACCCCCGCGCCAGCCTGACGCTCGGGGCCTTGAGCCTGCTGTTCTTCATGGTCACCGCCGGCACCTTCAGCTCGCTGGGGGTGGTGCTGCCCGACATGGTCAAGGCGCTGGGCTGGAGCTGGACCCAGGCGGGGCTGGGCTTCACCATCCTGGCGGTGGTCTGCGGCCTGGCCAGCTATGCGCCGACCCTGGTGATCCGCACCCTGGGCGTGCGCGCTACCCTGATCCTGGGCGGGATCGTGATGGCGGCGGGGTTCGCCTGCCTCTACGCCGCCCACGGCGTGCAGCTCTACTATGTCGGCGCGGGGCTGGAGGGGCTGGGCTTCGCGCTCACCGCCATCATCCCGGGCGCCTATGTGCTGGCGCGCAGCTTCCGCCGGGTGTCGGCGGCGCTGGGGGTCTATTTCACCGTCGGCGGCCTGGGCGGGGTGGCCGGGCCGTGGCTGTATTTCCTGGTGCGGGCGGCCTCGGGCGACTGGCGCGCCTACTGGCTGGTGCTGGCCGTGGCCTGCGTGGTGCTGGGGCCGCTGGCGGCCTTGAGCGTGCGCGACCTGGGCGAGGACGCCGCGCTGCCCTCCTCGGTGGAGGCCACCGCCGAGCCCAAGCCGCCGATCTATCGCAGCGCCCATGACTGGACCGTGCGCCAGGCTCTGGCGACCTGGCAGTTCTGGGTCATCGTCGCCGCCTACACCGCCAATCTCTTGTGCGAGGTGACGGTGAACAGCGTCTCGGTGGCGCACCTGACCGGGCGCGGCGTGGCCGCCGACGTGGCCGGGGCGGTGCTGAGCCTGCAGGCCCTGGTCAGCGTGGTGGCGCGCGGCGTCGGCGGCGGCCTGGGCGAACGGATCGACCCGCGCACCCTGACCACGGTCGCCCTGGGCCTGCTGGCGCTCGGCGTGGGCGAGCTGGCCCTGTCGCACGGCGGCTTCAGCATGATCACCTATGCGGCGGCGGTGGGGGCGGGCTACGGCCTGAACTACCTGGCGGCCACGGTGCTGCTGCTGAACTATTTCGGCCGCGGCAAGAACCTGGAGCTGTTCTCCACCATGTGCCTGATCTCCACGGTCGCGGCGGTGGGGCCGCTGCTGGCGGGACGGATCAAGGACATCAGCGGCGACTTCGGCCCGGCCTTCTGGGCCATAGCCGCGGTGACGGCCGTGACGCTGGTGGCGGTGGCGGCCATGCGCCCGCCCCAACCGCCCAAACGACCGGAGGCGGAGCGCGCAGCGTGAGCCGGAAGTCGCGGGCGCGGCGCCGCCTCATGCTGCTTTGGGGCGCGGCCGTCGGGGTCGTGGTCCTGGGCCTCCTGCTCGCGGCGGTGGGCCAGAGGGCTTACGAGCGCCAGCTGTTCCAGGCGGCGACGGCGGGCGGGCCCTGCACGGCGCTGAAGCCCGACGCGGCGGCGGGGCGCGCGCTGCGCCACTACGCCTTCGAGGGGCTGCAGTTCGCCTATGGCCGCGGCGACATCGACTGTCAGCTGATGAAGCCGGGCCGCGCCTTCGGCGACGACGAGCTGCCGGTGTGCAGCTTCCAGTACCCGGACGTGCTGATGGTGCAGGGCGGCGGTGTGCACGCCGCCTATCAGGCGCCGCTGGGCCAGGTCGTGGTCGTGCGGGACAAGAGCCGGCTGGTCTGCCACGCCAGGATGCTCTGAGGGGAACAGGGATGATGCGGATCTACGGCGACTCGATCTCGGGCAACTGCCTGAAGGTGAAGTGGACCGCCGATCACCTGGGCCTGGCCTATGCGTGGATCGAGACCGACATCCTGAAGGGCGAGAGCCGCACCGACGCCTTCCTGGCCTTCAACCCGGCCGGGCAGGTGCCCGCGGTGATCCTGGACGACGGGCGGCCGCTGGCCCAGTCCAACGCCATCCTGCTGTATCTCGCCGAGGGCTCTGACCTGATCCCCGCCGACGCCTATGCGCGGGCGCGGATGCTGGAGTGGCTGTTCTGGGAGCAGTACAGCCACGAGCCCTATGTGGCGGTGGCGCGGTTCCAGGTGAAGTATCTGGGCCGCGATCCGGCCAGCCTCGACGCCAAGCTGGTCGAGCGCGCCCGCGCCGCCCTGGCCCGGCTGGAGCAGGCGGTGACGGAGGCCGCGTTCCTGGTGGGGGCCCGGCTCAGCCTCGCCGACATTTCGCTGATCGCTTACACGCGCGTGGCCCACGAGGGCGGCCTCAGCCTCCAGGCCTATCCGGCGGTACGCGCCTGGATCGCTCGGGTGGAGGCGGCGCTGGGGATCGGCGGCTGAGCGGCTGGCTCAGTAAGGCGCGGTTCAGTAGAGCGGCAGGGCCGGTACGGGTTCGTACAGCAGCCGGTCGATCAGCCCCGGGTCGCGGCGCTTCAGCAGCCGAAAGCGGCGGGCCAGGAAGGCGCCGTGCGGATGGGGATGGGGCAGCTCGCGCAGGTCCACGCAGGGCGCGCGCCAGTTGGCGCCGGGCCGTCGCGCCGCCGTGCCCGTCGGGTAGTAGGCGTGGATGATGTAGACCGCTCCGAGGCTGAGCCCCGAAGGGCGGCCGAAATAGGGGGCGGGGATCTGCAACGACCCCGCGTCGACGCACTCCACCACATCGCCAGGCTGGAACATGGCTCTCTCCCACGGCGTCTTCGTCGTCCGCTCGGACGGGCGCGCCTTATCGCGCGCAACGCGGAAATAGCGCATGGGTTGCATTGGTGGGGATTCCCCTTTTGGTTAATCGCCGCAGCATGGTTAACGGCGTTAACGGGGGCTTAAACGCGCCGGCGCATGGTGCGGGCGAGGGCCGTTTCGGCGCCTGGGGCCACCAGCTTGCGTAACCTGATCGCCGCCGTGGAGCGGATCGATCCGCTGACCGTGTCCGGGCGCGTGGCGGCCGTGAACGGGCTGCTGATCGAGGCGCGGGGCGGCTTGAACCGCCTGCCGATCGGCGCGCGCGCCGATATCGAGCGCCCGCGCGACCAGTGGCTGCCGGCCGAGGTGGTGGGCTTTCGCGACACCCGCGCCCTGCTGATGCCGTTCGGCCCCGTCGAGGGCGTGGCGCCGGGCGCGGAGATCCGCATCCGGCCCGAGGGGGCCACGGTGCGCCCGACGCTGGCCTGGCGCGGCCGCATCATCGACGCCTTTGGCGAGCCCATCGACGGCAAGGGGCCGCTGCCCCAGGGCCAGGTGGCCTACTCACTGCGCGCGCCACCGCCGCCGGCCCACACCCGCGGCCGGGTGGGCGAGCGGCTGGACCTGGGCGTGCGGGCCATGGACGTGTTCACCACCTGCTGCCGAGGGCAACGTCTGGGCGTGTTCGCCGGCTCGGGCGTGGGCAAGTCGGTGCTGCTGTCGATGCTGGCGCGCGAGGCCACCTGCGATGCGGTGGTGGTGGGGCTGATCGGCGAGCGGGGCCGCGAGGTGCGCGAGTTCGTCGAGGAGACCCTGGGCGAGGCCGGGCTGGCCCGCGCAGTGGTGGTGGTGGCGACCTCCGACGAACCCGCCCTAAAGCGCCGCCAGGCCGCCTATCTGACCATGGCCATCGCCGAGTTCCTGCGCGACCAGGACCAGGAAGTGCTGTGCATGATGGACAGCGTCACCCGCTTCGCCATGGCCCAGCGCGAGATCGGCCTGGCCGCGGGCGAGCCGCCGACCACCAAAGGCTATACCCCCACCGTCTTCACCGAACTGCCCAAGCTGCTGGAGCGGGCGGGGCCGGGGCCGGTGCGGGCCGACGGGACGCTGGCCGGGCCGATCACCGCCATCTTCACCGTGCTGGTCGACGGGGACGACCACAACGAGCCCATCGCCGACGCCGTGCGCGGTATCCTCGATGGTCACATCGTCATGGAGCGCGCCATCGCCGAGCGCGGGCGCTTCCCGGCCATCAACGTGCTGAAGTCGATCAGCCGGACCATGCCGGGCTGCCAGACGATGGAGGAGCGCGAGATCGTCAAGGCCGCGCGCCAGGTGATGTCGGCCTATTCCAACATGGAGGAGTTGATCCGCATCGGCGCCTATCGCGCCGGCTCCGACCCGCTGATCGACCGGGCGATCCAGCTCAATCCGGCGCTGGAAGCCTTCCTGACCCAGAACAAGGACGAGGCCACCTCCTTGGCCCAGGCCTTCGCCCAACTGTACGGCATCCTCACCGGCCAGGCCCCCGGGGCCGCCGCATGAATCGAGCTAGCGCATGAAGTGGATGCAATCCCTCACCAAGCTGGCCGACCTGGAGGTGGAGACCCTGCAGAAGCGGCTGCGCGAGATCGCCGACCGCCGCTCGGCCATCGAGCGCCAGATCGCGCAGCTTGAGGCCGAAGGCCGCCAGGAGAGCGTGAACGCCACCCAGGACGCCGAGGCCGGCTGGTATCTGGCCGGCTATCGCCAGGGGGCCAAGCTGCGTCGGGCCAGGTTCGAGGTCGATCTGCACGCCTGCCTGATGGAGGAGCAGGGCGCACGCGACGCGCTCGGCCGCGCCTTCGAGGAGCAGAAGAAGTACGAGCGGCTGGCTGAGAACGCGCGCGTGGCCGCCGTCGCCGTCGCCGCCAAGCGCGAGGCCGCGGTGCTGGACGAGCTGGCGCTGCGGCGCTCGAACTCGCGATGAGCGATCCGCATCGCCGCGGCCTGCTGGCGGCCGGCGGGGCCTTGATGCTGGCCGGGTGCGGCCGCCAGGCCCAAGCTTCGGGGGCGCAAGCCTCGGGCGAGGCCTACGACCCTGCGCCCTCGGCCGCGCCGCGTTCAGGCCCTGTCCCGGCGTTGTGCGAGCTGGCGGGTTTTCCCATCGGCACATGCATGTCCACCGGCCTGACCGAGGACCCGGACTGGAGCGCGCTGGCCGTGCGCCAGTGCTCCCAGGTCACGGCCGAGTGGGAGATGAAGATGGAGTCGATCCTCAAGGACGACGGCGGCTTCGACTTCTCCCGCGCCGACGGGATCGCCGCCTACGCCCGCGAGCGCGGCCTGCGCCTGTTCGGCCATACCCTGGTCTGGTACGCGCAGAACCCGCAGGCGCTGCAGCGGATCGACGGGAACCGGGCGGCCTTCGACAACGCCGTGCGCAACTACATCCTGGCGGTGGTGGGCCGTTACCGCGGCCAGGCGGTGGGCTGGGATGTGGTCAACGAGGCGGTGGCCGAGCACGGCGAGGGGCTGCGCGACTGCATCTACAGCCGCAACCTGGGGCAAGAGGACTACATGCTCCTGGCGTTCCGATATGCGCGCGAGGCCGACCCCGGCGCGGTGCTGCTGATCAACGACTACGACCTGGAAAAGACCCCGGCCAAGCGGGCGATCTTCCTCAAGCTGGTGGAGCGGCTGCTGAAGCGCGGCGCGCCGATCGGCGGCATCGGGACCCAGTCGCACTTCGACATCCACCTTCAGCCCGGCGCGGCGCGCACCGCGATGCGCGAGCTGGCGGGGCTGGGGCTGCAGATCCACGTCTCGGAGGCGGACATCTCGCTGCGCGGCGACCGCATGGACCTGCGCCCGCGCGCCGACAAGCTCAAGGTACAGGCGGCGCGCTATCGCGAGCTGATGGGGGCGTTCCTGGAGCTGCCGGCGCACCAGCGCTTCGCCTTCACCACCTGGGGCCTGCGCGACAAGGACAGTTGGCTGCGCCGCCCGCCCAACGCCGGCGACGGAACCGACGCGCCCCTGCCGTTCGACGACCAGGGCCGCCCCAAGCCAGCGTTCTGGGCCCTGGCGGACGCGCTGAAGGGCTAGGGCGCGCGCTCTTAGGGCGAGACGGGACGGGGGCGGAAAGCGGGCATTTCGGCAACCGACGGCTGAGGTCCACGCCAATGCTTGCCATGCGCGTCTGGCGACCTCAACATCGGGCGTCGGAGATCCAAGCCCATGCACGCCTCTCTGCGAAGCAAGTCCGATCAGGACCAGAACAAGGCCCGCGCGCCGGAGCGGCGTGGCGCGGATGCGCCGGCGGGACCGCTACAGTCGCTGCTCAATTCCTCGCCGCGCGTGACGCAACTGCGGGCGCAATCGGACCTGCTGAACCGCGACGCGAACGCGCGCCAGTTCGCCGGGTCTGGCAAGGGCGTCGTGCAGGCGTATTCGATCCAAAGGGACCCGGTTTCGAAGGGGCTCTATTCGCTCTCCGACGATCAGTCGGTGGTGACGGGCATGAAGACGCCCAATCACCAGCTCTACGTACACGATGCGTCCAAGATCGCAGCGATCAACGCGGCGGCGAAGCAAAGCATGTTGAAGTTCAGCGCCGGCGGCAAGGGGAAGCTGTTCGCGCGTGACTATACCCGTGTCATGGCCGGCTTCAAGGAGGTCAGCTACACGAAGAAGGGAATGTTCGGCAGCAGCAAGCGTGACGTCGACATAGACAAGGAGTACCACGGCAAGGTCGCCCCTGCCGCGGCCAAGCAAAATATGGCCAAGTACGAGCAGGCCGTGAACGAAATCATGAAGACAGGCTGGAATAAGAGCTACCCGGAGATCAAGGGCGTCCTGAAGGATGGGGTGCAGGCGGTCGAGCTGTTCAAGAAGCTCGTCATCGCCAATCAGGCCACGGAAGATTTCCACGAGCTCGTGAACCAGATGCAGGCGCCAACCGAGATGGTGAAGGCGATGGAGAGCCTGATCTATTCCAAGGCGGCCACGCCCCAGCTCGCCAAGCAGACCCATTCGGAGCTGGCCCGCCAGCTCGGCGCCATCACCTCCGATTTCGCGCACGACGAGCATTTGCAGGTCGCAGCAGGCGCCCTCGTCCAATGTGCCGCGTATCTTGCCGAGTTGCTTCCGAAGGACGTGCCCGTGAACCTCATTCTGGTGCACTCGGTCAACTATCGGGAGGCGATGCTCGAATCGATCAAGATGAAGGATCCGCTATTCTATCGTGCGTGCGACGTGATGGCCTCGACCGTGCTTGGGAACAAGCTTACGCCTGAAAACGAAGATCAGCTGAAAATCTATTCGGCCGGCGGCAACACCCAGGCGTTCCATTACGCGGCGAAGATCCTCTCGGCCGGGCCTGACTGGGTCTCGCTCGAAAGCTTCGCGGCGGGCGCGCGCGAAAGCGAGATCCTTGGTCTCGACGACGAGAGCGCGCTCACCAACATCGACAATTCCTGGCAATACATGATGTACGGCTCGGTCAAGAAGCGCGGCCAGACCGGTGGCGAACAGGACAATGCCTTCGAACTCTACACCAAGCTGCGCTATCAACTTAAAGGTATCGATACCAAGGAGGGAAAGTTCCGTACTGACCAGCGCGACCGGCTGCACAGCCTGATCCCGAGAGACGCCTTCATTACGATCGGCGGAATCAACGAGCAGGCTTCAGATCGGATCTGGACCAGGCTCCAGATGAACGGCGTCTTCGACGAGACCGGCAAGGTGAAGAACCCGAGCTACCTCGCTGAAAGCTATGTCTCGCTGCGGCTCGATGAGCGGGACCGGGACAAGGCCGCCGCGATCAGCCTCCGTCTCAAGGCGCTGTACGGCGCCGCGCGCGCGGCTTCGCCCCGCATCCAGGGGTCCGCCAGCAATGAATTCCGCAACATCGTCGCGTGGCTGAAATTGCAGAAGCCGAAGTTCGATGTCGCGCCCCTCGAGCAGGCGCTTCAGCACAGCCTGGCGGAAGGCCATGATCCGCTGTCGCTTCACAACAGGAGCTGGAAAGCGCTGCTGGTCGCCACGGAAAAGTAGACGGGTCTTGGCGCGCGCGGGAGCACGAACAGCCCTGACGCGCTCGCGCCTAATATCCTCCCCGGGGGGATGTGGACTCATCCCCCCGGGGAGGATATGTCGGAAGGCATGTTGAACCTGAACGAGCTTGTGCAGCAGGGCGCGGCCAGCGCCTGGCTGTTCATCCCCAGCGCCATCCTGCTGGGCGCGCTGCACGGCCTGGAGCCGGGCCACTCCAAGACCATGATGGCCGCCTTCATCATCGCCATCCGCGGTACGGTGCGGCAGGCGGTGCTGCTCGGGCTGGCGGCGACGGTGTCGCACACGGCCGTGGTCTGGGTCATCGCGCTCGGCGGCATGACCCTGTTCCGGGGGCTGAACGCCCAGTCGGCGGAGCCCTATTTCCAGGTCGCCTCCGGGCTGATCATCGTCGGGCTGGCGCTGTGGATGCTCTGGCGCACCCGGCAGGAGGCGAAGCGCGCCGAACACCATGACCATGGGCACGATCACGACCACGATCACGACCATCACCACGATCATGATCACGGCCACGACCACCCTCATGGGCATGACCACGGGCACGCCCACCCCCATCATCCGGGGGAACTGTCAGCGGCCAGGGCCGAGCAGATCCTCGCGCAGGAGGGCGGCGGCTATCAGGACGCCCACGAACGCGAGCACGCCGCCGACATCCGCCGCCGCTTCGCCGGACGCGAGGTGACCACGGCCCAGATCGTGCTGTTCGGGATCACGGGCGGGCTGATCCCGTGCCCGGGCGCGATCACCGTGCTGCTGCTGTGCCTGCAGCTCAAGAAGCTGGCGCTGGGTGCGGTGGTGGTGCTGTGCTTCAGCATCGGCCTGGCCCTGACCATGGTGGCCTCGGGCGTGATCGCCGCCATCAGCGTCAAGCAGGTCTCCAAGCGCTTCAGCGGTTTCGGCGAACTGGTGCGCAAGGCGCCCTATGTTTCGGGCGCGATCATCCTGTGCGTCGGCTTCTATGTGGCCCTGCAGGGGTGGCTGGCGATGCCGCACGGCGGTTAGGATGACGCCATGAGCCACGCTGGCAGCCCTGACCTTCTCAACCGCCTGCGGCGCGCCCACGGCCACCTGGCGACCATCATCAGGATGATCGAGGAGGGGCGCGACGGGCTCGACACCGCCCAGCAGATGCAGGCGGTGGTCAGCGCGCTGGAAAAGGCCAAGACCCTGCTGGTGATCGACCACATCGAACATCACCTGGAGGAGGTCGCCGGCGCCCTCGCCCCCGAAGCGCGCGCGGAACTGGGCCGCCTGGCCCAACTGGCCAAGTATCTGTGAGCTAGGGCCGCCGCCTTTGCTCCTGGCGCCGCGGCGCCTCCGCGTTATGGTCGCGGCCGACACAACGGGCGGGGACGGCCATGGCGATACGGTTCAGGGCGATGCGGTTCAGGGCGAGCGGGTTCAGGGCGTTGCTGGCGGGGCTGGCGGTGGCGCTCGGGCTGGGCGCGATCCAGGCGCAAGCCCAGGCTGGGGCCCAGGCGCCCGCGCAACTGACGGTGTTCGCCGCCGCCTCGCTGAAGAACAGCCTGGATGAGGTGGATGCGGCCTATGCCAAGCGCACAGGGGCGGTCATCCACGCCTCCTATGCCGCCTCCTCGGTGCTGTCGCGCCAGATCAGCCAGGGCGCGCCGGCCGACGTGTTCATCTCCGCCGACAGCGACTGGATGGACGCCCTGGCCAAGTCGGGCCAGCTCAGGCCGGGCTCGCGCCGGGACCTGCTGACCAACCACCTGGCCCTGATCGCGCCGGCGAGTTCGACCGTGCAGCTCAAGGTCGGCCCGAACATGCCGCTGCTCAAGGCGTTGGGCGAGGGCAAGCTGGCCATGGCCGGGCCGGACGTGCCGGCCGGGCGCTATGGCAAGGCGGCGCTGGGTGCGCTGGGCGTCTGGCCCCAGGTGGAAGCCCGGGCGGTCTATGGCGACAGCGTGCGCGCGGCCCTGATCTTCGTCGACCGGGGCGAGGCGCCGCTGGGGATCGTCTACGACACCGACGCCAAGGTCGATCCGGGCGTGCGCATCGTCGGCCTGTTCCCCGAGAGCAGCCACGCGCCGATCCGCTATCCCATCGCCCTCACCCAGGGCGCCCAGCCGGCGGCCGAGGCCTATGCGCGGTTCCTGGAGGGGCCGGAAGCGGCGGCGATCTTCCGCAAGTACGGGTTCGTCTCGCTGGCGCGGTGAGGATGCGCCCTCTCCCCTTGCGGGAGAGGGAGGGGCCCATCGCTTAGCGATGGGAGGGTGAGGGGTCGCACGGTGCTGTCGGAGAGGATGGCGAGACCCCTCATCCTCCCCACTTCGTGGGTCCCCTCCTTCTCCCGCAAGGGGAGAAGGCGTGCGCGGCGGGTGACAGCGGCCGTCGGCCCATGCGAGCATCGGCCATGGCCTCGGACTCCCTTCTCCATGCGGTGCTGCAGATGCGGCGGGGCGACGACTCCCGCGTCGGGGCCGAGCGCATCGCCCTGCTCAAGGCCATTGGCGCGCACGGCTCGATCTCGGCCGGCGGGCGGGCGGTGGGGATCACCTATCGCGCGGCCTGGGACGCGGTGCAGGCGCTGAACAACCTGTTCGACCGGCCGCTGGTGGTGGGCCAGACCGGCGGCCGCCAGGGCGGCGGGGCGGCGCTGACCCCGGTGGGCGAGGCGGTGATCGCCGGCTTCGAACACCTGGACGCGGCGCTGCAGGCGGTGATGGGCCAGCTTCGCGCCGCCGCGGCCGCGCCCGAAGAGCCTTCCCTCGACACCTTCCTATGGAGCCTCGGCATGAAGACCAGCGCACGCAACGCCTATCGCGGAACGGTGGCCAAGGTGGTCGAGGGGGCGGTGAACTGCGAAGTGACGCTGAAGATCAGCGAGGCGGTGGAGATCGTCGCCCTGGTGACCAAGGCCAGCGTCGAGGACCTGGGGCTGACGCCCGGCGCGCCGGCGGTGGCGCTGGTGAAGTCCAGCTTCGTGATCCTGGCGCCCGGCGACGAACCCCTGCGCACCTCGGCCCGCAACCGGCTGACGGGCGTGGTGGTGCGCCACGAGACCGGGGCGGTGAACGACGAGATCGTGCTGGAGCTGGATGTCGGCAAGACGCTGACCGCCACCATCACCCGCGAGAGCGGCGAGAACCTGCCGTTCAACGTGGGCGACAAGGCTCAGGCCCTGATCAAGGCCTCGCACGTGATCCTGGCGGTGGAATGAAAAACCCTCCCCCTGGAACGGGGGAGGGAGGGGCCCATGGCGTGAGCCATGGAAGGGTGAGGGTGGCGGGCGGCGCCCCCTGTAGGCTGACGTCGCGTATCCCACCCTCACCCCGGCCCTCTCCCATTCGAGGGAGAGGGAGGACTGGCCTTTACGCGTCGACCTTGACCACGCCGCGGCGGATCTGGTCGAGCTCGATGGATTCGAACAGGGCCTGGAAGTTGCCGTTGCCGAAGCCCTGGTTGCCCTTGCGC
>FSXV01000017.1_pt1 | contig 38443 bp, 40 predicted proteins | sample 1638401 | NCBI WGS metagenome assembly FSXV01 (sample SAMEA3914788, study PRJEB12502) | metagenome | biome: forest; material: soil | place: Canada | collected 2011-07-03 | depth 0.1 m | reverse complement strand
GGCGTAGCGCTGGTACATGCGGAACAGGTCGCCGGCGAACAGGGCCGCCTCGTCGCCGCCGGTGCCGGCGCGCACTTCCAGGATGGCGCTGGCGTTCTCGTCCTTGTCCTTGGGGGCCAGCAGCAGGGCGACGCCGTGCTCCAGTACGGGCAGGCGGGCGTTCAGGGCCGCCATCTCCTCGCGGGCGAGCGCGCCCATCTCGGGATCGCCCGAGGCGGCCATCTCCTCCAGCTCCGGCAGCTCGGCGCGGGCGCGGGCCAGGTCGGCCACGGCGTCGGCGACCGGGCGCAGCTCGGCGTGCTCCTTGGACAGGCGCACGATCTCGACGCCGTCGGTGGCGGCGGCCATGCGCGCCTCCACTTCGTGGAAGCGGTCGAGGACGGAATTCAGCTTGGCCTGAGGCAGATGCATGGCGGCGGGATATGGAGCGGACCGGGCGGCGCGTCCAGAGCGGGTTATGGACGCGGCCCTATATCCGCTCATCCCCGCCTTCGCGGGGAAGAGCCGGAGAGGGTTTCGCGCCTAGCTGCGCACCGTCGCTAGCGCCCGGTTCTCCACCTTCACCCGCCAGCCCAGCAGCAGCAGGTTGGCGACGCCGAACAGCAGCGAGACCCAGACCAGGCCGAAGGCCAGGGGCAGGGCGAAGATCTCCAGGATCACCACCACGTAGTTGGGATGGCTGACGAAGCGGTAGGGGCCCTTGCGCACCAGGGTCTCGCCGGGAACCACCCACACCCGGGTGGTCCAGCGCCGGCCGAGCGTGGCCAGCACCCAGACGCGGCCGAGCTGCAGCACGACGAACACCGCGACCCACGGCCAGACCAGCGGCCGGTCCCAGCCGAAGACCCACAGGGCCACGATCCAAACGGCGTGCAGGGCCACCATGACCGGATAGTGCGGGGCTCCGGCCTGGATCGCGCCCATGGCCCGCAGCCGGCGCTCGTTGCTGCGGTTCCAGACCAGTTCGGCCAGCCGCTGCAGGGTGACGAAGACCAGAAGGATCAAGGCGCCGATCATGGCCTCAGGCCTCCGCTGCGCCGAGCGCCAGGAAGTGGGCGGTGAAGCCGGGTCCCATGGCCGAGGTCACGATCGGGCCGTCGACGCCGCGCTCCAGCGCCCGTTTGAGGATGAACAGCACCGTCGGCGCGCTCATGTTGCCGTAGTCGCGCAGGGCCTCGCGCTCCAGGTCGAGCGAGCCTTCCTCAAGCTGCAGCGCCTCCTCGATCGCCGGCACCACCTTGGCCCCGCCGGGGTGGCAGACATAGCGTCCGACCTCCTCGTGCCTGAGCCCGGCCGCGTGCAGGAACGCGCCCGCCGCCTCGGCCAGGTTGCGCGAGACGAAGCTCGGCACGTAGTTGGCCAGGATCACGCCGAAGCCCAGCGGGTCGATGCGCCAGCCCATGATGTCCAGGGTGTCGGGCCACAGGTGCTCGCCGGTATGCAGGATCGCCCGCCCCTTGGCGCCCGGTGCGGCGGAGACCACCGCCGCCGCGGCGCCGTCGCCGAACAGGGCGGTGGAGATGATGTTCTCCTTGCTGGGCTCGTCGGGCCGGCAGGCGAGGGTGGAGAGCTCGACCACCACCATCAGCACCGGCTTGTCCGGGTTTTCCTTGGCCAGGCGCGCGGCCAGGGACAGGCCCGCCGCGCCGCCGCCGCAGCCGAGCCCGAACACCGGGGTGCGGCGAACCTTGGGATCGTAGCCCATGCGCTTGAACACCCGCGCCTCAAGACTGGGCGTGGCGATGCCGGAGGAGGAAACCGTGACCAGGGCGCCGATGTCGCTGGCCTTCAGCCCCGCGGCCGCCAGCGCCTTTTCCGCCACCTCGACGTAGAGCGCCTCGGCCGTCTCCAGATAGACCGCGTTACGCTCGGCCCAGCCGTGCTGCTCGCCATACCAGGCCATGGGGCGCGCAGCCTTGCGGGTGCGGATGCCGGTGTTCTCGAAGATCGACAGCAGGTCGGGCGTACGGAACACCTTGCCCTGGAACACCTGCGCGGCCCGCGCGGCGACCTCGGTCTGCAACAGCACATGCGGCGGCGTGGCCGTTTCAACCGCGATCAGGCGTGGCGATCCCATCCATCACTCCGACGATGAGGGCGCGCCAGCCGGTCGCCGATCCGCCGGCGGCTGCACCCTGAGCATTGTTAGTGGGAGAAGTCCCCGCGATTGGTTCAAAATATCCGTTCGAAACGCAAGGGCCTGTGGAGCGAACCGGGGTGGAGACTGGATCGCCTGGGTGAATTGATTACATGGACCGCGAGCCCGCGCCATTTCGAAAGCGTCAAGATCAGCCGATGCTGCAAAAGAAATCGGTGACCCTCAGCGGGCACGAGACGTCGCTGGCGCTGGAGCCGGAGTTCTGGGCCGTGCTGCAGGCCATGGCCGAGGCCAGGCCGCAGAGCCTGGCGGCCCTGGTGCGCGAGATCGACGAAGGCCGCGGCCCCCGCGCCCTGGCCTCGGCCTGCCGGGTCACCGCCCTGACGTGGGCCGGGCGCGGCGAGGTGGCGGGGGCCTGAGATCCATACCCAATTGCCGCTCATCCCGCCATTCGCCGGGATGAGCGGATGCTGAAGTCCTCTAGCTCGCGTTGCCGGCAGCCGGCAGGTTGGGCTGGCTCGGCATGGCGCTGTTGGGCTGGACCAGAGGCGTTTCGGTGTGGTTGCGCCCGCGCATCAGGGCGATGGCGATCAGGCCGACAACGATGACGATGATGATGACGGCCAGCGGCGACACCCGTTTGGAAACCCTCGGGCGAGGCGGCGGCTCGGTCATCGGACCCTCTGCAAACTAAGGTGTTGCGGGAACGGGCGGTCGCCGGACGAAGTTCCGGCGGCGTTCCATCGGTCGGTCGTCCACCGATCGTCTGGCCGCAGGGCCTTAAGCTCGGGCCCGCGCGTGCTACATTCGTTCTTCGATTCAGGAACGTGCTTTGTCCCAGTCCATCCCCGCGCCCCCAATCCCCGCGCCCCGTATTTCCGACCTCGCCCGCGTCGATGGGCCCGCCGCCGGCTATCTGACCGGGCTGAACCCCGAGCAGCGCGCGGCGGTGGAGGCCGTGGACGGGCCGGTGCTGGTGCTGGCGGGCGCGGGTACGGGCAAGACCCGGGTGCTGACCACGCGGCTGGCGCACATCCTCAGCACCGGCCGGGCGCGGCCGTGGGAGCTGTTGGCCGTCACCTTCACCAACAAGGCCGCGCGCGAGATGCGCGAGCGGATCTCCCACCTGATCGGCGGCGAGGCTGAGGGGCTGCGCTGGCTCGGCACCTTCCACTCGGTCGCCGCGCAGATCCTGCGCCGCAACGCCGAGTTGGTGGGGCTGAAGTCCAGCTTCACCATCCTGGACGACGACGACCAGCAACGCTTGCTCAAGCAACTGATCGACACCGAGAACATCGACGCCAAGCGCTGGACCCCGCGTCACCTGTCCGGCCTGATCGACCAGTGGAAGAACAAGGGCTGGGGCCCGGACAAGGTGCCGCCGGCCGAGGGCGAGGGCTTCGCCAACGGCCGCGGCGTGGCGCTGTACAAGCAGTACCAGGACCGGCTGCGGGTGCTGAACGCCTGCGATTTCGGCGACCTGCTGCTGCACAACCTGACCCTGTTCACCACCCATCCGGACGTGCTGAAGGGGTTCCAGGAGCGGTTCCGCTACATCCTGGTGGACGAGTACCAGGACACCAACGTCGCCCAGTACCTGTGGCTGCGCCTGCTGGCCCAGGGCCGCAAGAACGTCTGCTGCGTCGGCGACGACGACCAGTCGATCTATGGCTGGCGCGGCGCCGAGGTCGACAACATCCTGCGCTTCGAGCGCGATTTCCCCGGCGCCAAGGTGGTGCGACTGGAGCGCAACTATCGCTCCACCGAGCACATCCTGGCGGCGGCCTCGGGCCTGATCGCCTCCAACAAGGGCCGGCTCGGCAAGACCTTGTGGACCGACCAGAAGGGCGGCCAGAAGGTGCGCGTCTCGGGCGTCTGGGACGGCGAGGCCGAGGCCCGCATGGTCGGCGACGAGATCGAGCGCTGGCGCCGCTCCGGGCGCAAATACAACGAGACGGCCGTGCTGGTGCGCGCCTCGTTCCAGATGCGCGCCTTCGAAGAACGCTTCGTGCTGCTGCAGATTCCCTACACCGTGGTCGGCGGGCCGCGCTTCTTCGAGCGGGCCGAGATCCGCGACGCCCACGCCTACCTGCGCCTGATCCTGTCGGAAGACGACGACCTGGCGTTCGAGCGCATCGTCAACCAGCCCAAGCGCGCTATCGGCGACTCCACCGTGGCCAAGCTGCACGTGGCCGCCACCATCGCCCCGCCCAAGGTCGACGACGGGCCGCTGTTCGACGCGGTGACCGGCGAGATCGTGCCGGTCGAGGTTGGCGCCTCGGGCCGCTACCGCAGCCTGACCGGGGCGGCGCGCCTGATGGTGCAGGGCGACGACCTGCCGGCCCGCACCCGCACCGCGCTGGCCAACTTCCTGCGCGACATGGACCGCTGGCGCGGCCTGTCGGCCAAGGTCAGCCACGCCGAGCTGATGGAGACGGTGCTGGAGGAGAGCGGCTACACCGACATGGTGCGCGCCGACCGCAGCCCGCAGAGCCAGGGTCGCCTCGACAACCTCAAGGAACTTGTCCAGTCCATGGGCCAGTTCGAGAACCTGACGGCCTATCTGGAGCACGTCAGCCTGGTCATGGACCTGGACCGCGGCGCAGGCTCGGACAGCGTGCACATCATGACCCTGCACTCGGCCAAGGGGCTGGAGTTCCCGCTGGTGTTCCTGCCGGGCTGGGAGGAGGGGGTGTTCCCGTCCCAGCGTTCGGTGGACGAGAAGGGCGAGAAGGGCCTCGAGGAGGAGCGGCGGCTGGCCTATGTCGGCGTCACCCGGGCGCGGGAGGATGCGCGCATCTCCTTCGCCGCCAACCGCCAAGTCTATGGCCGCTGGACCTCGCAGCTACCGTCGCGCTTCGTCGACGAACTGCCGCCGGCCTCGGTCGAGGCCAGTTCGGAAACCGGCTACTACGGCGGCGGTCCGGGGATGCAGGAGGCCAAGAGCCGCTTCGACGACGCGCCGGTGTTCGGTTCGGGCTACAGCTCGCCGGGCTGGCGACGGGCGCAGGAGCGTACCGGCTACGCCGCGACCTCGTCGGCGCCCCGCGCGCCGATGGGCCGCCCGCACCGCCAGGTGATCGAGGGCGAAGGGCGGCTGGTGGCGACGTCGGACCCCAGCGCCTCGACCTCGGCCTACAAGGTCGGCGACAAGGTGTTCCACCAGAAGTTCGGCCCCGGCAAGGTGACCGGGGTCGAGGGCAACAAGCTGAGCGTGGACTTCTCCAAGGCCGGCGAGAAGCGGGTGCTGGACAGCTTCGTCGAGCGCGCCTGACGCTGGGCTGGGGCGTGCTCAGTTGGAACGGATTCCCCCTAGGCTGTCATCCCGGCCGAAGGACCGCGTAGCGGGCCGTAGAGCCGGGACCCAGGAGGGTCATGCGCCGCCGTTGCTGGGTCCCGGATAGCCTCTGCGAGGCTTCCGGGATGACAGTTCAGCCCTTAGCACCAGGCGCTGCGGACCAGGATGTAGCGGCCGTAGTACGGGCTCCAGCGCCAGTGGTGGTGGTAGCGGCAATAGTAGGGGTGGCCGGCGTAGTAGCCGAGCACCGCGCCCAGGGCCACGCCCGCGGCCAGGCCGCCGTAGCCGTAGCCATGGCCGCGCCAGCCGCCGTAACGGCCGCCGCCACCATGCCAGCCGCCTCCGCCATGGTAGCCGCCGCCGCCGTGGAAACCTCCGCCATGTCCTCCACCGCCGTGGAAGCCGCCGCCGCCACCGTGGCCGCCACCCCCGTGACCGCCGCCACCGCCACCGTGGCCGTGCTGGGCGAAGGCGGCTGTATAGGGGGCGACGGTCGCCAGGATGGTCGCGGCGGCTGTCGCCGCCGTCAGAAACTTGGAAGGCATGCCCGACCCTTTCAGAGACGCTTTTGCCGGAACGTCGGGGGTGGGGTTTGGCTCCGGGGTCGTCTGATGTCTGAACACGAAGAAAGCCCCGCGGATCGCTCCGCGAGGCTTCCCCTCCAGTCCGTCATCGGCTGACGGGAGCCCACCCGAAGTTAGTAGCAGCCGCCCACCCGCACGTAGCGGCCGAGGTAGGGGTCCCAGCGGGGGTGGGAGTAGCAGCCGCCGCCGTAGCCGTAGGCGTAGGGACCGGGGGCGTAGTAGGGGGCCGGAGCGTAATAGTGCGGGGCGGCGAGCGATGCGCCGACCGCCAGGCCCAGGATGCCGGCGCCGACCGCGGCGCCCGCACCCCAGCCGCCACCGCGGTAGCCGCCATGGTAGCCGCCGCCGTGCCAGCCTTGAGCCGCAGCCGGGGTGGCGGTGGCGACGGCCGCGCCGCCCAGGGTGAGGGCGATGGCGGCGGCGGTAAGAGCCTTCTTGATCATTTCGGTCTCTCCATCCGATCCTGCGTGGCCCCGGAGAAATCGGGGCGGCGCCGTTGTTCGATGGGACCGTTCTAGTGGGGGCAGCCTGAACTCATCTCGAAGGTCGCGTTCATCTTCGCGTCAGGTTCAAATCCCGCTTCCGGGCGCGGTTCAGGTCGCTGGAAAGGACAGGACGGGAAGCTGTTGACCACGTTGCGCGCACGATGCCTGAAATGACTTTCGGCCTGCGAAGACTTCGCGCCCTTCTGTCGGAACACGACCAAAGCGAGCTTGGCTGAACCAAATTCCCCATGCGGCGTTTTCGAGACGCTTGTGAGGCCGAAGATGGCCCCGGAAAGCCCGCGCCGGATCTGGCGCTTTGAGCAAAAGGAGAACAGGCTCATGACGCGTCTCATGGCGGCCGCGCTGGCGGCGACCCTGATGTGTGGCGCCACCGCTTTCGCCCAGGACATGCCGTCCGGCGGTCAACCCGCTCCCGCGCAGCCGGCCGCGCCGGCCGCTGCCGATCAATCCGCCGCTCCGCCGGCTCCGGCTGCGTCCGACCAATCGGCCGCCCCCGCCCAGGCTCCGGCGCCGGCGACCGACGCCAACGTGGTGTCCAACGCCCCGTCCGGCCAGCCGCCGTCGAGCTATCCGCCCTGCACCCACAAGGGCGAAGACCGCTGCGTGGCGCGCGGTGGCGGTGGCGAAGGCCACAAGGCCATGCACCATCACAAGGCCAAGAAGGCCGACGCGGCTTCCGAAGCCCCCGCCGGCGCCTGAACCCAGGCGAGTTGCAGATGAATTGGGCTCCGGGGCGATCGCTCCGGAGCCCTTTCTTTTTGGCCGTTTTCACGACGAGGGGGAGGGCAACTTGCTTCTCCTCCCCTGCGCAGCGGGGGAGGGGGACCATCCGAAGGATGGTGGAGGGGGCGTTCGCGGACGGCTGCGAGCCTAGCGCCAAAACACCTCAGTCGCGCGGCCCCCTCCGTCGCAGCGCTTGCAGCGCCGCGCCACCTCCCCCGCTACGCAGGGGAGGAGAAGGGAAATTAAAGCAGCGGCCGGCCGCCGACCTGTTCCAGCACGCGCACGGGCGAGAGCGCCGGCGTCTCCATCGCCTCGAACGGCATGAGGAAGGTCTGCTCCAGCGCATGCTGGCCCGCCAGGGCGGCGTGCAGGACGGAGTCGGTATAGACCACCCACATGCAGCCGGCCGGGAACGCCATGCGCCGCTTGGGGGCGGTGCGCTGGTAGGTCTCGTCGAGCTTGGCCGCGTCGTGCAAGCGCAGCATGGCCTGGTCGTAGCCGGACTGGCGCCCCTTGGTCAGGCCCAGCCGCTCCATCAGCCAGGCCGAGCGGGGCGCGGCGCCGATGCGGTCGCGATAACGCTCAGCCAAGGTCTGGAAATTGTCCTCGCCGAGTTCCCACACCCGCTCTTCGCCGGTCGGGTTGATGTTGGCGAAAACCCGCAGGATGCGTCGCCCCTGGACCGGGTTGGAGGGGAAGGCGTCGGTGTGCAGGCGGCGGTCGTCCTTGCGCGGGCTGAGCGCGCGGGTGGCCACGGCGCCGGGGCGGAAGCTGGTGCGTCGTCGCTGCAGCGCCCCGGCGTAGCGCGGCGACAGCTCGCCCAGCAGCTCTTCGGCATAGTCGGCGAAGCGGCTCAGCATGCGGCCGAGCGCGGCGTTGGCGGCGTCGTCGACCTGCACGCCCTTCACCCGGCCGGTGGCGGGGTCGAGGCTGACGTTCTTGGACTTGCCGTTGAGGATCGCCGGGTCGATCAGCGGGCGCTCGTCGTCCGCCAGCGGAAAGGCCATGTCGGGAAACAGCACCAGACCGCCTGTTTCCAGCACCGAGGCGGCGCGGTTCGAACCCGCCTTGGCCGCAGCAGAGCCTCGCAGCTCCAGAACTTCGATCATTTGAACTCCTGTCGGGGCGCAATTTAGGGACCGCTCGACAGGTTCGAAAGGCGTTTAGGGCGAAAAAGCAAAAGCACCGTGGACGAAAAGGCGCCTTGTGTCGTCTTGGCGCGACCACACTTATGGCGGGCCATGTCAGACGCCGCCCCCAACGGCCCACGGGCCGAACCCAACCGTTTCCTCCAGGGCTTTATGCGTGGGGTGAAGCGACGGTGTCCCAACTGTGGGGAAGGCGCGCTGTATGACGGCTACCTGAAGGTGCAGCCCACCTGCGCGGTTTGCGGCAACGACAACAGCCAGTACCGCGCCGACGACGCCGGGCCCTATTTCACCATCCTGATCGTCGGCCACATCGCGGTCGGCCCGATGCTGTTCTTCCCCTTCATCTGGAAAGCGCCGATCGCCCTGGTGCTGGGCGTGACCCTGCCGGCGCTGGCGATCCTGACCCTGGTGCTGCTGCCGCGGGTCAAGGGCGCGGTGATGGGCGTGCAGTGGGCCCTGGCCGCGCGCAAGGCCGCGGTCGTCCAGGGCGGGACGGCTCCGCCGGTTTGATTTCGGCTCGTTTCACGCCGGGTTTTGAACGGAGGCGTGCTGCGTCCTTCGAGACGCCTCCTTCGGAGGCTCCTCAGGATGACGTACGTGGGTGTTTACTCTCCTGCGTGATGCTGAGGAGCGGCGATAGCCGCGTCTCGAAGCACGCAGGACGTCCTCAGCCGCCTTCAGCCCAGGCGCGGATCAGGTTGTAGGCGATGGCGAAGGGCGGCGGCGCCTTCACCTCGTGACGGCCGGCCAGCACCTCGCGCAGTTCGGCGCGGGTCAGCCAGCGCACTTCCTCGAGTTCGGTCTGGTCCGGCGTGGCGTCGCCGGGCGCGACCTCGGCGAACAGGCCGATCATCAGGTTGGCCGGGAACGGCCAGGGCTGGCTGGAGTGGTAGCGCACCGAAAGCGTGGTGAGCATGGCCTCCTCGGCGATCTCGCGCGCGCAGGCCTCCTCGATGCTTTCGCCGGGCTCCATGAACCCCGCCAGGGCGGAGAAGCGGCCCGGCGGCCACGAGGCCTGGCGCCCCAGCAGGCAGCGCTCGCCCTGGGTCGGCAGCATGATCACCACCGGGTCGGTGCGCGGGAAATGCTCGTGGTTGCAGACGGTGCAGGTGCGCTTCCAGCCGCCCTCGGTGGCGCGGGTCGGGTTACCGCAGACGCCGCAGTAGCGTGCGCGGCGGCCCCATTCGAACACCGCGCGGGCGGTGGCGGCGACGCCGGCCTCATCCGCGGGCAACTGCAACGCCAGCTCGCGCAGCTGGCCGAAGCGGCCGTGGCCCTCGAGCACGCTGGCCGAGGGATCGCCGGGCGCGTCCACGTCGATGGCGAAGACGGCGACGTCCTCGGCGTCCAGGCCCAGGAACACCCAGTGCGCCTCGCTCTCGGTGATGGCCTCGGCCAGGGACGGCCCGATATAGGCCAGGCGGACCTGATCCTCGGCGACGTCGGTGACCAGGGGGGCGCCGTTCCAGAACACCGCCACCCGCGCCGTCCCGTCCGCCCGCCGCTCGGCGATCCAGGCGGGGTCGACGCGTCGGTAGCTGGCGCGGTCCAGCGGATTGCCGGCGTAGGTGTTGAGCGGTGGGGAGGGCGCCATGGGAGGCCTTCTTTGCTCCGCGCGTTATGGCCGCAGGGACGAGTCGCGCCAAGCCCCAGAGGCCATCCGGCGTGGGCCGTTTCTTTCCGGCCGGGAAAACGGAGTTTGCATTCAATGGCTTAGGTTGTGGTCGGCGGCGAAGTCGGATCCATTTTCGTCGAACGCGCCCTTGGGCGTCTCGTCTCTTGCATGGGCGCGTCCGTCACGCGATATAGGGGGCGGAGGCTGGCGGCGGGCGGAACCCTCGCCAATCCGGTCAGGTCCGGAAGGAAGCAGCCGTAACGAGTTTCGTTTCGGGTCGCTGTCCAGTCTCCACCCTTTCCCTTCGCCGTCGTCGGGCCCTTCGCCGTCGCAGGGCGGCCTCGTTTCTCGACAGGCTCGGGGCGAGGGCCGAAGAGAGGTCTTCGCGAAGGGGTCCAAATCCCTTTATCGTCGCCTCGTCCTGAGCCTGTCGCAGGATTGTCCGGGGGCCGAGCCGCGATGAGCGACGTCGATTTCGATCAAGACGCCGATCTGGGCGAGCCCGATCCGAACACCGACGACATGTTCGGCGCGCCCCCGCCTGCGCCCGCCGCCGCGGCCCCGCCGCCACCCACCGGCGCGGCCTACCAGGTGCTGGCGCGCAAGTACCGCCCGCGCAAGTTCGAGGACCTGATCGGCCAGGAGGCTATGGTCCGCACGCTGGGCAACGCCTTCGCCTCGGGCCGCATCGCCCACGCCTTCATGCTCACCGGCGTCCGCGGCGTGGGCAAGACCACCACCGCCCGCCTGCTGGCTCGGGCGCTGAACTTCGAGTCCGACAGCGTGCACCAACCTTCCATCGACCTGTCGGTCGACGGCGTGCACTGCCGCTCCATCATCGAGGGCCGGCACATGGATGTGCTGGAACTGGACGCCGCCTCGCGCACCAAGGTCGACGAGATGCGCGAACTGCTCGACGGGGTGCGCTACGCCCCGGTGGAGGCGCGCTACAAGGTCTACATCATCGACGAAGTGCACATGCTGTCGACGGCGGCGTTCAACGCCCTGCTGAAGACGCTGGAAGAGCCGCCGCCGCACGCCAAGTTCATCTTCGCCACCACCGAGATTCGCAAGGTGCCGGTGACGATCCTGTCGCGGTGCCAGCGCTTCGACCTGCGCCGGGTCGAGCCCGAGGTGCTGGCGCCCAGCCTGGCGCGAATCTGCGAGATCGAGGGCGCCCAGATCGAGCCCGAGGCCCTGGCCCTGATCTCCCGCGCGGCCGAGGGCTCGGTGCGCGACGGCCAGTCGCTGCTGGACCAGGCCATCGTCCAGGCCGACCGGGGCGAACTGGTCACCACCGCGGTGGTGCGCGACATGCTGGGCCTGGCCGACCGCAGCCAGACCATCGCCCTGTTCGAGGCCGCCATGTCGGGCAAGCCGGCCGAGGCGCTGCAGGGCTTCCGCACCCTGTACGGCTTCGGCGCCGATCCGGCCCAGGTGATGCTCGACCTGCTTGAGCACGCCCATGGCGCGGCGGTGGCCCGCACGCTCGGGCCCGACGCCCTGGTGCTGCCGAGCGAGCAGGCGGCGCGGCTGGCCTCGGTGGGCTCCCAGGTTTCGGCCGGCGCCCTGTCGCGGGTGTGGCAGATGCTGCTGAAGGCCTACGAAGAAGTGCGCCGCGCGCCCCAGCCTTCTGCGGCGGTCGAGATGGCGCTGATCCGCATCTGCTACGCCGCCGACCTGCCCGGTCCGGAAGAGGCGCTCAAGGCGATCCAGCGCGGCGAGGGCGTCGGCGGTGGTGCGCCATCAGGCGGCGGCAGCTCGGCGCCTTCGGGCGGCGGCGGTGGCCTGCGTGCGGTGGCCGGCGGTGGCGGCGGCTATGCCGCCCACGCCAGCGTGCGCCCTGTGGCCCAGCCCGACGCCGCGGTCATGCTGCAGACCTTCGACGACGTGGTGAAGCTGATCGAGGCCAAGCGTGACGTGACGCTGAAGCTCGACGTGCAGCGTTATGTGCGACTGGTGGACTTCAAGCCCGGCGTGATCAGCTTCGAGCCGGCCGCCGGCGCGCCCGCCAACCTGTCCCAGCGCCTGTCCGCGCGCCTGCGCGAATGGACCGGCCAGCGCTGGATGATGGACCTGCAGGTCGGCGGGGCCGAGACCGCCTACGAGGTCGAGCAGAAGGCCGCCCGCGCGGCGCGGCAGAAGATCGAATCCGACCCGTTCGTGGTGGCGATGATGGAGGCCTTCCCGGGCTCGGAGATCGTCGGCATGACCTTCAAGCCGGTGGCCCAGCCGGAGGCTCAGGCGTCGGACGAGGACGGCGCGGACGACTGACGTCCACGCCGCCTGGAGCCACGCCGCCTGGAGCCACGCAGGGGGCCTCAGCCCTTCACGTTCAGCCGTACCAACTGCTCCAGCCCGCCAGGCGTCAGGCGGGCGTGGTCGTTGTCCTTCTCCCGCGACTTGAACACCCCCACCACCAGCGGGCCCGAGCGCGGGCCGCGCGCGACATAGCCCACCGTGCGATAGCCCTGCGGCCCCGGCATGTCGGAGGCGTAGAGGTAGATCAGCTTGGCCCCGGCGTCGGTCACCGCGCCGCCGTGGATTTCGGCGTGGCCGTTGTCGGCGTCGATCTGCAGGTTGGGATAGGGGCCCCAGCCGGTCAGCACCTGGGCGTCGTCGCCCTTGGCGTTCACCGAGATGCCCGGCATGTGCACGCTGGCATTGCCGTTGTCGGCGTCGATATGCAGGCCGGGCAGGTCGATGTGGGCGTGGTCGTGCGACCCGCTATCGCCGTCCTTGTCATCGTCCGCGTCGTCGCCGCCGGTCTCGTTGCCGGCCGATGCATGGGACTTGCCGGCGGTGGGCGGCCCGCCCTCGGCCCTCAGGCCCTGCTGCAGGCTCGACAGGGCGGCCTGGGGATCGCGCCCGTCCAGTTGCAGCAGGCTGAGTTCGATGTGCTCGTCGTCGGGGCCGCTGTAGGTGCAGTTGGTCCCGTCGGCGGATTGCGCGATGCGGGTCAGCTCGTGGATCTCGTCCGGACAGGCCAGGCGATTGACCGTCTTGTACGGGCCGTCGTTGAACAGCCTGGCCATGGGGCTCTTGTGTTCGACCGGGTGGCAGGCGCTCAGCGCCGCGGCCGTCGTCGCCAAGGCCAGGACCCATCCGCAGCGTCGCATCGCCCATCCCCTCGCAAGCTCTCCGCGGCGAAGGCTCTGCGCAGGCGGCCGTCAGGTCCAGTGAAATCGCGTTAAGCGAGCGGCGGCGGGGCGCGGTCGCGAATCCATTGCGACATCAGCCACTTCTCGCCGGCCGTCGGCGGTTCGCCGGCGTGCAGGGTGAGCGGGTCGGGACGATGGTCGAGCCCGACATTGGCGAAGAAGAAGGCGTCGCCCTTGCGGCCGCGATGCTGGAGCCCGACGCGGGGGAAGGCGGTGGCCCCGCCCTCGTAGTCGTCGTTGAGATACAGCAGGAAAGTGGCGATCCGCTGCCCGCGCACGGCCATGTCGCGCACGTGGCCTTCCACCCCGGCGTCGAGATAGTCGCAGTGCTGGGCGAACTGCTGGCCCACGGTGTAGTGCAGCACCTGCACCGGCTCCATGGCCAGCGGCGACAGGCCGGTGATCGAGGCGATCCGCTCGCGCATCAGCAGCATCACCACGTCCACCTGAACCACGTCGAACTCCGCCACGCTGTTGGTGCGCACGTTGTCCTGCCGTGGCGCGCCGGTGGCGGGATCATAGACCGTGGCCGGGCGCATGATGTGGCGGGCGCGGCCGACCAGCCAGTCGCAGGCCAGCGCCGGGGCGAAGCTCTCCACGACCCGCAGGCGCGGCGCTTCGCTGAGGTTCCGTTTGGGCGGAGAGGTCATCCAGGCGGTGACGCTGACCGCGCGGCGCGCCTGTTCCCAGCCGGCCGGACCGGGGTCGGCCTTGCTGATCTGTCCCGACAGCACCCGCAGCTGGCCCTGGGCGCGCTCGGAGCCGAGCTGGGCGGCGCGCATCAGGTATTCCAGCGCCATCGGCCAGTTCTGCGTCAGGCCGGCGCCGGCGGCGGACAAGGTGGCCATCATGGCGTTGGCGTCGGCCCCGCCGGCCTGGGCGGCGCGGGTCAGCAGCGCGACCCCTTCCGCCGGCTTGGCCTCGGCCCCGCGCCCGGCGAGCAGGCGCCCCGCCAGATAGGTCAGGGCCGGGACGTGGTTGGCGTCGGCGGAGCGGCGCAGGGCCTCCATCGCCTCGTCATGGCGGCCCTCGTTGTCGAGCCGATGCGCCAGGTCGAACTGCTCGACGGCGAGGGCGAGGGCTTCACGTTCCTGCTTGGAGCGGGGGATGGTGACGACGGGCGGCTGCATTCCGCTGGTTTAGAACACAGGCCCGCCCGCGGGAAATGGCGGCGTTTCGAAGCGCCGCCGCTGCGCTCAGGTGATGTATCTTACCGACACCGGGTCCGAGGCGGGGAAGGTTTCCTCCAGCCCCTCGTCCAGGCGGGCGTCGTGACGCTTGCGGCGCTCTTCGCGCTGCTTGCGTTCGGCTTCCGCGTCGGCGGCGGGGTCGCGGTCGGGCTCGGGAGGGTGTTCGGAAATCATGGGGTGTCTTCCTTGTAGTGGAGGGCCCGCAGGTCGTCGTCGTCGAGCGAGTTTGATTCCAGGTCCGCGGCGCTGGAGCTGGCTCCGGCGACGTCGGTGAGGTCGCCGGCGAATTCCAGGTCCACCTCGTCGGGATCGCGCGCCTCCAGGCCGTCGATCTCGTCCTCGTCGGCGCCGTCCTCGGCGCGGTCGTCGCGATCGCGCGGATCGCGGTCCCAGTCCTCGCCGTCGTCCTCCAGGTCGTCTTCCTCGAATTCCTCATCTTCGTCCTGGTCGTCACCCTGGGCGCGGGTGGCGTCGTAGACGTCGGGCAGGTCTTCGAACTGCTCCGCGTCTTCGCGGCCGTTTTGGCGGCGCGCCTCGATATTGGTGTTGTCCTCGTCGTAGACCTCGGCCACGTCCTGGGCGTCGCCGTCCGAATCGAGGTCGCCTGGTTCGGCCATGAGAGCACCTCCCGAAGCGCCAGGCCCTGGTCGCGGACCTCTGCGGCTGAGTGGAATCAACCCCAAGGGTGGGCGGGAGTTCCGGTTTTTCGCTACGGTGAAGCTTTAGGGGGAGACATGCGAATGCGCCTTGAGACCCGATCCGCCCGGCCCGAGGACACAGCCGTGGTGTTCGGCTTCATCCGCGAGCTGGCGGAGTACGAGCGCCTGTCCGACTTGGTTTCCGCCACCCCGGACGACATCGCGGCGGCGCTGTTCGGCCCGGCGCCGCGGGCCTTCTGCGAAATCGCCGAGATCGACGGCGAGCCGGTGGGCTTCGCCCTGTGGTTCTACAACTTCTCCACCTTCGTCGGGCGGTGCGGCCTGTATCTCGAAGACCTGTACGTGCGGCCTTCGGCGCGCGGGTCGGGGGCGGGCAGGGCGCTGCTGCGGCGGCTGGCCCAGCGCTGCGTGGCCGAGGGGCTCGGTCGGTTCGAGTGGTCGGTGCTGGACTGGAACGCCCCGGCCATCGGCTTCTACGACCGCCTGGAGGCTGCGAGCCTGGACGACTGGCGCATCCGACGCCTGAGCGGTGAGGCGCTGAAGCGGCTCGCCGAGGGTTGAGCGAGGGGCTGAGCGGTCCTCAGCCGCCTTCGGGCAGGTCCAGCACGCCGTGGATCTTCGGCGGCAGGCCCAGGTGCAGCAGGGCGATGGTGCAGCGGCTCTCCAGCGTGAACACCGCCGCCGCCGCCAACAGGCTGAGCAGGCCGAAGCCGCCGGCCATCACCGTCAGGATCTTGGCGGCGTCCACGAACGGGTCGTGCATGGCCAGGCTCATCAGCGCGCCCGCCAGTCCGGTCAGGGTCGAGAAGCCGAATCCGCCGACGGCGAAGTAGAGCAGGTTCAGCGCCCGCACGATCAGCTTCACCCGCCGGTTGGCCAGCGTCAGGGCCAGGCGGCGGTCGGCGTAGGGCGAGGCGACGGCGTTGTCGTGGCCGTGCAGGTCCGACTGCAGGTCGCGCCACAGGCCGACCGCCAGGTTGTAGCGGATGCTGGCGCCGTTCAGCAGCACCGCCGAGGCGTTGGTCAGGATCGCCGGCCCGGCGATGAACGACAGCGGCAGGAAGGGATTGTCGGCCATGGCGCTCAGTCGTTTCCCTTTGGCGGATAGGCGTGCCGTGTCCCCCACGGACTTTCCACCCAATCCCCGTCGTGATCCTGGCCCAGATAGCCCGGCCCGATCGGCGCCTTGCCGTGGCCGCCCGGGATGTCCAGCACATAGGTCGGCTGGCACAGGCCCGAGACGTCACCGCGCAGCGCCCGCATCAGGGCGTGGCCCTCTTCGATGCTGGTGCGCAGGTGGCTGGTGCCGGGCGCCAGGTCGCCGTGGTGCAGGTAGTAGGGCTTGATTCGGGTCTCGACCAAGGCGCGCATCAGGGCCGTCAGGCTGTCGGGATCGTCGTTGACGCCCTTCAGCAGCACGGTCTGGCCCAGCATGGGCAGGCCGGCGTCGACCAGCCGGGCGCAGGCGGCGCGGGCGGCGGGGGTCAGCTCGCGGGCATGGTTGGCGTGCAGGGCGACATAGACCGCCTGGGTCGGACTTTTCAGCGCCGCCACCAGCTCGTCGGTGACCAGCTCGGGCGCCACCACCGGGATGCGGGTGTGGAAGCGCACCACCTTCACGTGCTCGATCGCCGCCAGCCGGGCCATGGCTTCGCGCAGGCGGCGCGGCGACAGCACCAGCGGGTCGCCGCCGGTGAGGATCACCTCCCAGATCTGCGGGCGGTCGGCGATGTAGGCCAGCGCGGTCTCGAAGGCCTCCGGCGACAGGTTTCCCGCCCCGTCCGGCCCTACCATCTCGCGGCGGAAGCAGAAGCGGCAGTAGACCGCGCAGGTGTGGGTCAGCTTCAGCAGCACCCGGTCGGGATAGCGGTGGACGATCCCCTCGACCGGGCTGTGGGTGTCGTCGCCGATGGGGTCGGCGCGTTCCTCGGGTCGAGTATCGAGTTCCGTGGTTTGCGGCACCAGCTGGCGCGCGATGGGGTCGGCTGGGTCGCAGGCGTCGATCAGTTCCGCCATGGCCGGGGTGATCGCTACCGCATACTGCGCCGCCACCCGCTCGAGGGCCGCGGCCTGCTCGGGCGGGATCAGGCCGGCGTCGGCGAGGTCCTGGGGTTTGCGGAGGGTCTTGCTGGGCACGGTGGGGCGCATATGGCCTGAGACTGGGCGGGCGGCAACTCAAGACCCCTCTCCCCCTGCGGGAGAGGGAGGGGCCCAGCGAAGCTGGGAGGGTGAGGGGTCGCGCTGCGCTGTCCGCTGCAAAGGTCCGTCGACCCCTCATCCTTCCCACATCGCTCGGCGATGCGGGCCCCTTCCTTCTCCCACAAGGGGAGAAGGAGCGCGGATCACTCCGCCACCGGGGTCCACACGGCCTGGTCGATGCGCTGGGCGCCGGTGGCCAGCATCACCAGCCGGTCGAAGCCCAGCGCTGAGCCGCTGGCCTCGGGCATGGCGCCCAGTGCGGTCAGGAAATCCTCGTCGATGGGGTAGCGCTCGCCATAGATGCGCGCCTTCTCGTCCATCTCGAGCCCGAAGCGGCGGCGCTGCTCGGCCGGATCGGTCAGCTCGCCAAACGCATTGGCCAGCTCCACCCCGCAGGCATAGAGCTCGAACCGCTCGGCCACCCGCGGGTCGGCCGCCTTGGGTCGCGCCAGGGCCGCTTCGCTGATCGGGTATTCGCACAGGATGGTCGCGCGGCCCTGGCCCAGGTTGGGCTCGACCCGCTCCACCATCACCCGGCTGTAGACATCGGCCCAGGTGTCGTCCGCGGCCACGCGGAGGCCGGCGGCGCGGGCGGCCGCGGCCAGGGCGTCGCGGTCGGTGGAGCCGTCGGCCGCGGTGGTCGCCAGCAGATCGATCCCGGCGAAGCGATCGAAGGCCTCGGCCACGCTGACACGTTCTGGTTCGGCGAAGGGATCGGCCTCGTGACCGCGGAAGCGGAACGCTTTTGCGCCCGCCGTCTCGGCCGCCAGACGCAGGATCTCGCCGCAGTCGCGCATCAGCGCCTCGTAAGGCTCCTCCACGCGATACCATTCCAGCAGGGTGAACTCGGGATGGTGCAGAGGGCCGCGCTCGCGATTGCGCCACACCCGGGCGAAATCGAAGATGCGCCGCTCGCCCGCCGCCAGCAGTTTCTTGCAGGCGAATTCAGGCGAGGTGTGCAGGTGCATGGCCGTGCGCGCGCCGTCGTGGCCGATGATTTCGGTGGAGAAGGCGTGCAGGTGGGTCTCGTTGCCGGGCGAGACCTGCAACGCCGCCGCCTCGACCTCGATGAAGTCCTGCGCCTCGAACCAGGCGCGGATGGCGGCCTTGATCCGGTTGCGGAGGATCAGCACCGGGCGGCGGTCGCGATGGACGCCGGGGCTCCACCAGGGTGCGACTGAGGCGGACAAAGGGTTCTCCGGTTCGGTTCGGGCCAGCAAGCGGCGCCATGACAGGCTGGCGGCTAGGCCCCCGATCATGATAGGAGGCGCGACCCCCAAGGTTCAGTAGAATCGCAAGGCCGTATCGCAAGGCCGTTTCGGCCCCATTCGACTTGAGGACAAGCTAAGTGAAGGTTTCGGCCAGCTCGCTCCGGAAAGGCAACGCCGTCGACATCGACGGCAAGCTCTACGTCGTCCTGAGCGCTGAGAACATCCACCCCGGCAAGGGTACGCCGGTCACCCAGCTCGACATGCGCCGCATCTCCGATGGCGTGAAGGTGTCGGAGCGCTATCGCACCACCGAAACGGTGGAGCGCGCCTTCGTGGACGAGCGCCCCTACAACTTCCTGTACCAGGACGGCGACGGGTTCCACTTCATGAACCCCGAGACCTTCGACCAGCTGACGGCCGGGGTCGACCTCGTCGGCGACAGCGCCAACTACCTGCAGGACGGCATGACCGTGGACCTGCTGGTGCATGACGGCGTCTGCATCGGCCTGTCGCTGCCGGCCCGCGCCACCCTCGAGGTGGTCGAGACCGAGCCGGTGGTGAAGGGCCAGACCGCGTCGGGCTCCTACAAGCCGGCCATCCTGAACAACGGCGTGCGCAGCATGGTCCCGACCTACATCACCGTCGGCACCCGCATCGTCGTCATGACCGAAGACGGTTCCTACGTGGAGCGCGCCAAGGACTGATCCCTGGCCACCCCCGGCTCGCCCGTCCCTCGGATGAGGGCGGGCGGCTGCAGGGAAACTGATCCCCGCCCACAAGCTTAAGCCGCTTGAGCTGAGCGGCCCTGCGGGCCATACCGCTGGCATGAGCTCTGATCACCTCCAGAGCGGCGGTCTGTCGGCGTTGCTCGCCTATGCCGGGGCGGGCGAGGAAACGGGCCGAAGCCTGCCGCCCGTGCACCTGTGGAACCCGCCGCACTGCGGGGACATCGACATCCGCATCGCCCGTGACGGGACCTGGTTCCACGAGGGCTCGCCCATTGGGCGCGCGCCGCTGGTGCGGCTGTTCTCCTCGGTCCTGCGCAAGGACCCCGACGGCTATGTGCTGGTCACCCCGGTCGAGAAGCTGAAGATCGCGGTGGAGGACGTCCCCTTCATCGCCGTGCGGGTGGATCGTGCGGCGGAGGGACTGCGCTTCGTCACCAATGTCGGCGATGTGGTCACGGCCGGGCCGGAGCATCCCTTGCGCGTCGAGACCGATCCCGAGACCGGCGAGCCCGCGCCCTATGTGCATGTGCGCGGCGGGCTGGAAGCGCGGCTGGCGCGGCCGGTGTTCTACGAGTTGGCCGAGATGGCGAGCCCGCGCGGAGAGGCGATGGGCGTGGAGAGCGGCGGGGCCTGGTTCAGCCTTGGTCCGGGAGCCACGGCGTGACGGCGGTTCCGGCGACCCGGCCCGATCCGTCCGCGCCCCTGGCGGTGCTGGAGCCCTGGATCGCCCAGCGCCTGCATCCGCTCAGCGACTACGATCCGGTGGCGCACCAGATGCGCTCGGACTTCGACCTCAACCCGCACCTGGCGCCGCCGCTGGCGGTCGACGACGTGCTGATGTCGGCGGCGGTGCTGATCGCCCTGGTGGAGCGGCCCGAGGGGCTGAGCGTGATCCTGACCCGCCGCGCCGAGACGCTGAGCCGTCATTCCGGTCAGATCGCCTTTCCCGGCGGCCGGGTGGAGCCGGGAGAGACGCCCTGGGCGGCCGCCGTGCGCGAGGCCCAGGAGGAGATCGCGCTCGACCCGGCGCTGGTGCGGGTGATGGGCCTCGGCGATCCCTACCGCACGGTGACGAGCTTCGAGGTGGTGCCGGTGGTGGGCTTCGTGCGGCCCGATTTCGTGCTGCGCGCGTCCGAGGCCGAGGTGGCGGAGATCTTCGAGACCCCGTTCGCCTTCCTGATGGACCCGGCCAACCACCAGAAGCGCAGTCTCCAGGGGCCGCAGGGCGAGCGGTGCTACTACGCCATGCCCTATGGCGACCGCTTCATCTGGGGGGCGACGGCAGGGATGCTGCGCTCGCTGTACGAGCGGCTGTTTGCGGGCGAGCTCGAAGCTCAGCCGACGTAGCCGGCGGCGCGCTTCAGGCGGTCGTTGATCGCCTCGCCCAACCCTTCGTCAGGGATGGGGGCGATGGCGATGCGTCTGGGCGCGGTGCGGTCCGCCGCGCGCAGATAGGCGAACAGGTTGGCCGCCGCCTCGCGCAGGTCGCCGGTCGGGCTCAGGTTCCACACATTGGGGGCGCCGGCAGGGGCGGCGTCGGCAGGGCCGGGACCGAAGGCGAGATAGGCGTCGTCGGCGCGCGGGGTCTCGACGTTCAGCCGCACCGGGGCGTTGGGCGCGTAGTGCAGGGTCAGCCGGCCGGGTGAGCGAACCTTGTCGTCGCGGATCTCCACCAGCGGCCCGACCACGGCCTGCAGGGCCTCGCGGGTGATTCCGCCGGGACGCAGCAGCGCCACGCCCTGGCGCGTGATGGAGACCACGGTGGACTCCAGCCCCACCTCGCACGGCCCGCCGTCCAGCGCGGCTGCGACCGCGCCCCCGACCTCGCCCAGCGCATCGGCCAGGGTGGTGGGGCTGGGCCGGCCCGAGCGGTTGGCCGAGGGCGCCGCCACCGGGCCGTCGAAGGCGCTCAGCAGCTCCAGCGCCACCGGATGGCCGGGCACGCGCACGGCGACGGTGTCGAGCCCCGCCCGCGCCAGCTCGCTGATGCTGCAGTCCGGCGCGGCCGGCGCCACCAGCGTCAGGGGGCCGGGCCAGAACGCCTGGGCCAGGGCCTCGGCGCGCGCGTCCATGCGGATCAGCCGGGCGGCCGCCTCGGCGCCGGCGACATGGGAGATCAGCGGATTGAACCGCGGCCGGCCCTTGGCCTCGAAGATGCGGGCCACGGCCTGGCCGTCGGCGGCGTTGGCGCCCAGCCCATAGACCGTCTCGGTGGGGATGATGACCAGCTCGCCCCGGCGCAGGGCCTCGGCGGCGGCCAGGATCTCGGCGCTCACCGCGCTCTCTTGGCGACCAGGCGCAGGGTCACCTGGAAGGCCGGCGCCACCGGCGGCGGCGAGCGCCAGGGCCCTTCGCCGATGTGGAAGTCGCGCCGATCCAGGGTCAGGGTCGATTCCACATGGCCGATGTCGCGGTTGATCGTAACCGTGAAGGGCACGCTGGTGTGGCGCTGGAAGCCGCGGATGCGCACGTCGGCCACGGCCTGGTAGCGGCCGGGCGCGACCTGGGTGATCGAGCGGGTGACCAGGGTCGCCTGCGGATGGCGGGCGATGTCCAGCCACTCGGCGTTGGGCAGGGCCTCGTCCTTGATCGGCTGGCCGGTGAGGGCCGATTCGGCGTCGATGGTGATGGTCGCCTTGGAGCCCTGGAGATTGTCGGGGTCAAACGCGATGTGCGCGCTCCAGGAGCGGAACACGCCGTCGAACGGCGCGCCGTCCATCACGCCGCGGAAGGTCAGGCGCGAGGCGGCCTTGTCGATGATCCAGCTTGGCGCGGGCGTTGTCGGCGGCGGAGCAGAGGCGCCGTCCTGGTCGTCGGAGTCGTCGGCCTCGGCGGTCTTGCCCGGCGTCGTCGAACCCGAGGCGGAGGCGTTGGAGTTGGTCGGGTGATGCGGCTGCGGCGCCAGGCGGGTCCACGCCTGCCAGATCAGCACCACGACCAGGGCGACGCCCGCCAAAGCAGCCAGTCCGGCGCGGCGGGAAATCCTCAAGCCGTCGTTCCCTTCTCGTCTCAATCGTCCAACTTTTAATGCGCGTTGGGGGTTGCGGGTATGTTTCAAGTCCCGTTTCCCACCCAGGGTGGACGATTGAACCGCCGCAGTGGTGCTGCGGCAACGCTATTTCTTGAACTCGACCTCAATGTCGATGCTCACCTCGTCGCCGGCGGCGGGGCGATACTTGGTGATTCCATACTGCGACCGCGCGATCGTGGTGTTGGCGGAGAAGCCGAGCCGGGTTTCGTGCTGGGCGTCCTGACCGGCGCCGTTGAACAGCACGTCCAGGTCCACCGGGTGGGTGACGCCGTGGAAGGTCAGGTCGCCCGTCACCTGGCCGCGGCTCTCGATGGTGGGCTTGATCGCGGTGGAGACGAAGTGGATCTGCGGGAACTTGCCCGCATCGAACAACTCCTCGGCGATCTGACGATTGAGCGCCTCATTGCCGCTGTCGATCGAGGCCGGGTCGATGGTCACGTCCAGCTTGGCCCGTTCGGGGTGGACCGGGTCGTAGTTCAGTGTCGCCTGCATCCGGTTGAACCGCAGCGTGGCGTAGGACAGGCCGAAGTGCGACACCCGCATGGTCACGCTCGAATGGGCCGGGTCGAGCGTGTAGACGCCGGCGGGCGCGGTGCTGGAATCGACGGTCTTGACGTCCTGGGCCGCCGCCGGGACGGCGGTCAGGGCGGGCGCGCCCAAAAGCAGGGCGGCGGCGAGCAGGGCGGGGCGCAGCAAGGTCATTTCAGTCTCCGGCGTCCCGCCCTTCGATCCTAGAATTGCGCCAACATGTAGTCGGCCGAGGAAACCTTGAAGTCGCCGCCCTCTTCGACGTTCAGGCTTTCCACCACGCCGTCCTTGGCGATCAGCGAATAGCGCTGCGAGCGCTTGCCCATGCCGAACCTGGAGCCGTCGAGCTCAAGGCCCAGGGCCTGGGTGAAGTCGCCGTTGCCGTCGGCCAGCAGCAGCACCTTGTCGCCGGTGTTCTGGGACTTGCCCCAGGCGCCCATGACGAAGACGTCGTTGACCGAGATACAGGCGATGGCGTCGACGCCCTTGGCCTTCAGCTCTTCGGCCTTGTCGACGAAGCCGGGCAGGTGGCGCGCCGAGCAGGTGGGAGTAAAGGCGCCCGGGACGGCGAACAGGGCCACGGTCTTGCCCTTGAACACCTCGTCGGAGGTGATCGGCTTGGGGCCGTCTTCGGTCATGGTCATGAAGTTGGCCTGCGGCAGCCGGTCGCCCGTCTTGATGGTCATGCCTGTCTCCTTGATGGGGTTGCGTCGCAGATACGGCCCCGCGCAGATCGCGGCAAGCGCAGTCGACATCGGGCGTTCAGGCTCGCATCATAGGACCATGAACCCTCCCGGCGCCGAAAACGGCCAATTCCTGGGCGGCAGGCTCCTGATCGCCATGCCGAGCATCGGCGATCCGCGCTTCGAGCGGACGCTGATCCTGATGTGCGTCCACAACGCCGAGAGCGCCATGGGCCTGGTTCTCAACAATCCGGTCGAGGGCCTGTCGGTGGCGGACCTGCTGGATCGGCTCAGCATCAATTCAACTTCGGGCAGCCGGCTCGGCCAACTGGTGCTGGCGGGCGGCCCGGTGGAACGTGAGCGCGGCTTCGTGCTGCACACCGACGACTTCGCCACCGTTGACGCCACCATGCCGGTGGCCGAGGGGGTGTCGCTGACGCCGACCCGCGAAGTGCTGGAGGCCATGGGCGATCCAGCCCGCCGGCCGCGGCGCTCCGCCCTGGCGCTGGGATGCGCCGCCTGGGGCGCGGGACAACTGGAGCAGGAGATCCGCGACAGCGCCTGGCTGTCCTGCGACGCCGACGAGGAACTGGTGTTCGACGATCACTACGACACCAAGTGGGTCCGGGCCCTGGCCAAGATCGGCGTCACCGTCGACCACCTGTCGAGCCAGGCCGGGCGGGCGTAAGGCGCGAAACGGTGCTGCGTCCTTCTAGACGCCCCCTTGGGGCTCCTCAGGATGACGAGGGTGGGTGTTCAATATCGTTCGTCATGCTGAGGAGCGGCGAAGCCGCGTCTCGAAGCACGCACAGTCCGCCAGCCTTCAGGTCCGCACGCCCGGCTCGTCGCGCACCAGGCCGAACAGCAGGTGGTCGCGCCACTCGCCGTTGATCTTGAGATAGCCGCGGGCGCGGCCCTCCATTTCGAAGCCGGCCTTCAGCAGCAGCCGGCGCGAGGCGATGTTCTCGGGGCAGCAGGCCGCCTCCAGGCGATGCAGGCCCAGGCGGCTGAAGGCGAAGCGGCTGATTTCTTGCACCGCCGACAGGGTGTAGCCCTGGCGCGCATAGGCCTCGCCGGCCCAGTAACCGAGCGCGCCGCTCTGGGCCACGCCGCGCAGGATGTTGCGCAGGGTGATGCCGCCCACCAGCGCGTGGTCGGGCTTGCGGAACACGAAGAAGGCGTAGCCCTGGCCCAGGTCCTGGTCGCGCTGGTACAGCGACAGGCGGCGACGAAACGCCGTGCGGGTCAGGTCATCGGCCGGCCAGGTCGGCTCCCAGGGTTGCAGGAATTCGCGCGAGGCCTGCCTGAGCGCCATCCACTCGGCGAAATCGCCCATCCGCGGCGGACGCAGTCGGACCCGCGCCCCGTCGATGAGCAAACCGGAATCGGCGGAAATCCAGTCCAGGACGGCCATGCTTCAAGGCATACAGGATTCGGTGCAGACCTGTCAGCCTGCGGCGCGCCGCTCCGTGAGACCCTTGCGGGCCAGGGCGTCGGCCCGCTCGTTCATCGGGTGGCCGGCGTGGCCCTTGACCCAGCGCCAGTCCACCTGATGGCGGGCGCGGGCCTCGTCGAGTTCGCGCCAGAGGTCCTCGTTCTTCACCGGAGCCTTGGCGGCGGTCTTCCAGCCGCGCGCCTTCCAGCCCGACAGCCACTCGGTGATGCCCTGGCGCAGGTACTGGCTGTCGGTGTGCAGCTCCACCCGGCACGGCCGCTTCAGCGCCTGGAGCGCGCGGATGGCGGCCATGATCTCCATGCGGTTGTTGGTGGTGTGCAGCTCGCCGCCGCACAGCTCGCGCTGGTTTTCGCCGGAGGTGAGGATCGCGCCCCAGCCGCCCGGACCCGGGTTTCCGCTGCAGGCGCCGTCGGTAAAGATCACAACGTCAGGAGTCATAGGGCGACCTAGACCAGTCCGCCGTCCTTGGGAAGCGCCCGGAAGAAGTCGAGCTTGGCGGCGTATTCGAGCGGGTCCTTCGGCCGCACCAGGGCGCCTGGCGGGGTGGCGGTCCAGTCGATCAGCCGGGTCAGGAAGAAGCGCATCGCCGCCCCGCGCGCCAGGATCGGCAGGCTTGCCCGCTCCTGGTCCGAGAGGGGGCGCAGGGTCTCGTAGCCCTGGATCATGGCCTGGGCGCGGTCGGGGGCGAATCGGCCGTCGCCGTCGAAGGCCCAGGCGTTGAGGCATACCGCCAGGTCGTAGGCCAGGGCGTCGTCGCAGGCGAAATAGAAGTCGATGGCGGCCGAGAACCGCTCGCCGACGAAGAAGACGTTGTCGGGAAACAGGTCGGCGTGGATCGGGCCCGTGGGCAGGCCGGTCGGCCAGGCCTGGGCGAGGTCGCGCAGGTCCCCGCTGATTCGCGCCGACAGGCCGGGTCGCAGGGTGTCGGCCGTGGTGGCCTCGGCGGCGCCGAACATGGCGGCCCAGGTATGCTGGCCCAGGCTGTTCTCGCGCCGATGCGGGAAACCGTCGCCCGCCAGGTGCAGCCGGGCCAGGCCCTCGCCGGCCTGACGGCAGTGCTCGGCGGTGGGATGCTGGACCGAGACCCCGGTCAGGAAGGTGACCAGGGCGGCGGGACGGCCGCGCACGGTCTTCATCATCTCGCCCTGGCGGTCGGCCATGGGCGTGGGGCAGGGGAAGCCGCGTGCCGCCAGCCACTGCATCAGGTCGAGGAAATAGGGCAGGTCGTCGGCCCGCACCCGCCGCTCGTACAGCGTCAGGATGAAGCGGCCGGCCTCGGTCTCCAGCAGGTAGTTGGAGTTCTCGACCCCCTCGGCGATGCCCTTGCAGGACAAGGGCGCGCCGAGGTCGAAGTCGGCCAGCAGCGCCGCCAGGTCGTCCTCATCGATGTTGGTGTAGACGGCCAAGGCTTCAGACCCCCGCGGCAGGGCGGAAGGACTGGGGTGCGGACGTTCCCCACCTTCCGCTCATCCCCGCGAAGGCGGGGATCCAGATTCATTCTGGTCCGGCGGCAGGCTTCACCTGGATCCCCGCCTTCGCGGGGATGAGCGGAAGGTGGGGATGCAGGCTTCCTCCCCGCGCCGTCGCAGAGGTTAGAGGCTACGCCTACTCCACCAGCACCCGCGGCAGCTTGAAGATCACCGTCTCGCGGGCGGTTTCCTCGGTGGTGATCGACAGGTCGAAGCGCTGGGACAGCCAGTCGATCACGCCCTCAACCAGCACTTCCGGCGCGCTGGCCCCGGCGCTGAGGCCGAGGGTGTTGACGCCCTCGAACCAGGCGGGCTCGATCATGTTGGCGTCGTCGACCAGCTTGGCGTCGTGGGCGCCGGCCTTCATGGCCACCTCGACCAGGCGCTGGGAGTTGGACGAGGTGCTGGAGCCCACCACCAGCACCAGATCGCAGCCCGGGGCCAGGGTCTTGATGGCTTCCTGGCGGTTGGTGGTGGCGTAGCAGATGTCGCGCCCGTGCGGGCCGACGATGTTGGGGAAGCGCGCCTTCAGCGCCGAGATGATGTCGGCGGTGTCGTCCATCGACAGGGTGGTCTGGGTGACGAAGGCGAGTTGGTCGGGATCGCGCGGCTCGAACATGGACACGTCCTCGACGGTCTCCACCAGCTTGATGGTGCCGTCGGGCAGCTGGCCCAGGGTGCCGTCGACCTCGGGGTGGCCGGCGTGGCCAATCAGCACGATCTCGCGGCCCGCGACGTGGTGCCGCTCCGCGTCGAGGTGAACCTTGGACACCAGCGGGCAGGTGGCGTCGAGATAGAACATCTGGCGGCGCTCGGCCTCGGCCGGGGCCGACTTGGGCACGCCGTGGGCGGAGAACACCACCGGACGATCGTCGGGGCATTCGTGCAGTTCTTCCACGAACACCGCGCCCAGTTCGCGCAGGCGCGCCACCACGTGATGATTGTGGACGATCTCGTGGCGCACATAGACCGGCGCGCCATACTTCTGGATCGCCCGCTCGACGATCTGGATGGCGCGATCGACCCCCGCGCAGAAACCCCGCGGGTTGGCGAGGACGACGGTGAGGGCGCGGCGGATGGGAAGGATCGCGTTCATGGGCGCAAGGTAAGGTGCAAGCGCCTCCGGCGCCAGCGCGTCGCAGCGCCTTTCGTTGCGACCAATAGGGTATAAGCGTAGAAGACCCTCGAATGCGCGACATTCGCGCCCGCCCACGTCTCCGGTGTCACATGCGTCGTCCGCTCACCCTTGGCCTCAGCCTGCTGCTGTTGGCAGGTCTTCCCCTCGCCAAGGCCTACGCCCAGTCTCAGGACCAGGACGACCAGCGTCGTCAGGCCCAGGCCGACGAGGACGCGAAGAAGAAGAAGAAAGACAAGGACTGGAAGGTCGAGCAGGCGCCGCTGCCCAGCAGCAATGCGGCCGGCCCCTGTCCGTTCGCCAAGGCGCTGTACGACGCCAGCCGCTATGTCGAACTGAAGGACGGCGACGAGAACCCGTCCTCGGTCGGCTACACCGGCGAGATCGAGCACGTGGTGGCGACCTGCGAATACAAGGGCGTTGAGCCGATCAAGGTCCACCTCGGCGTCGGCTTCCAGTTCGGCAAGGGTCCCCAGGCCAAGGGCGCGCACAAGGAATACCGCTACTGGGTGGCGGTGACCGTGCGCAACCTGGCCATCCTGGACAAGCAGTACTTCACCGTCGCGGCCGACTTCCCCAAGGGCGTCGACCGCGTGGCCTATGCCGACCACCTGGCCGACATCGTCATCCCGCGCACCAAGGCCAGCGTCAGCGGCACGAACTTCGAGATCCTGGTGGGCTTCGACGTCACCCCGCAGATGGCCGAGTTCAACCGCATGGGTAAGCGCTTCCGCCCCAACGCCTATGGCGAAGCGGCCCAGACGGCCTCCAATTCCGGAACGACCAAGACCAAATGAGCGATCTTAAGCGTCGGCTGTCGGAGGCGACCCGAGCCGCCTTCGAGGCCGAGGGGCTTCCGGGCGAGCGGGCGGGGGTGACTCCGTCCGACCGGCCCGACCTTGCCGATTTCCAGAGCAACGGCGCCCTGGCCGTGGCCAAGGCCGCTAAGGCGAACCCGCGCGAGATCGCCGGGCGCATCGCCGCGCGGCTGGAAGGCGACGCGCGATTCGAGGCGGTGGAGATCGCCGGACCGGGCTTCATCAACCTGAAGGTGGCTCAGAGCCTGCTCACCACGCGGGCGACCGAGATCGAGGGCGGCGCCCTGGCCGGGGCCTCGGCGGTGGAGCAGCCGCGCCGGGTGCTGGTGGATTTCGGCGGCCCCAACGTGGCCAAGCCGATGCACGTGGGGCACCTGCGCGCCTCGATCATCGGCGAATCGCTCAAGCGCATCTTCCGCTTCCGCGGCGACGAAGTGCTGGGCGACGCCCACTTCGGCGACTGGGGCTTCCAGATGGGGCTCCTGATCACCGCGTTGGGCGAGGCCGATCCGTCCTCGCCGTTCCTGGCCGAGGGCGACGGACCGTTCCCGGCCGAGAGCCCGGTGAGCCTGGAGGACCTGGAGCGGCTGTATCCGCAGGCCGCCGCCCGCGCCAAGGCCGAGCCCGAGTTCCGCGACCGCGCCCGCCGCGCCACCGCCGAGCTGCAGGCTGGCCGTGCCGGTTACCGGGCCCTGTGGCGGCACTTCGTGGCCGTCAGCCGCACCGCCCTGCAGCGCGAGTTCCACGCCCTCGGCGTCGACTTCGACCTGTGGAAGGGCGAGAGCGACGCCGATCCGCTGATCCCGGGCATGGTCGAAGATCTCAAGGCTCAGGGCCTGCTGGAACTGGACCAAGGGGCCCAGATCGTCCGGGTGGCGCGTGAGGGCGAGACCAAGAAGAAGAAGCTGGACGACGGCACGGTCGTGGTCGTGCCCAGTCCCGATCCTCTGCTGGTGGTCTCCTCGGAGGGATCGGCCATGTACGGCACCACCGACCTGGCCACCATCGTCGACCGCCGCCAGAGCTTCGATCCGCACCTGATCCTCTACGTGGTGGACCAGCGCCAGGCCGACCACTTCGAGCAGGTGTTCCGCGCCGCCTACCTCGCCGGCTATGCCGAAGAGGGCGCGTTGGAGCACATCGGCTTCGGCACCATGAACGGGACCGACGGCAAGCCGTTCAAGACCCGCGAGGGCGGTGTCTTGAAGCTGCACGACCTGATCCAGACCGCCACGGCCAAGGCCAGCGACCGCCTGCACGAGGCGGGGCTGGGGGCGGAACTGCCGGCCGAGGAGTTCGAGGCCACGGCGCACAAGGTGGCGGTGGCGGCGCTGAAGTTCGCCGACCTGTCGAACTATCGCGGCACCAGCTACGTGTTCGACCTCGACCGCTTCACCAGCTTCGAAGGCAAGACCGGGCCGTACCTGCTGTACCAGGCGGTGCGGATGAAAAGCCTGCTGCGCAAGGCCGAGGACCAGGGCGCGGTCCCTGGCCAGATCGTCGTGGCGGCGGCGGCGGAGCGCGAGCTGGCCCTGGCGCTGGACGCCTTCGACTCTGCGGTGCAGGAAGCCTATGACAAGCGCGCGCCGAGCTTCGTGGCCGAGCACGCCTATCGCCTGGCGCAGACCTTCTCGCGTTTCTACGCCGCCTGCCCGGTGCTGGCGGCGGAGAGCGAGGCGGCCCGCGCGTCGCGCATCGCCCTGTGCCGCGCGACGTTGAAACAACTGTTGTGCGCTCTCGAGCTTCTCGGGATAGAGACGCCGGACCGGATGTAACGCCGCGCCAGGGGCGCGCCGAGCTAAGGGGATGACGATGCGATTCACCAAGGACCACGAGTGGGTGCAGGTCGAGGGCGACGTGGCCACCGTGGGCATCACCGCCTACGCCGCCGGGCAACTGGGCGACGTGGTGTTTGTGGAACTGCCGGAAGTGGGCAAGTCGCTGAAGACCGGCGACAACCTGGCGGTGGTCGAGAGCGTGAAGGCGGCCTCCGACGTCTACGCCCCGATCACGGGCGAGGTGGTGGAAGCCAACGCCGCTTTGGGCAGCACCCCGGAAACGGTCAGCGAGCAACCCGAGGGCGCTGGCTGGTTCGCCAAGCTGAAGCTGGCCAATCCGGCTGAAGTGGACGCCCTGATGGACAAGGCCGCCTACGAGGCCTTCCTGCAGACCCTCTGAGGGTCTGCGCGGCCGGCGGCGCCCGAGCATTTTTGAGTCTGTTCGAATCAAAAATGCTCGAGGCTCTAAGGAAGGAGAGCATGATAGTCGCCGAAACCAGCCTCCACTTTCGGCTATCATGTTCTAGATGATCTACCGTCTGCGCCGCCTGGTGCGCGCCATCATTGTCGGCTTCGGCTTCGTGCTGATGCTGGTCGGACTGGTCGGGGCCTTCCTGCCGACCCACCTGGCGGGGTTCCTGCTGGTGCTGGGCCTGATCCTGGTGCTGAGGAACTCCATCCGCTGGCGGCGGCGCTTCATCATCATGCAGCGCCGCTATCCACGCTACGGCTATCCGCTGCGCCGGCTGTTGCGCGGCGAGGTGTGGCCGGTGATCTGGCACGAGATGCTGCGCAGCGAGCGGATGTTCATTCCCCGCCGCTTCCATCGCCTGCGCCGCTGGCGCATGGCGCTGCAGCGTCGGAAGCCAAACATTACCGACGTTTAATCTAGCGGCCGCTTGCCCGCCCCCACCCCCAAGATACGGTGACGCCCTTCTGTAGGGGAGGGGCGAGAATGCGTGGGTTATTCGCCGCTGCGGCCATGGTCGCGGCGTTGTCGGGTCAGGCGTTTGCTGGGGCGGCGTCGGCCCAGGCGCCGGAGGGACCGGCGCGGACCTTCCAGCCCAAGGACCTGTTCGCCCTCGAATACGCCGCCGATCCGCAGATCCGGCCCGACGGCGGCATGGTCGCCTATGTGCGCACCAGCTTCGACATCATGCTCGACCGGGCGCGGCGTTCGATCTGGCTGGTCGACACGGCCACCGGCGCCCAGCAGCCCATGGCCAACAACACCTTGTCGCAGTCGCGCCCGCGCTGGTCGCCGGACGGCAAGCGCCTAGCCTATGTCGCCGCCGGCGACGACGGCCGGCCGCAGCTGTTCGTGCGCTGGATCGCCACCGGCGCCGTCGCCCGCGTCGCCAACCTGCCGGACGCCCCGGGCGACCTGGCCTGGTCGCCGGACGGCAGCCGCATCGCCTTTTCCATGCAGGTTCCCAGCGAACCGGTGCGCCTGGGCGCGCCCCTGGCCAAGCCGGAAGGCGCCAAGTGGGCCGAGCCGCTGAAGATCATCACCCGCGTGCACTATCGCGAGGACAACGAGGGCTATCTCAAGCCCGGTTTCGACCACCTGTTCATCGTCTCGGCCGAAGGCGGGCAGCCGCAGCAGCTGACTTTCGGCGACTATGACGACGGCGGGCCGATCTCCTTCACCCCCGACGGGCGCAGCCTGGTCTTCACCTCCGCGCGGGAGAAGAACTGGGAGCTGGATCCGCTCAATTCGGAGATCTTCCAGCTGAACCTGGCCGACGGGGCGGTGACCGCCCTGACCCATCGCGCCGGCCCCGACCAGGGCGCGACCGTGTCCAAGGACGGCAAGAAGATCGCCTGGGTCGGCTTCGACGACAAGCAGCGCGGCTATGAGAACAACCGCCTCTACGTCATGGACCTGAACGGCGGGACGCCGAAGTCGCTCACCGACGGCTTCGACCGGGCGGTGGAGCAGCCGCACTGGGCGACCGACGGGCGCAGCATCTACTTCAGCTATGCCGACCACGGCGTGACCAAGGTCGGCCGCATCACCCTGGACGGCCACATCCAGACCGTGGCCGAAGGCCTGGGCGGGTCCGAGCTGGATCGGCCTTACAACGGCGGCGCCTATACGGTGGCCGACAACGGGACCGTGGCCTTCACCATGGGCGACGCTGCCCATCCGACCGACCTGGGCGTGGCGAAGGCCGGGGCTGCGCCGCGGCGGCTGACGGCGCTGAACGCCGACCTGTTCGCCGGCAAGACGCTGGCCAATGTCGAGCACGTCAGCGTGCCGTCCAGCTACGACAAGCGGGCCATCGACGCCTGGGTCATGACCCCGCCGGGCTTCGATCCCTCGCACAAGTACCCGATGATCCTGGAGATCCACGGCGGCCCGTTTTCGGCCTATGGCCCGAACTTCGCCTCGGAACTGCAGCTCTATGCGGCGGCCGGCTACGTGGTGGTCTACGCCAACCCGCGCGGCTCGACCTCGTACGGCGACGAGTTCGCCAACCTGATCAACGACAACTATCCGAGCCAGGACTACGACGACCTGATGAGCGTGGTGGACGCCACCATCGCCAAGGGCTTCGTCGATCCGGACAACCTGTTCGTCACCGGCGGCTCGGGCGGCGGCCTGCTGACCTCGTGGATAGTCGGCAAGACCCACCGCTTCAAGGCGGCGGTGGCGCAGAAGCCGGTGATCAACTGGACCAGCGAAGTGCTGACCGTCGACGCCTACAGCTTCATGGCCAAGTACTGGTTCGGCAAGATGCCGTGGGAGGACCCGCAGTACTACTGGCGGCGCTCGCCCCTGTCGCTGGTGGGCAATGTGACCACCCCGACCATGCTGATGGTGGGTGAAGAGGATCATCGCACCCCGCCCAGCGAGGCCGAGCAGTTCTTCGACGCTCTGCAACTGCGCGGCGTGCCCACCGCCATGATCCGCGTGCCGGGCGCCTCGCACGAGGCCCTGGCCGAGCGGCCCTCGCAGGAAGCGGCCGAAGCGGCGGCGATCCTGGCCTGGTTCGGCCGCTACCGGACCGACGCGCAGCACTGAGCTTCGCCCTTAGCCGCGCTTCCCGCCCCCTCGAAGGGGGCGGGGCAGGGGTGGGGGTGTAGCTGCTACGGTCTAAAGATCGGTTCCGGGAGGCGGGGCCTCAAGCGTCCCGATCGTCTGGCGCTCTGCACTCACCCCCATCCCCGCCCTTCCCCCTTCGAGGGGGAAGGGAGTTGGTTAGATCCTGCGGGGTGTTGATGTTGTCGAAGGCGCGGGCGTCGTCGAAGCCGACCTCCACCGCGCCGAGACCGGCGAGCACCTTGCGGATGGCGGGATGCTCGCCGCCCGCCAAGGCGGCCTGCACCGCCTCCAGCCGGTCGCAGCGCCACAGGGTGCAGAGCGGCTGCAGCCCTTCAGTCGTGCGCGCCGTCGCGGCTCCGGCCTCGGGCGTCAGCGCCTGGGCCAGGCGCGAAACCAGGTCGGCCGGCAGGAAGGGCGTGTCGCAGGGCGCGCTCACCAAGAGTTCAGCGCCCGCTGCCCGCGCCCAGGCCAAGCCGGCCTTCACCCCTGACAACGGCCCGTCCGGATCGCCCGGGGCGTCGGGCAGCAGCGGCAGGCCGTGCTCGGCGGCGAAGCGGGCGGCCCAGCGTTCGGGCGGAGCGTTGACGGCGAGCGCCGCCACGTGGGGCGTCAGGCCGTCGGCGATGCGCGCCAGCATGGGCCGGCCGTCGATCTCGGCGGCGGCCTTCTCGCGGCCGAAGCGGCTGGAGCGGCCGCCGGCCAGGATCAGGCCGTGGATCGTCACGACAGCACGATCCGCTCCGGGTGGGTGAAAACCTCGAACCCGTCCCTGCGCGCCACGGCCACCAGGGTGATGCCGGCGGCCTCGGCGGTCTGCACGGCGAAGGCGGTGGGGGCCGAGACGGCGATCAGGATCGGCGCGCCGATCACCGCGGTCTTCTGCACCATCTCCACCGAGACCCGGCTGGTCAGCAGCACCGCGCCGCGGTCGCCGGCGTGGCCCGCGCGGGCCAGGGCGCCGGCCAGCTTGTCCAGCGCATTGTGCCGGCCCACGTCCTCGCGCAGCGCGATCAGCCCCGCACCGGGGGTCCAGAAACCGGCGGCGTGGACGGCGCGGGTGCGTGCGCCCAACGCCTGGGCCGGGTCCAGCTCGGCCATGGCGGCCAGGATCTCCTGGGGCGACAGGCGCAGGTCGCCGGTCACCTTTGGCGGGACGCGCGCGGCCTCGGCCAGGCTGTCGATGCCGCAGAGGCCGCAGCCGGTGGGGCCGGCCATCCGCCGCCGCCGCGCCGTCATCGCCTGGCTGAGGCCGGCGGTCAGCCACATGCGCGCCTCGATCCCCAGCTCGTTTTCGACGATCTCGATGTCGCGGATGTCGGCGGCCGAGCTTACCACGCCCTCGGTCAGGCTGAGGCCCAGCGCGAAATCTTCCAGGTCCAGTGGCGTGGCCATCATCACCGCATAGGTGGAGGCGTCGTAGGTCAGGGCGATCGGGACCTCTTCAGGGATCTCCCGCGAGCCCTGTTCGTTGTCTCCGTCGCGCCAGCGAAGGCGGGGCCATGGGGTTGCGCCGCAGGTCAATCGACAGCATCCTCTTTGGCGGATTTAGGGGTTAATATCCGTCTCAAGACGGTTTGTCGCGGCAAGTCATACCCCGTGATCCCGCAAAATTGCTTTGCAGGGGGGAATTTTCCCCTATTGCTCGCCGGCTCACAGTTCATAGTTCTTCAGTTTCTATCGCGCGCGAGGCCATCATGACCCAACGCATGTCGGAGTTCGTCACTGTCCATCAGGCGGCCCCCAATAAACGGGCTGTGAGCGAGCGCGCGCACGACTTCAACGAGATTTACGCCGGCTATATCAGCCCGCAAGGCGGCAAGCAGGCTTCGCGCTGCTCGCAGTGCGGTGTGCCGTTCTGCCAGACCGGCTGCCCGCTGCAGAACAACATCCCCGACTGGCTGCGCCTGGCCGCCGAAGGCCGGATGCAGGAGGCCTGGCGGCTGTCGGAGGCCACCAGCGCCCTGCCGGAGGTGTGCGGCCGCATCTGCCCGCAGGACCGCCTGTGCGAGGGCTCTTGCGTGCTGGAGCAATCCGGCTGGGACAGCGTCACCATCGGCGCGGTGGAGCGCCACATCAGCGACACCGCCTGGGAACAGGGCTGGATCGCGCCCATCGTCCCGTCGGCGGAGAAGGCCCAGTCGGTGGCCATCATCGGCGCCGGGCCGGCCGGGATCGCCGCTGCCGACTGGCTGCGTCGGCTGGGCTACCAGGTGACCATCTACGACCGCTACGACCGCGCCGGCGGCCTGCTCACCTATGGCATTCCCGGCTTCAAGCTGGAGAAGCCGGTGGTCGAGCGCCGCACCCAGCGCCTGGCCGATAGCGGCGTGCAACTGGTGTTGAACTTCGAGGTCGGCCGCGACGCCACCTTGGACGAACTGCGCGCGCGCCATGACGCGGTGTTCGTCGCCACCGGCGTCTACGCCGCCCGCCGCCTGACCGGCCCGGGCGTGGGTTCCGACAGCGTCGTGCGGGCGCTGGACTACCTGATCGCCTCCAACCGCCTGGGCTTCGGCGACGCCGTGCCCGCGTACGACAGCGGCCAGCTCGATGCGGCCGGCAAGGACGTGGTGGTGGTCGGCGGCGGCGACACGGCCATGGACTGCGTGCGCACCGCCGTGCGCCAGGGCGCGCGCTCGGTGGTTTGCCTGTACCGGCGCGACCGCCACAACATGCCCGGCTCTCGCCGCGAGGTGGCCCATGCCGAGGAGGAGGGCGTGCGCTTCGAGTGGCTGGCCGCGCCCAAGGCGATCCACGGCGACGCCCAGAGCGTGGACCACGTGCGCGCGGTGCGCATGCGCCTCGGCCCGCCCGACCTCAGCGGCCGCCGCTCGGTGGAGGAGGTCCACGGCGAGGAGTTCGACGTGCCGGCCCAGCTGGTGATCGAGGCCCTGGGCTTCGAGCCCGAGGACCTGCCGACCCTGTTCGGCGCGCCCGAGCTCAAGGTCAGCCGCTACGGCACGCTCAGCGTGGACGAGAACGCCATGACCAGCCTGCCCGGCGTGTTCGCCGGCGGGGACATCGTGCGCGGCGCGTCGCTGGTGGTCTGGGGCGTGAAGGACGGCCAGGACGCCGCCCTGTCCATCGACCGCTACCTGCGCGAAGCCGCCCAACCGTCGCCCAGCGACGTTCAAGTTCAAGAGGTGGCGGCATGAGCCACGACGTCCGTAAGTACCTGGAAGACCGCGAACGCCTGATCGCGGGCAATGCCTACGACCCCGCCTCCGAGCGCGACGCCTGCGGCGTCGGCCTGGTCTGCGCCATCGACGGCAAGCCGCGCCGCGAGGTGGTCGAACTGGCCATCGCCGCGCTTAAGGCGGTCTGGCATCGCGGCGCGGTGGACGCCGACGGCAAGACCGGCGACGGCGCCGGGGTCATGGTCAGCGTGCCCCAGGCCTTCTTCGCCGAGCACGTGGCCCGCATCGGCCACAAGCTGCGCCCGGGCTCGATCGCGGTCGGCATGATCTTCCTGCCGCGCACCGACCTGGCCGCGCAGGAGCTGGCCCGCACCATCGTCGAGAGCGAGGTGCTGCGCTTCGGCTTCTACATCTACGGCTGGCGCCAGGCCCCGATCGACAGCTCGGTGCTCGGCGAGCGCGCCGCCGCCGTGCGCCCCGAGATCGAGCAGATCATGCTGGCGCCGCCGGAAGGGCTGGAGGGCGAGGCGCTGGAGCGCGCCCTGTACCTGTGCCGCCGGCGCATCGAGCAGCGGGTGGAGCAGGCCAAGCTGCCGGGCTTCTACATCTGCTCGCTGTCGGCCAAGTCGCTGATCTACAAGGGCATGTTCCGCTGCGGCGACGTCGACGCCTTCTATCCCGACCTGCGCGACCCGCGGTTCGAGGCGGCGGTGGCGATCTTCCACGCCCGCTACTCCACCAACACCTTCCCCGAGTGGCGGCTAGCCCAGCCGTTCCGGATGCTGGCGCACAACGGCGAGATCAACACCGTGCGCGGCAACATCAACTGGATGCGCAGCCACGAGATCCGCATGACCGCGGACGCGTTCGGCGAGCACGGCCAGATCGTCAAGCCGGTGGTGCAGCCGGGCGGGTCGGACTCCGCGGCGCTCGACAACGTCTACGAGATGCTGGTGCGCGCCGGGCGTCCGGCGCCCATGGTCAAGGCGCTGCTGATGCCTGAGGCCTGGTCCTCGGACGCGGCGGGCGGCTGCATGAGCCAGGCGCACCAGGCGCTGTACGCCTACTGCAACGCGGTGATGGAGCCGTGGGACGGGCCAGCGGCGGTCTGCGCCACCGACGGCCGCTGGGTGGTGGCGGGCAAGGATCGCAACGGGTTGCGCCCGCTGCGCGTGACCGAGACCGTCGACGGCCTGCTGATCGTGGGCTCGGAAGCGGGCATGACCGGGGTGGGCGATGATCGCATCGCGCGCCGCCTGCACGTCTCGCCCGGCCGCATGATCGCGGTCGACCTGCAGGCCGGCCGCCTGTTCGGCGAGATCGAGCTGATGGACGAGCTGGCGCACGCCCATCCGTTCACCCGCTGGCTGGAGAACATGGTCGACCTGGAGGCCCTGATCGGCCCCGGGCCCGAGCCGCGCCGCTTCCACGGCGACGCCCTGGCGCGGCGCCAGGCCGCCGCCGGCATGACGCTCGAGCAGATCGAGATGATCGTCGACGCCATGGCGCTGGACGGCAAGGAAGCCATCGGCTCGATGGGCGACGACAGCCCGCTGGCGGTGCTGTCCAGCCGTCCGCGGCCGCTGAGCGACTTCTTCCGCCAGAACTTCGCCCAGGTGACCAACCCGCCGATCGACCCGCTGCGCGAGGCGGCGGGCATGAGCCTGAAGACCCGGTTCAAGAACCTCGGCAACATCCTGGCCCAGGACGAGGGCCAGACCGACGTGTTCGTGCTCGACAGCCCGGTGATCACCACCGGCATGTACGAGCGCATGCTGGGCATGTTCGGCGAGAGCCGGGTGGCGGTGATCGACTGCACCATGCCGACGCCTGCGCCCGAGGCGCGCCCGGGCGACGCGCTGCGCGCCGCGCTGGACCGCATCCGCAACGAGGCGGTGCACGCCATCCGGGGCGGCGCGGCCCAGATCGTCCTGACCGACGAGAAGGGCGACGCCGAGCGCATCCCGCTGCCCATGATCCTGGCCACCGGCGGCGTGCACGCCCGCCTGGTCGACGAGGGGCTGCGCTCCTACGTCTCGATCATCGTCCGCTCGGCCGGGGTGTTCGACAGCCACCAGCACGCGGTGATGGTCGGGGTCGGGGCCACGGCGGTGAACGCCTACCTGGCCCAGGAGACCATCCAGGACCGGCTGGAAAAGGGGCTGTATCCGGGCAAGACGCTGCGCGACGTGGTGCTGAACTTCAAGCACGCCATCGAGGCCGGCCTGCTCAAGAT
>FSXV01000023.1_pt1 | contig 39007 bp, 39 predicted proteins | sample 1638401 | NCBI WGS metagenome assembly FSXV01 (sample SAMEA3914788, study PRJEB12502) | metagenome | biome: forest; material: soil | place: Canada | collected 2011-07-03 | depth 0.1 m | reverse complement strand
GTGTAGACCGGGATGCGCGCCGAGCAGGTCATCAGCGGCGCCACCAGGATGGTGGTCAGGCGGTCGCGTTTGCTGTCGATCACCCGCGCGCCCATGATCCCGGGGATGGCGCAGGCGAAGCTGGAGAGCAGCGGGATGAAGGCGCGCCCGTGCAGGCCCGCGCCGCCCATCACCCGGTCCATCATGAAGGCCGCCCGGGCCATGTAGCCGAAGTCTTCCAGCAGGATGATGAAGGTGAACAGGATCAGGATCTGGGGCAGGAACACCAGCACACTGCCCACCCCCGAGATCACCCCATCGACCAGCAGGCTGCGCAGCACGCCGTCAGGCATGACCTGGGTGAGCAGCACGCCCAGGTGATCGAAGCCGCCCTTGATCAGGTCCATGACCGGCTGGGCCCAGGTGAACACCGCCTGGAACATCAGGAACAGCACCGCCAGCAGGATGGCCGTGCCGGCGATGGGGTGCAGCAGCACGCCGTCGAGCTTGCCCGTCAGGGTGTCGGGCCGGGTGGGCGGGGCGACGCAGGCCCTGCGGATGCGCTCGCCCTCGCGGTGGGCGGCGCGCAGTTCGGCCGGCGACGGCTCATGCCAGTGGGGCGCCTCGTGGGCCTCGGCCGAGAGGCTGCGCACCGCCGCGAGCAGGGCGTCGAGGCCGCGCTTGCGGGTGGCGACGGTGGTGACCACCGGCATGCCCAGCTCGCGCGACAGCCGTTCGGTATCGATGCGCCAGCCCTGGCGCTCGGCGATGTCGAACATGTTCAGCGCCAGCACCATCGGCCGGCCCACCGACTTCAGCTCCAGCGCCAGGCGCAGCACCAGGCGCAGGTTGGTGGAGTCGGCCACGCAGACGATCACGTCCGGCGGCGCCTCGCCCGGGAAGCGGCCCAGCACCACGTCGCGGGTGACGGCCTCGTCGGGGCTGCGGGCGCGCAGGCTGTAGGTGCCGGGCAGGTCGACCACGCGGCCGCGCCAGCCGTCGGCGGCGGCGACCGGGCCCTCCTTCCGCTCGACGGTGACGCCGGCGTAGTTGGCCACCTTCTGGCGGGCGCCGGTGAGGGCGTTGAACAGGGCGGTCTTGCCGCAATTGGGCGCGCCGACCAGGGCGATGCGCGGGACCGCGGTCTGGGCCGAGGGCTCGGGACGAACGCTGTCGATGACGGTCGGGGCGATGACCTCAGGCTCGCCCCCAAGCTCCATGGCGGGGGCGTCCAGGTCGGTCTCGAGGCTCATTCCGCGGCCTGGAGGAAGGCGGGCTCGGCCGCTTCAGCGCGCACCATCACCGCCTCGGCCTCGCGCCGGCGCAGCGCCACGCGCATGTCGTCGAGCCGCACCGCGATGGGGTCGCGGCCGATGGCGCCTTCGTGCAGGATCTCAACCCGCGCACCTTCGACGAAGCCGATCTCCAGCAGCCGGCGCTCCAGCTCGGCCCCATCGAGGCCGCCCGGAATAGCGGTGACGCCAAGGCCGACGACCACGCCGGCGAAGCCCCGCCGCCGCGATCCGAGCGAGGTCACGTCCGAGGACGAGGCGGACCCGTCCGGCCCTGCAAACACACCGACGCGCACTGGAATGAACGGCCTCCCGAGCCAATCGCGAGTGACTATCAATATCTGACCGAACCGCAGCCGGCGCAAGAGCCTGCGACCGGACGCCTTTCCAGAAGCCTATCTATGCCAGAAGCCTATCTAGGACGGGCGGGCTATCAGCGGGCCCGCAGGTCGCAGACATCGGAGAGTGAGTATGAAGGTCGGCGTGATCGGACTGGGCGCGATGGGAACCGGGCTGGCGGACAGCCTGCTGCGCGCCGGGCACGAGGTGACGGTGTGGAACCGCTCCAAGGGCCCGGTGGACGCGCTGAAGGCCAAGGGGGCCCAGGCCGCCGAGACGCCGGCGGAGGCCTTCCAGGGCGACGTGGCCGTGACCATGCTGGCCAATGACGAGGCCATTCGCGAGGTGATCCTGGATGCGGGCGTGCTGAACCACGCCGCGCCGGGCCTGACCCACCTGGTCAGCGCCACCATCTCGGTCGCGCTCGCCCGCGAGCTGGAGCAGGTCCACGCCAAGGCCGGGGTGACCCTGGTCAGCGCCCCGGTGCTGGGCCGGCCCGACCTGGCCGAGAAGGGCCAGCTGAACGTGCTGGCGGCCGGGGCCGAGGCCGACATCGCCACGGTGCAGCCGGTGCTCGACGCCATCGGCCGCAAGACCTGGACCATGGGCGAGCAACCGCACATGGCCAATGTGGCCAAGCTGGCGGCCAACTTCATGATCGCCGCCACCATCGAGACCCTGGCCGAGGCCTTCGCCTTCGCCGAGAAGCTCGGGCTGGATCCGTGGCAGTTCTTCGAGATGGCCACCGGCACGATCTTCGGCGCCCCGGTCTTCAACATCTATGGCGCGCTGATCCTCGACCGCACCTTCGAGCCGGCCAAGTTCAAGCTGAAGCTGGGGCTGAAGGACGTGCGGCTGGCGCTGGCCGCCGGCGAGGCCGCCGAGGTGCCCCTGCCCTTCGCCAGCGTGCTGCGCGACAACTTCATCGACGCGCTCGCCCATGGCGGCGGCGAGAAGGATTGGGCGGCGATGTCGGAAGTGGCGATGCGGCGGGCGGGGCTGGGGTAGGACCCGGCCCCTCTCCCTGGAATGGGAGAGGGAGGGGCCCAGCGCAGCTGGGAGGGTGAGGGTGGGCGGCGGCCCGGCCTGCCGATCCGCCAATGTCGCGGTTCCCACCCTCACCCCAACCCTCTCTCATTCAAGGGAGAGGGAGAAGAGCACACGCCCGCTTCCCGCCCCCACGTAAGCGGAGCTATACAACCGGGATGAAGCTCAAGCGCCTCGCCCTGCCGCTGCTGGCGGCCACCGTCCTCGCCGCCGGAGGCGCCGCGAGCGCCCTCCAGGCGCGTCCCTTCACGCCCCAGGACCTGGTGGGGCTGGACCGGGTGTCGGACCCCCACGTCTCGCCCAACGGCGGCGCGGTGGTCTACGACCTGCGCTCCACCGACATCGCCGCCAACAAGGGCGCCCACGCCCTGTGGATCGCCGAGGGCGGCAAGACCCGGCGGCTGGCGATCTCGGCGGGCGGCGCCACCAACCCGCGCTGGTCGGCGGACGGCAAGAGCCTCTACTTCATCTCCAGCCGCTCAGGCTCGGACCAGATCTGGCGCACCGACCTGGCCGGCGAGACGGCCGTGCAGGTCACCCACCTGCCGCTGGACGTGGACACCTTCCGCGTCAGCCCCGACGGCCGCACCCTGGTGGTGGCCATGGCGGTGTTCCCCGACTGCGGCACGGCGGCCTGCACCGTCGAGCGCCAGAAGGCGCAGAAGGCCGAACCCCTCTCCGGCAAGGCCTCGGGCACGGTCTATGACAAGCTGTTCGTGCGCCACTGGGACGCCTGGGCGGACGGCACGCGCAACCACCTGTTCTCGGTCGCGCTGGGGCCGGACGGCGCGGCGGCCGGCGAGCCGGTGGCGCTGATGGCGAACATGGACGGCGACACGCCCTCCAAGCCGTTCGGCGGCGACGACGACTTCGCCATCTCGCCCGACGGCAAGAGCGTGTTCTTCTCCATGCGCACCGCCGGCCGCACCGAGCCGTGGAGCACCAATTTCGACATCTGGCGGGCCCCCATCGACGGCTCCGCCGCGCCCACCAACCTGACCGCCTCCAACCTGGCCTGGGACGCCGAGCCGGTGATCTCGCCAGACGGCAAGACCATGGCCTATCGCGCCACCACCCGCCCGGGCTTCGAGGCCGACCGCTTCGCGCTGTGGGTCATGGATCTGAGCACCGGGGCCAAGCGCGAAGTGGCGCCGAGTTGGGACCGCTCGGCCCAGCACGTGGCCTGGTCGCATGACGGCAAAAGCCTGCTGGCCACCGCCGACGACGTGGGCGTGACCCCGCTGTTCAGCATCGCGGTCGCCACCGGCAAGGTCACCCGCCTGACCGAGCGCGGCCATGTCAGCGAGTACGATGTCGGCCCGCAGGGTGTGGTGTTCGCCCAGGACAGCCTGGGCGGCCCGTCCCAGCTCTATGCGCTCGGCGGCCGTGGCGCCCCTACCGAACTGACCCACGTGGACGCCGACAAGCTGGCGGGCGTGGAGTTCGGCGCCTACGAGCCGTTCAGCTTCGCCGGCTGGAACGGCGAGACCGTGCACGGCTATGTGGTGAAGCCCTACGGCTACCAGCCCGGCAAGCGCTATCCGGTGGCCTTCCTCATCCACGGCGGCCCGCAGGGCAGCTTCGGCGACGACTGGAGCTATCGCTGGAACCCGCAGACCTATGCGGGCCAGGGCTATGCGGTGGTGATGGTCGATTTCCACGGCTCGACCGGCTACGGTCAGGCCTTCACCGACGCCATCTCGGGCCACTGGGGCGACCGTCCGCTGGAGGACCTGCAGAAGGGCTGGGCCGCGGCCCTGGCCAAGTACTCGTTCCTGAACGGCGACAAGGCCTGTGCGCTGGGCGCCAGCTACGGCGGCTTCATGATCGACTGGATCGCCGGGGTGTGGAACCAGCCGTGGAAGTGCCTGGTGGTGCACGACGGCGTGTTCGACAACCGCATGATGGGCTACGCCACCGAGGAGCTGTGGTTCAGCGAGTGGGAAAACGGCGGGACCATGCCGTGGGAAAAGCCGGAGAACTACGAGCGCTTCAATCCGGTGAACCACGTGGCCGACTGGTCCAAGCCGATGCTGGTGGTGCACAGCGCCAAGGACTACCGCATCCCCATCGAGCAGGGCCTGGGCGCCTTCACCGCCCTGCAGAGCCGCAAGGTGCCGAGCGAGCTTTTGACCTTCCCGGACGAGAACCACTGGGTGCTGAAGCCGCAGAATTCGTTGCAATGGCATGAGACGGTCGACGCCTGGTTGAAGCGCTGGATCGGCGACTGAAGACCAGGCCATTCCCGGTTAAACGGCGTGCGACGCGCGCCGTTTAACCGGGTAAACTTGCATCAAGGCGCCGGAAATAGCCCTTACGGCCAAGTTGGGGTTGAACGTTTCCCCCGCGAAATCATTTGTCAGCCAAGCGCAGCCGTAGGCGCGCGCGCATGAGGAGACACCGCGTGCTTCGAGCTACGTTACTGGCCACCACCCTGTCGCTGCTGACCGCAGGGGCCGCCTTCGCCCAAGCCCCATCCCAGGCTGGCGATCCCACCCAGCCGTCCAGCGCGCCGCCGCCGGCCGCGGCTGTCCCCGCCAACACCGGGGCGCTGGCTCCGAACGCGGACCCGTACGAGCACCTCAACCGCAAGTCCTACGGCCTGTTCGTCTGGCTCGACAGCCATGCGATCCGCCCGGTGTCGGTGTTCTACGGCCATGCGGTGCCCAGCCCGATCCGTGGCGGCTTCCACAACGTGCTGCGCAACGTCAACACGCCGGTGATCTTCTTCAACGACGTGCTGCAGCTGCACCCCAAGGCCGCGGGCGAGACGCTCGGCCGCTTCGCGCTGAACTCCACCGTCGGCCTGGCTGGCCTGGCGGACGTGGCCACGCAGGCCGGAATTCCCTATCATAGCAACGGCTTCGGCAACACGCTGGGCCGCTATGGCGTGCCGCCCGGTCCGTTCATCTTCATCCCGGTGCTGGGCCCGTCCGACGTGCGTGACATCCTCGGCTACGGCATCGACAGCGTCAGCGACCCGCTGACCTGGATCCGCTACACCGGCCGCTGGGAAGTCAACGCCAGCCGCACCGTCATCGGCGGCGTGGACCAGCGCCTGAACGCCGATCCGCAGCTGAAGCAGATCGACGCCATGGCCACCGACCGCTACGCCACCCTGCGCTCGCTGTACCTGCAGAACCGCGCGGCCGAGGTGAACGGCGGCAAGGTGAACGTGCAGAACCTGCCCGACTTCGGCCCTGACCTTGGCGCGCCGGCCACCAACCCCGCCACGCCGGACTCGGCCGCGCCGACCGCTTCGCCGGAAACCCCGCCTCCCTCGACGCCGCAGCCGGACGCCGGCCCGCACGACTGAGGACCGGCCGCCCGCCTCGCCTGCCGCCGCGTTTCTCCGGGCGGGAGGTCCCTCGGGAGAGCCGGACCCAAGCCGACATCGCCCGCCACCTGGGTCTAATTTGCTCTAGCGCGCCGGGTGGCCGAATGCTCTAGACAGGCGCGTTTGCGGGCTGGGCCCGCGTTTGGGCGTGATCCATGGCGTTCGGCTCGGCCGGAGACATTGTACTGGTGACCGGCGCGTCGGGCTTTGTCGGCTCGGCGGTGGCGCGCAAGCTGGCGGAGCGGGGCTTCGCCGTGCGCGCCCTGGTGCGCCCCTCCAGCCCACGCGGCAATTTCGACGACTTCCCCTGCGAGCTGGTCGAGGGCGACCTGCGCGACCCGGCCTCGCTGCGCCCGGCCATGAAGGGCGCGCGCTTCCTGTTCCACGTCGCCGCCGACTACCGGCTGTGGGCGCCCGATCCGGAAGAGATCGTGCGCAACAACCTGAGCGGCACGCGCGGGATCATGGAGGCGGCGCTCGACGCCGGGGTGCAGCGCATCGTCTACACCTCCAGCGTCGCCACCCTGAGCCTAAAGGACGGCCCCTCGGACGAGAGCCGGCCGTTGACGCCGGAGGGCGCCATCGGCGCCTACAAGCGCTCCAAGGTGGTGGCTGAGCGCGAGGTGGAGCGGCTGGTGGCCGAGCGCGGCCTGCCGGCGGTGATCGTCAATCCCTCCACCCCCATCGGCCCGCGCGACATCAAGCCGACGCCCACCGGCCGCATCATCGTCGAGGCCGCCACCGGCAAGATGCCGGCCTTCGTCGATACCGGGCTGAACCTGGCCCACGTGGACGACGTGGCCGAGGGCCACCTGCTGGCCTTCGACAAGGGCCGCATCGGCGAGCGCTACGTGCTGGGCGGCCAGGACGCCACCCTGCGCGAGATGCTGGCGGTGATCGCCGAGCTGACGGGCCGCAAGCCGCCGACCGTGGCCCTGCCGCTCGGCCCGCTGTTCCCGCTGGCGCACGCGGCCGAGGCGGTGGCCAAGCTGACCGGCAAGGAGCCATTCCTCACCGCCGACGCGCTGCGCATGTCGCGCTACAAGATGTACTTCAGCTCGGCCAAGGCCGAGCGCGAGCTGGGCTACCGCGCGCGGCCCTATCGCATGGCGCTGGCCGACGCCATCGCCTGGTTCAAGCAAGCGGGCCAGATCCGGTGAGCGCCGCCGCGATCGTCCTCGTCGTCAGCCTGATCGGGCTCGGCATCTGGGTTTACCTGATGCTGGGCCGCGGCATGTTCTGGCTGGCGCGCGAGCGCGACGACCGCGCCCAGCCCGGCTCGCCGCTGCAGTGGCCCTCGGTCGTCGCCGTGGTGCCCGCCCGCAACGAGGCCGACGTGATCACCCAGTCCATCGGCGGCCTGCTGGCCCAGGACTATCCGGGCCCGTTCCGGGTGGTGCTGGTGGACGACCAGAGCGAGGACGGCACCGCCGACGTCGCGCGCGCCCTGCACGGCTCCGAGCGGCTGGAGGTGATCTCCGGCTCGCCCCTCCCCACCGGCTGGGTCGGCAAGATGTGGGCGGTGAACCAGGGCGTGGCCCACGCCTCCACCGATAAGCCCGACTACCTGCTGCTGACCGACGCCGACATCGGCCACGACCCGTCCAACCTGCGCCTGCTGGTGGACCGGGCCGAGGCGGGCCAACTGGCCCTGACCTCACTGATGGTGCGGCTGCACTGCAAGACCTTCGCCGAGCGGCTGCTGATCCCGGCCTTCGTCTACTTCTTCGACATGCTCTATCCGTTCGGCTGGGTGAACGACGCCCGCAACAAGGTCTCCGCGGCGGCCGGCGGCTGCATGCTGGTCAAGCGCGAGGCGCTGGAGGCGGCCGGCGGCATCGCCGCGATCAAGGACGCCATCATCGACGACTGCGCGCTGGGCGCCCGGCTGAAGCAGCAGGGACCGGTGTGGCTGGGCCTTGGCGCGCGGGCCTGGAGCCTGCGCCCCTATCTGGGCATGGGCGAGGTGGGGCGGATGATCTCTCGCTCGGCCTACGCCCAGCTGAACTATTCGCCCGTGCTGCTGGCCGGCACGGTGCTGGGCATGGTGCTGACCTATCTGGCCCCGCCGCTCACGGCCCTGTTCGGCCACGGCTGGGCCCAGGCGGCGGGCGTCGCCACCTGGCTGCTGATGTCGATCAGTTTCCAGCCGATGCTGCGGCTGTATCGGGTGTCGCCGCTGTGGGGGATCGCCCTGCCGCTGATCGGGGCGCTCTATACCGTGTTCACGCTCCAGTCGGCGGTGCAGGTCTGGCAGGGCAAGGGCGGTATGTGGAAAGGACGGGCTCAGGCCATGGCCGGGACGAAAGCATGAGCATGGCGATCCAATCCAACGCCGCCCAATCCGGCGCCCCCCAGTCAAGCGCCTCTGGCGCTGCGGACCTGGCTTCGGGCAAGGGCCACAGCGACGAGAACTTCCCGGTCGCCTCGTTCCTGATCGCGCCGCAATACCGCGCGCCGGTGCTGGCCTTCTACCGCTTCGCCCGGGTGGCCGACGACGTCTCCGACAGCGAAACCGCCGCGCCGGAAGAGAAGCTGGCCCACCTGGAGATCATGCGCGCCACCCTGGCCGGCGAGAGCGACGCCAACCCCGAGGCCCTGGCCCTGCGCCAGGTGCAGGACGCGCGCGGCCTGAGCGCCCAGCACGGCCTGGACCTGCTGGAGGCGTTCCGCCGCGACGTGACCAAGCTGCGCTACGCCGACTGGGCCGACCTGATGGATTACTGCCGCTATTCGGCGTCGCCGGTGGGCCGCTTCGTGCTCGACGTGCACGGCGAGAGCCGCGACGCCTGGCCGGCCAACGACGCCCTGTGCAACGCCTTGCAGGTGATCAACCACCTGCAGGACTGCGCCAAGGACTATCGCAGCCTGAACCGGGTCTACATCCCCGAGAGCCACCTGCGCGGGGCCGGCCTGACCGTGGAGGCGCTGGACGCGCCCCAGGGCTCGACGGCGCTGCGCGGCGTGATCTCGGACCTGGCGCGTCGCACCCAGGTGCTGCTCGGCCAATCCAAGCCCTTCGCCGGCATGATCAAGGACACCCGTCTGCGGATGGAGGTGGCGGTGATCCAGCGCGTGGCCGAGGACCTGACCCGCCGGCTGATCGCCCGCGACCCGCTCAGCGAGCGCGTGCACCACACCAAGGCCGAGGCCGCCGCCCTGGGGCTCGCCGCCATCGCCGCCCTGCCGTTCCGCCGTCGCCGATAAGCATGACCGCAGCCCAAAACGACACGACCGAGCCCCAAGCCAACTCGGGAACGGCCACCGCCGAGCAGACCGGCGCCTCGGGCAGCTCGTTCTATGCCGGCATGCGCGTGCTGCCGAAGGCCGAGCGCAAGGCCATGTACGCGATCTACGGCTTCTGCCGCATCGTCGACGACATCGCCGACGACATGCAGGGCGACCGCGCCTCGCGCACCACCGAGCTCAACGCCTGGCGCGCGGACCTGGATAGTCTGTATGCGGACGGTCCGGCCGGCCGCGCCGCCTTCCTGGTCCCGGCGGTGAAGCAGTTCCGCCCGAACAAGGCCGACTTCATCGCGGTGATCGACGGCATGCAGATGGATGTCGACGCCGACATCCGCGCCCCCGACTACGCAACGCTGGACCTCTACGTCGACCGGGTGGCCAGCGCCGTGGGCCGGTTGTCGGTGAAGGTGTTCGGCATGGACGAGCAGCCGGGTCTGGACCTGGCGCACCACTTGGGCCGGGCGCTGCAGCTGACCAACATCCTGCGCGACTTCGACGAGGACGCCGCCATCGGCCGGCTGTACGTCCCGCGCGAGGCGCTGGACCGCGCGGGCATCCAGGGCGACGATCCGCACACGGTGGTCAACCACGCCAATATCGACCAGGCCGCGCGCGAGCTGCTGGCCCTGGCCCGCCAAGCCTATGCCGAGGCCGACAAGGTGCTGGCCAAGAAGCCGCGCGGCCGGCTGCTGGCGCCGCGGCTGATGTCGGCGGTGTACGGCAAGACGCTGGACCGCACCGCCGCGCTGGGCTGGGCCCCGCCGCGCACGCGGGTGAAGGTCGGCAAGGGCGAGCTGCTGTGGCTGGTGCTGCGCCACGGGCTGTTGGGATGAAGGCGCACATCGTCGGGGGCGGGCTGGCCGGCCTGTCGGCCGCCGTGACCCTGGCCCAGCGCGGGGTGACGGTGGAGCTGTCGGAGGCCGCAGCTCAGGCGGGCGGGCGCTGCCGCTCCTATTTCGACCCGCAGCTCGACCTGACCATCGACAACGGCAACCACCTGGTCCTGTCCGGCAACGGCTCGATCATGGCCTATCTCGACGCCATCGGCGCGCGCGACAAGCTGGCCGGGCCCGAGCGCGCCGAGTTCGACTGGACCGACGTGCGCACCGGCGAGCGCTGGAAGCTGCGGCCCAACGAAGGCCCGCTGCCGTGGTGGGTGTTCGATCCCAAGCGCCGCGTGCCGGGCACCAAGCTGGGCGACTATCTGGGCCTGGCCGCCCTGACCCGGCCGCAACCCGGCAAGCGGGTCGATCAGGTGATGCGCACCCAAGGTCCGCTGTGGGACCGGCTGATGGACCCGTTCCTGCTGGCGGCGTTGAACACCGAGGCCAAGACCGGCTCGGCCGACCTGGCCGGGGCGGTGGTGCGCGAGACCCTGGCCAAGGGCGGCGCGGCCTATCGCCCGCGCATCGCCGAGCCGACCCTGGCCGCCGCCTTCGTCGATCCCGCCCTGACCACCCTGGCCGCCGCCGGGGCCAGCGTGCGCCTGGGCCGCCGCCTGCGCCGGCTGGTGCTGGACGGCGACCGCGTGGCCGCCCTGGCCTTCGCCGACGGCGAGGTCGCGGTGGGCCCGGACGAACAGGTGGTGCTGGCCGTTCCGCCCTGGGTGGCGGGCGAACTCGTCCCGGAGCTGACGGTCCCCACCGAGCACCGCGCCATCGTCAACGGCCACTTCCGCCTGACGCCGCCGCGCAACGCCGAGGCCATGATCGGCGTAATAGGTGGGACCGTGGAGTGGATTTTCGCCTTCCCCGAGCGCATATCCGTAACAGTTAGCGGCGCCGATCGCATCGTGGACATGGACCGCGAAGCCTTGGCCCGCTTGTTGTGGAAGGATGTCGCAGCGGTGCACGGGCTCTCCGACACATTGCCGCCCTGGCAGGTCGTTAAGGAGAAACGCGCCACCTTCGCCGCCACGCCGGAACAGGATGCACGTCGCCCAAGGGCGAATACGCGCTGGTCGAACCTGATCCTGGCTGGAGATTGGACCGCTACCGGCCTGCCCGCGACGATTGAGGGAGCAGTGCGCTCCGGAAGACACGCCGCTGACTTGGCGCTCACGCGTTAGGTCGTGTAGTTGATCCCTTGGGGACAGCTTGAGAATGTATGATTCCATATTGGACGAAGCGCGCCTGATTGGCGATGTTTCGATCCGAGATCTTGACACCTCCGTGGACAGGGCCTCCGCCGCCCTGATGCGTACCCAGCACACGGACGGCCATTTCGTATTCGAGCTGGAGGCTGACGCCACCATTCCAGCCGAATACATTCTGCTGCGCCAATTCCTGGGCGAGCCCGACGATCTGGAGCTCGAGCGCAAGATCGGCGTGTACCTGCGCCGCATCCAGGGCGATCACGGCGGCTGGCCGCTGTACCATGGCGGCTCCCTCGACATCTCGGCGACGGTGAAGGCCTATTTCGCCCTGAAGATGATCGGCGACGACATGAACGCGCCGCACATGGCGCGCGCTCGCGAAGCCATCCTGGCGCGTGGCGGGGCCGCGGCCGCCAACGTCTTCACCCGCATCCAGCTGGCCCTGTTCGGCGAGGTCTCGTGGTTCGAGATCCCCAACATGCCGGCCGAGCTGGTGCTGGCCCCGGGCTGGTTCCCGGTGAGCCTGGGCCGCATGAGCTACTGGTCGCGCACGGTGATCGTGCCGCTGCTGGTGCTGATGAACCTGCGGCCCCAGGCCCGCAATCCGCGCGGCGTGAGCGTGCGCGAGCTGTTCAAGCCCGCCGCCAAGTCCAAGCGCGTGTCCAACGCCGACGACCCCAAGATGCTGTGGACCGTGGGCTTCAACGCCCTGGACGCGGCGCTGAAGGGCACGGAATGGATCTGGCCCAAGGGCCTGCGCAAGAAGGCCATCACCGCCTGCGTCGACTGGGTGGTCGAACGGCTGAACGGCGAGGACGGCCTGGGCGCGATCTATCCGGCCATGGCCAACAGCGTGATGATGTTCGACACCCTGGGCTATGCCGAGGACCATCCGCACCGCGCCATCGCCCGCAAGTCGATCGAGAACCTGCTGGTGATCAAGGACGACGAGGCCTACTGCCAGCCCTGCGTCAGCCCGATCTGGGACACCGCGCTCGCCGCCCACGCCCTGATGGAGGCCGGCGGCCCCGAGGCTGATGGCCGGGTCAAGGCCTCGCTGGATTGGCTGCGCGAGCGCCAGGTGCTGGACGTGAAGGGCGACTGGGCCCAGATCAAGCCGGACGTACGCCCGGGCGGCTGGGCCTTCCAGTACAACAACGCCCACTATCCCGACCTGGACGACACCGCTGTCGTGGTGATGGCCATGGACCGCGCCCGCGAACGCCTGGGCATTGAGGGCAACGACGAAGCCATCGCCCGCGGCGAGGAGTGGATCGTCGGCCTGCAGAGCAAGGACGGCGGGTTCGCCGCCTTCGACGCCGACAACACCCACTTCTACCTGAACAACATCCCGTTCGCGGATCACGGGGCTTTGCTCGACCCGCCGACGGTGGACGTGGCGGCGCGCTGCGTGGGCATGCTGGCCCAGCTGGGCGAGCCCCTGGACAGCCCGCGCATGAAGGCCGCCCTCGACTACCTGCGCCGGGAGCAGGAAGACGATGGCAGCTTCTGGGGCCGCTGGGGCGTGAACTACATCTACGGCACGTGGTCGGCGCTGGTGGCGCTGAACAAGGCCGGCGTGGGCCCCACCGACCCGCTGATGACCAGGGCGGTGGACTGGCTGCTGAAGATCCAGAACGCCGACGGCGGCTGGGGCGAGTCCTGCGACAGCTACAAGCTGGACTACCAGGGCTACCAGCCCGCGGTCTCGACCTCGTCCCAGACCGCCTGGGCGGTGCTGGCGATGATGTCGGCCGGCGAAGCGGACCACCCGGCGGTGGCGCGCGGGATCAAGTACCTGCAGGAAACCCAGGACGAGGACGGTCTGTGGCCGGAGGAGTTCTACACCGGCGGCGGCTTCCCGCGGGTGTTCTACCTGCGCTACCACGGCTACCGGAAGTTCTTCCCGCTGTGGGCCCTGGCCCGCTACCGCAACCTCATGCAGTCGAACTCGCGCGAGGTTGAGTTCGGGATGTGATCTTCCCCCTCTCCCTTGATGGGCGAGGGTCGGGGTGAGGGTGACCGGCTCCGCCGTCGGGAACCTATGCGCCAGCCATCAGAGGTCGTTGTCCCCCCTCACCCTTCCCTCTCCCGTCGAGGGAGAGGGAGTTGGAAAGCTCCCATGACGCCCTTCCTGCTCGCCGTCACCGGCCTCAAGCGTGAAGCCGCCCTGCTGGCCGGTCCGGGCGTGGTCGTGATCCCTGGCGGCGGCGATTCCCCGGCGCTGGCCGCCAAACTCGAGGCGGCCCTGCAGCAGCATCGCCCCCGCGGCGTGATCAGCGTCGGTCTCGGCGGCGCCCTGTCGCCCGTCCTGGCGGTCGGGGACTGGGTGGCGGCCGACCAGATCGTCGGCGATGGCGAGACCTGGCCCACCCAGCCCACCTGGACGGCGGAACTCTATGCGCGGCTGTGCTCGCCCCTGGCCGTGAAGGCCCATATGGGCCCGATCGCCGCCAGCGAGACCATGGTGGTGGACGCCGCCGCCAAGGCCGCCCTGCACGCCGCTACGGGCGCCCTGGCGGTGGACATGGAGTCCCACGTCGCCGCCCGCTTCGCCGCCGTCCACGGCCTGCCGTTCGCAGCGCTTCGAGTGATCTCGGACGGAGCCGACCGCGCCCTGCCCAAGGCGGCGCAGGCGGGCATGAAAAAGGACGGCGGGATGGACATCCTCGCCGTCCTGAAATCGTTGGCGCTGGACCCCGCCCAACTCCCGGCGCTGATCCGCACCGGGAGAGAAGCAGAGGTGGCGTTCAAGGCGCTGGGGCGAATTCGCCCGCTGCTTCCTGAAATTGGAGCCTGACAGCCGCCGAAACCGGCGGCTGTCCTAGTCCAGTTTAATCGACCGTCACGACCTTCTTGGACGCCTTGGGATTGGCGATCTTGATCTCGGTCAGCTTCTTCTCGACGTGGTCGGAGAAGACGTACTTGGCCGAGCGCTGGTTGGACAGGTCGATCTCCGGCGCCATGGCGCCTTCGGTCTTGATGCCCTTCACGGCCAGGCCCAGCATCTTCAGCGGGTTCTTCACCGCGTCGGTGGTGGCGGTGCCCTCGAAGCCGCAGTGGACCATGCAGTCGGCGCACTTCTCGTACTTGCCGACGCCGTAGTCGTCCCACTCGGTGTCTTCCATCAGCTCCTTGAAGGACTGGGTGTAGCCTTCGCCGATGAGGTAGCAGGGCTTCTGCCAGCCGAACACGGTGCGCAGCGGCATGGACCAGGGCGAGCACTCGTAGGTCTGGTTGCCGGCCAGGAAATCCATGAACAGCGGCGAGTTGGTGAAGTTCCAGGCCTTGCCGCCGTCGCCGCGCTTCAGCACGTCGCGGAAGAACTGCTTGGTCTTGGCGCGGTTCAGGAAGTGCTCCTGGTCGGGCGCGCGCTCATAGGCGTAGCCCGGGGAGATGGTGATGCCGTCCAGGCCCGCCGCTTCCATCTCGTCGAAGAAGGTGGCCAGGCGCTCGGGGTTGGCGCCGTCGAAGACGGTGCAGTTGATCTGGACGCGGAAGCCCTTGGACTTGGCCAGCTTGATGGCCTCGACGGCCTTCTCGTAGACGCCGTCCTGGCACACCGACTTGTCGTGCATGGCCTGATCGCCATCCAGGTGGATCGACCAGGTGAAGAAGGGGTCCGGCTTGTACTGGTCGATCTTCTTCGTCATCAGCAGCGCATTGGTGCACAGGATGACGAACTTCTTCCGCGCGATGTAGCCCTCGACGATCTTGGGCATGTCGCGGTGCAGCAGCGGCTCGCCGCCGGCGATGGACACGGCCGGAGCGCCGCACTCGTCGATCGCCGCCATGCACTGCTCGAACGACAGGCGCTGGTTCAGGATCTCGTCCGGATAGTCGATCTTGCCGCAGCCGGCGCAGGCCAGGTTGCAGCGGAGCAACGGCTCCAGCATCAGAACGAGCGGATAGCGCTTCTCGCCGGAGAAGTGCTTCTTCATCACATAGGCGCCGATGCGCGCCATCTGTTGCAGGGGAAGACCCACGCTGCACTCCTAAAATTCATCGCGCCGGGGGAGCGGCGCCTTAAACCCAATCAGGCCGCTGCTTCTTCTTCGGCAGCGGTTTCGGCCGGGGTACGCAATTCGGCCGGTAGTCGAAACTCGATCTCTTCCTTGATCCCGTTCATCTGTGTGACCTCGACCTCGCCGAGCCGGCGCAGGGTTTCGATCACATCCAGGATCAATTCCTCCGGAGCCGAGGCCCCGGCGGTAAGCCCGATCGTCTCATGGCCGCGGACCCACTCGGGATCCAGCTCGCCGCCATCGGCGATCAGATAACTCGGCAGCCCTTCCTCCAACCCGATCTCGTACAGCCGGTTGGAATTGGAGCTGTTCTTGGCGCCGACCACCAACAGCACGTCGACCACCTTGCACAGGTCGCGGACAGCCGACTGCCGATGCTGGGTAGCGTAGCAGATATCGGAGGTATCAGGCCCAGTGATGTCTGAAAAGCGGCGCTTGAGCGCAGCTATGACGCCTCGGGTATCGTCGACGCTCAGCGTCGTCTGGGTCACATAGGCCAAAGGGGCGTCGGAAGGGAAGTCCAAAGCTTGCACGTCGGCCTCGGACGAGACCAGGGCCACGGGCGCTTCGACCTGGCCCATGGTGCCCTCGACCTCGGGGTGGCCGGCGTGGCCGATGAGGATCAAACCCCGGCCGCGCGAGACGTAGCGCTTGCCCTGGGAGTGCACCTTGGAGACCAGCGGACAGGTGGCGTCGAGCACCGGCAGGCCGCGGCGATCCGCCTCGGTCTCCACCGAGCGCGACACCCCGTGGGCGCTGAACACCGTCACCGCGCCGTCGGGAATCTCGGACAGCTCCTCGACGAAGCGCGCGCCCTTGGCCTTGAGGTTCTCGACCACATGGCGGTTATGCACGATCTCGTGGCGCACGTAGACCGGTTGGCCGTACTTCTGGAGTGCGCGCTCGACGATGTCGATGGCCCGCACCACCCCGGCGCAAAAACCTCTCGGCTGAGCCAGAACAACCCGCAACCCGAAACTCCATAAGAACCATCGCTGCGATGGGCCCTTGGGGCGTCCCAGGACGCGGTCCGATCGACGGCCCGCGCGACTTGGGATTCATCGCGAGCCTGTAACATTAGGTAGCCGCCCGGCCGGTTGGAAGGCGGGGACGACAAACGGTATCGGCTCCAATGGCCAATTTCGACGTGCTGGTGCGCCAAGGTCACGCTAATGGATCGCGCCCGCGCTATAGCTCGCGGGCGCGCCGGCCCTTCCCCCAGGCGCTCCCCCCACAGCGCTCCATCGGACGCGCGCCCATCCAGACGAAAGCGACACCGCCTTGACGACCACAGCCCTCGACAGCGCGACCCGACTGAAGTCGGAGATGGCCGCCGCCGCGGACGCCGTGAACGCCGAACTCGACCGGCTGCTGCCCCGCCCCACCGGCCATCACGCCCGCGTTCAGGAAGCCATGCGCTACGCCATCCAGGTGGGCGGCAAGCGGATGCGGCCGTTCCTGATCCTGCAGGGCGCCAAGCTGTTCGGCGCGCCCGAGGCCCAGGCGCTGCGCGCCGCCGCCGCCATCGAGATGGTGCACACCTATTCGCTGGTGCACGACGACCTGCCCTGCATGGACGACGACGACCTGCGCCGCGGGCAGCCCACCACCCACAAGAAGTTCGACGAGGCCACCGCGGTGCTGGCCGGCGACGCCCTGCTGACCATGGCCTTCGAGGTGGCGGTCGGGCCTGAGACCCATCCCTCGGCCGAGGTGCGCTGCACCCTCGCCGCCCTGCTGGCCCGCGCCTCGGGCAGCGAGGGCATGGTCGGCGGCCAGATGATGGACATCGTCGCCCCCGAGAACGACTTCGGCCCCGACGAGGTGGCGCTGCTGCAGCGGATGAAGACCGGCGCCCTGTTCGAGTTCAGCTGCGAGGCCGGCCCGATCCTGGGCCAGGCCAGCGACGCCGACCGCGCCCGCTTCCGCGCCTACGCCCACGACCTGGGCCTGGCGTTCCAGATCGCGGACGATCTGATCGACGCCACCAGCACGGCCGAGAAGGCCGGCAAGGCGGTAGGCAAGGACGCCGAGGCCGGCAAGGCCACCCTGGTCTCGATCCTGGGGGTCGAGGGCGCCCGGGCCGAGGCCCTGCGCATCGCCGCCCGCGCGGCCGAGGCGCTAGCCCCTTACGGGCCGGAAGCGGACGTGCTGCGCGCCTTCCCGCGCTTCCTGGTCGAACGCGACGCCTGAGCGCCGGAAAGGACTACCGGAAAGGGGGGTTTGAAACCTTCGCCTTTCCCTACACGTTGCTAGGGACCGGCCCTGTTACGGCCGGCTCCCGTGCGCCCCATCGAATCGGCAAGTCCAGGACCCTACGCATGCGCCCGCTAAAGACCGCCTTTCTCGCTCTCGCCCCCGTCGCCATGGCCGTCGCCGCCCCGGCGATCTCGGCCCACGCCCAGGCCTCCGACCCGGCCGCCCAGCAGGTCGAGAGCTTCGACAAGGCGCTGCTGGAGGCCATGAAGGGCGGCAAGTCGCTGGGCTTCCAGGGCCGCTACCACAAGCTGGAAGGCCCGGTCGCCCACACCTTCAACCTGCCGGTGATGATCCGCTTCGCCACCGGGACCTATTGGACCAGCATGTCGCCGGCCGACCAGCAGTCGCTGCTGGCCGCCTTCACCCGCTATAGCGTCTCGACCTGGGCCAAGAACTTCGACGGCTATTCCGGCCAGAAGTTCGAGGTCGGCCAGGTCGACACCCGCGGCCCGGACAAGCTGGTGCACACCAAGCTGGTCTCGACCGACGGAACCGCGGTGGACCTGACCTACCGGATGCGCGAGGCCGGCGGCGAGTGGAAGGTGATCGACGTCTACTTCAACGGCGCCATCAGCCAGCTGTCGCAGCAGCGCGCCGACTACGCGGCCACCCTGCAGAGCGGCGGCGCCAAGGCCCTGGTCAGCAAGATCAACGACCTGTCCGAAAAGGCCGCCCACGGGGCGTAAGCGTAGCCCCTCGCCCCCTGCGGGGGTGAGGCCTCGGCTGGCCATATCCGCTCATCCTCGCGAAGGCGGGGATCCAGATTCATTCTGCACGCTAAGTGGGTTTCACCTGGATCCCCGCCTTCGCGGGGATGAGCGGAAGAATGGGATGAGGCGACGTTTCCCCCTCATCCTTCCCACTTCGCTTTGCGCCGCGGGCCTCTTCCTTCTCCCGCAAGGGGAGCGGGATATCCGTCACAACCCCTGCAGCACCTGCTTGACCCGCTCGGCCAGGGTCTTGATGTCGATGGGCTTGGGCAGGAAGGTCACGCCGGTCTCGCCTTCCAGCAGGTCCGAGAACTCGGCCTCGGCATAGCCCGAGATGAACATCACCGGACAGTCGGCCAGGAACGGCCGCGCCTTCTTGAGCAGGGTCGGCCCGTCCAGGCCCGGCATGATCACGTCGGAGATCAACAGGTCGATCTGGCCGGCGTGCAGCTCGGCCAGTTCCAGCGCCTCCTCGCCGTCGCAGGCCTCGATCACCTCGTAGCCGCGCGCGCGCAGCAGGCGGGCGGCGACCCCGCGCACGGCGTCCTCGTCCTCCACGAACATGATCCGTCCGGCCCCGGACAGATCGCGCGCCACCGGCTTGGGCGGGGCCGGCGCCGGGGCGGCCGGGGCGTTGGCCGAGGGGATGTGGATCGGCAGGAAGATGCGGAAGGCCGCGCCCTTGCCGGGCTCGCTCTCGACGTGGATCCAGCCGTCGGCCTGCTTGACGATGCCGTAGACCGTCGCCAGGCCCAGGCCCGTGCCCTCGCCCACCGGCTTGGTGGTGAAGAAGGGCTCGAAGATCTTGGCCATGGCCTCGGGCGGGATGCCGGGACCGTTGTCGGCCACCTCGATCAGGGCGCAGCCCTCGGGCGGGGCGGTGGGGAAGCCGAGCGCGCGGGCGGCGGCGGGATCGACCCGGGCGGTGCGGATCGACACCGTGCCCACCCCGCCATCGTTGGAGCCGTGCGAGCGCAGGGCGTCGCGGGCGTTGACCGCCAGGTTCATCACCGCGGTCTCGAGCTGGCTCTTGTCGGCGCGCACCATCGGCAGGTCGCGGCCGTAGTCGGTGGACAGGATCACGTCCTCGCGCAGCAGCCGGCGCAGCAGCACCTCGAACTCGCTGATCAGCTCGCCCAGGTCCAGCGTCTCGCGCTGGACGGTCTGCTTGCGCGAGAAGGCCAGCAGCTTGCGCACCAGGTCGGCGGCGCGGACGCTGGTCTGGCGGATCTCGTTCAGCCCCTCGTAGGAGGGATCGCCCACCGGATGGCGGTGCAGCAGCTCGTCCAGGCGTAGCTGGATGGCGGTGAGCAGATTGTTGAAGTCGTGGGCCACGCCGCCAGCGAGCTGGCCGATGGCCTGCATCTTCTGCGACTGGCCAAGCTGCAGCTCGAGCTGCTTCTGCTCGGAGACGTCGAGCAGGTAGGCCACCGTCCGGTCCGCGGCCCAGGTGATGTAGAGGTGGGCGATCTTGGGCGGGCCGCCGGCGCCGGGGCCCTGGGCCAGGCGCACCTCGACCGGGCCGCCGCTGCGCGCCGCCAGCCGCACCCGCGCCTCGTTGCGCGAGACCGGATCGAGCAGGTCGGCGAAGGGCACGCCCTCGCGCGCGGCGCCGTTGGTGAGCGCCGCCATGGCCTCGTTGACCTCGATCACCGCCGCCTCGAACGGGTCGGCGCCGTCGAGCAGGGCCGCGCCGAACGGAGCGGTAGCGGCGAAGGCGTCGAGCGCCGTCGCCGCGGTCATGGGCGAAGACCCGGCGGCGATCGCGACAAGCGCAGGGACCTCGGCGGCCAGCTTCTCCACCGGCAGCCATTCGGCCGCGGGCTCCTCGCGGCTCAGGCGCAGCAGCAGCTTGTCGTCGCCGAGCTTGGATATCTGCACCAGGCGGCCGGGCTCGGCGCCGAAGCGAGCCTCGGCCGAGCCGCTGCTGCGGGCGGAGGCGAGCGCGGCGTAGACCGCCTTGCCGGCGTCGCCCTCGCGGTCCAGCCGGCGGGTGACCCCGGCCTCGTCGCGCCAGGCGCTGTTGAAGCTGACCAGGCGGCCGGACGCGGAAACCACGGCGGCAGGTTCGGTCAGGGCGTCGACCAGGGCGTGCAGGCCCTCGTCCGAGGTCAGGGCCCGCCACGGCTCGCTGCTGGCGAAGGCGTAGATGCCGGCGAAGGCCATGCCGGCCACGCCGACCAGCAGCAGCAGGCCGGGGGCGCTGGGCGGGGCGGCCTTGAACGCCGGATAGGCCACAGCCCCCACCGCCAGGAGGAAGAAGATCGCCGCGATCACCGACAGCGGGTCGACCCTGCGCCGCGCCTCGTCCAGCCGCGATTCGATAGGAGCCATCCGTTAGAGCCTCATCGCGCGAAACTGTTGTTCACTTGAATCGGCCCGGTCCGAGCGGGCGCGCCCCGCACCGGCCGCGCCTTCCGCCGTCCCTTGCCCATGACAAAGCCGACGATCTTGGCGACGGCTTCATAGTGCTCGCGGGGGATGGTCTCGTCGAGTTCGATCACCGCATAGAGGGCGCGCGCCAGCGGCGGGTCCTCGATCACCGGGATACGGTTCTCCTCGGCGACTTCGCGGATCTTCAACGCCACCTCGTCCAGGCCCTTGGCGACGCAGATCGGGGCCGCGGTCTCGCCCTGCACGTAGCGCAGCGCCACGGCGTAGTGGGTCGGGTTCATGATCACCATGGTGGCCTTGGGCACCTCGGCCATCATGCGCCGCTTGGCCCGCTGCATACGCAGCTGGCGCAGCTTGCCCTTGATGTGCGGGTCGCCGTCGGTGTCCTTGTGCTCTTTCTTGATCTCTTCGCGGCTCATCTTCAGCCGCTCCATGAAGCGCCAGCGCTGCAGGAAGTAGTCGCCGCCGGCGCTGATCCCGAACACGATCAGGGCCGCCACGACCACCGCCCGCAGCACGTCGCAGGAAAAGGCCAGCATGGCGCCCGGCTCCATCCAGGCCAGGGAGGGCAGGTCGCGGGCGTGGGGGTGCAGCATCGACCACACCACCACCGACATGGCGATCAGCTTGAGCAGGTTCTTGCCGAAGTTCAGCAGGTTATCGACGCCCACCAGCCGCTTCAGCCCGGCGCCGAAGCCGATCTTGGAGAAGTTGGGCGCGATGGCCTTGGGGGCGAACACGATCCCGGTCTGGATCAGGTTGCCGAACACGCCGGCCGCCACCGCCGCGGCCAGGATCACCGCCGCCGGGGCCGCCGCCTCGAACGCGGACTTGAACACCCGCAGCGCGCCGTTGGCCGACAGGTCGATCTCGTCGGGATGGGCGATGAAGGGCATCAGGTGGTCGGCCACCTGGCGGGCGATATCGCCGCCTGCCAGCAGGGTGACGCAGCAGGCCGCCAGCAGGGCGGCGAAGGAGGCCGCCTCGGGCGACTTGGCGACCTGGCCCTCTTCCCGCGCCTGCTGAATCCGGCGCCCTGTGGGGGCTTCTGTCTTTGAGCTGCGATCCTGGGTGTCGGACATGGCGCGTCAGCCGCAGCTCAGATGAACTGCTGGGTGAAGGCGGTGGTGCGGTCGACCCAGACCAGGCCGATGGCCCCGACGCTGAGCGCCAGCACCGACAGGCCCAGCAGCAGGATCAGCGGGGTGGCGACGGCGAACACCTGGAACTGCGGCATGATGCGGGCGATCATGCCGAGCCCGGCGTTGAACACCATGGCGAACACCATCACCGGGGCCGAGAGCTGGACCCCCAGGGCGAAGGTCTTGCCCGCCGTCTCGATGGCCAGCAGCGAGAAGTCGTGCAGCCGCGCCGTGCCCCCTACCGGGAACAGGCGGTAGGAATCGACGATGGCGCCGATGAACAGCTGGTGCAGGCCGGTGGCGAACACCAGGGTCAGGCCGAGCAGCGACAGGAAGGCGCCGATGGTGGCGCTGGGCTGGGCCTGCAGCGGGTTGGTGGTCTGGGCCATGGCCAGGGTGGTCTGCAGCGACATGATCTCCCCCGCCGTGGACAGGGCGCCCAGGAACATCCGCAGCAGCGCGGCCAGGCCGATCCCGATGGCGATCTCCACCGCCAGCAGGCCGAACAAGGCGCCGAGGCTGTCGGGCTCGACCGGCAACCGGTCGTGCACCAGGGGATACAGGGTCAGGGCCAGGATGAAGGCGAAGGCCAGGCGGATGCGGGGCGGGGTCGTGGTCTCGCCCACCCCCGGCATGAACATGACGAAGGAGCCCACGCGCGCGAACACCAGGCCGACACCGAAGACCTGGCTGGCGAGCGCATAGTGCTCCATGGACCGGCGCTCCCGCTCAGAGGCCGGCGATGCGGGCGGCGATCTGGCGCATGAAGCCGCCCATCAGCGCGCCCATCAGCGGCAGAAACACCAGCAGCGACAGGAACACGGCCAGGATCTTGGGGCCGAACACCAGGGTCTGCTCCTGCACCTGGGTCAGGGCCTGCAGCAGGCCGATCAGTACGCCCACCACCAGGCCCACCAGCAGGATGGGGAAGGCAAGCTGGATCACGAGCCAGATGGCGTCGCGGCCGACGTCCAGGACTTCGGACCCGTTCATGGAAGCTCCCGGTTCAGGCGTGCGTGCAGCCGCCCACCCGGCGCACGGAAATTAACCATTGGGACGTTAAGGTTAACGAAGGCTCTACGCCCGGCGGGTTTTGCCCAGTTCCACGGCAGGACTTGCCGAGCGCCCCGCTAAGCGCTCAAAGGCTCCGGCAAAGGATCGGAACTCGCCTATGTGCCCTCATCACCCCCTCGACGAAGACCTGGACAACGTCGACGGCCAGGTGCCGCCGCGCAGCGTGCCGCACACCCATGACCGCCCGACCCAAGGCGAGGCCGAGGCGGCGGTGCGCACCCTGCTGCGCTGGGCCGGCGACGATCCCGACCGCGAGGGCCTGCTCGACACGCCGGCGCGGGTGACGCGCTCGTACCGCGAGCTGTTCGCCGGCTACGACACCGATCCGCGCGCCTATCTGGAGCGCACCTTCGAGGAGGTGGGGGGCTACGACCAGCTCGTAATCCTGAAGGACATCCGCTTCGTCAGCTTCTGCGAGCACCACATGCTGCCGGTGATCGGCAAGGCCCACGTGGCCTACCTGCCCAACGACCGGGTGGTGGGCATCTCCAAGCTGGCGCGGGTGGTGAACGGCTACGGCCGCCGCCTGCAGATCCAGGAGAAGATGACCGCCGAGATCGCCCGCGCCATCGACGAGGTGCTCAAGCCCAAGGGCGTGGGCGTGGTGCTGGAGGGGACCCACTCGTGCATGACCCTGCGCGGGGTGAACTCACCGGGCGCCTCGCTGGTGACCAGCCACCTGATCGGCGACGTGCGCGACGACCCGCGCACCCGCCAGGAGTTCCTGCGGCTGGTGGGGATCTAGGACGGCCGGCCTCCTGCCCCGAGGCGGGAGGCAAGCCTCAGATCGGCATGTTGAGGATGGTCTGGTAGGCCTGGATCACCTGGTCGCGCACCGCCACCACGGTCGACAGGCTGGTCTGGGCGTCGGAGATGGCGGTGACCACGTCGACCATGTCGGCCTTGCCCTGGGTCTGGGCGACCATCTGCTTTTCGGCCGAGCGCGAGTCCTTCACCACGTCATTCATGGCGTTGACGACGAGCTGGCCGAAGTCGGGGCCCTGGTCCTGGGCGGGCGGGGCGCCGTTGGGCTTGGCCCCGTCCTGGACGGCGGCGTAGGCCTTGGCGGCTGCGAGCGCGGATACCATCGCCTAGCCCCTACTTCTTGATCAGGTCCAGCGTGCGCATCTGCATGCTGTTCATGGCCTGGATGACGTTGAGGTTGGACTCGTAGGCGCGCTGGGCCTCCTTCAGGTCCATGGCCTCGGTCAGGGGATCGACGTTGGGCGTCTTCAGATAGCCCGAGGCGTCGGCGCCCGGGGCGCTGGGATTGTACTCGGTGTGGAACGGCGTGCCGTCGGGCCGCACCGTGGCCATGCGCACGCCCTTGCCGCCGTCCTCGGTGATGAAGGGTTCGAACACCGGCACCTGGCGCTGGTACGGGCTGGAGCCCGGCCCGGTGGCCACCGAGTCCGAGTTGGCGATGTTCTCCGAAATGACCCGCATGCGGGCCTGCTGCGCCCGCAGCGCCGAGGTGGCGGCCGAGACGGCGGCGTCGTTATTGGAGATCGGACCGGCCATGGATCAGCCCTCGCCTACTTGCCTGGAGCCTTGGCGGCCGTCTGCAGCAGGTTCATCGACTGCTGGTAGAAGTCCACCGCCGCCTCATAGTCGATTCTCGACGCGGTCATCTTGGACATCTGCTCTTCCAGCACGACCTGGTTGCCGTCGAGCCGAGCCTCGCTATCCGGGGCGGCCTGGTCCTTGAAGGCCGAGACCTTGGACGGGGCGCCGGCGATGTGCATGGCGTTGGTCACCCGCAGCCCCCCGCCCGTCTGGGTCCCCTTCATGGCGTCGGTCACGGTGAAGCCAGTGAGGTCGCGCGGTGCGAAGCCGGGGGTGTCGGCGTTGGCCACGTTTTCCGAGATCAACCGCTCGCGCTGATTGGTGTAGTCCAGCTTGCCCTTGATGATCTGCATCAGGGGAATGGCGGTGAGGCTCATGGCGGTGCTCTCGGACGGGCTCCCGGCGCGAATCGCCCGGTAGGGAGCGCGCCAACCTAGGTCGAAATTGCCCACCCCGTGGTTAACAATTGGTTTCCACGCGCCTGGCGCGATTAACCCTACCCATCGTGGTTAACCCGGGTTTAACGCCGCGCCGGGCAGTGTGCGCCGTGGGCGGAGTGGTCGCCCTGGCGGCGGGCGATGCGCGCATGTTTCTGTTCCTGAAGGCGACGTTCGCCCTGGCGGCGACGCTCGGCCTGTTCGGCCTGGGCGTATGGGCCGCACGGCGCTGGGGTCCCAAGAGCCTGTTCAACCCGCTGCGCCCGGCGGCCGAGCGGCGGCTGGCGGTGGTGGAGAGCCTGACGCTCGACCCCAACCGGCGGCTGCTGCTGGTGCGGGTCGACGCCGAGGAGCGGCTGGTGCTGCTGGGCGAGGGCCAGGTGCTGGCGCCGCTTGGCGCAGACTTTCCCAAGGCGGAGCATGCGGCGTGAGTGAGCACACCTTTGCCGAGGCAGCCCCAACCGTGACCGGGCCGGCGCCGGAGCCTCATATCCCGCCGAACCGCATGAGCTTCCTGCAGGCGCTGAAGGCGCACTTCGCCCTGCCGCAAGGCTCCGACACCCGCCGCGCCCTTGTCCTGGCGCTGCTGGCCACCCTCGCCACCCTGGCGGTCCCGACCCTGGCCGCCGCCCAGGCCATCAACCTGGACCTCGGCACCGGCGGCGGCCTGACCGACCGGGTGGTGCAGCTGGTGGGGCTGATGACGGTGCTGTCGCTGGCGCCGTCGATCGTGATGATGACCACCTCGTTCGTGCGCATCACCGTGGTGCTGAGCCTGCTGCGCCAGGCTATCGGCCTGCAGCAGAGCCCGCCGAACTCGGTGCTGGTGAGCCTGGCGCTGTTCCTGACCGCCATCGTCATGGGGCCGACCTTCACCCAGTCCTACAACGCCGGGATCAAGCCGCTGTTGAACCACCAGATGGAGCTGCCGCAGGCGTTCCAGGCCAGCGCCGAGCCGGTGAAGACCTTCATGCTGAGTCAGGTGGATCGCGACGACCTGGCCCTGTTCATCCGCCTGTCCCGCATCCCCAAGCCGCTCAAGGCCCAGGCCACGCCCCTGACGGTGGTGACGCCGGCCTACATGATCTCGGAGCTGAAGCGGGCCTTCCAGATCGGCTTTCTGCTGTTCATCCCGTTCCTGGTCATCGACCTGGTGGTGGCCAGCGTGCTGATCAGCATGGGCATGATGATGCTGCCGCCGGTGACGGTGTCGCTGCCGTTCAAGCTGATCTTCTTCGTGCTGGTGGACGGCTGGCGACTGGTCTGCGGCAGCCTGGTGGAGAGCTTCCGCCACGGCGGGGGGGTGTAGCTTATCTCCTCCCCTGCGAAGCGGGGGAGGTGGCGGCGAAGCCGACGGAGGGGGCGAGCTGCGGCGTACGCCCCCACCACCATGCTGCGCATGGTCCCCCTCCCCCGCTATCGCAGGGGAGGAGAAAACAGGGGAGTTAGTACCCGATCGCCGCCGCCACCTGTCCGGCCATGGCGGCGAAGACCTGGGCCACCTCGCCATCGGGATCGGCGTCGACCAGGGGGTGGCCGGCGTCGCAGGCTTCGCGAAGCGCCACCTCGATGCGCACCTCGCCCAGGAACGGCGCGCCGAGTTCCCCGGCCACCGCCCGAGCCCCGCCGCGGCCGAAGATGGCGATGGGGGCGCCGGTGGTGGGATCGGGGAAGTAGGCCATGTTCTCGACCACGCCGAGGATCGGAACATCGGTCTTGCGGAACATGCCGGCGCCGCGACGCACGTCGATCAGGGCCACTTCCTGGGGCGTGGAGACGATCACCGCCCCGTCGACCTTGACCTTCTGGGCCATGGTCAGCTGGATGTCGCCGGTGCCCGGCGGCATGTCGACCACCAGCACGTCGAGTTCGTCGCCGGGCTGGCCCCACTGCACGTCGGTGATGAACTGGGTGATGGCGGAAGACGCCATCGGCCCGCGCCAGATCATCGGCGAGCCCTCGTCGACGATGAAGCCGATCGACACCGCTCTCAGCCCGTAGGCTTCCAGCGGGATCATCTTCTTGTCTTCGGTCAGGCGCGGCTGCTGGTGCAGGCCCAGCATGCGCGGCACCGAGGGGCCGTAGATGTCGGCGTCCATCAGCCCGACCTTGAGCCCGCGCCGGGCCAGGGCCACGGCCAGGTTCACCGCCACGGTGGACTTGCCCACCCCGCCCTTGCCCGAGGCCACCGCCACCACCTTCTTCACGAAGGGCACCGGCTGGGGCCGGGGCGCAGGCTTGTGCGCATGGCCGTGGCCGTGGCCGCCTTGAGGAGGGCCGCCCTGCGGCGGCGGAGGCGCCTGTTCGCGCGGACGGGCGCGGGCCTCGACCCGGTAGGCGTCGGAGGCGGCCGGAGCGCCGGGGGCGTCCTGGGTGGTCAGCACAACCTGGGCCCGCTCCACGCCCGGCACGTTCAAAAGCGCGGTCTCGGCGGCGTCGCTGACCGGGCCGTAGAGCGCCACGTCGGCTGCGGCGACCTCAAGCATGAAGCCCGCGCGGCCGGGGCCCGTGGTCAGGCCCTGGACCAGGCCGGCCTCGACCAGGCTCTTGCCGGTTTTGGGATCGCGCACGTGTGAAAGGGCGATCAGGACCTGATCGCGGTCGGGAACGGCGGGGGTGTGGGGTGTGGGCTGGTCTGGGGGCATGGCTTGCGCTGATCTCCGAGGCGCTTCATATCCCGATGGACGGACAGGATATCAAGGCTTTCAGTCCGCCGCCGCGCTGGAGACGTCGCGTCGCCCCATGCCCTGGAACGACAACAGCAAGCCCGGCCCCTGGAGCACGTCCTCCGGCGATGGCCAAACCCCGCCCGATCCGGCCGACAAGGGCCCAGGCAACGGAGGGGGCGGCGGGGGCGGCGCGCGGCCCGATGCGCCCCAGGCGGACGACGGCGATCCCTGGCGTGAGGAGCCCCCGCGGCTGAACCGCGAGCGCCCGGACAAGCCCCGCCCAGACAAGACTCGTTCAGACGAGACCCGACGGGTGCAGCCGCCGCCACGCGGGCCGCACCTGGACGAACTGTCTCGATTGCTGAAGGCGCGCCTGGCCCAGGCGCTGAACGAGGGCAAGCACCGCAACGCCGGACCGCGCCTGCTGGGCGCCGTGGTCGCCGCGGCGGTCGGGGTGTGGACGCTGAGCGGCTTCTACCGGGTGGAGCCGGGCCAGCAGGCGGCGGTGATGCGGCTGGGCGCCTTCACGGGGCTGACCGGGCCGGGCGTGGGCTATCACCTGCCCTACCCCTTCGGCTGGGCGCGCAAGGTGTCGCTGGCCACGGTCGAGCGGCTGGATATCGGCGGCGCTGGGGCCGACGAGAGCCCCAGCGGCGGCCAGATGCTGACCCGCGACGGCGACCTGGCCGAGGTGGCCTATTCGGTGCAGTGGCGGGTGTCCGACGCCGCCAAGTACCTGTTCGGCCTCGACGATCCCGCTGCGGCGGTGAAGCGCGCGGCCGAGAGCGCCATGCGCGCGGCGGTGGGCCAGGCGTCCTTGACCGAGGCGCTGGACAGCGGCCGCACCCGGCTGGAGCAGACCGCCCAGGGCCTGATGCAGGCTGAGCTGGACCGCATCGGCGCCGGCGTCGGGGTGGTCGAGGTGCAGGTGCGCGACGTGCAGCCGCCCCAGGCTGTGGGCCCGGCCTATCGCGACGCCGGCGCGGCCCGCCAGGACGCCGACACCGGCGCGAGCGACGCCGAGACCTATCGCACCCGTGTCGTCGGTGAGGCCAAGGCCGAGGCGGCGCGCTTGGTGCAGGCGGCCCAGGGCTATCGCGACCAGGAGGTGGCCGAAGCGACCGGCGAGGCCGCACGCTTCGCCCAGGTCGACGAACAGTACCGCCGCGCCCCGGGCGTGACCCGCCAGCGCATGTACATCGAGACCATGGAGCACGTGCTCAGAGCCTCCAACAAGGTGGTGGTGGACGCCAAGGGACAGAGCACCGTGGCCCTGCCGCCGGAGCTGTTCCGGGCTCACGTCACGCCGGATTCCGCCTCACGCGCGGCGACCTCGCCCACGCAGACGCCGACTTCGGCCGCGCCGCCCCCGGCTCAGCCTCAGCCCCAACCCAAGCCGACGGGAGGCGCGCAATGACCGTGTCCCGGCTGATCGTCGGCTCCACCGCGGCGGCCCTGGCCGCGCTGTTGGCGCTGAACGCAGTCTATGTGGTGCACCAGACCCAGGCGGCGGTGGTGCTGCGGCTGGGCCAGCCCGAACGGGTGGTGCGCGCGCCCGGCCTGCACGCCAAGTGGCCGCTGCTCGAAACCGCCGTGCGCTTCGACATCCGCGCCCGGCCGGTGGAGCTGGACCAGGCCGAGATCGCCACCGCCGACAAGGGTCGGCTGGTGGTGGACAGCTACCTGCTCTACCGCGTGGCCGACCCGCAGCGCTTTCACGAGGCGCTCGGCGACGCGCGCGCCGCCGACGCGCGGCTGCGCGACCTGATGGCGGCGAGCCTGGCCCATGCCTTGGCCCACGCCACCACGGCCGAGGCGGTGACCGCCAGCGCCGGCGGGACCCTGGCCCCAGCGCTGGACGAGCTGCGCCGGCGCGTGGCCGAGGCCCGGCTGGGGATCGAGGTGGCCGACCTCAGGCTGCGCCACGTCGAGCCGCCCGCCAGCCAAGCCGAGGCCATCTATCGCCAGATGCGCGGCCAAGGCGCCCAGCTCGCCGCCCAGATTCGCGCCGACGGCGATCAGAGGAAGGCCGCCATCGTCGCCGACGGCGACCGCCAGGCGGCGGTGCTCCGCGGCGAGGCCGAAGGCGAGGCGCTGAAGATCCGCGGCGAGGGCGACGCCAAGCGCATCGCCATCCTGGGCCAGGCCTACGGCCGCGATCCCAGCTTCGCCCGCTTCTTCCGCCAGATGGACGCCTACCAGAACGCCCTGGCCCAGGGCGACACCACCCTGATCCTGTCGCCCGACACCGCCTTCCTGCGCGATTTCTCGAAGGGGCCGCGCGGGGAGTAGGTGGGCGCGGGGCAGTTCTGCGCTTCGAGACGCGGCTTCGCCGCTCCTCAGCATGACGAAAGGCGTTGAACACCCACGCGCGTCATCCTGAGGAGCGGCGCAGCCGCGTCTCGAAGCACGCAGAGCCGTCAGTCCGCGGCGAAATCCTTCGCCTCATAGCCCTGGAAATACAGCAGCGCCGTGAGGTCGGCGTGGTCGAGGCGGGCGTGGGCGCGTTCGGCCACCACCGGCTTGGCGCGGTAGGCGACGCCGAGGCCCGAGGCCTCGATCATGCTCAGGTCGTTGGCGCCGTCGCCGACCGAGAGCGTGGCGTGCTCGTCCAGCCCCAGCTCGGCGCGGTGGGCGAGCAAGGCTTGCAGCTTGGCCTCGCGGCCCAGGATCGGCTCGGCCACCTCGCCGCTGAGCTGGCCGCCCGAGACCAGCAGGCGGTTGGCGGCGTTGGCGTGGAAGCCGGCGGCCTCGGCCACGCGGGCGGTGAAGGTGTCGAACCCGCCCGAGACCAGCACGCAGCGCGTCCCATGCGCGGCCATGGTGCGCACCAGGGTGCGGGCGCCGGGATTGAGCCGCACCCGCTCGGCGTAGCAGCGGGCCAGCACGCTTTCCGGCAAACCCTTCAGGGTGGCGACGCGCTGGCGCAGCGCGGTCTCGAAGTCGAGCTCGCCGCGCATGGCTCGCTCGGTGACCGCGGCCACCTGGGCCTTGACCCTGGCGTAGTCGGCCAGCTCGTCGATGCACTCGCAGCCGATCATGGTGGAGTCCATGTCGGCCAGGAACAGGCCCTTGCGACGGCCGGCCTCGAGCTGGGCGCAGGCGTCCACCGCCAGGCCGGCGCTCGCGTCCGACGCCGCCTGGCGCAGGGGTGCGAGCGCACCGGCCTCGACCAGGATATCCTCCGCCCCCGGACCCGGCGCGCGGCGCGACTTGACCTCGGCGTTCAGGGAGGCCACGGCGTCGGCGAAGCGATCCGCCGCCAGCGAGGCGGCCGAAGGATCGGGGCTGACGAAGGTGATGGCGAACAGCATGGAGCCCAGCGTCTGGCTGATCGCCGGCCCCACCGCAAGCGGCAAGTCGGCCCTGGCCCTGCGCCTGGCCGAAACGCTCGGCGGCGAGGTGGTCAACGCCGATTCCATGCAGCTCTACGCCGACCTGAGGCTGCTCACCGCCCGCCCGGCGGCGACAGACGAGGCGCGCGCGCCGCATCACCTGTACGGCGTGGCCGACGCGGCCGAGACCTGGTCGGTGGGGCGCTGGCTGAGCGCAGCGCGCGAGGCGCTGGCCCAGATCGCGGCGCGCAGCCGCGTGGCCGTGGTGGTGGGCGGCACCGGGCTGTACTTCCGCGCCCTGACCCAAGGCCTGGCCGAGATCCCGCCCACGCCCGAGCCGGTGCGCGTCGAGGCGCGGGCCGACTATGAGCGCATGGGCGAAGCGGCGTTCCGTGAGCGGCTGGCCGGGCTCGATCCCCAGGCCGCGGCCCGCATCGCGCCGGGCGACCGGCAAAGGCTGCTGCGCGCCTACGAGGTGGTGGCGGCGACGGGCACGCCCCTGCACGCCTGGCAGGCCTCCACCGCTCCCACCCTGACCGAGCGGAGCTATCGCGCCGTGGCCATCGAACCGCCGCGCGAAGAGCTGTACGCCCGCTGCGACCTGCGCCTGGAGACCATGCTGCGCCAGGGCGCGCTGGACGAGGTCAGGGCGCTGGGGGCGCGGAGCCTGGATCCGCAACTTCCGGCCATGAAGGCGCTGGGGGTGCGCGAGCTGGCGGCGCACCTGGAGGGCCAGCTAACCCTGGCCAAGGCCCTGGTCCAGGCGCAGCAGGAGACCCGCCGCTACGCCAAGCGCCAGGGCACCTGGTTTCGCAACCAGACCCCCGACTGGCCCAAGCTCGAAACCCTCGATCCCGAGCAGCAATGGAAGGCTTTGCAATCTATCGGGGATTTCTCGCCGCACGCTTGACGCCGACCGCCCCGACGCGCTTCGTGAGACGTCATGCGTCGCTTCAACTCCATCTATCTGGCTGGCCCCGACCCCTACCTGCCGGACGGCGAGGCCCTGCTGCAGCGCAAGCGCGAGCTGTGCGAGGCGATGGCGCTGACGGCGGTGGGCTCGCGCAAACCGATCCCCGAGACCGGCGTATCGGCCCGAGCCAGCGAGCTGCAGGCGCGCATCCTCTATTCCGAAGCGCTGACGGCGCTGCGCGGCGCCGATGCGGTGATCGCCAACCTGACACCCTGGCGCGGGCCAGACTGCGAACCGGCCACCGCCTTCGAGATGGGCTTCGCCTCGGCGCTGGGTAAGCCGGTGTTCGCCTACATGAACGTCGAGGACGAGGCCGAGGCCGAATATCTGGGCCGGGTAGAATCCATGCTGGGCGCCCAGCTCGACGCCCATGGCGTGTGGCGCGACCCGGACGGCTGCGAGGTCGAGGACCTGGACCTGCCCGAAAGCCTGATGATGTGGGCGGAGTCGCGGCGGTTCTACATCATCGTCACCCCCGACCCGCTGGGCGACACGACGGGCATGGAGCTGTGCCTGGACGCCCTGAAACTCTACGCTGATTAGGAATCGATATGGCGCGACGCGACATCGTCGGGGCGGTGAACTTCGCCCACCTGGAATCCTACGCCGGCGGCGACGAGGCGGTGATCGACGAGGTGCTGGAGATCTTCCGCGAGCAGCTGCAGATGTGGCTGCGCCTGCTCGATCCCAACGGGCCGGCCCAGAGCTGGCGCGACGCGGCCCACACGCTGAAAGGCTCGGCGCTGGGCGTCGGCGCCTTCGACCTGGCCGAGGCCTGCGGCGCGGCCGAGCTGGCCCAGGACGCCGGGCTGGGCCAACGCATCATCCAGCTTGAACGCATTCGCACCACCGCCGACGCCGCCCTGTCCGACATCGCCGCCTACGCTCACGAACGCGCGCTGCAGTCGCTGAAGGGCTAGGGTCGAGACGGGCGTCGGGGGCTCAATTTCCCACGGGGTCAGCGCCTCGGCTCCGGCGCCTTCCCGCAGGCCGCGGCCTGCTCAGCGAGTTGAGCCGTCAGCCAATCGATGTAGTCCTCGACCAGCCGGCGCGAGCATGGCGGCGTGCGCAGGTAGGTGCGGTGGGCCACAGCCAGCATCTCAAGGTCGATCGGATCGCACGGCATGTCTCATAGGTAGGGTGTTGCCGCGACGCGACAATAGATGCTGCGCAGATGCAACGCCGCTCTTCCCGACCGGCTACGAGCTTGGGCGGCGACTTCGCTGCGCGCCATGATTGCGATTGCAATGCTTTCGACCCGTGATTAACCCTGGCGCGGGGTTCGCCAGGGGGAAGACCGGATGGGTGATCACGTCGTCGGCGGCAGACGGCTGTCCAGATTTGCGCTGATCCCGCTGGTGCTCGCGACGGCGACGGTCCTGGGCGGCTGCGCCGACCTCGCCAAGCTGTTCGATCCCCCCGACAACCCGCCGGCCATCGCCGCCGTCGTCAAGGACCTGACCGGCGCCCAAAGCAGCGGCGACCAGCTCTTCGCCCAGCTCGAACAGGCGCCGCCAGCCTGCCTGTACGCCAACACCTCAGGCCAGTTCACCGCCGTGGCGAAGCTGCTCGACGACGCCAGCAAGCAAGCGGCCGGGGTCCAGACCTTCGAGGCCGGCAGGAACTCCATCGCCGCACTGCAAAAGCTCGTCGCGGATTCCCAGCACCTGTCGCAGGGCCGCCAAACCTGCCAGCCCGCCGACCTGGTCGATGCGACCAAGCAGTCGTTCGACAACAATATTTCCAGCGCCCTCAGCGGCGCCAACGCCAGGCAGCAGGAAATGAACCATGGCGGTCATTGACGACCTGGGCGCAAAGATCCTGGCGGCCCTGGAAGGGGTTCTGGCCCCGATCGGCCAGTCGGGCAGCGCGGCGGCCAAGACGGCCGCCAAAACCTTGGCGACCGGACTGGTCAGGGTCGCCAGCGACCGGGCCAGCGGCGCGATCAGCGATGCCGAAGCCAAGCAGTATGTCGACCTCCTGGCCAATGGCGCCTGGGGAACCCTGATGGGCCAGCTGGCGATCGCCGAGGCCAACGCCAAGGCCGCGGTGAAGGCGGCGTTCCAGGCGTTGACCGATTTCGGCCTGGCCGCCTTCGGCCTCGGCTGGGCCGACCCGATCGTCAATTCGCTGATCGCCAACCTCTAGCGCGCGCCCTCTAGCGTTCCGCCTTCCGGGCTGGTCGGACCTCAGCCGGCCATGGTATGGCTTGCGTCATATAACTGAGCCGCGAACGCATACGCGGTTTGGACCGAGGGAGCCGGCGCCAGCATGACAGCCAGGAACGCATCGGTCGCGGTGATCGGCGCCGGGGACTATATCGGCGCGGCGATCGCCCGGAAGTTCGCGGCGGAGGGGTTCACCGTCTTCGTCGGCCGTCGCAACGGCGACAAGCTGGCGCCGCTGGTGGCCGAGATCGAGGCCGCGGGTGGGAAGGCCTTTGGCCGGGCCCTGGACGCGCGGGAGGCCGAGGACGTCACCGCCTTCCTGGCCGAGGCCGACGCCGCCGCGCCGTTGGAGGTCTGCATCTTCAACATCGGCGCGAACGTGAATTTCCCGATCCTAGAGACCACCGATCGCGTGTTTCGCAAGGTGTGGGAGATGGCCTGCTGGTCGGGGTTCGTCACCGGACGCGAAGCGGCCCGGATCATGCTCCAGCGCGGCCGCGGCGCGATCTTCTTCACCGGCGCCACCGCCGGCCTGCGCGGGGGCGTGGGCTACGCCGCCTTCGCCAGCGCCAAGTTCGGTCTGCGCGGCCTGGCCCAGGCCATGGCGCGGGAACTCGGTCCCAAGTCGATCCATGTCGCCCACCTGGTCATCGATGCCGGGGTCGACACCGCCTTCGTGCGCAACCTGATCGCCCAGCGCGAAGGGCCCGAGGCGCTGGAGACCCTGGAGCCTGGCCGGCTGATGAACCCCAACTCGGTCGCCGACGCCTATTGGGCGCTCTATCAGCAGTCGCCGGATGCCTGGAGCTTCGAACAGGAAATCCGGCCATACGGAGAAAAGTGGTGAGCGATCAGCCCAGGGTCGAGTTCCTGTTCGATTTCGGCAGCCCCAACGCCTACCTCTGCCATCGGGTGATCCCGGCGATCCAGGCGCGCACGGGCGTCCCGTTCACCTACACGCCGATCCTGCTGGGCGGAGTGTTCAAGGCCACGGGCAACCAGTCGCCGGCCACCGCCTTCGCCCATATCCGCAACAAGCTGGCCTACGAGAACCTGGAGATCGCCCGGTTCGTGCGCAAGCACGCCATCGCCGAGTTTGTCTTCAATCCCTTCTTCCCGATCAACACCTTGAACCTGATGCGTGGCGCCATCGCCGCCCAGCGGCTGGGCGTGTTCGAGGCCTATGTCGACGCGGTCTTCCGGCACATGTGGGGCGAACCGAAGAAGATGGACGATCCCGAGGTGGTCCAAGCGGCGCTGGTGCAGTCCGGCCTGCCGGCCGCGGACCTGATCGCCCTGTCGCAAACACCCGAGGTGAAGGCCGAGTTGATCGCCAACACCGAGCAGGCCGTGGAGCACGGCGTGTTCGGCGCGCCCAGCTTCTTCGTCGGCGAGGAGATGTGGTTCGGCAAGGACCGGCTGGGCGATGTCGAAGAGGCGATTCGGCTGGCCAGGCGGTAAGATCGCCTCGCCTACTTCGTCATACCCGCTACTTCGTCATGCCTGGGCAGTGCATCCCGCCGCTGGCCCCGGCGCCGAACTTCATCGCGCACTTCACGTGCACCGAGATGTTGTGGCCGTGGTCGGGGACGTTGGCCGGCCCCTTGGGCAGCAGGGCGGCGGCGGCCCCGCTCATGACATAGGCGCGCTGGGCCTCGGCGGCGGCCTGCTGCTGGCGCATCTGGGCCGGCGCCACGTCGATCTGCTCGTCGCGATGGACGGCCAGTTGGCGGGCGCATTCGGCGTGGTCCTCGTCGCTGCGGCCGCCGAGCCGCGAGCAGGCGGACAGGCCACGCAGGGCGTTGGCGACGCGGGCCTGGGTGTCGGCGCCTGATATGGGTTCTGGAGCTGAGGGCTGGACGGGCGCCGGCGGGACGGGCTCGGCGGCGGACGGCGCGGGCAGTGGCGCGATGGACGGGGGGAGTGGAACCGGCGGCGGGCGCTCAGCGGATGCGGCGGCGGGACGGGCCTCAGCCGGGGGCGGCTTGGGCGGCACGGGTCGGAGCGTGCGCACCAGGTCGAGCCGCACGGTCGTCTCGCGCGGCGGGCGCAGCAGCCAAACCCCGGCGCGATCGCCAAACGTCAGCAGGCCCAGCAGCAGGGCGTTGAGCGTAATGGCGGCGGCGAGCGCCCACAGGGTCTCGCGGCGCACACGGCGGCGGCGCACGCTCGCAAAGCCTGCCGCCAACGCCGTCGCCATTGCGCCACCCCTGCCCGCCAAGCGTGCAAGACGCTCCGCCGCTATTGGCGCGGCAGCGGGGCGGCGTTTTTACGGCGGCTTTGCATCGCTTCCGGGGCGCACGCCTCGCGCTCTCCTCCCTGCGAAGCGGGGGAGGAGAAGATGCCCTCAGAGCGTCGGCAGCGCGGTGGCGCGGGCGGTGTCGAGGTAGCGGGCCGCGGTGGGCTTGAGGTTCCCGTCCAGCTCGACCAGCAGCGGGTTGCCGGTGGGGATCTCCACGCCGACGATCTCGTCGTCGGGCACGGCGAACAGGTGCTTGACGATGGCGCGCAGCGAGTTGCCATGGGCGGCCACCAGCAGGGTCTCGCCGGCCTTCAGCTTGGGGGCGATTTCGGCCTCCCAGTACGGCAGGGTGCGCTCCAGCGTGGTCTTCAGGCTCTCGGTGTCGGGGATGGCCACGCCCTTGTAGCGACGGTCGGCGTGGAAGTCGTACGCGCCGCCGGGCGCGAGCGGCGGCGGCGGGATGTCGTAGGAGCGGCGCCAGATGTGCACCTGCGCCTCGCCGTGCTCAGCGGCGGTCTCGGCCTTGTTGAGCCCGGTCAGCCCGCCATAGTGGCGCTCGTTCAGCCGCCAATCCTTGATCACCGGGACCCAGATCTGGTCGGACAGGCGCAGGGTGGTGTCGCAGGTGCGGATGGCGCGGGTCAGCACCGAGGTGTAGGCGCGGTCGAATTCGACGCCCGCTTCTTTCACCAGCACGCCGGCGCGCTCGGCCTCGGCCACGCCCTGGGCGGTCAGGTCCACGTCGACCCAGCCGGTGAAGCGGTTCTCCAGGTTCCAGGCGCTCTGGCCGTGGCGGATCATGACGAGCGTGGGCATGGGTGGTCCTTGGAGTCGAGAAGGTCGGATCGAGCCTGGGTTAGGCCGTGAAGGCCGCGTCGGTGGCGCGGACCAGGGCGTTGATGGTGCCGGGCTCGGTGGAGGCGTGGCCGGCGTCCCAGATCAGGTCGAAACTGGCCTCGGGCCAGGCGGTCTTGAGCTTCCAGGCCGTCTCCAGCGGGGTCACCACGTCGAAGCGGCCCTGCACGATCCAGGTGGGGATGTGGCGGATGCGGTCGACCTGCTCCAGCAGCCAGCCGTCGCGCTCGAAGAAGCCGCCGTTCTTGAAATAGTGGCACTCGATGCGGGCGAAGGCGGTGGCGAAGTCCGGCTCGTTGAACTTGGCCGGGCGCGCCTCGGGGCCGCGGATGGAGATGGTGTCGCCTTCCCAGCGACTCCAGGCGGCGGCGGCGGGGCGGTGCACCTCGGGCCGCGGGTCGTTGAGCCGGCGGTGATAGGCGCCCATCAGGTCGCGCCGCTCGTGCTTGGGGATCGGCTCGAGGAAGCGCTCCCAGGCGTCGGGGAAGATCATCGAGGCGCCGTCCTGGTAGAACCAGTTCAGCTCGCGCTTGGTCAGCAGGAACACCCCGCGCAGGATCAGGCCGGACACGCGCTCCGGATGCATGGCGGCGTAGGCCAGCGCCAGCGTCGAGCCCCAGGAGCCGCCGAACACGGTCCAGCTCTCCCCCCCCGCCTGCTCGCGCAGGCGCTCGATGTCGGCGATCAGGTCCCAGGTGGTGTTGTCCTCCAGCAGCGCATTGGGCGTGGAGCGGCCGCAGCCGCGCTGGTCGAACAGGGTCATGCGCCAGCGGAACGGATCGAAGAAGCGCCGCATGGTGGGGTTGATCGCCCCGCCCGGCCCGCCGTGCAGGATCACGCAGGGCTTGCCGTCGCGCGCGCCACAGGTCTCGTAATAGACTTGGTGCGGGCTGTCGGTGTCGATCCAGCCGGTCTCGAACGGCTCGTTCTCAGGATACAGCGTGCGACGCCCCGAGGGGCTGGACGGCGAGTGGCCTTGCCCGTTGGGGCTGGGGGCGGCGCTCATGGGACCTGGGCGAGCTTCCATGGCCAAGGCTAGTAGAACGTCGCGCGCCGGAGGGCCAGAGGGTGGTTTGTCCTGCCCCTCATCTCGGATCTGCGCGCTCTGCGAGCGCTCCGTCCGGGATGACGGACGTTGGAGGCGCGCACAAACCCGTCCGCCAAGCTTGACGCGGCGCGCTTCAAGCCTAGTGTGCGCGCGTTCTCCGGAGGGCCGCGCTTGAGCGGCTGAGAGGCGGGTAAGCCCGCGATCCGCCGAACCTGATCCGGGTCATGCCGGCGAAGGGAGGGAACAGGGGCACAAAATGCCCGCGTTCCCGTTTCCCTTTTCGCGCGCGCCCCGGGTCGGTCGATCCGCGTCACGGAAGGCAGACAATGAACGCCCCCTCGCCCCGCATCCTTCCCGCCGGCCAGGTCGCCACGGGCGAAATCCCCGGCTCGCGCAAGGTCTACGAGCCCGGCAAGATCCACCCCGAGCTGCGCGTGCCGTTCCGTGAAGTGGCGGTGCATCCGAGCGCCAACGAGCCGCCGATCACCATCTACGACGCCTCGGGCCCCTATACCGACCCCAACGCCAGCGTCGACATCGAGAAGGGCCTGGCCCGCCCGCGCGACGCCTGGGTGATGGGGCGCGGCGACGTCGAGGTGGTGCAGGGCCGCGAGATCAAGCCGGAAGACAACGGCAAGGTCTCGGCCGACTACCTGGTGCCCGCCTTCCCCGGCAAGCCCAAGGTGATGCGCGCCAAGCCCGGCGCCTGCGTCACCCAGATGGAATACGCCCGCCGCGGCCTGATCACGCCGGAGATGGAATTCGTCGCCAT
>FSXV01000099.1_pt1 | contig 40964 bp, 42 predicted proteins | sample 1638401 | NCBI WGS metagenome assembly FSXV01 (sample SAMEA3914788, study PRJEB12502) | metagenome | biome: forest; material: soil | place: Canada | collected 2011-07-03 | depth 0.1 m | reverse complement strand
CTCCCTCGCTGATCCGCGGTAGCTCAGCGGTAGAGCAATCGGCTGTTAACCGATTGGTCGTAGGTTCGAATCCTACCCGCGGAGCCAGCGAGGGTATTTCCCCACATTGTCGGCATGGGTTAGCGCTCTCCGCGCTTCCCTGGCGGCTGCGCGCGGTATAGCTCCGCCCTCGCGTCGTCCCAGGAGCACGCGCCATGACCACCCATCGCGTCGCCGTCGTCCAAGCCGGCTCGTCCCTGTTCGACACCCCGCGCACGCTGGAGCGGATGCGGGCCCACTGCGAGGCCGCGGCGGCCGAGGGCGTGGAACTGGCGGTGTTCCCCGAGGCCTACGTCGGCGGCTATCCCAAGGGACTGGACTTCGGCGCCCGCATCGGCACGCGCACCCCGGAAGGCCGCGAGGACTTCCTGCGCTATTGGCAGGCCGCCATCGAGGTCCCCGGCCCCGAGCTCGCCCACATCGGCGGGTTCGCCGCCCAGATGCGCGCCCATCTGGTGGTCGGCGTGATCGAACGCGACGGCGCCACCCTGTATTGCACCGCCCTGTTCTTCGGCCCGGACGGCGCTCTGCTCGGCAAGCATCGCAAGCTGATGCCCACCGCCAGCGAACGGCTGGTCTGGGGCCAGGGCGACGGCTCGACCCTGCCGGCGATCCAGACGCCGATGGGCCGGCTGGGCGCGGCCATCTGCTGGGAGAACTACATGCCCAGCCTGCGCCAGGCCATGTACGCCAAGGGGGTAAGCATCTGGTGCGCGCCCACGGTGGACGAGCGCGACATCTGGCAGGCCTCCATGCGCCACATCGCCTACGAAGGCCGCACCTTCGTGCTCAGCGCCTGCCAGTATCTCACCCGCGCCGACGCGCCGGCCGATTACGCCTGCGTCCAGGGCGACGACCCGAAAATCGAACTGATCCGCGGCGGCAGCGTGATCGTGAGCCCGCTCGGCGAGCTGCTGGCGGGCCCGGTCTATGGCCGCGAAGTCGTGCTGACGGCCGACATCGATCCCATGGACGCGATCCGCGGCAAGTACGACCTGGACGTGGCCGGCCACTATGCCCGCCCCGACGTCTTCACGCTGAGCGTGGACGAACGCCCCCGCGCGGCCGTCGCGACCGCCCAGCCGGCGACGGACGGCCAGGGCTGAACGACAAAAGCCCCGCTGGCCGAAGCCAGCGGGGCGAAAGCGCCTCGGACCTAGGTCCGGGCGGGGCCGAGCACCGCGGTCAGGCGGGCTGGGCTGCAGGCTGGGCTGCGGGCGGAGCCGTCGACTTGCGCGTCTCGAGCTTGCCGATCAGCGCCTCAATGTAGCTATCGGCCAGCGGCGCAAAGGCCGAGCCGCCCTCGCCCAGCAAGGCCATGGCCGCATTGGCACCGGCGTCGGCGATGTCCGGCAGGGCCGCCTCGGCGGCCTGGACCGCGGCGGTGAGGTTGGACACCACTGGCGTGACCGCCTGGGTGACGTGGGCGTTGCCGGCGAAGAAGGTCGCCACGGCGTGGAGCGCGTCAGAGAGTTTCGACATCGAAGATCCTTGGTTCATGGCCGCCGGGTGCAAGGCGTCGCGCCGGCGGCGGGCGGCGCGCCGGTCGGGGACTGGGGGTGGAAGGCAGGGTGCGCGCACGCGGGCCTTCGCAGCGCGCGCATCGGTGTTATGCTTCGTGGAAGCTGGCCCACGGCCCCGAGTCCGCAATGCCCACAAGGGGCGAAAAGGAGCCGGCGCAACTGGGAGGATATCTATGCGCAGAAGCGTCTACGCGCTTGATCCTGTAACAGGCGCCGCCATGGCTTCGCTGCCAGCGGCGGTGGTGATGGGCTGGACGGCCTTGTCGGACGACGAGATCATCCGCTTCACCAAGCCTGAGTTCGTCACCCTGCAAATGCTCAGCCGCGACGATCTCGAACGCGTCCGCTTCGAGGTGCGCGAGGGCTGACGCGACGCCAGGGCGGCGGCGCAGCTTCAGGCCGCGCCCTGCCCGGTTCGGCCCACGAGCGCGGCGTTGCGCGCGGAGACGCCATCCTCGGCCTCCGCCCACTGCCCCGTACGCATGGCGAGAGCGCAGCGGTCGCACCGCGCATGAACCTGGCCGCGCCATGTGGCGTTGCCGAGGATGTCTTCGGCCGCCCGCGCCCAATCGCCCTCGCGTATGGCCGCCAGCGTGACGGGCCAGCGGGAAAGTCCGGCGACGCCGATGTTGAAGGCGATGTTGGTCAGCACGTCGGCCCGCACCGGCTGGCCCTGCCTTAGCGGCTCGAACCAAGTGAAATGCGCGCCAACCCCACGCTCGGCCTCGGCGATGCGCTCGGCCAGGGCCGCTTCGGCCCGCGCCAGCGACCAAACCACGCCCGGCCCGATACCGGCCCCGGTGCAGCCCCACCCGATGGTCCAGACGCCGCCTTGATCAGGATAGGCCGCCAGCGGCGGCTTGCCGCCCACGGCCTCGTCCAGCTTCAGGCGCGCAATCCCTTGAGGGGTCATGGGCGATCTCCGATCTATGGGGAATTAGGCGGCGCGTGTCGGCTCGGCCGCGGGGATCTCGACGCCGGCCCGCCGCAACGTGGCCTCCAGCACCTCGATCCGGCTCACCGCGCGCAGGTTTTCACGGCGGCAGGTCTCGTTCTCAGCCTCGAGCGTCTCGATCCGCTGCCGCATCTCGGCGACCTCGTCGCGAAAACTGGTGATCAGCGCGCGGGCCTGATCGTTGAGGGTAGCTTGGAAGGCGGCCAGCGACTGGGTCATGGCCGCCGGCGCACTGGCCTTGGCCTTGGAGCGTTCGGAAAGCCACGTCCAAAGCCCCCAGACCCCGCCAACGCCGCCGGCGCCCACGCCGGTGCCGATGGCCGCCGTGGTGAAGTGGGAAAGAACAGGCGCGGCCTGCACCGCATCGGCGATCGCGTTCATTCGCCAGCCGCCTCGGGCTTGGAACTGCCGAAGTAGTAGTCGTAGACCGTGCTGCTGGCCTGGACGTCTTCAAAATCGCGGGCGGCGTTGATGGCTTCGAAGGTGGCGGTGTCTTCCTCGCCGATGGTGGCGTAGGCGGCGGCGCGGCTGGTGGTGGAGTAGTTCATGAAGCCGGCGCGCTGGCCTTCCGGCACCCAGCCCATGGCGTCGAAGCCCGAGCCGATCAGGCTGTTCACCTGGCGCCAGTTGGTGGCCGTGCCGGTGCCGCCCTGCACCCGCGGCAGGCGGTTCCGGATCGGCGTGGCGGCGGGATAGAGGTTCTTGGCCGGCGCCTGCAGGTCGTAGGCGAGCAGGCCGGTCGCGGTGGTGATCGACTTTCCCAGGGTCGAGGGATCGGCGCCGGCGGCGCTCAGCACCGTGCGGGCGATGTTCTCGCTGGGCTGGGACAGGGCGTCGGACATCATCTTGCGGATGTCCTCGGTCATCAGGGTCATGGAGCGTTGCTCCTTTCGGTTTTTGGGGAAGAACTTGGGGAAGCCGCCGCCTCGGTCAGGGAGACGGCAGGCGAACGGGCGGACGGCTGGCGGACGGAGCGCGCCCATCGCCAGCGCCAGGAAATCGTGTAGTTTCCGCCCGAACGACCTGGGGGTGTGAAATGCGGATCTTGGCGACGGCGATCGCGGCCTTGGCGATCTCGACGGCCTCAGCGGCCTGGGCTCAGGCGCCGGCGGATCAGGTTTCAGCGGAAAAGCTGACCCTGGCGCGTCAGGTGCTGGCGGCCAGCGGCGGCGAGAAGCAGATGGAGTCGATCATGGGCAGCATGTACGGGGCGATGTTCCGCGCCATGCCCAAGGCTGGGTCGCCGTCAGAGCAAGCCGTGATGACCGCCATCCAGACCGGCATGCAGACGGAGATGCTCAAGACCATCCCCGCGCTGCTGGATACATCCGCGCATATCTATGCGGAGAACCTGACGGACAAGGAGTTGCAGGACGAACTGGCCTGGTTGCAAAGCGACAGCGGCCAGTCGATCCGTCGCAAGACGCCCGCGATGATGCAGGAAATGGTCAACACGACCATCCCGATCGTCCAGAAGATGGTGCCGCCGATGCTGAAAAAGGCGATCGAAGACGCCTGCGCCCAGCAGCACTGCACCACTCAGGACCGCCAGAAGTTCGACGCTCTGATCGCCAAGGCGGCCGGGAAGCCGAGCTAACGAACGTGGCCGACTAAGGCCGGTGCAGCGGCATCGGCCGGGCCAGGGCGGCCTTCATCAGCACGTGCGCGCGCTCGGCTGACGGGAGTTCGCCCAGCGGTGAGGCGGTGGGATCGGCCGAGGGTTCGGTCCCCTCCCCATCCTCCTCCTTGGCCACGGCCTTGGCGAAGGCCGAGCCGGCGGTGCGGGGCGGACGCGGCAGGCGGCCGAGGCGCTCGATCTCGGCGGCCTGCTCGGCCAGCCGCTTGTGCAGGATGGCGCGTTCGTCGGCGAAGCCTTTGACGAGGCCGTCGCGTTCGGCGCGCGCCATGTGGAGATCGGTCTCCAACACCAGCAGCTTGGAGAGGCTGCTGTCTTCGAAGCGCGGGGCCTCGTGGGTCAGTTGTGACGGCGGCGGCGTGGGCTCGACGGGCATGGTCGGCGGAAGCGGGGCGGCGTCGATGGCGGCCACGGCTTCCTGCGGCTCGCTTACAGCGGCCTTCATCAGCTTTTCCCGGGCGGCGGCGACGTAGTCGCTGCGGCGGCGGGGCTTGCCAGCGGCCCGGGCCATGGCCTCGGCCTCGACCAGCACCTCGGCGTTGGTGGGAGCGGCCTTGGGCGCCGCGCCTTCGGCCTTCCACAGGTCGATCACCGCCTCGGGATTGCACGGCCGGTCGACCAGGCTGATCTCGTCCAGGCGGATCGAGGTGATGACGCTGGGGTCGACCGGATCGCGCGACAGCACCTTGCCGCCGATCGACAGGCCCTTGTAGACGCCCGCCTTGACCTTCTGCACCGCCACCGGATCGACCACGTGCGCGCAAAGGCGGGTGGCGCCGTCGTCGTCCACCTCGGCCGCCAGGGCGGCGCCGGCGGCGCGGGGCTGATGCATCTCGCGGATGGCGCCAAAGGCCATGTAGGCGGGCAAGGCGGCGCGCACCGCCGCGGGCAGGACGATCTCGCCCGCCGCGTCCCGCGCGCCGGTCGAGGCTACGCCGTGGACCCGGATCGAGCCGTCGTCCAGGGCCTCGACCTTGGTGAGTTCGCCGTAGAGGATCATGGGGTCTCCGGATGCGGGAAAGAGGCGGCGGCCGGCTGGGCCGGGGACGATTGCGCTTGGGGCGACTGCCCTTGCGGTGGCAAGGGCGGCAGGCCGCGGCGATCGCGGATCTCGTCGACGGTCGCCGAGCCGTTCTTGATGTTGAGATCGTCGATCTGGGCCTGGACCATGGGATCGAGGTCGACCGCGTCGGCCCAGGACCATTCCAGATCGGGCCAGCCGAGATCGTGAGCCAGCACGCCGTCGGCGATGCGCTTCCACCACAACATGCGCGGCGCGGCCCCCTCGCCCGCCGCCCGGCTCTGGTCGGTCTCGGCGGTGGAGCGGTTCATCTGCTTGATCAGTGGCGTCGGCGGCAGGCTGAAGGCGTAGCAGACGATGCGGGCCAGCCATTCGTCGAAGTCGTCCTTGAGCGGGCTGTCCTTGAACGGCTGGTAGCGGGTCTCGGCCGGCACCCATTGCAGCTTGGACTTGCCCGCCGCGTCGCCGCTGATGCGCGCATCCCAAGCGTCCTGCATGGTGCGGATGGCGTCGGGACCCCAGCTTGACGGCACATTGAGGATGCCAGCGGGGACGTTACCCTCGGTGAAGTAGCCGAGCTGGGCGGTCTGGCGGCGCAGCACCGTGTTGAGCGTCACCACGATCTGCTCCACCGGCGACATGCCATAGAGGTGGTTCGGGCGCGGGTTGCGGGGCGCGTAGATCAGTTCGTCGGCGCTGAGCTCGGCCCAGACGATGCCCTTGATCACCTGCTGGAAGGCAGGCAGCGGCGGGCGCGGGCGACGGCCAGTCTGGTCCACCAGCAGCTTGAAGGTGTCGCCCGGGGCCACGTCGAGCCCGACCAGCCGGCCCGCCTGGTCGTAGCGCTTCTCGATGGCCGGGGCGTCGAGCACCAGCAGGTCTTCCAGCAGCAGGCGCAGCCAGGTGGCGAAGGGGTGGCAGCCGTCGGGACGGCGGAACAGGGTGGTGGCCTGGGCGATGCGGTCGAGGTCGCCCGGTGCGATATGGCGGGCGTCGCGCGGCTTGATGATCCAATCGAGCGCCTCGATCTGGTCCTTGGCGGTCTCGATGGCCAGGCGCACCGGCTCGACATTGGCGAAGGCGCGCAGCTCCGCGAAGCTGAAGGCCGTGCCCGCGCGCGGAGTGTAGACCGTGTTGATTCCGCTCTCGAAATCCAGGCTGCGGACCGGCTGGGGATCGAACGGCGGCGTCGGCAGGCCCGGCGAGAACATGGCGCTGGCGGGGGCGAAGCTCGAGCGCAACGGTCCGGTGGACAGGCTGAAGCTCATGGAGGTGCGAAGGCCGCCGGATGGGGGCATGGGGAGCTCCAGGTCGGTGGGATGGATGCGCCGGCCGGCGCGGTCAGCGCGGACGGAAGAGGTGCTCGACCGAACCTGGGGCCGAGGGAGCGGATGGTTCAGTTGGCGCGGGGCTGGGCGCGCTGGCGTCGCGGCGCATCAGGTCGAGCAGGCCCTGGCTGTGGCCAGGGGTGGTGAGGAAGGCGTTGAAGGCGCGGGCGGTGGCGTCGGCGTCATCGTCATGGGCGGCCTCCGGGAAAGCTTCCAGGGCGGAGAACCAGGCCTCGTTCCAGCCGCCGCGCAGCACATCGACATTGCCGGCCTGGGCCTGGGCCGAGAACGGGCCGAAGCGCACCAGCTTCTCGCCGGTCTCGGGCGTGGCGCGCGCGGTGTAGCCCTCCAGGGCGCGGATCAGGGCGGCGGCCTGGGCCTTGCCGGCCTGACCAGGATCCTGCGGCAGACTGATCTCGACCTCGGGGCCGTCCTGGCTGGCGACGTTGCGGATCAGGGCTTCGATGCGCGCGGGGGTATCGCGGGCGCGGACATGGTGCAGGACGATGTAGCGGCCGCTCTGGCGGTCGCGGCCGATCTTGGCCCCACAGGTCCAGTCCGGGTCGTTGCGCTCGGTCTTGGGGGTGGCGGCAAGGTCCCAGCCGCGCACGACCTGCAAGTCGGCCGGCGGCGCTTCCACCACCTTGCACCAGCCGCGCTGGAAATAGAGGCCCGAGGCCGGACGCACCCGCCAGTTGCCGTCCAGCAGCCGCGCCCGCTCCACCTCGGGCAAGGCCAGGAGATTGGCGAGATAGCCGGGGTCGGCCGCGGTGAGCGCGGTGTTGTCGGCCAGGCGAGCGGAGACGAAGGTGAGCGACTTGGGCGGGATCGGCGCGCCGGTGGCGGCGCTGACGTGGGTGGACAGGGCGTCGGGCTCGTCGGCCCAGATCAGGCCATCGCCGATGCGGACAAACCAGCGCGCCACCCCTGCCCGCTCCGGGATCGGCAGGCCGGTCTCGGGGTCGAGCCACCAGGCGATCAGCCCGGCCACCCAGCTATCGGCGTCGGGGTTGCAGGTGGCGCGGATATAGGGGCGCACGCCGCAGAGGCTGCGATTGCGGCTGACCATGTACCAGAACTGGCGGGCGCTGAAGTGGGTCAGCTCGTCGAAGCAGATCAGCGGGATCTGCGCGCCCTGCCAGTTGTAGACGGTCTTATCGTGCTCCAGGTGCGAGAAGCGGACCTTGGCGCCGGCGGGGAAGCGCCATTCCAGCGCGTGGGATTTCGGCGTTCCGCCCGCCAGGGGATAGAGCTTGGCGCTCTCGTCCCATAGGCCGCCGGGGTTGCGCACCTGCACCGTGGTCCGGCGGAACACCACCGCGCCGAAATCGGGGTTGGCCACGTGGCGCAGGGGCTCCATCAAAAGGGCCCAGGTTTTCCCGCCCCCGGCCGCGCCGCCGTAGATCGCGATGTCGGCCGGCGAGGCGAGAAACGCCATCTGCGGGCCCGGCTGGGGGCTGATGGCGGTCATGCAGCTCCTGATGCGAGGACGTTCGAAGGCCGCCTACCCACGCCCGTTGTCCGGCAGGGCGAAGACGGCGACGGCGGCGCTGGCCTCCGGGTCGTCGTCGGTGGGCGGCAGGGCGTCGAGCGCGTGGACGTGGCGCTCCAGCGGGATCAGGCGGCCGGTGATGCGCGAAAGCTTTTCCAGCAGGTCGCTGAGGCTTTCACGCTCGCCCAGGCACGGGCCGGGCGGCGGCCGACCGTCGAGCAGCAAGGCCAGCCGCTCGGTCAGCACCCGCTTGAGGGTACGAAGTTGCGCCAGGTCTTCCCGGTGGGCGGCGGCGGCCCGCGCCGGGCTGTTGGGCGCGTCGGGCGGGCCGGTGTCGAAGCTCGCCTCGAGCAGGCGTCGCAGGTCAGTGCGGTTCACCACCACCTTGGGACGGTCCGAGCGTTGCAGGGCGTCCAGCAGGGCGGCGCGAGGATCGCCAGTCATTCGGCCCTCGCGAAGTTTGGAAAGAAAAAGGCCCCGAAGCGAAGGCTGCGGGGCCGGTCCGGCATCGCCCTGGCGGGGCGGAATTCCGTCGATGAGGTTTTCTCCCAAAATTCGAGTTCGAACACAAGGGGAAATGTGCGAAATGCACAATTAATTTTCAACTCATTGATATCTAATCGCTTTGGCCCGGCCAGCCAGCGCTGGCGAAGTGGGCGTGGGTGAGGTCGAGAGCGATGCGCAGGGCGGTTTCCAGCTTCTCGGCCTCGCGCTGAACCGGATTGACGTCGCGCGGCGTCAGGCCCTGGCCGCAGATCAGGTCGCAAGCCAGGATCATGCCCGGATGCGAGCCCAACGACCGCCGCGCCGCGTCCAGCCTCACCCGACTGTCGGCCAGCCACTCCGCCGCCGCCAAGTGGGCCGTGGTGGTGGTCGGAACGCCGGTAACGCCCCCGCGCGGGGTGTCGTCCAGGCAGGAGCGCAGGCGCACGCCGTTCGGCAGGATCGCCACCCGATAGAGCATGCCGTAGGCGCGGCCGGCGCGGAACTGATGCGGGTCGAGCCGCTGCTTGTCGCGCAGCCATTCCAGGCCGCTCTTGGTGTGGACCACCTTTCGCCGCTCGGCCGCAGCCAAGGCGGCGAGTTCGCTCGGCGCGCCCTCGGTGGGCTGACCGCGCGCGATGCGAACAGCTTGGGCTTCCTGGCGCCTGAACTGGTTCTGGAGGGTGCGCTGCTGCGTCTTGGTGAGGGGAGCCTTGAGGGCGGCGGGCATGACGATCTCCTTGGCGGCGTGAAACGAGATGGCGGGCGGACGCAGGGCCTCAGCCCTCCCCGTCCCGCTTGAACAGCCGCTCGGCCTCGGTGCGGGCCTGGCGCCGGGGACCCGGCAGGTCCGGCGCGTAGCGGGCCAGTTCCAGGGACAGCAGGCCCATCGTCTCGTAGGAGCCATAGGCCTCGGCATAGCGGGCGCAGGCGGCCTGAAGCGCGGCGCGTTCAGCCGCGTCGTCCGGGCGGCCGGCGCGCTGGGACGCCAACTGGCGACGCTTGCGCCGGGCGGCGGCCGATTGCTGGCCGATGGCGCACCGCTCGGGGTCGGCGCGGAAGGGATTGGCGGTCATGACATAGCTCCGCTGGCGGGGCCGTGCGGCCCGGTAAACATGGCTCGGAATGAGATCGCCCCGCCGGCGACCGGATCGGCCGAGAGGCCGGCGGGGCGCGCTCCGTGGGCGCAGGGGGGAAGCTGCGCCGGGGAGCGAGGGGATGAGGTTTCCGGCCTAGCCGCCGGGGGTCGCCGCCGATGGAGCGACGCTGCGAAGGTCGATGTGGCCGGGTGTTTTCATCTCGTAGTCAATGTGCATTTGGCACATGAGTGCGTCAAGGCATTTTGTGCACTATGCACAGATAGTTTCATCCATAATTGTGCAATGAGCACAGACGCGGATAGGGCTCTGAACAAGGCGCGCGGGCGTCGGCTGATCGCCGCGCGCGAGCAACTGAAGCTGACCACCGCCCAGGCGGCGGCGGCCTTCCTCAAGGTTCCCTACGACAGCTACGTCCAGCACGAGCGGGGCGAGCGGGGCATGAGCCGCAAGGTTCAGGCCTACGCCGCCAAGCTGGGGGTGGAAGAATCCTGGCTGCTGTGGGGCAAGAACGCGCCTGAATGGGCCCAGCCGGAGCTGGACGTCAGTCCCGAGGAAAAGGCCGGCGGCGCCGACCACAATCTGCGCGCCTGGCGCCTGCACGCGCGCATGAGCGTGGAGGACCTGGCCGGGAAACTTGAGGTTCCGGTGGACCTGGTGCGGGCGTGGGAAGACGGCTCGACCGACCTGTCGGAAAAATGGCTCCGCCGCATCGCTGTCGCTTTCGACACAACGCCTGGAAGCATATTGGACGTGGATCCAGCGAGCGCGCCGCCCGGCCTGCTCACCCTCTGGCGCGACACCGCCGCCCAGCAGCGCGAAACCGCCCGGCGGCTTCGCGTGCTGAACGTCCGGGCCGCCGGCTAACCCCCTCCCGCTCCACTCCCCTTACGCCGCCTCGCCGAGATCGCCATGGCGGGCGAGCAGGCGGGCCTCGCCGAAAACACCGTATTCAGGCCGCCCCTCGAAGGCGTAGGCGACGACGACCGGCCGCTGGCGGCCGAGCCTGCGCGCCGCGTCGCGCGCCGCCCGCGCGCTGGCGCACCAGCGCACCGGCTCGGCCGTCAACCTGCCGTCGCGCCGAACATAGGCCTGCACGCAATAGTGGGTCGGATCCTTCACACACGCCCTCCGCTAAACATTAACGGGTGATCTCGCGAACGCGAGGGCGGGTCAATCTGTGCAAAACGACCCTGCGTCCGGTTTTGTCGCAACACCCCTTACGAATCCACAAATGTGCCTATCGCACACTTCTGCTTGACTCCAATATGTGCGTTTTGCACATTATGCGCCCCTTCCCGGAGCGCCTAGATGACCGACGCCTCGCCTTCATCCCCCGCCCTGACGATCCTTCGTCAGCCACACGGGACAACCGCTCGGTTCGACATGGCGCAAGCCGCCGGACGGGCCGGGGCGCGGCGCATGCTGCAGCGACTGAGCCGGACGCCGTGGCCCACGGGGGAGACCATCCGGCATGCGCTGGAGCGCGAGCGCCGGCTCGCCGCCTTACGACGCGCCCAAGATCGGATCGGGGTGAAACTGCTGTCGGGCGAGGAATGGGGACGCGAGATCGCGATCGAGGTCGCCGCGAAGTGCGTCCGATGACGGTCGACCCCATCCTCGCCCGCCTGCTCGCCGAGATGGAGCAGGCCGATGCGGAGCTACGCGCCTTCGCCGCCAGTCTGACCGCCGCCGACGGCCTGCTGGACCCCGGGTTGGACGACGTCTTCGCTCGTCTGTCGCGCCGCCCCACCCGCGCCATTGGCGACAACAACGCCAATGGAACGGGTGTCGGCGCCAGGGGGAGGCGCTAAGGCGTGGGCGAGCCCGTTTCCAGAAAGGCCTTGTAACGCTTGAGCTGTTCGGCCAGCACGCCATCCACCGGCGCGGCGAAACCCTCGGCGTTGGCGTTGGCGAAGCCGCCGACGGCATAGGTCAGGCCGACCTGGACCCCGCCCTCGACCGGCTTGAAGGTCCAGGTCATCACTCCGTCGGCGCCCTCGCCCTGCAGGGGCCCCAGCGCGCCGCGCAGGCGCAACATCCGATCGGGCTGGCTCAGGATCACCACCATCCACCCCACCGCCCCGCCATCCTTGAGCTTTTCGCAAAAGCAGGAACCGATGCGAGTATCGAGGCTGAGGTTGGCGGCGTCGCCCGAGAGGGTATGCTCGGACTTCCACCAATGGCCGATCTGATCGAGGCCGGCGTAGGCCTTGGCCGGCGTCGTGTTCACCACGACAGTATTCGCCACGACGAATCCCTGCGGATTCTGCCTTTTCACCTCGGCCACGCCTGGACCGGCCACAGTCAGGCTGAATAAGAGCGCAAGCGCTACCCGCATCTTCCCCTCCCCCTAGTTCATGGCTTGAATTTACCAGTCTTTGCGTGGATCGAGAACCGGACGCCAACGCTCCATGGTCGCGGAAACGCCTCGAAGGGGGCGCAGACTGCCGCTTGACTGAACCTTGGCTTTTCCCTCTCCTCGCAATGGGGTTGTAAAGGGGGCGATACAGTATGCAGCGTTTGGGTCGGGCCGTTGCGGCGGTCTTTGCGATTGGCGTTCTGGGCAATGCTTTCGGCGGCGCGGCGGCGCAAGCCGAGTGCCGCATCAAGATGCTCGGCGAGTTTCCCCTGCAAGAAACCCGCGGCAGCCCCTGGATAAAAGCCACGGTGAACAACGTCCCAGCCGACCTGCTGGCCGATACGGGCTCCGTCCTGACGATCATCAACTCCAGCGACGCAACGCGGGTGAACGCCGCCACGAGCGCCTATCCGGGCCTGCAAAGCTACGGCGTGGGCGGTCCCGTCGCCACCAAGATCAGCACGCTGGACTTCACCATCGGCAAGACCAGGCTGAAGGAGGCCGTCATCGTGCTGGATGGCGCGGCGTCCAAAGGCGCTCCGATGGTGATCCTCGGTCGCGACCTGCTGATGCAGCACGACCTGGAACTCGACCTCGCCAATCACGCCCTGCGCATTCTTCAGCCCGACGGCTGCCAGGCGGTGCAGCTTGTCTACTGGAACAAGCCCTATTCACAGGTGAAACTCCAATCCGACGGCACGGATCGTTCGGCCATACTGGTCGATGTGCTGCTGAACGGCCACCTCATTCCGGCGATGATCGACAGCGGCGCGAACGTATCGGTGGTCACGCCCGAAGCGGCCGCCCTGGCTGGCGTACACCTGGATCAAACCGCGGCGCACGGCGAGGCTCACGGCCTGGGTCCCAACGCCATCGATGTTCGCCTCGCCGAGTTCAGCAGCTTCACCATCGGCGACGAGACGATCCAGAACGTGCAGATCAAGGTCGCTGACCTTTGGAAATACAACAAGATTTCGCAAACCGGCACTCGCCTTGGCACCAATGACACGATGCTGTCGCCCAAGATGCTGCTCGGCGCGGACTTCCTGCACGCCCACCGACTGCTTATCGCCCATAGCCAGGGCCTGGTGCTGTTCAGCTACGTCGGCGGCCCCGTGTTCGACACCTCGCCGGAGCCCGCGGGAGGCCACTCGCAGACGGCGCCCGCAGGCGGCCGTTCCCAGACGTCCTCGGCTTCGCACTAGACTGAAGTGGCGTGGGGCGGGCGCCGCCAGGGCCCCACGTCAGATTGGGCCCCACGTCAGATTATGTTCATGCAGGTCTTGCGATACTGACGGGATGCAAGACCTGACCACCCTGCGCCGCCAACTCGCCCTCATCGACCGGCAGATCGAAGCTGCCGAGGCCGAGTTGGAGGTGCTGAAGATGACCCGGCGTCAACTGCAGACCGAAGCCGAACTGCACAAGCTGTTCCACAATACCGAGGGCTTCCTGGCGGTCGAGCGGGACGAGGGCGCGACGCGCGTCGGCTGAAGACACGCCTACGCTCCGCCACTGGATCGCTAGGGACCCGACACCCCAGCGTTGCTGAGCAGCTTGCCCTCGTCGGCATGCCAGCCGCCGCCCAGCGCCTTGTAGAGCGACACCAAGTCGGTCGCGAGCTGGCCCTGATCCTGGGCGAGCTGGTTGCGGGCGGTGAGCAGGGTTTCCTGGGCCGACAGCACGTTGAGGAAGGTGACCAGCCCCACCCCATACTGTTGGCGCGCGATCAGCAGGGAGTTGTCGGCCGCGGCGACGGCGGCCTGCTGGGCCTGGATGCGGCGCTGGTCGGCCTGGTAGCGCGACAGGGCGTCCTCGACGTTCTGCAGCGCGCTCAGGATGGTCTTCTTGTAGGCGAGATAGGCCTCGTCCTGCTGGGCGCGGGCGCTGCGGATGTTCCCGCGGATCTGGCCGCCCTGGAAGATCGGCCACTGGATCACGCCGACACCCAGCGAGCTGGCGCTGTTGGCGTTGAACACGCCGCTGAAGGTGCTGCTGGAGAAGGGCGCGATCGCGAGGATGTTGAACTTGGGATAGAGGCTGGCCACCTGCACGCCCACCTGGGCCGTGGCCATCTCCAGATTGCGCTCGGCCTCGCGCACGTCGGGACGCCGCCGCAGCAGGTCGGACGGCAGGCCTATGGGCAGGGCCGCCGGGACGCCCGGCAGCGCCTTGTCGTCGGGCGCCGACAGCTCGGCCTCCAGCGCCTCCGGGCTCTCGCCCAGCAAGACGCCGATGGCGTGGATCTCGGCGCGCGCCTGAGCCTCCAGCTCGGGAATGGAGGCGATCACCGCCTGGACCTGGGCTTCCTGCTGGTTGACGTTCAGCCGGGTGACGAAGCCGGTCTGGGCCTGTTGGCGGATGATGGTGAAGGTATCCCGCTGGCGCGCCGCCTCCTGCTGGGCGATGCCGATGCGGACCTGGAGCGCACGCAGGGTCAGGTAGTCGCTGGCGACCTCGGCGGTGAGCGAAACCTCGCCGTCGCGCTTGGCCCAGACCGCCGCCTCGGCGCCGGCGCGGGCGGCTTCGACGCTGCGCCGCACCCCGCCGAAGAAGTCGAGCTCCCAGGTGGCGTCGAAGGAGACGGCGAAGCTGTCGAAATGGGACGGAAAGGACGGGGCGCCCGTAGCCCCAGCGGCGGCGTCTGCCGCTCCCGCGCCCTGCCCGCTCGCCCCGCCGCCCAACAGATTGGAGAAGCTCGAGGAACTGGCGTTGTCGTTGAAACGGGCGACGCTGAAATTGGAGCCTGCGTGCGGCAGGCCCTTGGCCCCGGCGACCACCTCCTGCTCGCGCGCCTGGCGGATGCGGGCGAAGTCGGCCTGGATGTCGAGATTGCCCTTCAGCGCCCGGCTGATGAGGGCGTTCAGCTCCGGATCGTCGAAGCCGGTCCACCAGGCAGCGAGCTGGTCTTCGTCGGCGGGCGCGGACAAGGTCTGGCCGAGCGGGTTGGAACTGCGGTCGCCGACGTCGCTGTAGGCGGTAGGCGTCGGGGTCTCGGGCCGATGATAGTCGGGCCCGACCGTGCAAGCCGCGCATAGCAGCGAAGCCATCAGGCCCACAGCCAGTCTTGGCGCCCGCCGGCCCATCAGTGCCCCGCCCCCGCCGGCGGCTTGGCGCCCTTCTTCGGCCCCTGCATCAGCAGCAGCAACGGCAGACAGCACAGGGTCATGATCATCAGGGTGTGGAAGGCGTCGACATAGGCCAGCATGCTCGCTTGCTGGGTCAGGCTGCCATAGATCTTGCCGAGCGCCTGCCCCGGCGCATCGGCGGCGGACTGGCCGAACGCCTGCAGCGACTGGCTGATCTGGTCGGTGGCCTGGGTGTAGTTGGGATTGAGCGGGTTGAGGGTCTCGACGTAGCGGGCCTGGTGGAACTGCTGACGCTGGGCGGTGAGGGTCTGGACCATCGAGATGCCGATGGAGCCGCCAAGGTTGCGCATCACGTTCATCAGGGCCGAGGCCTGGTTGCTCTCCTCCGGTTTCAACCCGACGTAGGCGACCGAGGTGATGGGCACGAACATGAACGGCAGCCCCAGGGCCTGGAACACCCGGGCGCTGGCGGCCACGCTGAACGAGATGTTGGTGTTGAGATGGCTCATGTTCCACAGGGCCAGGGCCTGGATCGTGAGCGAAAAGCCGATGAGGAAGCGGGGATCGATCCTGCTGCCCAGGATGCCGCTGATGGGCATGACCAGGATCGTCGCGGCGCCGCCGGCGGTGAGCGCCAGGCCGGCGTCGGTGGCGGTGTAGCCCAGCACCTGCTGCAAGAGCTGGGGAATGAACTGGGTGGTGCCGAAGATCAGCACCCCCACCATCATCAGCAGCACCGACGAGACCGCGAAGTTGCGCCGCTTGAACATGCGCACCTTCACCACCGGGTCCTTGCGCGACAGCTCCCAGGGGATGAAGGCGGCCAGGGACAGGACGCTGATCAGGGTGGTGGCCTGAATCACCGGGCTGGAGAACCAGTCCAGCCTCTGCCCCCGGTCCAGGGTGATCTCCAGCGCGCCCAGGAACAGGGCGGCGAGCGCGAAGCCGCCGAAGTCGAACTTGAGCCCGTTCTTGGTCAGCTCGTGGCGACGCTTCACCACCGCCGGCGGCTCGTCGACGAACAGGTGCACCAACACCAGCGAGAGCACACCGATGGGCAGGTTGATCAGGAACACCCAGTGCCAGTTGTAATTGTCGGTCAGCCAGCCGCCGAGGGTGGGGCCGATGGTGGGGCCGGCGATGACCACGACCCCGTAGGCGGCGAAGGCCAGGGAGCGCTGCCGGGGCGGGAAGGTGTCCACCAGCATGGACTGTTCCACCGGGGCCAGGCCGCCGCCGGCGATGCCCTGGAGGATGCGGGCCAGGATCAGGAAGGTCAGGTCCTGGGCGATGCCGCACAGCAACGAGGCGAAGGTGAACAGGAAGACCGAGAACATGTAGTAGCGCTTGCGCCCCACCACGTCGGCCAGCCAGCCGCTGATGGGGGTGATCGCCGCCTGGGCCACCAGGAAGGTGGTCAGGACCCAGGTCGCCTCGTCGTAGCTCGAGCCGGTGGAGCCGGCGATATGGTCGAGCGCGACATTGGCGATGGAGGTGTCCAGCACCGTCATGAAGGTGGCGATGGAGATGACGCTGACGATCAGCCACGGATTGCGTCCACCCGCGACCGAGCGGGCCGGCGTCCAGCCGTCGTCCCTGGCGGCGGCGGCCCCGGCCACGCTCAGCGCACCTTGACGCTGGGCTCGACCGACAGGCCAGGCCCGAGCGGGCAGTCGCGCGGATAGGAATCCAGCAGGATCTTCACCGGCACGCGCTGGACCACCTTCACGAAGTTGCCGGTGGCGTTCTCGGGCGGCAGCACGCCGAACACCTGGCCCGAGCCGCGCTGGATCGAGTCGACATGGCCGGTGATGCGCGCCTGCGGACAGGCGTCGACGTGCACGGTCACGGCCTGGCCGGCGCGCATCCGGTCGAGCTGGGTTTCCTTGAAGTTGGCCGTCACCCACAGCCTGAGCGGCACGATGGCCATGACCTGGGTGCCGGCGTTGACGTAGTTGCCGACCTGCACCGTGCGCTGGGCCACCGTGCCGGCGACCAGGGCGTCGACGCCGGTGTAGCTGAGGTCGAGGCCTGAGGACCGGATGCTGGCCTCGGCGTTGGCCTTCTGGGCCTGGCCGGCGGCGATCTGGGCCACGGCGGTCTTCTGCTGGGCCAGCGCGCCTTGGATCTGGGCCAGGGCCCCGCCGGCCTGGCGGGCGGCGGCGTCACGCTGGGCGGCGGTGGTGCGGGCCTGGGCCTCGGCCTGATCCAGCTGCTGCTGCGAGACCGCGGCGGGGTTGACGCCCTTGAGCGTGCGGTAGCGATCGTAGTCGCGCCCTGCGTTGACGGCCTGGGCGACGTTGGCTGCGACCTGGGCCTTGTTCTCGGCATAGGTGGCCTGGGCGGTCTTCACCTGGGCCTTGGCCTGGGCGAGCTGGGCTTGCGCCTGGGCGATCTGGGCGTCGGCCTGGGCGGCGACCGCGCGGGCCTGGTCGAGGCGGGCGACCTGATCGCGCGGATCGATCTCGATCAGCTTCTGACCGACGCGGACGATCTGGTTGTCATCGACCCACACCCGGCTGACGCGACCGGAAATGCGCGGCGCGACCCGCACGATGTGGGTGTCGATGAAGGCGTCGTCGGTGGACTGGTAGTTGCGCGCGTGCAGCCAGTAGAGCACCCCGACGACGAGCAGGATCACCACAATCACCGCCAGGACGATCAGGGTGACGGGGCGCTGGAGTAAGCCCTTGCGCGGCTTGCGCGCGTCGTTCGGGCCGCCCTCCCGGTTCGGCTCGTCCCCCTCCTTCGGCTTGTCATCGGGCGAGTCTGGGCGGGCGTCGTAGCTACGCGGATCGCGATGGGATTGCGAACCCTGGCCCTGCGCCCCCTGACCCTGCGTCCCGCGCCCCTGCGCCCCTGGGCCCTGCGCGCCGTCGCCAGCCGGCGTGTCGTCGTCGTCCGTCGGCATCCGCCCCCGTCGCGCAGACATGCGCCGGGCGGGCGATGACCCATTCGGCGTCGTGTTGGATGTGAACGTAACCGCAGCGCGCATGTTCCCAGCGAGACCGTCTGCGCCTGGACGGCTGGCGGCGCGCTGTGCAGGATCGGGCCGAACGGATCGCGAGAGGCCAAGACATGACGTCCAACCCCGACAAGTTCCTCGAGGATGTCGCCGTGGGCGACGTGCGCACCGCCGGCCCGGTCGAGATCACCCAGGAGGCCATCATCGCCTTCGCCAAGGACTACGATCCGCAGCCGTTCCACATCGACCCGACCGCCCACAGCCCGTTCGGGGGCCTGATCGCCAGCGGCTGGCACATCGCGGTGCTGGCCATGCGCCAGTATGTGGACCAGCGCCCGTTCGGGCGCACGCCGGTGCTGGGCATGGGCATAGACGAGCTGCGCTGGCTGCATCCAGTGCGGCCCGGCGACAAGCTGGACTTCCGCTGGGAGGTGATCGAGGTCAGGCGCTCGGCCTCGAAACCGGATCGCGGTCAGGTCCGCGCCCAGACCACGGTGACGAACCAGGCTGGCGTAAAGGTAATGGTCTACACCAGCCTGGCCCAGGTGCCGGCGCGCAGCCCCAGCTAGGTCGCCCAGCTAGGCGGCGACACCGGCGGCGGTCACTGCTTCGTCGCCGTGTAGGCCAGGGTGTTGCCCTGCAGCTTGTTGTCGACGTCGACCTTCATCGCCTTGCCGGCGGCGTCCACGGTCATGGTGGCGATGGAGATCACCTTGCCGCTACGCATGTCGGTTTCCACCAGGGTGCGCGGGCCGGTCTTCTTGATCGTGACGGTGGTGACGCCGGGGTCGCCCTTGAAGGGCGCCTCGGGCCCATCGATCTTAGCCGCATAGGATTGGCCGGTGGGCGTGCTCATCTTCAACACGCCGGTATCGACCTTGAAGGTGACCGTCAGGCCGTTGTCGGAGATGCCCTCGATGTTGGTGGTGCGCCAGGATCCGGAGATCGAGGCCGAGCCGGCGGGCCCATCCGCGACCTTGGTCTGCGTCACCTTGCCGGTGACCGGCGCGGCCGAGGTATTGGAGGAATCCTTGAAGTCGAAGGTCAGGGACTTGCCGTCGGCGGCGACCACGGTGGTGGAGGTGGCGACCACCTTGCCCGCCTTCTTATCGGTTTCCTGTACCGTATGGTCGTTCACGACCTTGATCGCCACGCTGTCGTAGTAGGGGTGGCCGGTCACCATGTGATCAGCGCCGTCGGCCTTGACCTCGATAAGCGGAACGCAGGTCTTGCACTGGTACATGCCGCCCTGCAGTACATAGACATCGGGCTTCTTGGGCATCTGAGCGGACTTGACGTCAGCCTTCCAACTGCCGTCGAATATGGTTTGCGCCGAAGCCGCTACCGGAACCAAGATCGCAAGAGCCGCACCGAAGAGAATGTATTTATTCATTTTCCACCCCATGAGTATTATTTGAGCCGAACGGCCCCATGGTTTTTTATATTATTTTCAGAATTAAGTTTATAGCCAAATATACGTACAAAATTTTCAATCAAAATCAATCTCGACCCCCGGCACGAATCGGATCGAACGCGATTCACTCAATGCAACCTGGGCCATAAGGTTGGGTAGCCGCACCTGGGACGGAGACCAGCCACGGACCCGGCGCGACCCAGGCGCAGAAATTCTAAAACTCGCTTTAGATGAAACCTCTGAGCAACAAGGCTCTGAATTAGATAGGAACGTAAAAATCCTTTAGCGGACCTGCGAAGCACCGCCTGATCGGCGCCATGCCGGGCCGGAGGCCCGGGCCTCCGAACTCAATTGCGGCGACGGTGTGGCGAAACAAGCGGTGCGCAACGCCCGCGATCACTCTATCTAGGCAGGGCGCGTCACGGCGAAGAGTTGGTTCGGCCCGGCGCGCACCTGAAGGAAATACGCCTTGAGTACGCCAAGTTCGTCTACCGCCACCGCCGAGCCCCGCCGGTCGGCCACAGCCTCCCCCATTGTCCTGACCCACCTGCAGCGGCTGGAGGCGGAGTCGATCCACATCCTGCGCGAGGTGGTGGCCGAGGCCGAGCGGCCGGTGATGCTGTACTCGGTGGGCAAGGACAGCGCGGTGATGCTGCACCTGGCGCGCAAGGCCTTCTATCCCGCGCCGCCGCCGTTCCCGCTGCTGCACGTCGACACCACCTGGAAGTTCCGCGCCATGTACGAGCTGCGCGACCGCATGGCGGCCGAGAGCGGCATGGAGCTCTTGATCCACCAGAACCCCGAGGCCCTGGCCAAGGGGATCAATCCGTTCGACCACGGCTCGGCCCTGCACACCGACCTGTGGAAAACCGAGGGCCTGAAGCAGGCCCTGGACAAGTACGGCTTCGACGTCGCCTTCGGCGGGGCGCGCCGCGACGAGGAGAAGTCGCGCGCCAAGGAGCGAGTGTTCTCGTTCCGCTCGGCCAACCACCGCTGGGACCCCAAGAACCAGCGCCCCGAACTCTGGCGGCTGTACAACGCCAAGAAGCACAAGGGCGAGAGCATCCGCGCCTTCCCCATCTCCAACTGGACCGAACTGGACGTGTGGCAGTACATCCAGCTGGAGAATATCCCGATCGTGCCGCTGTATTTCGCAGCCCCCCGCCCGACGGTGGAGCGCAACGGCCTGCTGCTGATGGTCGACGACGACCGCCTTCCCTTGCTGCCTGGCGAAGCGCCGGTGATGCGCTCGATCCGCTTCCGCACGCTGGGCTGCTACCCTCTGACCGGCGCGGTGCAATCCACCGCCACCACCCTGACCGAGGTGGTGCAGGAGATGCTGCTGACCACCACCAGCGAGCGGCAAGGCCGCGCCATCGACCACGACCAGTCCGGTTCGATGGAGAAGAAGAAGCAGGAGGGCTACTTCTGATGGCGCCCGCCGCAGATCTCGAGGCCGCATACCAGGCCGACACCCTGATCGCCGAGGACATCGACGCGTATCTGGAGCTGCATCGCAACAAGAGCCTGCTCCGCTTCATCACCTGCGGCTCGGTGGACGACGGCAAGTCGACCCTGATCGGCCGGCTGCTCTACGACTCCAAGATGATCTTCGAGGATCAGCTGGCGGCGCTGGAGGCCGACAGCAAGCGCGTGGGCACCCAGGGCCAGAACATCGACTTCGCCCTGCTGGTGGACGGGCTGGCGGCCGAGCGCGAGCAAGGCATCACCATCGACGTGGCCTATCGCTTCTTCGCCACCGAGAAGCGCAAGTTCATCGTCGCCGACACCCCCGGCCACGAGCAGTACACCCGCAACATGGTCACCGGGGCCTCCACCGCCGACCTGGCGGTGATCCTGGTGGATGCGCGCAAGGGCGTGCTGACCCAGACCCGCCGCCACAGCTACCTCGCCCACCTGCTGGGGGTGAAGCAGCTGGTGCTGGCGGTGAACAAGATGGACCTGGTCGGCTACGATCAGGCCCGGTTCGAAGCGATCGTCGAGGACTACCGCGCGTTCGCCGCCTCGATCGGCGTGGAGGCTTTCACCGCCATTCCGCTGTCGGGCCTGGCCGGGGACAACATCACCGGCCGCTCGGCCAATACGCCCTGGTATTCGGGGCCGTCGCTGATCGAGCACCTCGAGACGGTGGAGCTGGACGTGGTCGCCGACCAGGACAAGCCGTTTCGCCTGCCGGTGCAGTGGGTCAATCGGCCGAACCTGGACTTCCGCGGCTTCGCCGGCCAGATCGCCTCGGGCGAGGTGCGTCCAGGCGACAAGGTGCGGCTGGCGCCCTCGGGCCGCTCGACCACGGTGGCGCGCATCGTCACCCTGGACGGCGACCTGGATCGCGCGGTGGCCGGCCAGTCGGTCACCCTGACGCTCTCCGACGAGGTGGACTGCTCGCGCGGCGAGGTGATCTGCGCCGCCGACAGCCCGACCGAGGTGGCCGACCAGTTCGAGACCAGCCTGGTGTGGATGGTGGAGGAGCCGCTGCTGGCCGGCCGCCCCTATTGGCTAAAGCTCGGGACCCGGCTGGTGGGCGCCTCCATCACCGAGATCAAGCACAAGGTGAACGTCAACACGCTCGATCGCCTGGCGGCCAAGACGCTGGAGCTGAACGAGATCGGCCTGTGCAACATCTCGCTGGACCAGCCGGTCGCGTTCGAGCCCTACGCCGACAGCAAGGACCTGGGCGGCTTCGTCCTGATCGACCGCATGACCAACGCCACGGTGGCGGCGGGCATGATCGACTTCGCTCTGCGCCGCGCCCACAACATCCACTGGCAGGCGCTGGACGTCAGCCGCGAGAGCCGCGCGGCGATCAAGCACCAGCGCCCGGCGGTGCTGTGGTTCACCGGCCTGTCGGGCGCTGGCAAGTCGACCATCGCCAACCTGGTGGAGAAGAAGCTGCAAGCGCTGGGCCGCCACACCTACCTGCTGGATGGCGACAACGTACGCCACGGCCTAAACCGCGACCTGGGCTTCACCGACGCGGACCGGGTGGAGAACATCCGCCGGGTGGCGGAGGTGACCCGGCTGATGGCCGACGCGGGGCTGATCGTGCTGGTCAGCTTCATCTCGCCGTTCCAGGCCGAGCGCGACATGGCCCGCGCCCTGCTGCCCGAGGGCGAGTTCTTCGAGGTGTTCGTCGACACCCCCTTGGCGGTGGCCGAGGGCCGCGACGTGAAGGGGCTCTACAAGAAGGCCCGCGCCGGCCAGCTCAAGCACTTCACCGGGGTGGACAGCCCCTATGAGGCGCCCGAGAACCCGGAGGTGCGGGTCAACACGGTCGAGATGACCGCCGCCGACGCCGCCGAGACGATCGTGGCCAGGGTGCTGGCCAAGGGACTGGAATGATGACCGACGTCGAACTGGCCCGCGCCATCGCCGAAACCGCCGGTCGGCTGCTGATCACCCTGCGCGACTCGCGCCTGTTCGAGGGCAAGGCCCTGGGCCGGGCGGGCGACGATGTGGCCAACCGCTTCATCATGCAGGCCCTGGCCGAGGCGCGCCCCGACGATGCGGTGCTGTCGGAGGAAGAGGTCGACAACCTCGCCCGCTGCGACCGCTCGCGGGTGTGGATCATCGACCCGCTGGACGGCACCCGCGAGTACGGCGAGGGCCGCGCGGACTGGGCGGTGCACGTGGCCCTGGCGGTGGACGGGCGTCCGGCGCTGGGCGCGGTGGCGCTGCCGGCCATGGACCTGACCCTGTGCTCCGCCGCGCTGACGCCCCTGGCCGACGCGCGCGCCACGCCGCGCATGGTGGTGAGCCGTACGCGCCCGCCCGCCGAGGCGCTGGCGGTGGCCGAACGGCTGGGTGCGGAACTGCTGCCGATGGGCTCGGCGGGGGCCAAGGCCATGGCGGTGGTGCGCGGCGAGGCCGAGATCTATCTGCACTCGGGCGGCCAGTACGAATGGGACAACTGCGCGCCGCTGGCGGTGGCCGCGGCCCACGGGCTGCACGTCAGCCGCATCGACGGCTCGGCCCCGCTGTACAACCGCGCCAATCCCTATGTGCCCGACCTGCTGATCTGCAGGCAGGAGTATGCGGGGACGGTGCTGGGACTGGTAGCCGCCATGGCGGCGGTGCAAGCCAAGTAGATTGCGCCAGATTTCGGGAGTCGAGACGATGCAAGGCAAGGTGGTCATGGTGACCGGCGGCTTCGGCGCGCTGGGACGGGCAGTGGCCAAGGCGGCCGAGGACAAGGGCGCGACGGTGGTGCGTGTCGACCTCGCCCCGGCCCCGGCCGGCGCGGCGGCGCACGACCTCGGCGGCGTCGACCTGGCCGACCCGCGCGCGGCCGCACAGGCGGTGACGGCCACCGTCGAGCGCCTCGGCGGCCTGGACGTGCTGGTGAACGTGGCCGGCGGCTTCGTCTGGCGGACGCTGGAGGATGGCGGCCCGGACGTCTGGGAAAAGATGTACCGGATCAACGTGGCGACGGCGGCGACCATGACCAAGGCCGCCCTGCCCGAGCTGCTGAAGCGCCCCGGCGCCAGCATCGTCAACATCGGCGCCGGCGCCGCGGCCAAGGCGGCCGCCGGCATGGGCGCCTATGCCGCGGCCAAGTCGGGCGTCGCACGCCTGACCGAAAGCCTGGCCGAAGAGCTCAAGGGCCGCGACGTCACCGTCAACGCCGTACTGCCCAGCATCATCGACACGCCGGCCAACCGCGCCGACATGCCAAACGCCGATTTTTCCGAATGGGTGAAACCGGAGGCGCTGGCGGAGGTGATCCTGTTCCTCGCCTCGCCGGCGGCGCGCAGCATCAGCGGCGCCCTGATCCCGGTCTCGCGCGGCGGCTGACGCACCAGGCCGCCTCGAGCAAGGACCGAAGCGGCATACTTAACAATTGATAGAGTCCACGGACAGCGAACGGCGCCGCGCGCATAGATGCGGAAGCGCGCCGAAACACAATCATGGCGCGCACTTAACTATACCGAATTGTTGTCAGCGCTGGCCAAGATATTTTGTATAGAAACTATTAGCACACCTCACATTACGACCATCTTTGGCGTCGGCGTAACGAGGCGCTGCAGACCAAGTAGCGACTCCCAGAATTTAGTCCGAGACACCGATATGACTTGCACCGTCCATTTCGGGGCGGCTGTCGCACATGCCTGACGGCAGCCTGGAAATCGCCGCGAAGACCGCGGGCGCGACGCCGACCCTGCCTCCGGGCTGGGCGAAGCGGATCGCGGGCCTGCAACTGCGCACCCTGCTGATCGAGTTCAAGCTGGAAGCGGCCGAGCATCGGCGCATCGTCTTCGATCGCAACGCCAAATTCCCCGAGGGCTGGCGCGACTTCCGCCAGTTCCTGCTCGCGTTGGGCCCGTGTCCCAGCGAGCACCACCGCGTCGGGTCCGCCTCGGGCGAAAAGGGCTACGACCAGCGCAGCCATTGGGAGCACAAGAGCGCCAAGCGCCCGGCGGCGGCGCAACCGGCCACTCGCCAATCCTCGCCCGAGCACACCTATTCGCAGTGGACGATGATGTCGGGCCAGGCGGTCGAATACACGACCCTGTCCAAGGCGCTGAACGTCCCGTTCGAGAACATGGCGGTGGCCCTGAACGCCGGGCGCTCGCCGGACGAGATCGTCAAACAGTCCTCGGTCGCCACGACCATGTCCCAGCAGATGGACTGGTTCTCCACCGATACCCAGCGGCAGGACGCCTTCCGCAGCGCCTACCGCGCCTGGCACATGAAGATCGAGGGCCGCTTCTCCGGCGCGGCGACACCCAAGTTCCTGTATTTGTACATCCTTCTGCCGGAGATGATCCGCTGCAAGGCCACGCTCGCCGAGGCGGACCTGTGGGATCCGCTGTCGGAGCGGCACCGCACGATGCGCGACGCCAGCCCGGCCTGGAAACGCTATTGCGAGCTGTTTCCCAAGGCGCAGGTGGCGGTGCAGGAGATGGACATCTATCGCCAGTATTCGCTGAGCACGCAGTTGGAAGACCTTTGGAGCCGCGTCGAGACCGCCGAGAAGCGGTTCCGCGGCGTGAAGCTGCCGCCGGCCCCGATCACCAAGCCGCGCTAGGCGAATAGCGCGCCTTAAATTCCATCGCCAGCCGTGCCACAATGACGGCTTGGTCGCCTCCATGCGAGCTGTGCGATGAGCGATTTCCCGACCACGCCCGAGGGCGCCGCCCCATCTGTCCCGACCTTCGCGCCGCCAAGCGCCAAGATGGATATCCCGCGCGCGCTGCGCGCGCTCCGCGCCTTGTTGCGCGACAAGGAGAACACCACCCAGGTGTTCGAGATCATGCGGGCGCTGAACGGCGGTTCGGCGCCGCGCAACTATCGCCGCCTGCTGAGCACGCCCCAGGGTGGCCGCATCGCCTATGAGCACCACGAGCTGATCGAGCTGCTCGACGACGACCAGGCCATGTCGATCTATCCCCTGGGCACGGTGGGCGGGGAATACCTGGCCTGGCGCAAGGCCGAGGGCCTGTCGGCGGAAGGCCTGGCCCAGGAAAGCCGCAAGGGGCTGGACCTCAGCAAGGTCGAACTGCGCCATCCCTACGCCTGGTTCGGCCGGCGCATCCGCGACAGCCACGACCTCTGGCACATCGTCAGCGGCTATGGCCGCGACGGGCTGGGCGAGGCGTGCCTGGTGGCGTTCTCCTTCGCCCAGACCCGCGGGCCCGGCTGGGCGGTGATCGCCATCGGGGCGGGGATCAAGGCGCTGCGGCTCGGCGGCGGCCAGGAGCATGTGGCCGCCATCTGGGAAGGCTATCGGCGCGGTCGCAAGGCGGCCTGGCTGCCGGGCGAGGATTACCGCGCCCTGCTGGCCGAGCCGGTGGAAAGCGCGCGGCGGCGGCTGGGGATCGTCCCGTCGCCGCAATACGACGCGGTGCCGCCCGAACGGCGCGACCGCGTCGCCGGCATGGGCTGAGCCCCCGCCCCTTCCCTCAGCTTCGCGCCGGTATGAGCGGCAGGATCACGTGCGAGGGGCGCGCCTTGTCGACGTACAGGGTGTTGCGGGCGATCTGGCGCGTCAGTCCCCTGCCCTCCGGCGCGCCGGTGTTCGGGTTGACGTCGAAGTGCGGGAAGTTGCTGGAGGACACGTCCAGCCGGATCCGGTGGCCCTTCTTGAACAGGTTCGAGGTCGGGAAGGCCGAGACGGTGAGCTGGGCCACCTCGCCGGGCGTGAGCATCTCGGGCTTTTCCCAGGAATTGCGGTAGCGGGCGCGCATGATGCCGTCGGTGACGTTCATGGCGAAGCCGTCGGGATAGTCCGCGTTGGGCGGATAGACGTCGATCAGCTTGATGGTGAAGTCGGTGTCGGGCCGGTCGGACGCGATCCACAGCCGGGCTTCGATCGGACCGGTGACCTCGACGTCTTCGCTCAGGGGCTCGGTCTCGAACACCAGCACGTCGGGGCGCGCGGCGAGCGGCAGGTAGGGCTCGCGGGCGCCGAAGACGTGCGGCCCCTCGCGCTGGTCATAGGCGCCGCCGCGCATCACCGGCTCGCCCGAGGTGATGGTCCCACCGATGCTGGGCACGGGATGGGCCGGGTCGAAGTCGTAGGCCAGCGGGTCGGCGACCGCCGCCTGCGGTTCGGTCGACAGCCGGCCGTCGCCGTGCAGGTGGAAGGCGGTGTTGCGCCGGTCGGGGATCGGCCAGTCCTTTTCCGCCCGCCAGCGACCGCCGTGGTCCATGCGGCCCTGGGCGTTGCGCCGGCCGCTGCCGCCGCCCATGACGAACAGGCGCACGGCCGGCTCGGCCTCGGCCCCGCTGCGCCGCCCCTTCAGCCAGGCGTCGAAGAAACGTAGTCGCAAGGTAAGGAAGTCCGGCGCGAGGGCACCATCGATGGGCGCGGCCGGGCCGAAGTCCACCTCGCCGGCATAGGTCAGGGTGCGGTCGCCGTGGGTCCACGGCCCCAGGATCAGGTGCACCGGCCCCTTCTTGTGCTTGGACAGGGCGATGTAGTTGTCGGTGGCCGAGCGCGGATAGGGGTCGTACCACGACGACATGAACACCATCGGCGCGTCGCGGAACTGGTCGTAGTAGCCGGCGGCGTAGATACCGAGCTGCTTCCAGAACGGCCCGAACGCGCCGTGCTCCCACTGGTCGTAGACATAGCTCTCGTATTCCGGCGCCGGGCTCAGCGGGGAATGACCGCGCTTCCACGGCATGCGGGCGAACCAGCCCTTGATGTCGATGGCCTTGAGCGCCGCGACCTTGATCGGGTCGTTGGCGACGGTCGGACTCTCGAAGGCGGCGCGATAGGCCCAGGTGACCTGCTTCAACTCGAAGGCGCCGCCCTGACGGATGCCGTCCTGGTAGGCGTTGGCGAAGCCGCCGCTGTCCAGGAACATGGCCTCGACGCCCGGCGGGTTGGTGCAGGCCAGGGCGCCCTGGGTGTGGGCGGCGTAGGACAGGCCCATGGTGCCGATCTTGCCGTCGCACCAGGGCTGGCCGACGATCCAGGCGCAGGTGTCGTAGCCATCGAGCCCGTCGCTGAGATACTTCACGAACTCGCCCTCGGAGCCGTAGCGGCCGCGGCAGTCCTGATAGATCACCACATAGCCGCGCGAGACGAAGAAGCCCGCCACCTCGGCCCGGCTCTTGGCCGTCGGCTCGCGCACACTGAGCTCGGAGCGGCTGACCACCGCCTTGCCGTAGGGCGTGCGCTCCAGGATCACCGGGAAGCGCCCCGCAACCGGCTGGCCATTGCGGGCGGGGCGGTAGATGTCGGTGGCCAGGCGCACGCCGTCGCGCATGCGCACCTTCACGTCCGAGGTGAGGTGGACGTCGTAGGCCTCGTCCGCCGCAATGGCCCGGCCGCCGCTCATGGCCGCGCCGAAGGCCGCCAGCAGGGCCGAGACGCCGCGCCGCGTCGGGCGCACCGAACCGCTCATAACCATTCCCCACACGGCGACCGCATTGGTCGACGTTATACGATGTTGCGCCCGCCGGAAGGGGCGCTAGGGTCCGTATCGGGACGAACCTGGGGAGGACGACTTGGGCAAGCTGACGTCAATCGGAGCGGCGCTGGCCGCCATGGCCTTGCCGCTGGCGGCGCAGGCGGCCGCCACGGACCAGAGCCCAGCCCCACGCCCCGACCAGGCCGCCTTCCGCGAGCTGTACCAAGAGCTGGTGGAGACCAACACCACCCTGTCGGCCGGCAGCTGCACTCTGGCCGCCCAGCGCATGGGCGCGCGCCTGAAGGCGGCGGGCTATGCCGACGCCGACATCACCTACATCACCCCGCCCGACCACCCCAAGGAAGGCGGGCTGGTGGCGGTGCTGCACGGGAGCGATCCCAAGGCGCGGCCGATCCTGCTTTTGGCCCACATCGACGTGGTGGAGGCCAACCGCGCCGACTGGCAGCGCGATCCGTTCAAGCTGGTGGAGGAGAACGGCTACTTCTACGCCCGCGGCGCCAGCGACGACAAAGCCATGGCGTCGGTCAATATCGACACCCTGATCCGCTTCAAGCGCGAGGGCTTCAAGCCGAAGCGGGACGTCAAGGCGGCGCTGACCTGCGGCGAGGAGACCGAGGGCGCGTTCAACGGCGCTTCGGACCTGGTGAAGAACCACCACGACCTGATCGACGCGGCCTTCGCGCTGAACGAGGGCGGCGGCGGGCGTTTGGACTCCAACGGCAAGCGCGTGGCGCTGAGCATCCAGGCCGGCGAGAAGGTCTACCAGGACTTCACCCTGCTCACGACCAGCCCCGGCGGCCACAGCTCGCGCCCGACCAAGGGCGAGAACGCCATCGTCCACCTCTCCAGCGCGCTGGAGAAGATCGGCGCGTATGAGTTCCCGGTGCAGCTCAACGAGGTCACCCGCGCCTACTTCGCCGCCATGGGCAAGCTGACGCCAGGCGAGACCGGCGCGGCGCTGACGGCGATCGCGGCCAATCCCAACGACGCCCAGGCGCTGGCGGTGGTGACCCGCGACCCGAGCTGGAACAGCATGCTGCGCACCACCTGCACGCCCACCATGGTCAAGGCCGGCCACGCCCAGAACGCCCTGCCCCAGCGCGCCGAGGCCAACGTCAACTGCCGCATCTTCCCCTCCGATCCGGTGGACCAGATCCAGGCGGCGCTGGTGAAGGTGATCGACGATCCGAGCGTCAGCGTGAAGCCGTTCGGCGAGATCGGCGAGCGCGCGCCGGTGCCGCCGCTGTCGGACGAGATCATGGGGCCGGTGCGCCGGGCCGCGACCAAGGTGTTCCCAGGCGTGCCGATCGTGCCGACCATGACGACGGGCGCGACGGACGGGCGGTTCCTGAACATGGGCGGTATCCCGACCTATGGTCTGACCGGCATGTTCGGCGACCCGGACGGCAACGGCGTGCATGGGTTGAACGAACGCATCCGCGTGCGCTCGCTCTATGACGGCCGCGACTTCCTCTATGCGGTGGTCAAGGACTACGCGTCCCAGCCGTAAGCAACCTGAACCGTGGGGCGTGGGCCGTCATCGGCGCACGCCCCCGGCGCTTCCCAGCGCGGCTTCGCCGCAGGCTGAAAACGCACCGACCTCTGCCGAATTAACCGGGCCTTTGGCGTAATCGCCGATCCTTGGCGACATGTCGCTTCGGTCGCGTAAAGCCATCCCTGCTCCCCTGCGCAGCGCGCTTACGCTGGCCCTGATTTGGCTCGTCTATTTCCTGGCGGTGCGGATCGCGGTGTCCATCCCGCACGACGCCGGGCGGCTGGCGCCGATCTGGCTCGCCAGCGCAGTCGGCCTGACGGCGCTGCTGCGCTCGCCCCTGCGACTGTGGCCGGCGACGATTGCGGCCTGCATCGCGGCCAACTTCGCCGCCAGCATGTTGAGCTCGGTCAACCATCCCGCCGCCGCCCTGTGCCTGGCGTTGGGCAACGGCCTGGAATACAGCGTCACGGCCCTGGTGCTGCGTCGCCTGCTCGGCCGGTGGATCGGCATGGACCAGCGACGGCAGTTCGCGGCCCTGGCCATCGTCGCCAACCTCACCGGTCTACTGTCGGGCGGCTTCGTCAGCCTGGCGCTGTGGTTGCTGCACGGGGATAATCCCGTCGTCAGCATGCGCACCTGGGGGCTGGCGCACCCCCTTGGCCTGCTGCTGCTGACCCCCTGCTTCCTGGTCTTAACGCGATCGCGGGCCTATCTGAAAGAACGGCCGTTCACCCTTAGGGCCGGCCTGTCCCTGCTGCTGCTGGTCGGCTGCGTGCTCGGCGTGTTCGCCCAGAACCGCGCGCCGCTGCTGTTCCTGATCCCGCCGGCCCTGCTGGTGGTCACCTTCGAGTTCGGCGTGTTTGGCGCGGCAGTGGGCGTCCTGCTGACCGCGGTGATCGCGGTGGTCGCGACGGTGCTGCACCACGGCCCGGTGTCGCTGACCCACGGCGACGCAGTAGAGCGGGCGTTGGTGCTGCAGGTATTCTTGGTCGCCTCGCTGCTGTCGAGCCTGCCGATCGCCAACCTGCAGGCCCGCCAGCGCAGCCTTCAGACGCGCACCCGCGAAGAAGCCGAACGGGCGGCCAAGGCGGAAAGCGCAGCCTTGCAGAGCGAGGCGCGCTATCGCCTGCTGGCCGACCAGATGAACGACACCATCGTCAGCCTGGACCTGACCGGCGTCTTCACCTTCGTCTCGCACTCCGTCGCCGAACTGACCGGCTACATGGAGGCGGACCTGCTGGGCCACACGGCCCGGCGCTTCGTCTCACCGGACGACTACGCCCGGGTCCGTCGCGCCTACGCCGAGCTGCTCAGCCGGCCCGCCGGCGCCAGCGCGCCGCTGGAGTTCCAGTTCCGCCGCAAGGACGGCGAATGGATCTGGCTGCAGGTCAATCCGCAGGTCGCGCGCGACACCGAGGGTCGTCTGGTCGGCTTCATCGACGTGGCCCGCGACGTCACCGAGCGCCGCGCCATGGAGGCCGAGCTGGAGCGGGCGCGGGCCGAGGCCGAGGCCGCGGCGCGCGCCAAGGCCGAGTTCCTGGCCAATATGAGCCACGAGCTGCGCACGCCGCTGACCAGCATCCTCGGCTTCACCGGCATCGCCGCCAACCAGCCGGGCACGCCCGAGCTGGTGCGAAGTTGCATCGAGCGGGTGTCCAACGCCGGCCAGGCGCTGCTGTGCACCGTCAACGACATCCTCGACTTCTCCAAGCTGGAGGCCGGCCAGGTCCAGATCAGCCCGACGCCCTGCGACGTGACGGAGCTGTGCCGCACCACCCTGGACCTGTTCGAGCCCCAGGCGGGGGCCAAGGAGCTGGAGCTGCGCTTCGACCACACGGGGTCGGCCGCGCCCCTGCTGGTCGACGGGTCGCGCATCCGCCAGATCCTGCTGAACCTGCTCGGCAACGCCGTGAAGTTCACCTCCGAGGGCACGGTTACGCTGCGCCTGGCCTGCGAGGGCGAGCGGTTGCGCCTGGAGGTGATCGACACCGGCGCGGGCATCGCCGCCGACAAGCTGCACCTGCTGTTCCAGCGATTCTCGCAGGTCGACGGCTCGCTGGCCCGCGCCCACACCGGCACCGGCCTGGGCCTGGCGATCTGCAAGGGCCTGGTCGAGGCCATGGGCGGCGAGATCGGCGCGGACAGCGAACCGGGCCGCGGCAGCCGGTTCTGGATGTGGATCCCCGCGCTGGTCGCGCAAGCCCTGCCGCAGGGGCCCGAACGGGCGGCGGTGGAGATTGGCCAGGAGGGGCTGAGGGTGCTGGTCGCCGACGACCACCCCGCCAACCGCGAGCTGGCCCGCCTGTTCCTCAACAGCCTGGGCGCCGAGGTGACCGAAGCGGACGACGGCGACGTGGCCGCCCAGCTGGCGGCGGAATGGCCCTACGACGTGATCCTGATGGACATGCGCATGCCGAAGATGGACGGGCTCAGCGCGCTGCGCCTGATCCACGCCACCGCCGGGCCCAACGACGCCACGCCGATCATCGCCTACACCGCCGACGCCAACCGGGAGGAAACGCTCAGGTTGACCCGGCTCGGTTTCGATGCGGTCGTTTCCAAGCCGATCGAACTGGAAGCGCTGGTCTCGGCCATCGCGACCGCGCTCGACGGCGAAAGCGACGCCCAGATGAAGGTGGCCCATGGGGGATGACCGCTTTCGGATCCTCATCGCCGAGGACGACGCCTCGATCCGCGATCTGATCCAGACCCATCTCAGGCTGGCGGGCTATGAGACCTTCACCGCGCACAACGGCCACGAGGCCCTGCATCGGATCATCGAGCTTCGCCCCCACGCCATGCTGCTCGACATCAACATGCCCGGCCTCGACGGCTTCGGCGTGCTGTCGCAGCTCAAGGCCGTGGACGCGGCGCGCGAGGTGGCGGTGATGGTTCTGACCGCGCGCCACAGCAGCGAGGACGTGCGCCGCGCCATCTCGCTGGGCGCCAAGGATTTCCTCAAGAAGCCCTTCAGCCACACCGAGTTGCTGTCGCGGGTCAAGCGCCTCAGCCGCCCCCGGCCCACCGCCTACCTGTCGAGCTGAGCCGCGCCGCGCCCGCCGCCAAGCCGGACCTTGGCGGGAACATCAGCGCCCCGCAGCGAGTTTCCGCCGCTCTATCTGCGGTGGGGGCGCTGCTCGCGAGGATGTCGATGGAAGGCACGCGCCAAGGCGCCGGTTTCAGTTGCGCTCGTATCTGGCGCGTTCGTATCTGGTCCTCGATCCGGCTGCTGGCCATCGTCGCGTGCTTCGCGCCCGCCCCCGCCTACGCCCTGACCACGATCACGCCCGCTCCGCCCCCCGCTCACGCCCCCGCACCGCCGCCCCTGCCCGATCCGGCCACGCTGCAACGGCAGTTGGCCCAGCTTAACGCCCAGCTGCCCGCCACCACCAGCGACGACAAGCTGGCCGCCCTGCACACCCAGGCCGCGCAGATCCAGGCCCAGGCCGAACAGCTGACCAGCGCCCGCACCGCCGACCTGTCTCAGCTCAACCAGCAGCTGGCCCAGCTGAAGTCGGCGCATCTGAAGCGGGACGCCCTGCACCGCCAGACCCACGACCTGACCCAGCAGCGCGTCCTCGCCGGCCAACAGCTCAACCAGGCCCGGCAACTGTCGGCCACCGCCGAGCGGACCTTCGCCGCCGTGGCCGAGCGCCAGCGCACCGCCTTCGACGCGCGGCTGTTCCAGCGCACTTCTTCGCCGTTGGAGCCGGTGTTCTGGACCTCGCTGGCCGCCGCGCTACAGCCCGATGTCGACCGGCTGTGGCTGAGCGCCTCCCAGGCCGTGGACACCGCCTGGAACGCGCCCGAGCCCCAGGCGGCGATCCTGCTCGGCGTGGCGGTGGCCCTGGCCCTGGCCCTGCTGTTCCCGATCCGCCGCCTGCTGGAGCGGTTCGGCCGGCGCTGGACCGGGGAAGACATGCCTGGGCGCAGCTTCCTCGCCCCGGCCTATGGGCTGTGGATGGTGCTGGTGGACACGACGCTGCCCGGCGTGGCCGCGGGCTGCGTGCTGCTCGGCGCGCGCTGGGGTGGAGGACTGTCGGACGAGGCCGACCGCCTGGGCCCGGCGGGCGTGGCCGGCGTGGTCTGGGGCGCGGCGGTGGTGGCGCTCGGCCGGGTGCTGATCTCGGCCAACGACCCGCAGCGGCGGCTGGCGCCCCTCGACGACGCCGCCGCCAAGCGCATCGGCGGCTACCCCTGGATCGTGGCGGCCATCACCGCCGCGGGCCTGGTCCTGACCCGGCTGAACAACATCGTCGGCGCCAGCGTGGCGGCCGCGGTGGCGGCCAACTGCCTGATCACCCTGGCCTATGTGGCGGTGGCCGGCGTGTTGCTGCTGGCGCTGGGCAAGGAGCGCAAGCCGCTCGACGAGGCCCCGGACGAAGCCGCGGCGGCGGCCTCGTCGGGCTGGCCCCTGGTGTCGCTGGCGGTGTCGGCGGCGATGCTGGTCGCCATCGGCGCGGTGCTGGCGGGCTACACCACGCTCGGCGCGCTGGTGGCGGGGCAGATCTTCTGGCTCGGCACCCTGGCGGCGGTGACCTACCTGCTGATCCGCTTCATCGACGCGATCTGCACCGAGCTGTTCGCCCCCGGCGGCTGGGCGGCGCGGGCGCTGTTCCAGGTGTTCAGCCTGCGTCCGGCGGTAGTGGCCCAGTTGGGCGTGCTGACCTCCGCCACCCTCAGCGTCATGCTGCTGCTGGGCGTGCTCAGCCTGGCCCTGACCCCGTTCGGGCGCACCGGCGAGGCGTTGATCACGCAACTCAACCGCATCGGCCAGCCGTTCCATATCGGCTCGATCACCATCTCGCCCACCGCCATCATCGCCGGCCTGGCGAGCCTGGGCGTCGGGATGGCGCTGGTGCACACGGTCCAGCGTTGGCTAAACCGGCGCTTCCTGCCCGTGACCGACTGGGATTCAGGGGTCCGCAACTCGGTCAACATGGGGGTGGGCTATCTGGGCGTGGGCCTGGCCATCCTGTGGGCGCTGGCTATCGCCGGCCTCGGCTTCCAGCAGATCGCCCTGGTGGCCAGCGCCCTGTCGGTGGGCATCGGCTTCGGCCTGCAGCAGGTGGTGCAGAACTTCGTCTCGGGCCTGATCCTGCTGGTGGAGCGGCCGGTGAAGGTGGGCGACTGGGTCAACCTGGGCGGCCAGGAAGGCGACATCAAGAACATCCGCGTGCGCGCGACCGAGATCGAGACCAGCGACCACACCACCCTGATCGTGCCGAACTCCAGCTTCATCACCGCCACGGTGCAGAACAAGACCCTGGGCCATCCCCAAGGCCAGGTGCAGATCAAGCTGGCGATCAGCATGGTGCAGGACGCCAAGCGGGCGCGGGAGCTGTTCCTGCAGACCTTCGCCGACAATCCGGAGGTGCTGAAGCAGCCACCGCCGAAGGTGTTCATCGACTCGGTCGCGCCGGGCGAAGTGAACCTGAAGTGCGTGGCCGCCGTGGCCAGCCCGCGCGACGCCTATCGCATTCGCAGCGACATCTATTTCGAAGCGCTGGAGCGGATGCTGGAGGCCAAGATCATGTTCCCGGGCGGCGGCACGCCCTCGATGGTGGTCGAGGCCGGGCCGGACCTGAAGGCGCTGCTGTCACGCGCCGAGGCGGCGGTCGCGACGCCGGCCCGCAACGGCCATGCGGGCGGCGACGGTGCGGCGACTACTGGCCGCCGAACAGGCTCAGGATCAGGTGACTGATCCAGCCGACCAGCGGCGGCGCCAGGAACAGCAGGGCCACGCAGATCGCCAGGACGCGCCAGTTGTTGATCAGCGGCTCGCGTCCACCGCGCCCACGGCCGCGGGCGCCGCGCTTGAAGAACGGCTCGCGCGGCGGCTTGGGCCGGGATTTGGGCGCGCCGTCCCACGGGCCCCGCACCACGCGGGATTCGCCCTCGATCACCTGGGGCTTCTGCGGTTTGCGGCCGAGATTGTCGGCGGCCATCTGTCTTCTCCGTCTTAAGCCCACACTCTATCGCGACCGATGGGGGCAAGACCAGGGCCCGACGGCGGAAGGCCGCAGGCTCGCGCTCCGCCCCGACAATGCGTAAATCACCTCATCGACCATAAGAAACGGCAGGCGGGGAAAATGACCGAAGCGCTCGTGAAGATCGACGTCGACGCCGGGATCGCCGACGTGCGCCTGGCGCGGCCGGAAAAGATCAACGCAGTCAGCCCGGCCATGTTCGAGGCCATCAACGACGCCATCGCCTCGCTCGCCCCCCGACGCGACGTACGTTGCGTGGTGCTGTCGGGCGAAGGGCGCGGCTTCAGCGTCGGCATCGACCTCGAGTCGCTGGATGGCGGCCTTGCGCCTGGGGACATCAAGCTGCGCACCCACGGCGAGGCGAACCTGTTCCAGAACGTCGCCTGGGGCTGGCGCACCCTGCCCGTGCCGGTAATCGCGGCGGTGCATGGCTTCGCCTTCGGCGCCGGGTTCCAGATCATGCTGGGCGCCGACATCCGCATCGCCGCGCCGGACGCCCAGCTGTCGGTGATGGAGATGCGCTGGGGCCTGGTGCCCGACATGAGCGGGATCGCCACGCTGCGCGGCCTGGTGCGCGACGACGTCGCCCGCGAGCTGGTGTTCACGGCCCGCAAGTTCAGCGGCGAGGAAGGCGCGCGGCTGGGGGTGATCACGCGCCTGGCCGAAGACCCGCACGCCGAGGCGATGGCCATGGCCAGGACGATCGCCGCCATGAGCCCCGAGGCCATCCGCGCCGCCAAGCGCCTGCTGAACCTCAGCGCCGACAGCGACACGACCAGCCTGCTGACCGCCGAGGCGGCCGAGCAGGAGAAGATGTTGGTCTCGGCCGGTCACAGGGAAACCCTGGCGGCGGCGCGCGAGAAGCGGGCGCCAAGATTCGAGGATTGACCGGTTCGAAGATTGATCTGTTCGGGGATTGGGCGGCCCAGCCGTCGCATCCCCGACATCGGCGCGTGCCAGCATCGCGCGCGCCGGACGCCTGAACGAGCGAGCTGATGTTTGATTCGAAGAGACACTGGCGGCTGGCCTTGACGGCGGCGCTGGCCCTGTTGTGGGGATGCGCGGGGACGCCGGCGGTTCCCCCGTCAGCCGCCCTGCCTCCGCCGCCGGCGCACGCCCATGGCCAGGTGCTGTGGGGCATCGTCCACGACAAGTGCGTGCCCGACCAGATGCAGCACGGCGATCCCGCGCCCTGCGCCCGCGTCGCCCTGCTCAACGACGGCCGCGGCGGCTTCGTGGTGCTGAAGGACAAGAACGGCGTGGCCCAGCACCTGCTGATGCCCACCGACAAGATCACCGGCATCGAAGACCCGCAGGTGCTGGCGACGGGCGCCCGCAACTACTTCGCCGAGGCGTGGACGGCGCGCAGCTATGTCGAGGGCCGGCTGCACGGCCATGTGCCGCGCGACCAGATCGGCGTGGCGGTGAACTCGATCTACGGCCGCTCGCAGGACCTGCTGCACCTGCACGTGGACTGCCTGTCCTTCACCGTGCGCGACCAGCTCAAGGCCGACGCGCCGCAGATCGGCCGCCGCTGGTCCCGTGCGCCGCTGACCATCGACGGCCACGCTTATTTCGTGCGGCGGATCGACGGCGAGAACCTGTCGGCGGCCAATCCCTTCCAGTTGCTGGCCCACGACATGCCCGGCGCGTCCAGCGAGATGGGCGCCTGGACCCTGGCCCTGGTGGGCGAGACCGCGCCCGACGGCCAGGGCGGCTATTACCTGCTGGCCGAGCGGGCCGATCCGGCCAAGGGCGAGGACGCCTCCAGCGAAGTCACCCAGGACCACGACTGCAAGGGTCAGCTCGCCTATGTCGCCGCCCATCCGGGCTGATCTGGCCGGGCTGAGGCGGGCCGCAAATGTTGCGACGTGCGGCGGGACATGCTTGGTCGAGGCCTGAGCTAAGCGCGAGGCGCCATGTCGTTTTCCAGCACCGACCGTTATGTCGTCTCCCGCGACCTGGAGGTGGCGGTCAACGCCGCGGTGAAGCTGCAACGCCCGCTGCTGGTGAAGGGCGAGCCCGGCACCGGCAAGACCGTGCTGGCCCACGAGGTGGCGCAGGCGCTGGGCATGCCGCTGATCGAGTGGCACATCAAGTCGACCACCAAGGCGCAGCAGGGCCTGTACGAGTACGACGCGGTCTCGCGCCTACGCGACGGCCAGCTGGGCGACCCGCGCGTGCATGACGTGTCGAACTACATCCTGCGCGGCAAGCTGTGGGAGGCGTTTACCGCCGAGCGCCAGACCGTGGTGCTGATCGACGAGATCGACAAGGCCGACATCGAGTTCCCCAACGACCTGCTGCTGGAACTCGACCGCATGCAGTTCCACGTCTACGAGACGCGCGAGACGGTGGTGGCCAAGCAGCGGCCGGTGGTGATCATCACGTCGAACAACGAGAAGGAGCTGCCGGACGCGTTCCTGCGCCGCTGCTTCTTCCACTACATCCGCTTCCCCGACCGCGAGACGATGGAGAAGATCGTCGCCGTCCACTATCCCGACATCAAGGCCTCGCTGGCGCGCGAGGCGCTGAACGCCTTCTTCGCCATTCGCGAGCTGCCGGGACTGAAGAAGAAGCCGGCCACCTCCGAGCTGCTGGACTGGCTCAAGCTGCTGATGATCGACGACCTGCCGCCCGAGGCGCTGCGCAGCGACGACGCACGCCTGACCATCCCGCCCCTGCACGGCGCGCTGCTGAAGAACGAGCAGGACATCCAGCTGTTCGAGCGGCTGGCGTTCCTGTCGCGGCGGGGCTGAGGCGATGTTCGCGGGCTTCGTCGCCGGCCTGCGCGGCGCGAGCGTGCCCGTGTCGATCACCGAACACCTGTCGCTCTTGGGCGCCATGCAGGCGGGCGTGGCCGACTACAGCGTCGAGGATTTCTACTTCCTGGCCCGCTCGGCCCTGGTGAAGGACGAGCGCTGGTTCGACCGCTTCGACCGGGTGTTCGCCACCCACTTCAAGGGACTGGAGACAGTCTCGGGCGAGGAGCTGGTGCGCGAGCTGCCCGAAGAGTGGTTGCGCAAGCTGGCGGAGAAGACGCTGACGCCCGAAGAGATGGCGGCGATCGAGGCGCTGGGCGGGTTCGACAAGCTGATGGAGACCCTGCGCCAGCGCCTGGCCGAGCAGGAGGGTCGTCACCAGGGCGGCAACAAATGGATCGGCACGGCGGGGACCTCGCCGTTCGGGGCCTATGGCTACAATCCCGAGGGCGTGCGCATCGGCCAGGACCGCTCGCGCCATCGCCGCGCGGTGAAGGTGTGGGACAAGCGCGAGTACCGCGACCTGGATGATAGCGTCGAGCTGAACACCCGCTCGCTCAAGCTGGCGCTGCGACGGCTGCGCCGCTTCGCCCGCGAAGGGGCGGCCAACGAGCTGGACCTGGACGGCTCGATCCGCGCCACCGCCGCCAACGCCGGCACGCTGGACCTGAAGTTCACGCCCGAGCGGCACAACGCCATGAAGGTGCTGCTGTTCCTGGATGTCGGCGGCTCGATGGACGACCACGTCAAGGCGTCGGAGGAGCTGTTCTCGGCCGCGCGTAGCGAGTTCAAGCACCTGGAATATTTCTACTTCCACAACTGCGTCTACGAGGGGGTGTGGAAGGACAACCGCCGCCGCCATACCGAACAGATCAAGACCGAGGACGTGCTGCGCACCTTCGGCCGCGACTATCGCCTGATCCTGGTCGGCGACGCGGCCATGAGCCCCTATGAGATCACCCATGCCGGCGGGGCGGTGGAGCACTGGAACCCCGAGAGCGGCCAGGCCTGGCTGCAGCGCCTGACCGGCCACTTTCGCCGCGTCGCCTGGCTGAACCCGACGCCGGAACAGTACTGGGGCTACACCCAGTCCACCCGCATCGTGCAGGAGCTGATGGAGCACCGCATGTACGGGCTGACGCTCGAGGGGCTGGACCGGATGGTGCGGGACCTGACGCGCTAAGCCCCGTCGTTGCTGGCGACGGCCCGTCACGGTAAACACAGCTTGGCAGAGGGCCGGGCGCCCCTGCCGCCCAGTAAGCGTCCTGACCCGCGCCGGTTACGACGGCGCGCCTGGGAGTGGGCTGATGACGGCAAGCACCGCGGCCGGAGTGGCCGTGCGGACCTGGGACCCCCGGTCCGACCGCAAGGCCTATCTCGCCTGGATCGGCTTCATCTGGGCGGCGATCCTGCTGGGGTTCGGGCTCGACTTCACGCGCTATATGGGCGAGCGGCCGGCGCCGCCCCTGATCCTCAACCTGCATGGCGCGGTCTATGTCGTCTGGCTGTGCCTGGTCACGACCCAGATCCTGCTGGTCGAGGGCGGCAAGGTGCGACTGCACCGCCAGCTCGGCTGGTGGACCGTGGGCCTGTCGGCGACGATGGCGCCGCTGGGCGTAGTCGCCGCCCTGGTCGACAAGGCCCGCCTGTTTGGGCGGCCGGACGCGGACCTGCAGTTCCTGTCGCTGGAATTCGTCGACATGCTGCTCTTCGCGGTCCTCATGACCGCCGGCGTGCTGTGGCGGAAGAACGTGGCCGCGCACAAGCGGCTGATGATCCTGGCGGCGGTGAGCCTGTCGGACGCCGGCTTCGGGCGGATCTGGACGATAGGGATCAAGACCACCCTGCCCGGCCCGTTCGGCTGGTGGCTGCAGTACTTCTGGGGCGCGGCCCTGCTGCTGGTCGCCATGGCCGCCTGGGACCTCTGGCGCCGCCGCCGCATCCACCCGGCGGTACAGTTCGGCGCCGCGGTGCTGCTCAGCGGGGAGATGGTGGCGACGGTGCTGTACTTCACGCCGGGCTGGGCGGGCGTGGCGAGCGGGCTGGTGCAGGCTTGGGGGTATCGGGGGTGAAGTGCTTCTGCAGGTCGCTTAAGGGGGATAGGTGGAAGCCCGTTCACGACCCGTCACGGCCGTCATCCCGGACGTAGAGAGCAAAGCGAACGCAGATCCGGGACCCAGCCACACTGACCTTACCGTTTCGACTTATCGATGCAACTTCGCGGTCGGCGGAGCTGGGTCCCGGATCTGCGCGCTCTGCGAGCGCTCCGTCCGCGATGACGGAATTTGGAATTGCGCGAGACTTCCGCTGACGACCTATTTCGTTGAAAAAGTCCGGTTGTCGCTGGGGGCTGGCGCTGATTCACTGAGGTGATCAGAGCGGGGTGGCGGCGATGATGGGCGAGCGTCGGACG